>Ga0209103_1000001_pt1 | contig 120525 bp, 104 predicted proteins | sample 4C3metaG_FD_184152 | JGI IMG/M metagenome (GOLD analysis project Ga0209103, IMG submission 184152) | Freshwater bacterial and archeal communities from Indian Creek, Illinois, USA - 4C3 metaG (SPAdes) (version 2) | ecosystem: Environmental > Aquatic > Freshwater > Unclassified | place: USA...
CCTTTTGCCTGAAAGTTTAGCTGTACCTTGGCTTAAAGTACAGTCTTGCTCCTTCGGCGCCCCGAAAGGTCTCTTCCGCTAGCTTCCCCCAGCAATTATTCTGCTCACGCGATAAGCATACCACTCCCCTCGCTTGCCTGCAAGATATCTTGTCCTGACAATTGCAAAAGTCACCCCCATGGATTACCACACTATGACACGCGGGGACTCACTAGCAAAGACTTCACCGACTTCTTGAGCTTCTACCCCCTTGCTCTGTAAAGCGCACAGCACCTCGGCCGCTTGTGCGTCGCTCACGGCAAAAAGCAGCCCGCCACTGGTTTGGGGGTCATAAAGTAAATCCCGCCAGACCTCGTCTACAGCCGTGTCCAAGTCAACGAATTTGCCAAAGTGAGCTGCATTGTTGTAAGCGCCTGCCGGCACTAGGCCCATGGCTGCATATTCGCGCACACCGGGTAGCAAAGGGATGGAGGCGGTGTGAAGATGAATGGCCACCTTGCTACCTTCTGCTAACTCTACCGCATGGCCTAACAAGCCAAATCCCGTAATATCGGTGCCCCCATATACCTGGTAGGCACTAAATACTTCTGCCGCAGCTTTATTCAAAGTGGCCATCACTTGTAGCGCTCTGTCTATGTGACTCATGGCAGCCATTTCGGCCTTGGCAGCGGTAGCGATAATGCCGCTGCCGAGAGGCTTGGTGAGAATAAGTTTGTTGCCTGGCTTTACCCCTCTGTTGGTAATTATCGCGTGGGGGTGCACGATGCCTGTTACCGCCATGCCATACTTGATATCGGCATTCTCGACCGTGTGCCCACCCAGAATTACAACCTGGGCCTCTAAGGCCTTGTCAGCCCCGCCGCGCAATATTTCACCCATTACTGCGGGAGAAATACAGTCGGCGTAACAAACAATGTTGAGCGCGGTCAGCGGGATGCCTCCCATGGCATAGACATCACTCAAAGCGTTGGCGGCGGCAATCGCCCCAAACAAGTAGGGGTCGTCCGTCATGGGGCTGAAAAAATCAACGGTCTGCACCAGAGCGGCCCCGTCATTTAACTGGTAAACCCCGGCGTCATCACTAGTTTCAATCCCCACTAAGACTCTTTCGTCGGTCACTCGCGGCAGGTATTTAAGAATTTTCTTAAGGGCCTCCGGCCCTAGTTTGCTGGCTCAACCTCCGCCGGGGGAAAGCGACGTCAATCTCACTTCGCTCAATCTTTTGCCCTCCCTTCGATGGCTCGGCGCGCCTCGGGCGAGCGCAGGAAAGACGCCATTTCAGTAACTGCCCGCCCAGCATAGCGGCGAGGTAGTGTTAACAGATATAGAGAGCGGGTCAGGTTGAGTCCCTGTATCCGCCTTTTCACCACCGTGCTTAGCCGCACCGCCTTCTCTGCCGCAAAAGCCGAAACTAAGGATACTCCTATACCCGCTTCCACTGCATTTAACGCGGCCAAGGAAGTGCCCACTTCGAGCACCACAGCGAGCCTGGCCATACTGACCCCGCGCTGCTGAAGCTCGCGCTCAACAAAGAGGCGACTCGCAGAACCAGGGGAGCGGACAACTAGGGGCTCACGGCAAAATTCCTCTAGTGTAACTTGCTCTAATCCCACCAAGCGGTGCTTGGGGGGAATGAGTAGCACCAGTTCATCTTGAAAGATTGGTTCGGCGCGTATTTCGGCCTGCTTGGGAGCCGCTCCTACCAGGGCTAGATCAATTTCATAGCGTTCTAACTTCCCCACAATGACCGAGGTGTTTTCTATTAGCAGGCGGGGTTTGACGCGGGGATAGCGCTGCATGAACAGCCCGAGAAGCTGAGGGCACAAATGCTCACCTGGAACGGTACTCGCCCCAAGGAGCAGGGGCCCCGTAACCTCAGAAGCCATCTCGTCGATCTCTTTACGCGTACTATCCATAAGTTCAAGCAGATGACTGACATTTTTCATCGCCAGCTCTCCCGCACGCGAAAGCTCGAGCCCACGGCCGCGTCTCTCGAGCAGTTTCGTCCCGAAATAGTCCTCTAAAGCCTGAATCTGCATACTCACTGCGGGCTGAGTAAGGCCTAGCATTCTCGCCGCAGCCGAGAAGGAGCCTGTTTCAAGCACCGTGAGAAATGTGCGCAAGTAATTAATGTTCACTAACCTCACCGCCCTTTTCGCTAAGACTATTCGCTACTAATCGGGCCACTCCTGCCAGCAAAGTATCACAATTTTTGGCACTCTCCCTGCCCCACAGTGCCCCCTGCATTCCCGTTGACACCTAACGAGCTGCCTGAGGAAAGTATGAAAAGGGAACTTTTTCTAACCACAGAGTACACAGAGAAGGCAAGAGAGGAACATGGGACGTTTATGGGTGTTTATTTTTGGCTAAAGTTCCCTGCCCCTCGTCTTGCCTCTGACTTCTTGCCTCTAGCCTCTAGTTATGTGACCTCTGTGGTTGAAATCGTCTCCTAGTTTTACCGCTGAGAAGGTAACTAGAGGTTGGAGGTAACTAGAGGTTGGAGGTTGGAAGTTAGTGGTTAGACGAGGGTGGGTACGTTTTTTAACCACAGAGTACACAGAGAAAGCAAGAGAGGAACATGGAACTAAATTATTGCACTCCTAAAGACCTTGTTCCTCTCTTTTCCACGCCTCTGTGCTGTGCAGTTAAGGCATTTTCGCCAAACTCGTCTAGCTTCCACTTTCTAACCTCCTACCTCTAGTTACCCGCAGAGTGCACAGAGGAAGCAAGAGAGGAACAAGGGACGTTTATGGGTGTTTATTTTTGGCTAAAGTTCCCTGCCCCTCGTCTTGCCTCTGACTTCTTGCCTCTAGCCTCTAGTTATGTGACCTCTGTGGTTGAAATCGTCTCCTAGGTGTTGAGACGCCTACCTCGTTATGCGTTGGTGGGAATGCAGGGTGCCAAGATAGGCAAAAAAAGTCCCCAGGCTAGACCTCGGGACCAAGGGGGGGCTGCAACTGCGTTGGGTGGCGGGAGTATGTGGGAATCGAACCCACCGCGGACTTTTCTAGAGCCCGCTGCCGGGTTTGAAGCCCGGAAGGCACACCAGAACCTATCTACTCCCGCTACAAGTTTAGCACGGGAAAAACACAGTGTCAAAGGAGGCCGCAAGACGCCTATTTTCACCCTGGCGGGCCGTCAGTCGCTTCTGGTCGCAATACTCTAGGAGGAGCAGGGCGTACTTGCGGCTTGAATCGATCATGGTGCGAAACATAGCGAGCGTAAGCTCCTCTTCGCCTTGAAAATGCGCCACAATAAGCTCACGCGTGCGTATCAGAGCCTGGCTGTGAAAGTAGGCCCCCTCTGCCACTTTCACCACTTCCCCGCGCTCAGATAAAGCCTCCATTAGTTCTTTCTGCTCCTCAAGGGTAAGGGAGGACAACACTGCCAAGTCTTCCACGGGAGGAGGGCTAAACAGTTCTTGGTGGAGTAGGGCCAAAGTCTTTTCGCGACCGCGCGCCCACTTGCCCACAAACTCTACCGCAAAGTCATGACTAGCGATAGTACGTGGCATTAAGACATAGCCTGCCTCGTTCTGTAAAAATAAGAGCACGGACGCAAAGAGGCGATTATTGGCACTAGGCAAGACTTTGCCGCGCAACTCTTCCCGCGGCAGGCCGCTACGCAAAGGATAGCGGCGATGATACAGCGTTAATTCGGCGTCGATCTTTTTCTGTAGATGAAGGAGTGTCAAACTCGCGATGATGTATTCGTGTTCATCAGCCCGCAGGCTGTACACCGCCTCCTTAGTTAGCAGCTCCTCTAGCTCCTCTTCTTTGTCCGGGCGATGCACAAGCCGCAGCAGTTCTTCGCGTGGCAGCAGTTGGCCTTCTCCCTTGGAGAGAATCTGCATGAGAACGTCTCCGGTACTCCCTTTTTCGAGAATCACTAACTCGGCAATACTCTTTTCTCTAAATCTTTTGCGCTTCTCTGGCCTAGGGTCGATTACGCTACCCCCGCCAATGGTAGACATGGGGGAGTAAGAACGCAAAACAAAGTGGTCGCCCGTGACTACGGCCAAGGGCTCCTCTAAGCGCAACTGCGCATAGGCGCTCTCCCCGGGCGCTAGGGCGTCTTGCTCTAAGAGCACAGCGCGACATAGCACTTCCGCCGCACCGGTATAGAGGCGGAGCCTTTCACGATTAGTAAGTATTTTGTCAGCCTCAGCCAAGAGCGTAAGGCGCACATCGAGCATCAACGAGGGCTGCAGACTGTGCGGCGCAGCCAGCACATCGCCGCGCGATAACTGCGAAACCTGCACCCCAGCAAGATTAATCGCCGTGCGCTGACCGGCTACCGCCTGCCCCACTTTTTGGCCATGCACCCCTACCCCGCGCACGCGTGCCGCAAATTGGGCCGGAAGTATTTCGACCGTATCTCCTACCTTCACGGCACCAGAGAGCAGGGTGCCTGTCACCACGGTGCCAAAGCCCTGTACGGTAAAGACACGATCAATGGGCATGCGCATGGGTTGGGAAGCATCCTTTGGCAGTGCTTCCGCACACAGGGCGTCAATCTCCGCTACTAACTCCGGCAGACCGACCCCAGTAACGGCCGAAACAGGCACCAGGGGAGCCTCTGCCAAAAAGGTACCCTGCACTTTTTCGCGTATATCAAGAACCACCAGTTCGAGCCATTCGGGGTCGACTAAATCGGCCTTGGTCACAACTATAACGCCACGCTTGACCTGCAAAATAGAGAGAATGGCCAGATGCTCAATTGACTGCGGCATAACGCCTTCATCGGCAGCGACAATCCAGAGTACAACATCGATGCCCCCAGCCCCGGCGAGCATATTCTTGATAAAACGTTCGTGTCCGGGCACGTCCACAATGCCGGCGCGGCGACCACTGGGTAGATCAAAAAAAGCAAAACCAAGGTCAATGGTGATGCCGCGCTCTTTTTCCTCTTTTAAGCGGTCGCAATCGATGCCCGTCAACGCCCGCACGAGGGTCGTCTTGCCGTGGTCGATGTGACCCGATGTACCAATAACGAAGTGACTCATAGCGCACTTGCCAGAAGCGCGATCGAGGTAAGGGCATCCACAATCTCTTGCTTTTCGCCAGGCAGAACACAGCGCAGGTCTACTAAGACCCTTTCTTTTTCAATGCGCGCAATAATGGGTACCGCGCGCCGCCGCAGCTTCTGCACAAGTTCCACACAACCGAGAGATGATTCAATGGCCACCGCAAAGCCCTCTAGCTCCTTGCCCGGCAAGGAGCCCCCACCAACCTGCCCAAGGGACGCCACCACTTGCCCGCGCATGCCCGGCAGATTGCCAATATCTAGCGCCAAGGCTTCGGCCTGTGCCAGTAGCTCCTCTTTGGTCATCTTGAGCATGCTAAGAAGGGGTACTTTAACTAAGTGTTCGCCCTGACGGTAGAGGCGCAGCGTGGCCTCTAGTGCGGCCAGGGTGAGTTTATCAATGCGCAGTGCCCGCGCTAAGGGATGCCGCGCAATTAGCTCGATATGCCGCCCTGCGCCGACAATAATGCCAGCCTGCGGCCCACCTAGGAGTTTATCCCCCGAGAAAGTCACCACATCCATGCCAGCGGCCACCGCCTCTTGCACCGTTGGTTCGCCCCACAGTGGCAATAGTACCCCGCTACCTAGGTCTTCGATGGCGAGGAGGTGGTGGGTCTTGGCGAGCGCAACAATTTCCTGGCGCGAGGCAGCCGCAGTAAAACCCGTTACCAAGAAGTTGCTGGTATGTACCTTGAGCAGGGCCGCTGTTTCCTCGGTTATCGCGCCCGCATAGTCTCGGGCGTAGGTCTTATTGGTCGTACCTACCTCTTTGAGTCTCGCACCCCCTTGGAGAATAACCTCAGGAATGCGAAAGGCGCCCCCAATCTCCACTAACTCGCCCCGCGACACGATAACTTCCCGCTCTTTGGCCAGGGCACTCAGCACAAGTAGCACCGCGCCCGCATTGTTGTTGACAACGAGAGCATCTTCTGCGCCGGTGAGCTCACACAAGAGAGTCCGCACATGACTTTGACGGCTCCCCCGCTCACCCGTGTCTAGCTCATATTCTAAAGTCGAATATCCCATCGCCGCTCTAGTCACTGCGGCGATGGCCTCCCCTGCTAAAGGCGCACGCCCTAAGTTAGTGTGCAAGGGGATGCCTGTACAGTTGATGACGCGGCGCAGGTTCATCTGCTGCTTCTTCTCAAGCATGGCTTGCACGCGGGCAAGGAGCCATGTATCAGACCGACGTGTTGCTTGCTCGCCGTCTTCCTCCGCTAAAATGGTCCCTCGTAGTTCTTGTAGCGCTCCTTGCACTGCTTCTCTAACGACTAGCCGCCCATGCGAGGAAAAGAGTTCGACAAACTCACTTTTTCGCAGGACTTCATCAACTTGGGGAATTTCGCGCAAGCGACTACTCTTCACGATTTTAGTCCCTCCAAGTACTTGTCCACCGAGTAGGCGGCTAAAGCTCCATCACCTACCGCGGTAGCAACTTGCCGTAACTCTTTTGCACGGATATCACCCGCAACAAAGACGCCAGGCAATGACGTACTTAAATCGTGCCCCGCGTAGGCATACCCATTGTCGTCGACGGGCAGAGCTCCCTTTAGATAGCTGGTGCTTGGCACCTGCCCTATAAGCACAAAGACACCATCTACCGACAGCAGAGAATCTTCGCCCGTCAGGGCGCAAGAGAGCACGACACTAGATACCTTGCCCTCCCCGAGGATGCTTTTTACCGTGGTATTGTACCTGATGCGAATTTTAGGATTGGCCTCCACCCTTTTCACCAAGACATTTTGCGCCCTAAACTTGTCGCGACGATGTACTATGGTCACTTTTGCCGCAAAGCGAGCAAGAAAATTCGCCTCTTCGACGGCGGTATCTCCCCCCCCTACTACTAGCACATGCTTATTAACATAAAGGGGGCCGTCACAAGTCGCACAAAAAGATACTCCTTGACTCATAAAGCGTGCTTCACCTGGTACATCGAGCTTACGTGGCGATGCGCCCGTGGCCACAATAACGGTGCGCGATAAATACCTCCCGGACAAGCCCACCACTTCCTTGACTGACGCCTTAAGATCGACACTTTGCACTTCGTCGTAGATGACCTCGACCCCAAAATTTTCGGCTTGGCGCAGCATGCGAAACGCTAGTTCAACCCCATCTATAGGTTCAGCGAAACCTGGGTAATTCTCGATGCTAGCCGTGGTTGCCATCTGACCGCCCGGCCCTAGCCGCTCAAGCAAGAGCGTGCGCAAATTTGCTCTGGCCGCGTAGATGGCGGCTGTAAGCCCAGCCGGACCCGCGCCCAAGACTAATACGTCATAAATATCGTTCACAAAGAACCTCCCATCTAAAATAAATAACGACCCACGAGAATTTCGTGGGTCGAGACTTTCTATGCCTCTATGTCATATCCGGAATCAGTAATCTCGCCCTTCAAGACGTCAAGCGACACCTTCTCTGGGTCATATGAAATGCGCACGGTGCGCTTCACAAGATCGACTGCTACGGTATGTACGCCAGGCACATTTGTTAAAGCTCGACTCACGGTCGCCTTACAATGCCCTCAAGTCATCCCGGCAACCAGAAAAGTAATTTCTTCCATTGCAATACCTCCTATTTTAATCCCTAACTTAGGATTTTACTTCATATATCGCTCGAGAGCCACTAGAAGTTCATCAATGGACTCCTCTGCCTGTCCTGACCTGATGGCCGATGCCAAGCACCCTCGGGCATGACCATCTAGCACCTTAAGACCAACACGGTCTAGGGCGGCACGGGCCGCAGCAATTTGCGTGAGTATTTCTAGGCAGTAACGGTCCTCTTCGACCATGCGCTGCAGCCCACGCACCTGGCCCTCAACTTTACGTAACCGCTCCAGGATATCTTCACGCGGGGCTTTCATGCTTGGGCTCCCGACAGCCTTGGCAGTAGCCAAAGAACCGCAGACTATGATCAGTAATCTTGAAATTGCTTTGGCGAGCAATACGCGCCTCTAAGTCGTCGAGCAAATCTTCGTTAAACTCGATAATCTCCCCGCAACTTAAGCACATGAGATGATGATGGTAGTGCCTCTCTTTGTCACTAGAAAGCTCGTACTTACGGCCGCCTTCGCAAAAATCAAGGCGCGAGACAATTCCTAAGTTCTCAAAAAGATCTAGCGTCCGATAGACGGTGGCCAAGCCTATTTCGGGGTTCTTCTCGCGTGTTACATTGTAAATTTCTTCGGCAGTCATATGGTTAATTTGTCCATCGAGAAGAATGCGTAATATAGCCTCGCGCTGTGGCGTCAGGCGAAAGTCTTTCTCTTTGAGTACCCGCAGAATCTGCGCTATGTCTTGTTCAACTGACACAATCTCACCTCAATTTATGGTTTACGCTAAGCATGACACCCGTACTCCGCCGTGTCAAGCGCAGGCTAGGCATCACTCGCGCTGGCCTCACGGGCGGACTTAAAGAACTCCCACCACAGCGTTAAGTTATAGGGCCGACGCTGGCAGGCTATGCGCTCTGCCCGCCACAACTCCTCCTCTCCCGCGGGACAGTCAAGGAGGATTATCTGGAGATCGCGTAGCGAGGCCTCTTTTAGGCGCGCTTTATCCTCATCAGAAAGCAGGGCCCACTCCACCACGACCCCATCGATTGGCAGCATGAGGGCCTCGTCCAAGGTAGAGCTTAGCAAGACGTCAACACCGCCGCGCTTAAGAATTACGGGAGCAACTAAGCGCAATGTCTTGTCAGCACTAAGAAGTGCGGCACTAGGAGCCGTGCCAGCCTCGCCCTGACGCTGCAACTGACCCTCCGCGGCGGTGGGCCGCCCACTGCGTAAGTCCTTGATATAGATACTATGATTCATCTGTTTGGCGACGCGCTTAACTTCGGACGCAAGCTCAGCAATCTGCCAGTGATTGTCAATAGGGCGATGCTCATTAGTAACTACAGCCAGAGAGACAGTGATCAGGGGATGCTCTACTGGCTGCCCCTCGCGCGAGTAGCCAACGACAAAACCTCTGTTCCGGTCTGCCACACCGTAGAGTTTGGGCATCTCGGCGTCAAAACAGGCTATGACTTCTTGACAAATGCCATCAATCTTGTCGGGCGTGGTACAGAGAATAAAATCGTCGCCACCGACATGTCCCACAAAGTCATGTGGGTTGCCCCATTTTCGTACCGCATGCAACAGAATCAGGCCTAGGGCGCGTAACACCACATCGCCCTGCAAAAAACCGTAGGCATCGTTGTAAGACTTAAAGTTGTCGATGTCTGTGTAGATCACGGCAAAGGGACCGGAATCCTGCACAAGCTGCTGCAATTTCTCCAAAATGGCAATGTTGCCAGGCAGGCTTGTAAGTGGATTAAGGGACCGCTCCGTGCGGGAACGACGCAGATGGGCCTTAACGCGCGCCAACACCTCGTTAATATCAAAGGGTTTGGCCATGTAGTCATCCGCGCCGGAATCGAGCCCAGCCACTATGCTGTCCGAGGCACTCCGCGCTGTTAACATAATAATAGGTACATGGGCGATGAGCGTATTGTTGCGCACCTGTCGCGCTACTTCAAAACCATCCATTTCCGGCATCATCACATCTAGAATGATAAGGTCCGGTCGTTCTGCCACCGCGATGGCCAGCCCTTGAAACCCGTCTGCAGCCGTAAGCACTTCATAACCCGCCGACGTGAGATTAACCTTAAGCAGGCTCACGATAAGTCGATTGTCATCGACAACTAATATACGCTTTGTCATACACGCCTCCCACTAACTCGGCAAGGTAAAATAAAAAGTTGCACCTGAGCCAATTGCGCTCTCCACCCACATCCTGCCACCGTGCAACGTCACTATGGTGCGCACAATAGCCAGGCCAAGACCAAGGCCTTCTGCCTTGCGGCTGACCGAGTTGTCAACACGGTAGAATTCTTCAAAAACAAATTCCTGCTGTTCTGGGGCAATACCGATGCCCCGGTCAGTAACGGATACTTCTACTTCTCCCTGTAGGCCGCGCACCCTTACCCAGACCTCTCCCCCTAGGGGCGAATACTTAATGGCATTACCGAGAAGATTGTCGAGCACTTGACTGATACGCACGAAATCAGCCCTAATCACCGGCAAATTTTCTGGCACAGACCACAAAATAGTATGAATCACGGAAGCGTTTTGGGCACGGCGACAGGCTTCTGTTACCAATTTATCTAAGGAGAGCGGTTCACGCAGGACCACTATTTTGCCTAGTGAAGCCTGCTGTATAGACAGAAGATCGTCCACAACGCGGAGTGCTTGCTCGCAACTTGTTTTAATGGACAGCAGAAAATCCCGTTCCTCCTCTGCTTGCCACTTGGTATCCGTCCTAAGCAGGGTGTCGGCGAAACCTCTGATACAGGTTAGTGGCGTGCGTAGTTCGTGAGAAACCATGGCGACAAAATCGCTGCGGAGTTTATCAATCTCCTGCAGACGCATTACCGCTTGCTGCTCCTTATATATCAAAGTTGCGGTATGTATAACGGCTGCTAGCTGCTGGGCGGCAGTCTCAACTACTTTTACCCGGGTGCTGGAAGTGGCAGCTGCAGCAAAGAACAGGGCAACAACACCCACACCGTGGTCTAGGGCCCGTACGGGGGCGGCTACAATATCGCTGGTCTGCACGGTATAACGCGTTGCGCGTGCCTCATGCATGGCCGCAAGCAAGGTAGACATCTTCCCCTCGGGCAAGACCGAACCCACACTTATCGTCTGAAAGGCGTCTGCGCGGTCGGAGAAAGTACATTCTAGCCGACAAAATGAGGCCTGCACGGCCTTCATTAGGCCTTGTAGCGCGACTTCGAGGGTTTTGCGCAAGTTGTTAGAGTCTGCAAAGAGTCGTGCCAACTCCGCTAAAGATGAAAGCTGCTCGTTGACATGTTCAAGTTCTCGCGAAACACGTTCCCCTCGCGATACTTCCCGTCCAATCATAAGCCAGCCACCCGGCGAGCCATCCTCATTGTGCAGGACCTGCCATGTGACATGCACAGCAATGCCTTCCCCGCTAGAATTTAAGTGCACCTCATCGCCCGAGTGGATGCTCGCCCCCATGCTCATTTCTAAAAGTCTGGCCAAGATGGTGACTCTCTCATCCGGCCTGTACATGGGCATGAACGCCTGCCTGGCCTCTTGCTCTGTCCAACCATAGGCCAGGCAGGCACCATCGTTCCAGGCCTCAACAAGCCCTGCTGTGTCAAAGAGAACTACGGCATCACTACAATGGTTGGAGAGCAGCGCTAAATTCTCTTTAGCCTTGTTTCGCACCGACTTATGCGTCTGCCACCACATTCTTCCATCACCTGCCATTCAAGCATTTCTGCCTAACCCCTGCTGAGCTTGTTTATATCATTGACTTATTTCGTGCCAATAGGCGCAGTCACCTGCCATGTACTGCCCCTAGCCCAAAATACTATTGTAGAGCGACTGGGCAAGGGCTATGCTAGTAGTGCCATAGACTAGGGCTCGACCATCGGCGAAAACAACCATTTCAAGCCCCTCCTTAGTCACAAGGCGCAAGCGAAACCGAGAGCTTTCTGGGAGAAAACCACGCGCCTTGAGCCGGGCAGCCAATGGGTCAAGCGCACACTCATCCGTCAAGCCATACAACAACACGCTGTTTTGTCCACAGACCATAGCGGCGCCCCCATACTTACCCTGCCCTAAAAATTCATACTGTCTTAACTGACAAGCTGGGCATTGTGGGGCTTGCTCTAGCGGTTGCTTATGAAACTCCCCTTTAGCCAGCTCTAGTTGTAAAAGACCACGGATAGGGGCGTTACCGGTGAGAAGTTTGAGTGCCTCTGCCACCTGCAATGCCGCCACGACGGTAGTGATCGACGAAAGCACCCCGCTGACAGCACAACTCTCCCCCGCTCCGGCAACAGGCAACTCCGCAAAGAGGCACCTAAAACACGGGCCCTCTGGGGTAAAGACGGCCATAGCGCCCCCTGTGCCTAAGGCTCCACCATAGACCCACGGGATATTTAGGGCCAGACAAGCTTCGTTCAGGGTAAAACGGGCCAAGTAGTTGTCCGTGGCATCGATGACCGCATCACTGCCTTGAAGCAAGGCCAGGGCGTTTAGACCGCTAAAGTCTACGACGTGCCCTTCTACTACTACCTCGCTGTTAACTTGCTGCAGCCTCTCTTTTGCGGCTTGGGCCTTAGGTATCCGTGCCTTAGCGTCACTTTCCACAAACAGCGTTTGGCGCTGCAGGTTGCCTAGCTCCACCACATCGCGATCAATAATGCGAAGCCTGCCCACTCCGGCGCGCACCAGGAGATCGGCCGCCACCGTCCCGAGGGCGCCGCAACCTAGTATTGTAACTGTGGCGGCCAATAATTTTTCCTGCCCCGCTAAACCGATGAAGCCTATCTTTGTTTGTCCGATATACCTGTCCATGGGCGCTGCCTCCTGCACCAATTATTGAGAAAGACGTAAAAATACCTTATGATTAGCGCAGAGGCTTAACTGATTGCTCTGCGCCCCTGCCGTACACAAGTATGTAATTCTGCCATAGACCAAGGAGGATATGCTGTGCAAAAGACTTTTAATTATACACTGCCACCCCACATTTTTGAACTCGATGTAGAGCGTCTGCGCAAAGGGTACTACACCGATGCTTATTTTTCTAACACGGTGCGCCTACTCGGGCATCTGGCCAGTGAAGGCTACACCTTCGCCGGCGAAACTGCACTTGTACAGGGCGACCCCTCTGCTGTGTTGACGGGCGACCTAGAGGTAGAGATGCAGTTCTTCCCCCGCCGCCAACCTTTCGCGGTAGTGGCAGGGGTGGAGGAGAGCTTGGCCATACTGCGGGAATGTGCTGGATACTTTACGCCACAAGGTGAGTTTGTCAGCACCTACTCTAGACTCGAGATTGAGGCAGTGCCAGATGGCACCCTCACGCCATACCATGGCGACTCACGCGATGTTCGGCCGGTACTTAAGGTGCGGGGTCGCTACCGCGACTTTGCCAAGCTCGAGACGCCTATTCTCGGCGTTCTCACGGAGAGTTCACGCGTGGCTACTAATGTCTACAATACTTTGGTCGCGGCTAGGGGTAAGGATATCTACTTCTTCCCGGCTCGCTTTGCCCACTACAAGGTGCAGGCACAACACGGTCATGCCTACAGCATCGCGGTAGCGGCATACAACGAACACCATGGCGCAAGAAGTCGCGTCTTTGTTTCTACTGATGCTCAAGGCGCATTTACCGGGACCCAGGGGGGTGGCACCATCAGCCACGCCACTATTGCCTGTTTCTTGGGTGACACACGCGAAACCATGCTGCAATTTTGTCGCACCATGCCTCCTGCCATACCCCGCATCGCCCTCATTGACTTTCACAATGACTGCGTGACCGAGGCTAAAAAAGTAATGCAGGCCATGTTCGCTAAATATTGGGAATTTGTTACATTGGGCGATATGGCGACTGCCACGCGCTATGTACTTTATGGCGTCCGCCCCGACACGGCTGGCAACATGCGCGATGTGTCAGTCCCGCCGCTGGGGGATCGGGAGCTTGACTGCGGCGTTAATCCTCGCCTCGTCCACAACATACGCCTAGGCATGGACACAGCCTACCTTGAGTGGGAGTTACCGCCAGAAGCGGAGTCAGCTGCCGAGAAGTGGTGCCGCGAGGTAAAAATAGTGGTCACAGGAGGATTTGACATAGCACGCATCAATTCCTTTGAGTCCCTCGGGGTACCAGTAGACATTTACGGTGTCGGATCCTCTCTGCTCGAGAATACTAAGGGCAGTACCACAGACTTTACGGGCGATATTGTCCGTGTTAAGATCGCCGACCGCTGGGAGACTCTCGCCAAGCTTGGCCGAGGGCCTAATTACAACAGCGACCTTCTTCGTGTTAACAATTAGTCATTGGAAACAACAGGCACTTCAGTCACGGATGCCGACTGCTCTTTCGGATAGGAGACGACTGAGGGAACGAGAAAACCTAAAAATCCACCCACCATGCAAAGAATCCCTGCTCCCGCAATCATAACAACCGGGCCGACAATGCCTACCACCGGCCCGGCGAGGGCTTGACCAATGGGGCGCAGACCGCTCGAGATAGTTTCACGCGCGGTGAAGGCTCGACCACGCAACTCAGCAGGAACTTCACGTTGCCAGATATTGCGCGAGGCCATGTTAGCAATGACGAGCACAAAACCAACCAAGGCACCTCCGATGAGTAGCCACCCCTGATGAGGGGCCAGGGCCACCACCAAAGTAAATGCTCCTAAGGCTACGGCCGAGACAATGATGGCCAGTCCGCTTTTCTTGATTAGATAGGGCGCGCTAGTCAAAAGCAAGGAAGCAGCTAGAACGCCTGCCGACTGAAAACTGCCGAAAAGGCCCATGAGCGCAGGTCCGCCCGCTAAAACTTGAAATATTAAAAGGGGCAAGGAAACGCTAATTGGAGCTAAAACCAAGTTTATTAAAGCCCCATACATGAGCATAGGCATTAGTACAGGGTGCCGAAAAATGAACTGAAGCCCGCCCTTAAAATCATGCTTAAAACTATGGGCGCCGCTTTCAATCTTAGGCGAAGCAAACCTGATCAACACCAGCGAGAGGGCTGCCACGAAGTAAGATAGCGAATTGGCCACAATAGCAGCCCCGACGCCGGCGACTGCAATCAATACTCCACTTAAAGCGGGAGCCACGAGCCTAATAATACTGCCGGCTGTCTCCATAAGGGAATTTGCACGTACTAGTTCGCTCTGGTCAACAACGACGGGAATAGAAGCTTCGTAGGCGGGACCGTCTAGGTTGGACACTATGCCCATCAAGACGGCAGCAACAAGGATAATGGGCAAGGAGAAGATGCCTTGCCAGTACAAGAAGGCCATCGCAGCCGTAATTAACCCGTTCAGAGTATGTGCGGCGAGCATCATTAGGCGTCTGTCGCCACGATCAATGTAGACCCCAACGAAAGGCCCGAGTATGAGCATGGGCAGCGAGGTGGCCAGTGCCATAAAAGATACAGCCACGGCACTCTGGGTTACACTGACGACCCACCACATCAGAGCCAAGTTGAAGAGATTGTCGCCTAGTAGGGAAACAACTTGGCCACCCCAGAGAATGAGAAAAGTCTTATTGCGCAACACAGGCAGAGCAGTCTGTCCATTCATTAACAAAAAATCCTCCTTTTCATACGACGGGAAATTTATTTGGCAATCGAGCTAGACTTGTCCATTAATTTCGCCCTTTCCCTGGCGTCTACCTGCTAGCAGTTGAGCAATTGGTCAAATAATGCAGGAATTGCGCGATGGGCGACTATTCATGCCATTAGCGCAGAGGCTGCCAAGAGGAGTGGCTCTTGACAACTTTCCTAGGCTGGCATTGACTGCCTGCCCTTCATTCGATACCATACTGGTAAGAATTACGCTACTAGTCAGCAAAGCATGGAGGCGAGAATTGTGCTATTTGCCATAGATGTCGGAAACACCAACATTGTGTTGGGGATGTACAAGGACGGTCAGTGGGCGAAAACCTGGCGAATTTCCACAGATCAGAAGCGCACCGACGACGAGTATTACGCCATCATCTCCTCCCTAGTGCGCGACACCCATTTCGCGCCACAGGATGTAGCAGGCGTGGTAATGACTAATGTCGTGCCACCTATTCAAGGGACAATCGAGGCTGTGGCGGTACGACTGTTTGGACGAGAACCGTTAGTTGTAGGGGCAGGGGTGCGTACAGGTATGAAAATTCGCACCGACAACCCGCGAGAAGTGGGCTCAGATCGCATCGTTAACGCCGTGGCCGCTCTACATCTCTACGGTGCGCCCGCCATTGTGGTAGATTTTGGCACAGCCACCACCTTTGACGTACTCTCCCCCCAAGGCGATTATCTCGGGGGTGCAATCGCCCCTGGTATAGTAATTTCTGCCGAGGCGCTGTTTTTACGAGCCTCAAAACTCAGCCGCGTAGAACTTGAACGGCCAAAACATGCCATCGGCAAGAATACGGTCGACAGCATGCAGTCTGGGTTAATTTTTGGCTATGCGGGGCTGGTGGAAGGCATGGTCGCACGCCTACAGGGCGAGCTCGGTTCCCCCTGCAAGGTCATCGCCACCGGTGGACTAGCCAGGGTCATTGCCCAAGAAACGACTGTGTTTGACGCCATCAACGACAATCTTACGCTCGAAGGCTTGCGCCTTATTTTTGAGCTGAACATGTAGGTGCAGGATATGGAGAAGAAAATCGTAGTTCTCGGCATTACCGGCAGTATCGCCGCCTACAAAGCGGCCGACTTAGCCAGCAGGTTGGTGAAAGCAGGCTATGAGGTAGACGTCGTAATGACTAAGGCGGCGCAGGAATTTATCAACCCCCTTACCTTGCAGGCTATTACCCATCGGCCGGTCGTAACTGAAATGTTCACCCTGCATAGCGAAATGGCGGTAGAACACATTGCCCTAGCGGAAAGGTGCGCCGTCCTCCTCATTGCCCCTGCTACGGCCAACATTATCGCCAAACTCGCCCACGGCTTTGCGGACGATATGTTGTCGTGTACCGCTCTAGCCACACGCGCCCCCATCGTCATTGCCCCCGCTATGAACAACTTTATGTACGAAAACCCCATTACCCAAGAAAATATAGCGAGCCTCTCTGCCCGGGGGATGCTCTTTGTCGGCCCGGGGGAAGGTCGCCTCGCCTGCGGCACAACTGGCCCCGGGCGATTGACAGAGCTAGACGAAATTATGGCAGCCGTCGAAAAGGTACTCTACCCGCGACAAGACTTTTTGGGGCAAAGAATAGTCGTCACTGCCGGTGGCACCGAGGAGCCCATCGACCCAGTACGCTTTATCACCAACCGTTCTTCCGGCAAGATGGGCTATGCGTTGGCCCGTGCTGCGGCAGAAAGAGGGGCGCAGGTAGACCTCGTATCAGCACCCACGAATTTGGCCGCGCCGCGCGGGGTCAATTTGGTGAAAGTACGCACGGCCCAGGAGATGCTTGCGGCCGTAAATCTGCACTCTCTCCATTGTGACGCACTTATCATGGCGGCGGCTGTGGCCGACTATACTGTTAAAGACCCCGCAAAACACAAGATCAAGAAAGACGGTGCTCACCTCGTGCTCGAGTTAGAGCGCACCACAGACATCTTGGCTGCGGTTCGCGGTTCGTTCTTAAAAATCGGCTTCGCCGCCGAAAGTCGCGACCTCTTAAAGAACGCGCGCGAGAAACTCTTGCGCAAACAATTAGACTTAATTGTGGCCAATGACATTACCGCTGCCCACAGCGGTTTTGATGTTGACACCAATGAAGTCACCTTGCTCTATCCGCACGGAGAGAACGAAGATCTGCCCCTAATGACAAAAGAGAAATTAGCGCATATAATACTCGATAGAATCAGTCTCTTGCGGTAGTTATGCCAGCGCTTGGATCCTTGGTGACCGAGACGCAATAGTCAAGGCTTCTGCTAGGCAGCCTAGGCCATTACGTTTTGGACTAGGCTTTTTTCGCGCTGCAAAAGGGGTGAGTTTGCTGAAATCCATAGGCATAATAGGAATTGGTCGAGTGGGCGCCGCCTTGGCCTACGCCCTAGCGCTAAAGGGGCTGCCACTTACCGCCCTAGCCAGTCGCGACGCGAGCAAGGCCGAACGATTGGCCAAGACCATAGGCCAGCACACAGAAATAGCCCCGCAAGCTGTAGCCATAGCGGACATCGCCCGCCACGCCGACATCATCTTTATCGCCACCCCCGATGACGCTATAGCGGCAACTTGCGCCAAAGTCACTTGGGATGCCGGCAAGACAGCTCTGCATTTGAGCGGCGCGCAAATGCTCACCGTGCTTGGGGCAGCCATTCAATCTGGTGCAAAATCTGGCTCGTTCCACCCACTAAATTCTTTCACTCCGAGTGACCTCTGCTCTCCTCATGCGCTCTACGACAAAACTCTCGTGCTAAGGGCCTCGTTTGTCGGTCTGTCTGCCTCTGATGAGGAGTGCTTAGACCTTTTGCAAAACTTGGCGCAGGCCGTTGGTGCTGGGCATTTTCTCATCGCCGAGGAGAACCGGGCCCTGTATCACTTGGCCGCCGTTTTTGCTGCGAACTTTCTTACCACCGTAGTAGCAACATCCGTGCATCTCTGGGGAGAGATGGGCTACGATCCCCCTGCCGCTCTCGCGTTTATCACCCCCCTCGTTCGTTCGGCCAGCAACAACACCCTTGCGCTAGGCCCCGCGGCTGCCTTAACCGGACCCCTCGCGCGGGGCGATAGTGGCACGGTAGAAAAACACCTAGCGGCCCTCACTACGCTCGCCACGGGAACACAAGTGTCCCACCTCTACCGCACCCTAGCCGCCGCCACTCTGCCGATCGCTCTAGCCAAGGGCAGCATTACCAAAGCGCACTACCGCCAAATTATGACACTACTGCAAATGGAGGAATACCGATGCGTACCATGATGAAATCCAAAATCCACCGCGCCACCGTCACGGATGCTAACCTTAATTATGAAGGCAGCATCACCATCGACAGCAACTTACTAGATCTAGCCGACATTCTACCCTACGAGAAGGTACAGGTAGTAAATGTCAATTCTGGAGCGCGCTTTGAAACTTACGCCATTGTTGGTGAACGTGGTTCCGGCACCATCTGTTTGAATGGGGCGGCCGCACGGTTGGTGCAGCCGGGGGATCTAGTCATCATCATCACCTACAACATGGTAGACAATGTTGCGGCACGCTCTCTCATCCCGAGAGTCGTTCATGTTGATGCCAAGAACCACCCTGTAAAGGGCGTTCCTGAGAAATTATAGGAGGTGGCTCTGGTGCGAGTTTCGATTCACGATTTGCGCAAGATGAAGTTAGCCGGCGAAAAGATACTGGCCTTGACGGCTTACGACTATCCCACGGCCAAAATCGTCGACAGAGAGAACATACCCGTCTTACTAGTCGGGGACAGTCTAGGCATGGTCGCGCTCGGACACCAATCTACTATTCCCGTCACCCTGCCGGTAATGATTCACCATTGCCAAGCGGTCGCGCGTGCGGCGACCAAGGCCCTTATTGTGGGGGACATGCCGTTTGGGACTTACCATACCAAGCCCGAAGACGCGTTGCAGAACGCTATTCGCCTTGTGCAAGATGGCGGCGTGACTGCTGTTAAGCTCGAAGGCGGCGCCGTGATCCGCGATACAGTGGAACGCATTGTCTCCTCCGGCATACCTGTTATGGGGCACATCGGCCTTACGCCACAATATGTGCACCAACTGGGGGGTTACAAAGTGCAGGGCAAAACACGCGATGCGGCAGAGCAACTGCTACAGGATGCCTTAGCCCTCGAAGAGGCTGGCGCCTTTGCCGTGGTACTAGAGTGCATTCCGTCGGCCTTAGCACAGGAGGTTACTGCGACACTGTCAATTCCAACCATTGGCATCGGGGCGGGACCGCATTGCGATGGCCAAATTCAGGTACTGAGCGATATCTTAGGTCTAAGCGACTACGTGCCCAAGCACGCCAAGCAGTTTATCAACCTGCCTGAACTTATGCAACAAGCGGTTAGGCTCTACAAGCAAGAAGTAAAGCAAGGCACATTTCCCCCCCTTACCTAGGCTTAGGAGGACGATATGCAAGTAGTAAAAACGATTGCTGAAATGAGGACTGCGCGCTACGCGCTGCAAGAAAAGACCATTGGCTTTGTGCCCACCATGGGCTACCTCCACGACGGGCACTTGAGCTTGGTAGATAGGGCCAAAGCAGAGAATGACTGCATAGTTGTCAGCATTTTTGTTAACCCCACACAATTCGGGCCCAACGAAGACTTAGCCAAGTACCCGCGCGATATCAGCCGCGATCTAATGCTGCTCACAGAACGCAAGGTGGACTATGTCTTTGTTCCTGAGGTTCTAGATATGTATCCTGGGGGCAGAATGGAAACAACCGTGCAAGTCAGCACGGTCACAGACATACTAGAAGGGGCCCTACGGCCGGGACATTTTGCCGGTGTAGCGACGATTGTAGCCAAACTATTCCATGTGATCAAGCCAACTCGCGCCTATTTTGGCCGCAAAGACGCGCAACAATTGGCCGTCATTAACAAAATGGTGCAGGGCTTAAATTTCGCGACGGCAGTAGTACCCTGCCCAACCCTGCGCGAACCTGATGGGCTGGCCATGAGTAGCCGCAATGTGTACCTCTCGGCCGCCGAAAGGCAGACCGCCCTCTTTATTTCGCGCGGCCTGCACGCGGCTCACGCCCTGTGGCAGAGCGGCATTAGTGATGGAGAAACCCTGCTCCAAGTTGTGCGCCAAGAGATGGCTCAAGGGGACTTTGCCGCCATTGATTACATCGAGCTAGTTGACAGCGAGACCTTCGCTACAGAGAGACAAGCTCGCTTAGGCTCATTGATTGTCGTCGCGGCTAAAGTCGGGCCGACCCGCCTCATAGATAATATCATGCTAGATTAACACTACGGCCGTGCCGTAGGCCAAAACTTCCACTTGTAAGTCTCGCGCCACAGAAGAAAATCTTATGCCCACAACAGCGTTGGCGCCCTGCGCCAGCGCTTTGTTTTTCATCTGCTCTAAAGCTACACTACAAGCGCTGTCGAGAGCCTGTTCAGAGGCAGTACCTTGTATCAATCCCAATACTTCGACAATCTCCTTATCAACCACCGCATTCGTGGTGACCAACAACAGCTCTTTGGCTCTCATGTACCTCCTCCTCTCCTCGCGAGCTGGTTCCTCTATTTTCCAGGCGGGCTTTTCATCATCGCCAGAAATGCATCTACTATCCGTGGATCAAACTGCTTAGCGCGGCCGTTTTCAATCTCGCGGAGCGCCACCTCGCTCTCTAGAGCTCGGCGATAAGGTCGATCGCTGGTCATGGCATCATAGGCGTCAACAACCGCCACTACCCTTGCGCGCAAACAGATATCCTCTCCTCGCAATCCCTGCGGGTAGCCGGTGCCATCCCATCGCTCATGGTGATGCAAAATACATTCCGCGATATGCGACAATTCGGGTGAGGTACTGACAATGCGAAACCCAATTTCACTGTGTTTTTGCATAATGCGCCATTCCTCGGCGGTAAGGGGGCCACCTTTATCGAGCACCTGCTCTGGAATGGCAATTTTCCCAATGTCATGAATAGCGGCAAAAACCTCTATATCATCACGCATGGCGGGAGAAAGTTTAAGCTCGGCCGCAAGCCGCAAGGAGAGCTCGGTCATACGCAGACAATGCTCAGTAGTCTCGTGGGTTTTTTCTTGCAAAGCCTGCCGCAAAGACGCAATAAGCGAATTGCGAATGCTCTTCCCTTCCAGTAGCTTGTGATGATACATGCGCTCTTCCGCCGCGGTAAAGAGCAGCTCCTTGCGTTGCCGCTTATCTGCGGTACTTGCTCCTAGAGCCAGACTCAATTGAATGGTGTTATCACTACTCTCCTGGCAGCGTTCTCGTATGCGCGCACAGATGGCCATGACTTCTTCTTCACCCACGCCAGGCAACAACAAAGCGAACTCATCGCCCCCTAGACGCGCCACGATATCCTGCGGCCTAGCCACATCCGCCAAGACTTGGGCCGTGCGCCTTAAAATCTCATCGCCTAGAGCATGCCCAAAGGCGTCGTTGACAACCTTTAGTCCATTGGTATCCCCCATAATTAGGCTGAAAGGCCATGGTCCGTTGGTTGAGAGCTCGGCAAAGGCATGGTCAAAGTAGGCGCGATTATGGACATTTGTCAGTTGGTCAAAATAGGACATGCGGGCAATTTTGCGCTCTTGGGCCTTGCGCACCGCAATATCGGAATAGATGGCATAGCCCCCGAGAATATGGTTATCCACAAGGACTGGCACGCCCTTTATCTCAACCTCAATTTCATGGCCATCTTTATGCAGCCTAGTAGACTCTACCCCACAAGTCAGCCCTTGCGTCATGCGCCAGGTAAGGGCGTTGGCTTCCTCTAATTTATGGGAAGCAACCAAGACTTCTAAGTTCCTGCCTCGTACTTCTGCGGGCAAGTAACCGAACAGCGTTCTGAAAGCATCATTTACTTCCAGAATATTGTGCTGCTCATCGAGCAAGACTATGGCGTCCTGAGAATTAGCAAAGAGGGCTCTCCAGTACTCCTGTTGCCGCGAAATTTCGGCATGGTGTTCCTTGGCACGCTGCATGGCAGTCTCTAGGGAGGCGTTAAGTTCTCTTTGGCCTAATTCACTCGCCCGTTTATGATGGAGATAGGAGTCTACTCGCCCCAATAGGTCGTTGAGAATCGATACCACTTGGGCCGTCGCATGGTTGTCGCTGGCCGAAAGGCGAAACGCGGGGGCATTTTCGACATCAATGCGACTAATGCCCTCGGCTAACTGCACGATGGGGCGCACCACATACCTTTGCTGCATGTAGACAAAGAGGGCGGCCATGGCCAGCAAACTCGCCAGCAAACCGTAAATGACCTTGCGCAGCATAGAGGTGTCCACTGCCAAATCTGCTCCTGGGACGAAAGCCGAGAACACCCAACTTGTGCCAGGCACAGGCCAACGTGCAAAGTAACCGCCATAGCCCCTGAGGCGAGTGAGAGATGGCTCGCGGTTTAGGTCCGGAAAGGCAGCTACGAGCCACTCGTAAACGCCAAGGGCTTCTTCTGGGCTAAAATAGTCGCTCGGTTGCGTGTACGCAACTAAGTCAGAGCCGGCAGAAAGAAAGAGATGGCTCTGCGGCGTGACTTTAGACTGCTCCACAAACGAGATGATCGTAGCGAGCGAAATATCGCCGCTGACCACTCCCAGCAATTCGCCCCGTGCGCCATAAACCGGTACCGCCATGGAGACAATGTAGTCATCGCCGGTTGAGTTCAAAAAAACCTCGGTCATAATGAGCTTACCTGCTTGCACAGCTTGCACGTACCAAGGCCGCAAACGAAAGTCGAGCCCCGGCGGGGGCACAAAGTTATTGGCGTGAATCATCTTGTTATCACTCGTGACCAAGTAAAGTGACGAAAAGTAGGAGTCAGCCTGCAAAATAGCTCCCAGTTGGGCGAGTACTCCTTCATCATCTGGGGCGTGTGATTGCACCGCTAGGGCCCCAAATTCGACCGTGCGCCCGCGCGAGGCAAGCCATGTGGACACTCTTTCCTCCACGCCGAGGAGTTTTTCCCCAGCCAGGCTGCGCAAGTGCTGCTCCAAGACTGTATGATAAAAGTTGTACTGCACCAAGACTGCCACTAGGGGCACGACGAGTAGCAACAATAGCAATGCATAGTATCTCTTAAGCGGCCCTCTCATCGAAACACTCCCCCCGGGTGAAAGCATTCTCTCATCATGAGTGTTCTGCCTCGCCTGCCAAATCTCCTGCCATAAATCCGGCCCACTGAACAGGGACGCAGGAACGTGTTCGTTGTTAGCGAATTACCTAGACAGCGAGAAAAACTGCGCCGAGGAGTTGATATCCAGTGATTGCTAAGGATTTGATTTTTCGCGAGCCTCTCTGTCTCAGCGAGCACAAGACTTTGCTCGACGCTAGATTGGCCTTTGAGCAGCATGACGTAGACGTGGTAGCTGTTGTACGGCCTGACGGAGCACCACAAGGGGTGCTCTCTCGTCGCAGACTGCATGATCTTCTGCGCCGGGGAATCCCCCTCTCTGCACCGCTCCGCGATCTTGCGGCTGAGGAATTCGTCTGCATCAATGATACAAGCGACGTGCGGGCGGTCTTTGATAAAGATGTTCTCGCCGCGCTGGTGGTCAGTAGCGAACACAGAGTTCAGGCCATTGTCACCAAGCGGGATTTACTGCGCGCATATTACGACAAACTCGAAGTAACCAATACCAATTTGCATGCTATCCTGGGGGCGGTGAACGCTGCCTTGATATCTATCGATAAAGAAGGCAAGATTACTTACGCCAATGGGTATGCCAAGGAGCTGTTCGAGTTGCCAGGCCACTCCTTGCCGGGAACAAATATAGAGCAGTTTCTTCCAGAAGCCAGCTTGCGAGAAGTTTCACTCGCCTTCAATGTGCAGACTAGCTTTAAGGCTGTCATTAGGGGCAAGCATTATGCCATTAACGCCGTGCCGATTAGGGGCAAGACTAGCCCGGCAGGGGCCGTGCTGGTGCTCGAAGACGACTCTCGCGAGGAGCAACTGCGGTTACAGCTGGCGGAAGAAAAGAATCACAGCGAAATCCTCCAGACAATTTTAGATATTGCCTATGATGGCATCGTCGTGGTAGACGCCCAGGGCATGATAACCATGATGAGCCGCTCCTATCTTAACTTTCTCAATTTGACCCACGAACAGGTGGTCGGGCGTCATGTCACCGATGTCATCGAGAACACGCGCATGCATATCGTCATCGAGACGGGCATACCCGAAGTGGCAGAGATTCAGCGCATTAAAGGTAGCTACATGGTCGCCACGCGCATCCCCATTTTTAGTGGGGGAAAAATTATCGGCGCCATCGGAAAAGTGCTGTTTCGCAACATCGACGACCTAGCATCGCTCTACCAAAAAATAGGCAAAATGGAGGAACAATTGCAGGCATACAAAGGCCAGCTCAGCCGCAGCAACCGGGCGCGTTATTCTTTTGCCGACATCGTGGGCCGCAGTGAGGCCCTACTGTCAGCCAAGCGCCAGGCCGCCAAGGCTGCGGTTTCCGATACTACGGTCTTACTCCTCGGAGAAAGCGGCGTGGGCAAAGAGATTTTTGCGCAAGCCATCCACAGCCACAGCAAACGAGCCAACCAAGCCTTTATCAAGGTTAACTGTGCTGCTATTCCTAGCGAGCTTATGGAAACTGAGTTTTTTGGTTACGAAGAGGGAACCTTCCCCGGGGCTAAAGTCGGCGGCAAAATCGGCAAATTTGAAGCAGCTGATGGCGGCACCATATTTTTAGACGAAATTGCCGACATGCCATTGTCCATGCAGGCCAAGATACTACGCGTACTGCAGGAGCGCGAAATCGAGAAGATTGGTGCAGTGAGCCCTCAAAAAGTCGATGTGCGCGTCATTGTCTCCTCCAATCAGGATTTAGAGGAGAGGGTGCGAACGGGGCGTCTGCGTCAAGATCTCTACTACCGCATTAACGCTTGGACCCTCACCATCCCTCCTTTACGCCAACGCAAAGAAGACATCGAAGACCTTGTCGAACACATTCTTGACAAGTACAGCCACAAGCATGGGAAGTACGTCGAAAGAGCCAGCGAAAAGGCCATGGCCCTGCTCTACAAGTACTCTTGGCCAGGCAATGTGCGTGAACTGGAAAACGAGATTGCCAGAGCCATGGGCCTTCTTAACAGCGGTTGGGTGGTGTTGCCCGAGCATCTGTCCGAGAAAATCACCGGGGATGTCACCCCGGCTAGTACGCGAACACTTGAGGAGGTGCTCTTAGGGGCGGAGAAACAGGCCATTACTGACAGCTTAAGGATTTGTGCCCATAATAAGTCTTGCGCTGCCAAGCTCCTCGGTATTAGCAGGTCTTCGCTCTATGAGAAAATGCTAAGACATGGTCTCTCGTCGTAAGCCTAGGTGTCGCTAGCAAATACATCGCTTCCCCGATCACTTGCCCCCCGTCCCGTTCTCCGGACACTATTTTCAAGCAAACAGGGCAGCTGTATGGTTAAGTGGACATATCCACACTTCATAAGTATATTGTTAGCGAAGGAATATTCTCATTTTTTCCTTCTTGTTTTTTTTCTCCTTCCTTTTAGACTAGAGATGATGGATGGTGGCCTTTCCTGTTGAAGCCGTCGTCATCAGAGGTTTACGAAAGGGGAGAAAGCAGCAAATGCAGTCAAAAGTTATGACCGCCAAAGAAGCAGTAGCCAAAATACGTGATGGCGCGACCATTGCGTGCGGCGGATTTGTTGGCAATTGTCACCCAGAAGAATTGACTAGTGCCATTGAACAGCGTTTCATCGCGGAGAATCACCCCCAGAACATTACTCTCGTCTACGCCGCTGGGCAAGGCGACGGCAAAGAAAAAGGCATGAATCATCTCGCCCATGAAGGTCTTGTTGCCAAGGTTATCGGAGGCCATTGGGGTCTCGCCCCCAAGCTTGGCAGATTGGCCGTAGAGAACAAGATTAAGGCCTACAATTTGCCACAAGGGGTCATCTGTCATCTCTTCCGCGACATCGCCGCAGGCAAACCCGGCACCATCACCCATGTCGGACTTAAGACTTTTGTTGACCCTCGTCGCCAAGGCGGCAAGTTAAACAGCATCACCACCGAAGACGTGGTCGAACTCATTCATCTACACGACAAAGAATACTTATTTTACAAAGCCTTCCCCATCGACGTAGCGCTCATTCGCGGTAGCTACGCCGATGAAGATGGCAACATGACCATGCACAAAGAAGCGGTCACCCTTGAAGTGCTCTCTATCGCTCAGGCAGTGCGTAATTCCGGAGGCATCGTCATCGCCCAAGTGGAGAGAGTGGTCGCCAAGGGTTCTCTAGACCCGCGCCTTGTCAAAGTGCCCGGCATTTTTGTAGATGCTATAGTAGTTGCCAAGACTGAAAACCATATGCAAACATTTGCCGAACAGTACAATCCTTCTTATTGTGGCGATATCAAGGTGCCCATGCAATCCTTAAAAACTCTGCCGCTCGATGAACGCAAAGTCATTGCCCGCCGCGCCGCCATGGAGCTTGTTCCCAAGGCCATCACCAATCTAGGCATTGGTATGCCAGAGGGCGTTGCGCTAGTCGCTAATGAGGAGGGCATCGGCCGTCACTTGCGCCTAACTATCGAAAGCGGCCCGGTCGGCGGGGTACCAGCCGGTGGGCTTAGCTTTGGCTGTGCCACCAACCCCGACGCGATAATCGACCAAGCCTACATGTTTGATTTTTATGATGGCGGCGGCCTTGACGTGGCGTTTCTCGGATTGGCCCAATGCGACACCGTAGGTAACGTCAACGTCAGTAAGTTTGGCACGCGAGTGGCAGGAGCCGGCGGCTTCGTCAATATCACGCAGAACTCCAAGAAAGTCATTTTTTGCGGCACTTTTACGGCAGGAGATCTGCAGGTGCAAGTGGCTGATGCCAAGTTGCACATCACCCAAGAAGGCCCACACAGAAAGTTCGTGCCACAGGTGGAGCATGTGACTTTTAGCGGCGAATATGCTCAAGAACACGACAAGATGGTCCTCTATGTTACAGAGAGAGCTGTCTTCCGCCTTACCAAAGAAGGCCTCGTTCTCGAAGAGATTGCGCCTGGCATAGACCTACAACGCGACATTCTAGATCTAATGGATTTCAAACCAATCATCAGTCCAAATCTTAAAGAGATGGATAGCCGCATCTTTAAGCCAGAGTTGATGGGCCTTAATCTCGACTAATTTTCGGATGTATTCTACTGACGCCAACTTTCCGAGCTGGCGTCAGTGGGTGCAATATAAAGAGGGGGGAAATCACAATGTTAGGCATGTTTCTCGGTTTGGCACTTCTCATGTTCCTCGCATACAAGGGTATGTCCATTATTTGGATAGCACCATTGTGCGCCCTAGTCGTCGCCCTAACGGGTGGGCTAGCTCTACTGCCTGCGTATACTGACACGTACATGACTGGCTTCGTAAACTTCACCAGATCATGGTTCCCAGTCTTTATGTTAGGCGCTATTTTCGGCAAAGTCATGGAAGAAACAGGCATGGCACAATCTGTCGCCAACTGGTTCGCCAAGACCATCGGGGCAAAACAAGCCCTATTGGCAGTGGTTCTTGGTTGCGCCATGTTGACTTACGGTGGCGTTAGCTTGTTCGTTGTAGTTTTCGCCATGTATCCTTTAGCTATCGCCCTTTTCAGAGAAGCAAATCTATCACGCAAGCTAATCCCCGGCGCCATCGCCCTTGGCTCTTTTACATTTACCATGACCGCCCTGCCTGGCACCCCGCAAATTCAAAATCTTATCCCTCGTGAGCACTTCGGCACAAATGCAGCTGCAGCGCCCATACTCGGGATTGCAGCAGCACTCGTAATGTTTATCGGTGGAATGATCTATCTAAAGTGGAAAGAAGGCAAGCTAACCGCTGCCGGAGACTTGTTCACGGAACCCAAGCAAGGCGTTAAAGAAATTAATGTTAGCACCTTGCCTCATCCCCTACTTGCCTTCCTTCCTTTGTTTGCCGTGGTCGGTACGCTCAACCTCTTAAAGTGGCCAATTATTCCTGCTTTACTTTCTGGCATTCTTCTAACTATTGTTCTCAAGCCCAGTGTCATTCCTAACTTGGTTTCTGTGTTCAACGCCGGAGCCAATGGTTCTATTATTGCCATTATCAATACCAGTGCCGCTGTGGGCTTTGGCATGGTGGTTCGTGCCGTACCCGCCTTCAAACAACTCACCGAGTTTGTCATGGGCATCGAAGGCAATCCCCTTGTTTCACCTGCCGTCGCCGTTAACATTCTCGCCGGCGCAACGGGTTCGGCCTCAGGTGGTCTAGGCATCGCTCTTACGGCGCTCGGTAAAGAATATCTAGCGATTGCCCAGGCAACTGGGATTGACCCTGCTGTTTTCCACCGCATCGCTTCGCTCTCGTCGGGCGGTCTTGATACTCTGCCCCATAATGGCGCCGTATTAACGCTACTTGCTGTCACCGGTCTCACTCACAAAGACTCCTACTTCGATATTTTCATTGTCTCCCTAGTGCTGCCAATTGTCTCTGTTATCGTCGCTATAGCCCTAGCCAGTTTCGGCATTGTGTAATAAAATCTAATTAGCGGTACTTGGACAGCGAACACTAGCGGGGAGAACTGAACCCCGTTAGTGTCTCATGTCCGTATAAAGGAAAGGGAGGACAAGCGAAATGCGTCTCAAAGACAAAGTAGCCATCATCACCGGCGGCGGTCGTGGAATCGGTGAGTTTACCGCCAAGCGTTTCAGCCAGGAGGGCGCCAAAGTAGTAGTCGTAGACCTCAATGAAGATGATGTCAACAGAGTTGTTAGCGAAATTAGCGCAGCGGGCGGGCAGGCCATCGGAGCGAAGGTCGACGTCACCAACAGGGCCATGGTCGATGAAATGGTCGCAAAAACGGTCTCGACTTACGGCAAGATCGACATTTTAGTAAATAACGCCGGCATCACGGCCGACAACACCTTGCTTAAAATGACCGAAGCCGAGTGGGACCGCGTCTTAAACGTCAATCTCAAGGGAGTTTTCCATTGTGGCCAGGCGGCCGCCGCTGTGATGGTCGAAAAGGGCAATGGCGGTGTCATTCTCAATGCTTCATCCGTAGTAGGCATCTACGGCAATTTTGGGCAGACCAACTATGCCGCCACTAAGTGGGGTGTCATTGGCATGACTAAGTCTTGGGCTAAGGAACTCGGCCGCAAAGGCATCCGCGTCAATGCCGTCGCGCCAGGCTTCATCATCACCCCCATGACGGAAAAGATGCCCGAAAAAGTGCTTGAAATGATGAAGGACAAATCTCCACTCAAGTCTCTTGGCTATGCCGATGATATTGCTAATGCCTACTTGTACTTAGCCTCAGACGAAGCTCGCTTTGTCACGGGAACGGTGCTCAGTGTTGACGGAGGCTTGGTACTCTAGGTCTCACCGCCCACAAACTAAGAATGGAGGGAATACCGATGTCTAAAGTGTACCTGGTCGCCGCCAAGCGCACGGCTATTGGCTCCTTTGCCGGAGCACTGTCCACTGTGCATCCCGCAGATCTAGGCGCAGGCGTAATTAAATGCCTGCTCGAGACCACGGGGCTGCCACCTGATGCTGTGGATGAAGTAATCGTTGGCAATATGCTGCCAGCTGGTCAGGGACAGGGTCTCGGCCGTCAAGTTTCTATTAAGGCTGGCGTACCCGTTACGACCCCGGCTTACTCCCTGAACATGGCCTGTGGCTCAGGGATGAAGGCGATGCTCAATGCCTACGCTAACATTTCCTTGGGACTACACAATGTGGTTATCGGCGGAGGCGTGGAGAGCATGTCTTTGTCACCCTACTTGCTGCCTAACGCGCGCACTGGCTACCGCATGGGCCATGTTCAGGCGGTGGACCATATGATTCTTGACTCTCTGACCGACGCCTTCCATAACGTCCATATGGGCATTACTGCCGAAAATATTGCGGAAAAGTACGGCATCACCAGGCAAGAGCAAGATACCTTCGCCGTGGCCTCGCAGAAAAAGGCGATCGCCGCCATTGATGCTGGTCGCTTTAAAGATGAGATATGCCCCGTCGAGGTAAAAACGCGCAAAGAGACGATAGTCGTCCTGCAAGATGAGTACCCCAATCGCGGTGCCTCTCTCGAGAAAATGGCCACGCTCAAGCCTGCCTTTAAGAAAGACGGCACTATTACGGCCGCCAACGCCTCTGGCATTAACGATGGCGCATCTTTCTATGTGCTAGCCTCGGAGCAGGCACTTATGACCTACAATCTGACCCCCCTCGCGGAAGTAGTCGGCATCGGCCAGGGCGGAGTTGACCCTCTGGTCATGGGCCTAGGGCCCATTCCCGCGGTCGCTGCCGCACTTAAATTCGCAGGGCTCAAGCTCACAGACATTGACCTTTTCGAGTTAAACGAGGCTTTCGCCGCGCAGTCCCTCGGCGTAGTCAAGGGCTTAGCTGAAGCGCATGGCGTGAGCGAGGAGTGGATTTTGGAGCGCTGCAATGTCAATGGCGGTGCTATCGCCCTTGGCCACCCCGTGGGTGGCTCTGGCGCACGCATCATCACCACACTCATCTACGAAATGAAAAAACGTAGCTCCGTCTACGGCCTTGCCTCCCTCTGCATCGGCGGCGGCATGGGTACGGCGGTTGTCCTAAAGTCAATCTAGGGATGCCCGCGAAGCCAAGAGACCCTGAGCCGCCTGTGCGAGCTTCGGGTCTCTTTTCCCTTCGCCGGCCTTCCACGAAAGCATCCTCCATTGACTAAGCGCTAAAGACCCACTGATGTCTTCCCCATTAAACTCCTTGTTCCTCTCTTGCCTCCTCTGTGTACTCTGTGGTTAGACAAAATTCCCTCCCCATGGTGGCGAGAATGCAAGAAGCATTGGCGGGGTTTGCCTTTTAGGCACTTTGTGGTAGAGTTGTTGTAGTGTCTTCCTAAAGTACATTTCTACGAAAGGGGTGCCCCAATTTGTCGATTGCGACTTTTATCGATCACCATTTTCGCCATTTTAACGCTGCCGCCCTTAAGGACGCGGCCGTCGGGTACAAAGACCATCTAGATCGAGGCGGAAAGATGCTCGTCACCTTAGCCGGGGCCATGAGTACCGCCGAGATTGGGCTCTCTCTGGCCGAGATGATTCGCCAGGGGAAAGTGCACGCCATTAGCTGCACCGGCGCTAACTTGGAGGAAGATGTCTTTAACTTGGTGGCACACGACCACTATGTGCGCATCCCCAACTACCGCGACCTGACCCCACAAGACGAAGTCGCCCTCCTTGATAGGCACTTAAACCGGGTGACCGACACCTGCATCCCCGAAGAAGAGGCTATTCGCCGCATTGAGAAAGTGATCCTCACGGAGTGGCAAGAGGCTGACCGCGCCGGAGTTTCCTACTTTCCCCACGAGTTCTTGTACCGCATTTTACTCGCGGGCAAACTCAAGCCCTACTACCAAATCGACATAGCCGACTCTTGGCTGATGGCCGCTGCAGAAAAGAACTTACCCATGATTGTCCCAGGCTGGGAGGATTCTACCCTGGGCAATATCTATACGGCGCATGTCATTAAGGGCGATGTCGCCAATGTGCATACCGTGAAGACTGGCATTCAGTACATGCAATTCTTTGCGGAATGGTATTTGAAAAGTTCCAAGGAGGCTCCCCTCGGGTTTTTCCAGATTGGCGGCGGCATTGCCGGCGATTTCCCCATTTGCGTAGTGCCGATGCTGGCGCAGGATTTAGCCTATGAGGATGTTCCCTTGTGGGAGTACTTCTGCCAGATTAGTGACTCGACCACTTCCTATGGCTCTTACTCTGGCGCGGTGCCTAACGAAAAAATAACCTGGGGTAAATTAGGCCTTGAGACCCCGAAATTCATGATTGAATCTGACGCCTCCATCGTAGCTCCCCTCATCTTTGGCTACGTCTTGGGTTGGTAGCGGTACGATAACACATAAAAATAAGCCCGGGGGTTTTCGCCCCCGGGCTTATTTTTTCAGCTACTAAGCAGCCTTCTTGCTCGCAGGCGGCTGGAGGGGCACATGTTTGTAAAAGAGAAACGCTCCTAGACAAAGGGCGGCTCCCGCCAAACCAACAGGATACGAAATGGAGGTTGCCAAACGCAATCCTTCAGGAGCTTGCAGAATATAGGTGAAAGTCACTGCCGCCATAAAGGTTGCCGGTATTGTGGCTATCCAGTGCAACTTCCCGTTGACCTTAAGATACATCGCGGCTGCCCAGAGCATGATCATGGCCAAGGTCTGGTTAGACCAGGCAAAGTAACGCCAGATAATGGCGAAGTCGATTTGCGAGAGATATACACCAATGGCAAAGAGCGGAATAGCGATAATCAGGCGGTTCTTGATGTCGAGTTGTTTAAACCCGAGAGCGTCAGCAATGGTGAGGCGAGCACTGCGGAAGGCTGTGTCGCCCGACGTGATTGGGCAGGCCACGACGCCAAGTATGGCAAGTACGCCGCCGATGGCACCGAGCCAAGTCATCGAAATCTCATGCACTACCCTGCCCGCGGCACCGTCCGCAAGAGCGGCAGCGAGCCCGGGAGAGCCACCGTAGAAGGTCATGGCCGCAGTGGCCCAAATGAGCGCTACAGCGCCTTCGGCTATCATGGAGCCGTAGAAGACGCGGCGACCATGCTTTTCACTAGTCAGACAGCGCGCCATCATGGGCGATTGAGTCGCATGGAATCCCGAAATTGCGCCGCAGGCGATGGTAATAAACACCAATGGCCAGATGGGCAAATTGCGTGGGTGAAGATTAGCCAGCGTCAATTCAGGCACGGGCATGCCAGAAAAGATGATGCCGCCGCCAATGCCAATCGCCATGATTAAGAGCACGGCACCGAAAAGGGGATAAATCTTGGCAATAAGTTGATCAATGGGGAGGATAGTAGCCAAGAAGTAGTACAGCACAATCGCGATCAGCCAGGTGTTTAGGGGAATCGCTCCATCTGTGAGGGTAACTAAGAGCCTCGCCGGGCCGGTCATAAAGACAACACCTACCAGCACTAACAAAACCACCGAAAACACACGCATCAGCTGCCTGGCGTTGTTGCCCAGGTAGATGCCCACGATTTCTGAAACGGAGGCGCCGTTGTGGCGGAGAGAAATCATACCGCCCAAAAAGTCATGCACCGCGCCGGCGAAGATACAGCCGAAAACAATCCACAAGAGGGCGACGGGTCCCCATAGGGCGCCAGCAATGGCTCCGAAAATGGGCCCTAGGCCGGCGATATTTAAAAATTGAATAAGGAAGACGCGCCACCAACTTAGGGGAACATAGTCCACACCGTCAGGATTGGCGCAAGCAGGTGTTGGGCGCGCCTCATCGATGCCGAAAATCTTCTCGACAAATTTGCCATAAATGAAGTACCCGCCGACTAGCAGTGCCAAGGCTCCGAAAAAAGTAAACAGAATAATCCCTCCATTCCCGCATACTATTTTGATTGTACTCGGGGAGGAACTGAAATGTGCCACTTATTGCTTAAGTGGCACAAATGTCGCTGTGAACAGTCATAATCCCCGTCTAAATTGCTAGAGGCCGACTCGCAGACGAAAGTCCCTGGCCTGTTTGCGACTCACCGGCACCTCAGAAACAAAGTCTTCGACTTTAAGCACATAGCTACCACTAAACCAAGGCGAAATCTCCCGTATCTTACCTAGGTTGACAAGGTAGCCGCGGTGGACGCGAAAGAAATTGTGTGTCTTTAAGCGCTCCTCTAGTTCTTGCAGCGACAGGTCAGAGCGATGCACTGCTCCCTTACTTGCCACTAGGACATCGCGACCGTCCGTATAGGCTACGGAAATGTCGTCATAGGGGACCAACAGCATCCTATCACCCACCCTTAGGGGCAGACGCTCTAGAGTCGCATGCGGTTTCGCCATAATCTTTTTCTCTACCGCCAGACGTGCCTTGTGGGCGGCCTTTAGCACGCGGGGCGGATGGTAGGGCTTTAAAATATAGTCGAGGGCACATAGCTCAAAGGCCTGCGCCGCATAGTGGTGGTATGCTGTGGCAAATATTACCTCTGGAGGGTTCGCTAGTCGGGCAATCTCCGTGCACAAGTCTACTCCACTCTGTTTCGGCATCTCAATGTCTAAGAAAATGAGGTCTGGGTGATAGGCCACAATGGCCGCCAGCCCCTCGGAGGCGTTTTCGGCCTCGCCCACGATGGATAGCCATGGTAGAGCGCTGAGCAAGAAGCGTAGCTCTTGTCGTGCCGGCGCTTCGTCGTCAATGATCAACGCTCTCACCTTCACGACGCCACCCCCCGCGGGATACGAACCGTACAGACTGTGCCTTCGCCAAGCTTAGAAGAAACCGACAAGCCGAACTCAGCGCCATAAAGACTGCGCAGTCTTTCTTCAACATTCTTAAGACCGATACCGTTACTGCTGGCCGCCGCATTGTTCACAACAAAACCAACCCCTGAGTCGCTTACCGTGACCGTATGTGACGTTGCATCGCTCGTGGCAACAATAGAGAGCGTGCCGCCTGCGGTATGCGGCTGAATGCCGTGCCGCACGGCATTTTCCACTAAGGGCTGCAAGATCAAGGGAGGAAGCGCAAAATCTTCGGAATGTAGCTCATAGTGAACTTCTAGCTTGTGGCCGAAGCGAGCCTTCTCAATCTCTAAGTAGGCTTCGACATGGTGCAATTCCTTGCTAAGCGACACCAAGTCAGGATTATGAATAAATCCAATGCGCAAAAAATCTGCTAGGTGCAGCAAAAGGCGGCGTGCCGTCTCGGGCTGTGTGCGGCAAAATGAAACTACAGTATTAAGCGCATTAAAGAGAAAGTGGGGGTTAATTTGCGCCTGCAGGGCACGCAGTTCGGCTTTGGCCAAGAGCTTTTCTTGCAAATCTTTTTCCGCAAGCTCGAGCTGCGCTGAAAACAGGCTCGCCAATCCTTCCGCTAGGCGTCTTTCTACCGCGGTGATGGAATGACTTTTGGCGCGGTACAGCTTCAGCGCGCCCATTACCCCTTCCCCGGCATAGAGGGGAACAATGATGGCCGATTGGAGAGGACAGTCTTGCTGACTACAACCAATCTCGCGTGCTGACTGCGCTTCGCGGGGGCCCCCTGTGGCCAAGACAGACATTGTCAAGCGGGTCTGAATATCCGCCCCTGGCAAGTGATGCTCCGCTCCCCTGCCCACATGCGCCAGTATACGATCCCCGAGCGTCATAGCCACCGCGTCAACTTGCGCTTCTGCATAAATTATGGCGCAAGCCTGCTGTGCCGTGCTTTCATTGTAACCTTGTCTGAGGATGGGCAAGGTCTTTTGCGCAATCTTTAAGGCCAACTCGGATTGGTAAGCTGCCTCTTGCTCACGACTTTTATAGATAGTGTTATGAATTAAGACAAAAATAACAACCCCACAGGCATTGATGAGGATCATCGGAAGCCCTATCTTTTCTACCAGGGAGACTGCCGCCACAAAGGGGCGAGCCAACAAGAGAATGATTGACATCTGCATAACTTCAGCTAGCGCGGTGGCCCAAAAACCCACCGCCCAGCGCCGACGAGAACGCAAAAATGTCGGACGCAATACCGCGCCTACCACCCCACCAAGGGCCGTGGACACGCCGCAGGCTATGGCCACAAAGCCACCGATGTCTATAAGGTAGCGATGCCCACCCGCTATGATCCCAGCCCCTATACCGACGGCTGGCCCCCCGAGGAGGCCCGCTGCGACGACGGCCACCGCGCGTGAGTTGGCGATAGCCCCATCAACAGGGAAGCCATGATAAGTGCCGAGTATGCCAAAAAGACCAAAGACTAGGGCCAAGAACGCCTTGCCCCAGCGACTTTGTGAATCCCCATACATAGTCTTTTGAAACGGCGCAGTGTTTGACAAGAGAAAAGCAATAACACACATCAAAGAAAGACTATTGATAAGACCCAAAATGACCCGCGCGTGTACACCCGTCATCAAAACACCCCCCCTGCAGTTCTAGTATACAGCAAGGAACGGCAAACATAGTAGCAACACTTTACTAGAAGTTGGAGGTTAGAGGTTGGAGGTTAGACGCAACAAAATTGCTTCTATATCTATTGTATATTTATGAAGATCGTTGTACCATTAAAGCAGGAGGTGGAGTAAAATGACAAACACTAAGTGCGCAATCGTTAAGTGTGTGGGCTGTGGGGCCGTAAAAGAAATGGATGCCGGCTTCGCTTCAAGCATAGCACCCTCGCCAGAGATGAGCACAGAGTTCTTTGCGCTCGATCAGGCGCGGTCTATGTCCTTCGCGGTGGATAACCCCGAGGAGTGCGAGCCGGCCGCAGAGAAGAAACCCCCCACTAGTGAGCATGCCCATGCCCATGCCTTTGGCGCTGATGAGTGCCCAGAGTGCCATGGCACGCAGTGGTATCGTATCGGCGACGAAACAAATATTTTTGAGCGCTCGCGCAAATAGTAATGACTCACTGCCAATCCACCCTGAGAAATGCGCCCTATGGCGAAGCAATTCTCGGGGTGTTTTCTATGCGAAAATTAACCGTGGGGGCTAGTGGGGCAGTAGCACAGTTACCGTGGTGCCTTGTCCTTCCTCACTCGCGAGACGAACTTCGCCGCCATGCATTGCGACGATGCGCTTCACGATAGATAGCCCCAGGCCGTTACCTTTGCCAGTGCGGGACTGATCTGCCTTAAAGAACTTCTCGAAAACTTTTCCGTGTAGCTCTGGCGGTATACCTTCTCCCGCATCTGTTATCTCACACTCCACAGCTCCTCTGTGGCCCTGCAAAGATATCGCCAAATGGCTGCCGTAGGGTGAAAATTTGATGGCATTATCGAGGAGGTTCATCCATACTTGATACAAGAGAGGCTCATTACCCGTATAATGCACCTCAGGCAGCTCAATCTGTAGCTTAAGCCCCTTTTCTTGCCAGGCACTCTCGAGAAGAAGCACTACTTTACGCAGTTGCTCGTCGAGGCGAAAACACTCGTTAGTAAGCGCGGCCCCGTCCTGCTCGAGCCTCGTCAGCAGCAATATATTACTCGCCAAGTGCGATAGCCGCTCGGTCTCTTCGACGATTATGCTGGCATACTCTTGTTTCGTTTCGTCCGTTTCTGCTTCTTGCAGAAGTTTGGCGTAGCCTCGTATGGAAGTTAACGGCGTCTTAAACTCGTGCGAAATCGCGGAAACAAAATCACTGCGCAGGATTTCGATACTCTGCAACTCCTTGGCCATGGCGTTAAAACTCACAATCAGTTGGCCGATTTCATCCTGTCTCTTCTCTGGAATGCGCACGGAAAAATTGCCTTGGGCAATCCTCTTCGTGGCTTCGTTAAGAGACTTGATGGGCCGCACAATGTAGGCCGCCGCAAATAAAAACAGCACCGAGCCGACGAGTAGCGAAGTAGCGCTAAAACGGCCTAGCAATTGGCGAAAATTAATGAGGTGCTGCTTTAAATCAGGATAGACCAAAAGGTAGTCAGCCAAAAGCTGCCTCTCAATGCTAATGATGTATGTCAAGGAAACGAGCAAGTTACCGATAAATACGACGCCCACAAAAACCAATACTAGCTCAGCATAGATGGATCTTCTCATGAATGTCGCTCCGCCTTGTAGCCTAGCCCGCGGACAGTGACGATTTCAAACTCGCGACAGTCAGCGAACTTCTCCCGCAAGCGCTTGATGTGCACATCCACCGTCCGTTCGTCGACTTCGCTGTCGTAGCCCCAGATATGATCTAGCAATTCTTGTCGCGTAAAAATGCGCTTTGGATAGGAGAGCAACTTAAAAAGCAATTGAAACTCCTTTTTAGGCAATGCGATTTCTCCTTGTGGCCCGTAAACTGACAGATTATCCGCATCAATCACAAGCTCCCCCATAACAATGCGGCGCTCCAAATTTATCTTGGCGCGCCGCAGCAACGCCTTGACGCGCAGCACAAGTTCATCCATGTCAACAGGCTTGGTCAGGTAGTCGTCTACGCCCACCTCAAAGCCCCTTTTCTTGTCCCCAAAAGTATCTTTGGCGGTGACCATGAGGACTGGCAAGGAGCACAAGGAACGCCGCAGCCGATCGACTAGCTCATAGCCATCGACTTTGGGCATCATGATATCGACCACGAGCAGATCTACTACTTGCTGCTCTAGTAGCAAAAGCGCTTCTCTGCCGTGCTCGGCCTGGCAGACGTCAAAACCTTCTCGCTCGAGATAAATCGCCATCAGCCTGCGAATTTGAGCATGATCATCAACTACAAGCACCCGTACCAACTGCCAGTCCTCCCTCGAACAGAGTATGCACCACCTAAGGCCTTATTACATCATACATAGCGCAGGGCATCAATCGGGTTAAGACGACTAGCCTTCCTCGCGGGGACAAGCCCAAAGATTAACCCCACCGCCACTGAGAACCCAACGGCCAAGAGGACGGGCGACAGCGTAACCACAAAATCAAAGCCAATGAAGAGGCTTCCCAAGTAAGCTAAAGCCATGCCAACGACTATGCCTATGGCACCACCGAGCACGCATAGGACCACTGCCTCGATGAGAAACTGCACCATAATGACCGCGGGTTCGGCCCCGAGCGCTTTTCGCAGGCCGATCTCATTAGTACGCTCGGTCACAGAAACGAGCATCATGTTCATAATGCCAATTCCGCCCACCAAGAGAGATATGGCTGCGATCCCGGCTAGGAGCAGGGTGAGCGTGTTCGTGATTGTCGCCATCATATCAAGAATTTCTTGTTGGTTGGCGATGCTAAAGACATCACTCCGCCCGTCGAACATGCCGGTAAGTGAGGCCGTGAGTCCATCCCGCACAGCTTCCACATCGCTACCGGCAGCAAAATAGATTTCGACGGAGTTGACGCGCGACCCACCTAAGGCACGCTCTGCTACATTGTAGGGAACAATAATGGCCTCATTGAAATTAGTCAGTGTAAACCCACTGCTTGCCGCCATTACACCCACAATGACAAATTCGCGCCCGCGAATGATGATCTTTTCGCCCAATGGTGAACGGTTGGCATAAAGTTCCGTTGCCAAGCTAGCCCCGAGAATGGCTACATGATGGCGATTGCCAACATCGAGGGGGTGCAAGGCCCTGCCCTGCGCTACCGCGTTGCCGTCGATCGCAAAAAAATGGTTACTGCGGCCAAAAATTCGCACATTCTCCTTCTTATTCTCGTTGGCGAACACATATCCCCGCGCACTAGTTAAGGGGGAGACAGCAGTGACGAAGGGTGTGGTGCCAAGTTGTCGCAGATTTTCCTCGGTGAGTCCCGCCTTCTGGGGTGTGCCGGTGATGGTAATGCTCAGCCTATTGCCCCCTAGCCCCGCTAGCTCGCCCTGAATTGAGTCCGTCGCGCCCCTGCCAATGAGCATTAAAGCGATTATACTCGCCACCCCAATGATAATACCCAGTACGGTCAAGCCGGAACGAACCCTATTGCTGAAAATACTAGCGAGCGACATGGCGAGAATTTCCCTGAGCATAACGATCATCTCCTTCCTCAAAAACTTGTCCGTCGAGAATGCGCACCACTCGCCGCGCATGTTGGGCGACACTCGGGTCATGAGTAATCATGATGATGGTGCGTCCGACCGCATTGAATTCTTTAAACAACTCCATTACTTGCTGGCCTGTCGCTTGGTCAAGTGCGCCCGTCGGCTCATCAGCAAGAATAACCGCGGGCTCTGTAACCATGGCTCTAGCAATAGCAACGCGCTGCTGCTGACCGCCAGAAAGCTGATTGGGGCGACTACCCGCTTTATGCGCGATGCCCACCGCTTCTAGTGCGTTCATGACTCTGCCCTGCCTTTCCGCAACGCCAAAGTTGCTATAAATTAAGGGCAACTCCACATTGGCAAAGGCCGTGAGACGAGGTAACAGCTGGAAGTTTTGAAAGACAAAGCCGACTTTTTTATTGCGAATCCGGGCCAACTGGCCTTCCGCCAAGTTTGCCACTAAGACGCCGTCAAGATGATACTCCCCGCGCGTAGGAACATCGAGACAGCCGATAATATTCATTAACGTAGTCTTACCAGACCCCGAAGGGCCAAGTATCGCCAGCATCTCGCCTTGGCGCACCGCCAAGTTAACTTGACGCAGGACCTCTTGCTCTTCATCGCCGACAAAGTAACTTTTGCCTACATTGACTAATGAAATCAAACTTGCCATGTCCATCCCCCTAGCGCGTTCCGCGCATTGGGCCCGGCAGGCGGGGAGTTTCCTGAGGCGCTGGCTTAATAAAAGCCACCACGTCATTCTCGGCAAGCCCGCTTGTAATCTCCACCTGGCTGCCGTCGCTCAGCCCAAGCCCAACTGACCGGCGCTCTAACATACCTTGCGCGTTACGCCAAAACACGAGGGGTTTTTCCTCTTCATAAAAAACCGCAATAATTGGCACCACCAAGACGTCGCTAGCGCGCGCGGTCTCTACTCTAATCTCGGCCGACATGCCCACCAAAAGCCCTGCTGGGTTCGGCAAAGAAACTTTAACAGCAAAAGTGGTTACGCCACCGGCAAGGACTCCCTCCCGGGCAATGCTTGTAATGTTGCCGGTAATTTCTTCATCGCGCAGAGCGATAATGTCGACATTAGCTCTTTGTCCGTGGCTCAGTTTAGCAATGTCTAGCTCGTCAATTTGCGCCGTGATTTCAAGTTTAGTAAAGTCAGTAATCTCCACCAGTCTAGCACCGGGGTTTACCCACTCATTGTGCCGCACAAAAAGCACTGTTACCTCCCCCTGGCGCGGGGCGGTGATGACCTTGCCGTCACTCATGCGCAGAAGAATCTCGCCCTTGGTTACAGTGTCGCCTAGCGCTACCGCAAGCCCTACAACCTGCCCACCACTAGGGGAAAAAACTAGCTCTTCATCTACTGGCGCGACGCGCCCTGTGCCTGTTACAGTCCGCGCAACCGATCCTCTGCCTACCGTATGAAACTCATACTCCGCATTGTCGGCACCGCGCGCGTTGCTCAGCACGAAGAAAGCACCTGCTACTAGCAACAGACTAACTGCTATTACCGTGTACTTAAACCTGCTCCTTTTTTTGGTTGGTCTATTATTGTTCATCTTCATCTCGCCTTTCCCTAGGGGATAAGATTAGTCTAGACCCACCACATGAACATAATGTGAACATAATGCGAACATACTAGACAATAGTAGGGGTGACCGGGAAACACACGCTAAATCGCGTTGTGCCGGCACTGCTAGTAAAGCTAATCGTCGCGTGGTGCGTCTTAGCGATGGCATAGCAGACGGCTAGGCCCATGCCGGTTCCATACTTCTTGGTAGTGAAAAAGGGCGTGCCAATCTGTTCAACCTGTTCATCACTTATGCCAGCGCCATTGTTCGTAACGCTCAAAGTCACTTTGTCCCCCTGGCATGAAGTACTGATAACCACGGTTCCTCCCTGAGTGGAGGCCTCCTGCGCATTGCGTACTAGGTTAACCACTAGGGCCCGTATTTCCACTTCGCTCAGGGTTAGCTCCGGTATCTCACCCAATTCAAGTTGCACGCATTTGTCCTCTATTGTTGCGTCCGCCTGCATCCCTGGCCATAGTGCCAACAGAATATCATTTAGCTGGTGCGAAACCAAGACGATGTGACGTCCACCAGATAACGTCATGAACTCAGTCAGCAAGTCATTAACACGGTCCATTTCAGAAATAAGCAGCTTAAAGTGCGAGTTATATGGCAACAGCTCACTGCGCTTAGCAAAGAGCTGCAGAAAACCCCGCACTGTAGTCAGTGGATTGCGCAGCTCATGCCCAATTCCCCGCGCGAGCTGCCCCACATAATTTAGGCGATCAAGTCGAAACAGCTCCTTGGCTTGGCGCGCTTCTTTATTTAGATCCCGTATAACCAAAACCACGCCATAGAGAACATTCGAGTAATGCTGCAAAGGAGACAGTGTCAACATGGCCTTGACGAGTGAACCATCCTGGTGCTTTAGCTCCGTTGTCATAACACTAGGCGTTTGACCGCGGCGAACAAGGGCGAAAATGTCGCCCCATTGCTGATGCCCACCCCCCAAGACGCGGGCAAAATTCTCGCTTAGCATCTCTTCCTGCGCATACCCTAGCATCGCTGTGGCCGCGCTATTCCACGTGAGTATACTTCCATTTAACTTAGTGGAGACGATGGCATTGCTCGATTGCAGGACGAGTAGCGCCAGTCTCTCCTCAGCCGCGCGTGATGCGGCCCGCTCTGTATTTTCACGGCTAACTTCTAAATATAGATTTATGGATCCACTTTCATGGCGATGCACCGATACGTCGCACTCCACGATGATGTTTGTGCCGTCTCTTCGTCTGCGAGTTTGTTCCCCCCGCCAGTTGCCTGAGTCACGCAGGGTGGCATGTACTTCTTCACGCAGCTTCTCACTTTGTGGAAACACTAGGCAATGCCTTTGACCGATGGCTTCTCTGTTGCTCCATCCGTAGGTCCTCTCCGCGGCCATATTCCAGTACTCCACTCGACCCTGGGAGTTGTAGACGATGACGGCATCATAGACGGCATCGATCAACTCGGCCTGCTCACGCAGCAATTCTTCTTGCTCTAGAAGCTGTAGTTCTTCGCTCCTGTCTAGGGTGATATCGCGCAGTGTGGCATAGATGCGTTGTTCCTTGGCCATGGCTACGAAAGTCGCCGCCACCCAGCGCACGGCACTACCGCTTCGCCCCACGCTGACAACACCGGCCTTGCGCCCACCGCTTCTGACGAGCTCGAGCAAGGCCTCTTGGCCCAAGGAATGGTCGAGTGGGTCTAACAAATCCCACAAGGACGAACCATCCCGCCCATCCTTCTTTTCGCCGCGCAGGCCCTCCCAAGCCCCATTGCACTGTAAAACTTCTCCGCTCGGCAACATTACAAGCATAGCATCGGGCGATAAGGCGAAGAATAACTCCAGTTGGCGCGATGCTTGTTTCACAGAAGTTATGTCATCCAACACCGCTAACTTGCCCCTGCGCCCCTGCGGGGATAGGGAATCCAACACTCGCCAGTGGTAGTAGTAGTCACCCTGTGGGGTAGCAATAAGTCCCTCTCGGTCTCCCATTAAGCCCCACGGATGGGATTCTAGCTCTAAAACAGCCTTGCTATCTTTCTGCGCAGATTGCCGGGATGGGTTCAAGCTCCACCACTCGCCGGGACTTTCACGGTGCACTAGCCGTACAGGCAAGGATGCTAGGGCGGTCTCTAACATGGCCACATCCATGATGCGTTGACGAAGAATAAAGAAAGCCTTAAAGACCACCAGCACCCCTAGGGGTGTCAGAAGTAAGCTTGGTATCATAGTAGCGCGGACGACGAACATGCTCATGGGAAGTAGCGCCGCGGAGATGAAAATGAGCGCCACCTTGGCTACCCCCAAGTACAGACCAAAAACAAGCAGGGCACGGCTACCGGGCGCCTGCCCGCGACCACTGTACCGACGCAGGGCTAGGCCGCTCAGCGCGAAGACTAGGATACTCACCACGCCCACCCACTCTGCTTCCCCTCCGCGCAGCAGGCGGTAGGTAATGCTTATGGCCGCAGCCAGAAACGCAGTAACCACACCGCCCGCATAGCCAGCCAGCGCTAAGACCACATTGCGGTAATCGAGCATCCAGCCCTCTACGCCTTCTACCGCTGTCGCCATCGTTAACACCGTGGCGGCACCAAAAATGGCCCCCCAGATCCAGTCTGACGTCTTGCGGCGTGTTATCAACGCCAAGGACACACCAATGAGCGAAACCCCCGCCCCAACCAGTAAATTTAGGGCTAAGGGGAGAATCAATTGCATATGCCTACCCCCTCCTTGACTAGTTCCCGCGGGAAGGCTACGGTAAATGCCGTACCAACAGAAGTAGACACATAGCTGATTTTGGCATGATGCAGGACAGCGATATTTTCACACACGGTAAGGCCTAGGCCCGCACTGCCGGTGCGCGTGGTAAAGAACGGCACCCACACTTGCTCGGCCATGCTTGGGTCAATGCCGGCCCCTTCATCTCTTACTACAAGTAGCACATGCTCCTCATATTGCTCTGTCGCTAGGGTGAGTGTTCCTCCGTCCGCCATGGATTGTAAGCCGTTACGAGCGAGGTTTGTTACTAGCTGCAGAATACAGCTCCTGCAGAGCAAAAGTTGCTCCACGTCGCTTAGTTCAAGTCTGATGTGGTGCGTGTCCTTAAGACCCTCCGCGACAAGGAGCGGTATGGCCTCAGTCACTACTTCGTTTAATTGTGCCGGAACCCGATCTACATCGCGTATACCGGCTAGGGCCATGAAACTGGCAACGATTTTTTGCGCCGCCATTAAGTCAACATGCATAATGTCGAGCTGCGACTTAACCCCGACAAAATCTGGATAACCACGAAAGAGCTGCAAAAAACCGCGCACCGTGGTCAGAGAATTTCTTAGCTCATGCCCCAGCCCGGCTGCGATTTGGCCGCTGACATTGACCCGGTCGACGCGCAATTTCTCGCGCTCCATGAGTCTCTGCGGCGTCACATCATTCACCAGCATGGATACAGTTCGCCCGGCTTCCTCTGGCCCTCCTAGCGGCGAGAAAGTGGCTGAGGAATAGATCACTTTGCCCGCCTTATGGAGCAAGACATCACGGCAACCTTCCGTAGTATGGCTGCTCCGCGCGGCCTCGAGGGCAGCATCGACCACAGGCACTGCCTCTGGCAGACAGAACCCTCGCAATTTTCGCCCTATAACTTCACTCGCAGCATAGCCAAAAATATGCTGAGCACCATTGTTCCAAGTGAGAATTGTGCCATCCTCCGCTAGGCTAATCACGCCGTCATCAGTACTTTCCACCACTGCCGCTAAAAGCTTGCGCCGGCGGGCGTCTTGCATGGCGGCCGTATAATCGCTACTGATTTCAATTATCTCGAGAGCTTCTCCCACACTATTGCGACTTAAGGTTAAGCGCGCCAGTATGATGAGGGGCTGGCCAAGCTGCGTAGTGCGACTGATGACCCCCTGCCACTGACCATAAGCAAGCAACTTGTCCTTGATACCTAAAAAGGGCTCAGGGTACCTAGTCGCCAAGATATCATCAATGTGCCCGCCGCGCCGGGAGGAAAAATCAGTGCCGTAGAGGGTTTTAGCGGCCTCATTGGCATAGAGAAAGCCTAGTGAAAAATCGTAGACCAATACCGCTTCGTGTACCAAATTGAGTACCTTGGCTTGACTCTTATTTTGCTCTATCTGTTGCACTAAGCGCTCCTGCCGCTCTACATGGGGGTGAACATTTCTTAGTACCACATGTATCGTATTCTCCGTAGGAGAGTAGACGCCTGACCACGAAAGCCACAGCTCGCGCTGGCTAGCGGTGGCGACGCGTACTTTGCCGTAGCGGGGGGTCACCCTGCCCGCAGCAATATCTTTCCATATTTCTCCCATCTCGCACGCATCAACCGGAGCAATAAATTCAATAAAATGCTTCCCAACGAGGTCCTTTTCGCTCCGCTGCAACATCTGCGTTACGGCCTGATTGACCCACTGTATCTCCCCAAGGTGATTTAACACCGCGAAGCCGTGTAGCGATAAAGCAAAGAATTGCTGAAGCTGGCTTTGTGCGGATTTGATGGCAGTTACATCGCGAAAAAGCGCCACCCACCCTTTCTCCGCCATAGGCAATGTCAGTGGCGACACGCGGAGCAAATACACCTGCTTTTCGCCCGCAATTACACAGTCTATCACTTTCTCCCCTACCTCGGTCTGACCTAGGCCACCTGCTCGAGCCTCGATCAACTCCCGCCCAAATCCTGCTGCAAGCGCGGTGTTTTGCGCGAGGACAGGACTCGTATAGATAATATGGCCTAGGTTGTCAACCAGCATGACATAGCCTGAGACACGCAAAAAGTTCGTTACTGCCATGTAACTGTGCCCATGCCGCGCCAGGTACCAACAAAAAAAGACCGTGATTGCCATTCCGCCAGCGGAGAGAAGTGCCTCGCCTGGCAGTTCCCCCGGGACAGCCAAGAAGAGAGCGGCAGGCCACAAGCCAACTAAAGCTTGCTGCCAGCGCGGCGACATCTTTCCTCTATGGGCAATCAACCCCCACAACCCGGATATGACCACAGAACGCGGCATACCGACCACCGCGCTGCCGAATATAGATGCTGCCGTTTGGCCGCTCAACACGGAAAACAGGAGAGCAGGCCAGCCGCCAAAGTAAGCTGCTCCAAAATAAACAAAATGAGGAAACACTAATAAATCCTGCCCGTAGGGCATACCCATCGCTACAAAGGCAGAGCCGATGGCAAACACCCCTGCCTTTACGCCGATTGTGTGTTTGTGGAAAACAAATACAATGACAACACAGATAAAGGCGATGCTAAAGCTGGCCAACACCGCGTTTACGTACAGCTCTTTGACAATACTCACCTCTTATCTGTCCTAAGTTTACATCGCCGGGCTCCTGCCGTACAATGAAAGTGTAGTTAGTGAAGAAAATATAGGAGGAGGAGAACCATGACTATGCGCCAAAATTGGGATCTTGAATCCATCTTTGCCGGCGGTAGCGACTCAGCACACTATGCAACATATCTCGAAAACCTAAAGAGTGACATAGGTGATTTTCTCGCCGCAGTTGCCATTCCAGAGGCGGGGGTCAAAGAGTGTGCCACCGCCCTCAAAAAGGTGCAATCAGTTACCAACCGTATGCGGCACGCCAGTGCCTTTGTCGGCTGCCTAACTGCGCAAAATGTTAAAGACGGCAAAGCCAAACTTCTCGGGGGGAAGGTGCGAGCCATCGGCGCCGGATTGGCCTCCGTTCTGACCAATATAGATAAACACCTACTTCTACTCGACGAAGACGCATGGCAGCTACTTTTAGCTGACCCCGAGCTTACCCCTCTCAAGTTTAACTTAGAGGAGCGCCGTCGCCGCGCTAAAGAAAAAATGCCTGCAGCACAGGAAACCCTCGTCAACGATCTCTCTGTAGATGGCTATCACGGCTGGTCAAGCCTCTACGACACCGTTGTCGGTCGCATGACTATCCCTATTGAACAAGACGGAAAGACGCTGCTCGTCTCCCCCGGTCAAGCTGCCAATATGATGGTCAGCCCAGACCGCGAATTTCGTAGCCATGTCTTTGCACGCTGGGAGGAAGCTTGGGCGAAAGAGGCTGACTTCTGTGCCCTAGCGCTCAACAACTTGGCTGGCTTTAGGCTAAATCTTTACCGCAACCGCCACTGGGACGATGTCCTCGATGAGCCGCTCGACTACAATCGCATGGAGCCAGAAACACTCAATGCCATGTGGACAACTATCAACAATAATAAGCCTCGTCTTACCGCCTACCTCGCCCGCAAGAAAGAACAGCTCGGGGCGGGGACACTAAGCTGGCACGATGTGACAGCGCCTAGCACGACTAGCGGCGGCAAGATGCCTTTTGCGCAAGCGGCCGACTTTATTGTGAAACAGTTCCGTCAAGTGGACCCCTACATGGCCGATTTCACGGCCGCCTGCTTTGCCAAAGGCTGGGTAGAAGCCGAAGACCGCCCAGGTAAACGCCCTGGTGCGTTCTGCACTACCTTCCCTGAAAAGAAAGAATCGCGTGTTTTCATGACCTATTCGGGGACCATGAACAACGTCGCCACCCTCGCCCACGAACTAGGGCATGCCTTCCATCAGGCGGTAATGAACGACCTCCCCCCCATGGCTCAGCAGTATGCCATGAACGTCGCCGAGACAGCCTCTACTTTTGCCGAAGTAATAGTAGCTGACGCCGCCGTGGCACAGGCCAAGGATAAAATAGAAAAAATTGCCCTTATCGAGGACAAACTCGAACGTGCCGTCACCCTTTTAATGAATATCCAATGTCGTTTCTTGTTTGAGACCCGCTTCTATGCCGAGCGCAAGGCAGGCCCTGTGAGCAAGGAACGCCTCTGTGAACTTATGATCGAGGCGCAAAAAGAGGCCTTTGCCCACAGCCTAGACGAGTACCACCCGCATTTTTGGGCGGCCAAACTCCACTTCTATAATACGGGCGTCCCTTTTTACAATTTCCCCTACACTTTCGGCTATCTGTTTGCCACCGGAGTTTACTCTCAGGCGGCTAAAGAGGGCCCTGCCTTCGCCGCGAAGTACGTGGCCTTGCTGCGCGACACAGGCAGCATGAAGGTAGAAGACCTGGCCAAACGCCACCTCAACGTCGACCTATCGCAGAGTGGGTTCTGGCAAGAAGCCATTGACTCCGCCTTGGCTGAACTAGATGAGTATCTGGCCCTCACAGCAAAGCAGTAAGGCGAGAAAAGCCCTCACTTTATAACGAAGTGGGGGCTTCATATTTTACTCCTCGCCTCCTCGGGAGGCATGGCGCAAGATCAGTACTCCCTGTGGCGAGCTCTGTACCCCACGAATACTAGCATTTACGGCGACCATCCGTGTAGGAAAAAAGAGGTAGATGCGGGGTGGATCACGGTGGAGCGCTTCCTGAATCTGTTGATACTTAGCGAGGGCGGAACTCCGATCGACTACTTGCTCTGCCTCTGTGAGCAAAGCTTCTAGGGCAACATCGAGCGCCAAATCAGGGTCTCCTCGCAAAGCCTCACCTACTTCACCCGTGTAGGGCACGAAGCTACCAACCCATAAATCGACCCCCGTCCCGTCCTCGAGCAAGGTAAAGAGTTGGCCTGCGGTATGGATGACAATCTCAATCTCTATATTGATGGCAGAAAGCTGCCGCGCCACTTCCCTGGCCGTCGTTAGATAAATATAGCTGTCTGGCGTATGCATCGTGAGCGCAAAACCCTGCGCAAAGCCTGCTTGCCGCATTAATTCTCGGGCCTGAGCTAAGTCGTAGGTATAAGCATCGAGGGGCGCGTGCCCGAACACCGCAGGGGACACTACCCCATCCGCTGGCTGCCCAGAAATGCTAAGCGCTCGAAGGAGCCAATTGCGGTCAACCGCATAATTCATGGCCTGCCGCACTCTGGCGTCACGCAATTGGGGCAAGGTGTCATTTATGCCAATGAAGTAAAGTTCCTGCCGAGGCAAAGTCACCTTGCGTACGGCGGTGTAATTGCGCAAGGCCTCGGCTTCATCGATGGTAAGATCATAAACAATCTCAACCTCGCCTCTTTTGAGCCTCTCTAGACGCTCATTGGCCTCGCGCACAAAGAAGAAAGTCATGCCCTGCGATGGCACGGCCTCCTTATTCCAGTAATTATCGTTTGGCACAAGCTCCAGCCTTTGGCCGCCATACCACTGTCGTAGCTTAAAGGGGCCTGTTCCCACGGCGGTGTGGGTGAGGTTGTGGTCTCTGTCCTTAATTCTTTTTTCTAACTCGCGCGGGGACTTTAGCGACGCTGCGGGATGAGCAAAGAAATAGGCCAGGGCATAATCAGGCCCCGTCGTCTTAAATGTAATGGAATAGGGCGAGTTAATGACTATCTCCTCAACAAAGGAAAACAGATTGCGTCTGGCCATGGCGTTAGCAGGATCGAGCAAAAAATCAAAATTTGCTTTCACGGCTTCCGCGTCAAACTTGGCCCCATCATGAAATAGCACTCCTTCGCGCAAGAGGAAGGTGATCGCAAGACCATCCGGGCTGATGCTAAACTCACGGGCGAGGCTTGGCTTTAGCGTATTTTTCGGAGCCAAAGCCAGCAGTCCTTCAAAAACATTCTGCTGAATCACTGGGGACAAATGGTCGACGACATTGAAAGGGTCGAGCGAGATAGGCTCTCCGCCAATGGCTACAAGCAAGGGAGACTCCTCTGGCTGACACCCCGCTAAAGAGAGAGGGAGAGCCGCAAACAGTAGTATGGCCAATAAGATGATAATGCTTTTCTTCACATTGTACCCGGCCTTTCTTAAGCTTCGCCCCTATGCGGGCGAGACAATTACATCTACTTTTGTTTGTTGAGTACATTCGCTATAGCAAGGCAAAATCCTGCGTTACCCACTCTGCCCTGTGCTAACGACATTTGCTTTCTACTTCACCGATGCGAGCAAGTAGACCGCGTGATCAACATCACCTATTGTAGCAGTAATTGGCGAGTGTTCTAGGCCCACCGACCTGAGTGCGACCACAGAGAGTGCCGTGGCCATATCATTAAATGGAAAAGCGGCCCGCAGCGGACCGCTAAACCCTCAGCTGACTACCTGGCTCTACCTTGAGACCCTAAAACACTAGTAGCGCACTCAAGTAACCTAGGGCCGCGTTAAGCCACAACCCGAGGTTGGTATTCAATTCAAACCAGTAGATGACAAAACCAAAGAGCAGGGCCGGGAAGACGGTGATAGTAGTAGCCGTGAGAGCGGAGCGACGATGCAGCGCTATAAGAGGAAACAGGGCATCGCCGTCTTGAGAGATAGCATTAGCTAGGAGTGCTGCAAAAGGAATTAGCCCACGCGAATAGAGAGTGACAAACATAATCTGCGGACCGCAACCGGGGATAAGCCCAATGAGGCCCCCCATTACGATGGACAAGGCCCCCGCAGCAAGGAGATAGCTCGCCAACAAAGCTTCCCCCTGGGCATAGTCGCCCCTGCCCAGCAGCAGGATGGCCAGCTCATAGACCAAGAATCCGACAAAAACCCATACCACCACAAAGGCTGTTTCCTGCGCATTATGGATAAAGGTTTCTTTCAGGGAGGTCGCCTTAATCTCTGTTTCTTCGTGTGTGTCGTTGTCTAAGAATTTTTTGCCGAAAACCATGAGGACGAGTGAAAGCAAGGCCCCCGAGACCCCGACTATCAGTCCAAAGTTTGGAAAAAACAGAGCATCTGTGTCCACTTGGGCCAGCCCTAGGACAGCAAGCACAAAACCTACCGACAAAAGCCCCCAAAACACTATGAATCCCTGATGGGTCAAGCGGTAACCTAAAGTGTCCGGAGGCTGATGCCCCCTAATGCGATGATGGAGTACTAGATCGATGTCATCACCTTCGCCATGACCGATATGTGGGGCGTGATCATGAGCCCCCACATGTTTGTGTAACTTCTCGACTTCTTTCTTAGAAGGGCGTGCCGCACGATAATTGCGGAGCAGTTTTTCGCCAAGCGAGGTCCGGTCGACAAAATAGCCCACGATCACTGCCGCAACAAATGCTAGGGCACTGACAAAGAGGTACTGCAAGGGCATGGTGGCGATCATCACAAAAGCAGAGTCTCCGGTTGTCGCAATCAGAGTGGCCACTACCGCACCGAAAGTGACGGTTCCTTTGACAAACAAGGGCATGATGAAAATTGAGCCCCCACAGCCAGGGATAAGCCCAAAAAGTGCCCCCAACACTGGCTGCCACGCCTTGGATCTTTCAATCATGGCCACAAACGCTCCGCCTTTACGATAATTGATGTAACCGAACAGCAGGAGCACCGCCCCCACAAACGCGCCGACATCAATGAACGCACCCGCCATACTCCCTAGTACAAGCTGCCATACTGTCTCGAACATCCACTTCCCCCTATACCTTTACTCAGGGCAAGCCCCCTGCTACCGTCTCGCACCTCCACTAGTATTTCGCGACCGCCACAGCTCTTTCCTGCCCAGCACCGCACCCCGCATAACTTGACACCCGTCATTTGGCACGGTAGATTGTTGACAAGGGGGAATTTTTGATGGCTACACCAACATACCGCGTACGCATAGCGCCGAGTCCCACTGGAGATGCTCATGTGGGACATGCCCGCACAGCGCTCTATGACTACATTTTAGTCAAGCAAAACGCTGGCACTTTTATTTTACGCATCGACGATACCGACCTTGCTCGCAACACCCTTACCTCAGAAGAGGGTGTCATTCGCGGGCTGCAGTGGCTCGGCCTAGATTGGGATGAAGGCCCCGATAAAGGGGGCGAGCACGGCCCCTACCGGCAGAGCGAAAGACTTGATACCTATCATCAATATGCACAGGAATTGCTCGCTGCAGGCAAGGCCTACGAATGTTTCTGTTCGCAGGAGGAGCTCGAGGCCATGCGCGCAGCCCAGCAAGAAGCCAAAGAGGACCCCAAGTACAATGGTCAATGTCGCTACTTGAGTGGTGAAAAGAAAAGAGCCCTAGCGTCCGAGGGGCGTGTGCCGACGGTGCGCCTGGCTATCACGGGTGGCGTAGTCGGCTTTCACGACCTGGTGCGGGGATGGATAGAGACCGACACCTCACTGATGGGCGACTTCATCATTCTCAAGTCTAATGGCATTCCCGTTTACAATTTTGCCACGGTCATCGATGATCATCTTATGGAAATCAGCCATGTCACCCGTGCTGCCGAGCATATCATTAACACCATCCCCCAAGTGCTGATTTACCAAGCCCTAGGCTGGTCCTTGCCGAAATTTGCCCACTTTAGCACCATGCTCAACGAGGATCGCACCAAGATGAGTAAGCGTAAAGGGGCAACCTTCATCGGCCAGTACGCGGAAATGGGTTACTTACCGGAGGCCATGCTTAATTTTCTCGCTTTCTTGGGTTGGAGCCCGGGAGATGCGGGCGATGAGATCATGACACTAGATGAGATGATCGCCAAGTTTTCCTTGGATAAATGCACTGTTTCTAATGCTATTTTTGATGCCAAAAAGCTCGACTGGATAAATGCCAAGTGGATTCGCCGCTTGAGTCCCTTGGATTTAGCGGTGCGCATGCTGCCTTTTTTGCAGAGAGCCGGCCTCACCGACAACGAGGTCGACATTAACTGGCTTTCACGCTTGGCAATTCTCGTGCAAGAGAGAATGACCCGTCTTGACGAGGCCCCCGCGATCGCGGCACTATTTTTCGTTGAACCTACCCTCCCCTACGAGGAAATCCGCCAGACCCTAGGAGAAGCAGATGGCAAAGGGATTTTCATGAGCATACTCGATACCCTCCTCACCACAGACTGGACCGAGGTGGAAATCGAGAAGGCTTTGCGCGGGCTTCAGCCCAGTCTAGGAATCAACATGAAAACTTACTTTATGACCCTGCGTCTGGCGACCACAGGCAGTACCGTATCGCCCCCGCTTTTTGCGAGCTTGGCCGTGCTAGGCAAAGAACGCGTCATTGCCCGGCTCACGCGCACGGTGAGCAATCTCGCCTAAGTCAGCATTCGCGCCAAAAACAAAACCCTAGCCTGTCGGCAAGGGTTTTGTTTTTTTAATTAGCATCTGCACCTACTTCGGTGGGACCGGTTGTCGCAAAAACCTTTTGTCGGACTACGGCCTTAGCCCGCCACGCGCCGCTCAAGTAACGTAGGACAGGAACAAAGGCAGCCACGCTCCACCCAATGGGTATAGACCACCAAATGCCCCGATACCCGAGCACAGTGCCAGTCAGCCAGTAGGCCGCAACGACGCGCACGGCAAGGCTTGTTAGCGAAGTAAAGAGAGGTATAAAAGCATCACCAGCACCGCGCAATACACCGTTCACCACCATTAGCGTCCCGAAGACAACGTAGAAAACGGATACAGTGCGCATGTAATCGACACCCATTCTGATAACATCGGTTTCTGCAGCCGAGACAAACATGGTTATTAACTGTGATCCCACCGTAAACACCAAGATAGTCACCACTAGGGTGCTAACCACCACCATGACTAGGGTCGCTTTCAGCCCGGCGCTAATGCGATCAAAGCGCCCCGCCCCAATGTTTTGGCCGGTGTAAGTGGAGATGGCCATGCTAAAGTTCATGACCGGCATCATGGCAAAAGAGTCCATCCGCCCAGCCGCGGCAAAAGCGGCCATAGTGGTGGGACCAAAGCCGTTGACGAGCGACTGCACCACGAGCATGCCGACCGAGGCAATGCCTTGCTGTAGTGAGGAAGGGATGCCAATTTTGACCATGGCGAGAAAAATACTCTTATCAAAAGACCATTCGTGCCGCGTAAATTTAAGATATGGCACTTTGTAAAAGATGTAGATAAGACTGAGCACCGAGGAAACTCCCTGTGAAATGACGGTCGCCCAGGCCACGCCCGGCACACCCCATCTGAGATGGACGACGAAGTAAATATTTAAGACGACATTGACGATGGTAGAGACAATAAGAAAGTAGAGCGGTGTCTTAGAGTCGCCTAAGGCGCGCAATATGCCGGCTAAGGCGTTGTAGACAAACATAAACACAACACCGCCAAAGAAAATCTGCATGTAGGCTGCGGCATCTGGCAGAATAATCTCTGGTGTGCCTAAGAGAACTAACAAGGGCCTACTCGCCATGACCCCCACTATACTCATCAATATGGCACTAATCAACTGAAAAGTAATGGCTGTAGAAATCGCACGCCGAGTCCTGGCATGGTCTTTAGCACCAAAATACTGGGAAATAACTATGCCAGAACCCATGCTAAGACCGAGTACCACCGAGACTAGTAAAAAGATGACGGGGAAACTCGTGCCTACCGCGGCCAAGGCATTAGGGCCGATAAAGCGCCCCACTACAATCGCATCGACCATGTTGTAAAATTGCTGAAACAGGTTGCCAATGAACATGGGTATAGAAAAAGCCCAGATCAGTTTCGCGGGCGAACCCTGGGTCATATCCCTGACCATAGTGCAGAACCACCTTGCCGGTAAAATGTTAGGATTAGCATAACACATACCGGCAATTAATTACTATGGTAGTCGAAAAAATTATGTCTTACGAAACTACCACTAGCTAGCGATAGCTACTTGCCCGGCCAAGTGTTGGTCATACAGTTGACGGTAGAGGCCACCTCTCACCAAGAGTTCGCTGTGGCTGCCTTCTTCTACTATTTTTCCCTCTGCCACGACTACGATTTTGTCGGCTTTCTCCACCGTCGATAGGCGATGTGCCACGACAATCACCGTGCGACCTTGCATCAGACGATTCAAGGCTTCTTGCACCAGTCCTTCTGATTCTGAGTCCAGTGAAGCCGTCGCCTCATCCAACAAAAGGATGGGAGCATTGCGAATTACGGCGCGGGCGATGGCAATGCGCTGCCTCTGGCCGCCGGACACCTGTGCGCCTTTCTCGCCTACAGGAGTGTAATAACCCTTCTCGAGCGCCATAATAAAGTCATGGGCATTGGCCACCTTGGCGGCCAGAACTACTTCTTCATGCGTGGCCTCTAGCTTCCCCATGCGGATGTTGTCGGCAATCGTCCCTGAGAAGAGCAATGCGTCCTGAGGGACATAGCTCACTTGGCTTCTTGCTTCGGACAAGGTCTGCTGGCTGAGCGTCCTGCCATTTATTGTGATTGAGCCCACTTGCGGCTCGTAGAAACCAAGCATCAACTTAAGCAGCGTTGACTTGCCACCGCCACTCGGTCCAACTAAGGCCACTACTTCGCCCACCTTGGCAGTCAGGGAGACTCCATTGACGACGGGCTCCGCGTGGTCGTAGCCAAACTCCACTGCCTGGAGACGAACCGGATCCCCCTGTCCATGCTGCATACCGCTGTGGCGCAGAGGCTCATCGCTCTCACGTACAAAAGTTAGCACTCTCTCCGCCGCTGCGAGCGAAGTCTGAATCCCTGTAAGGTGAGTGCCAATAGCGGTGAAGAAGCGCTCTATACCGTTTTGGGCTTGCACGACCATGACAATGTCCGGCACCCCTATCTCGCCCCGCAGTGCGAGAAAAGACCCTACAATTAATAGACCCATGACATTCAGAGTCGAAGTGATAAAATTTGCTGCCTCTAGGGCCGCATGTGTCTCTACTCGCGCCAGACCATGGCGACGTACCACTTGACTTTGCCCTGTAAACATCTTGTCCATCAACCCATAGAGAGAAAAGCCTTTGACCACTTGTATGCCCGCAAATAGGTCTGTCATCAGAGTGGTGAGTCTAGCCTGCCCCTCTTGTACCTCCCGACTTATGGTGCGTAACTTGCGCGCGGCCAGGGTGTTGGCCACCACGCCGATGGTGCCCGACAACACCGCGACCAAGCCAAGCCGCATGTCTACACTGAAAATGATAAACCCACTGGCCAGGCAGGTGAAAATCTCAAATAGGAGCTTGCTGGGCATTTCGCCTAAGAGCGCCACCGTGGCATTGACATCGTTGGTCATGCGCGAGAGAACGTCGCCGCTGTGATGCGTCTTAAAGTAATTGATGGGCAGGCCGTGCAGCTTATCAAACATGGCCTGACGCACTCTCGCCGTGACGATGGCCAATTTGCGTTGCAGGAGAAAGAACCCGGCCAAAAACACGGCAAGAGCGGCGAGAAAGAGCATCCCAGAGCGCTGCAAACTCATGATAAGCAGGGCCAGATCGCCGGCTAACATGGCCGCGAATACGTCGCGCATAAGGTAGATAAATACGAGTTGAATGCCTGTTTCGCCTAGAGCACGCACAACCACACCAAGGATAAAGGCGGTAAATCCGCTTTCGGCCAAACGCAGGACGGCAAACAGGGGATTATTCTTCATCTATACTGCCTCCAATCTAGTCTGGCCGTTGTTCCATTGTCGCTGATAGAGATCGGCGTAGACGCCTCCCCTAGCCAGCAGTCCATGATGCGTACCTTCCTCTACGACATGTCCCTTTTCGAGGACAATTACGCGATCTGCGTTAATAATGGTGCTAAGGCGATGTGCGACGACGAGGGTGGTGCGTTTTTTCATGAAGCGCTCGAGGGCTTCTTGCACCAGAGCCTCTGCCTGAACGTCGAGGGCAGAAGTGGCTTCATCTAGAAGTAGTAGGGGTGCATCTTTGAGTATCGCCCTGGCCAGAGCCAGGCGCTGTTTTTGCCCCCCAGAGAGCCGCCCCCCCAGCTCACCCACATCTGTCGCATAGCCTTGCGGCAGGCTCATGATAAACTCGTGCGCATGTGCAGCCTGGCAAGCGGCCACAACCTCATCTTCGCTGGCTGCGGGGCGTCCATAAAGTATGTTTTCGCGCACGGAGAGAGGGAAGAGATAGCTGTCTTGGGCTACGATGCTGATTTCTCCGCGCAGGTCCTCCAATGACCAGCGCTCTACATCGAGACCCCTCACTTTTATCTCACCGCCGCGCGGGTGGTAAAGGCGCGAAATTAGTCGGAGCAAGGTCGTCTTGCCCGAACCACTCGCCCCCACTATGGCCACCGTCTCACCCGCCTTCACGGCGAAACTTACGTCCGCAAGGACTTTCTCTTCCCGTCCCTCATAACTAAAGTCTACCGCCATGAATTCGAGAGCGGCCGAGCTACTGTCGCTGGGCACTAGTCCGGCTGTCTTTTCTGTTGTCATCTGCAAGAGATCGACAATTCTCTCGCCCGCCGCGAGGTCTGCCCGAGCCGAAGCGAGCAGCGCAGGCAACCTACTCATAGGACCCGTCAAATGATCCATGAGCTGCACAAAGGCCATCAGCTCGCCCGCCGTCATATGCCCGCGGATAACAAACCAACCACCTACGCCAAAACAGAGAAAAAACGACACCAAGGTCAAGAGGAAGGATACCGCGCCCATAGAAATACGACGCCACACCAAGGCCCACTGACAAAGTAGGGCTTCTCTTAGGGCCCCCGCAAATTGCTTACTCAAGTGGCCGCGAAGATTAAAGGCGCGCGCTACTTCCATCCCCTGCGTGGATTCCTGGGTAAGCGCACTCGCTACCGCGAGCTTCTCTTGCAGCTCTTTGCTGAGCTTGCCAATAGGACCACCGAGCAAGGAGGCGACGACCAAGAGGAGGGGGGTGCCCAGTACCACAATGAGCGTCAGCTGCCACGAGGTATAGAGCATGTAGGTCAGTGCTAAGATAGCTGCCAAGGGCATGAAGATAATGTTACCCAAGGTATTGGTGACAAAATCCTGCACTCGACTGAGGTCGTTGGTCAAGCGTGAAATGTAATCCGCCCCATGTTGCTTGGCAAACTCCGCCATGGGCACACGCAAAAGGTGCGCGGTTACTTTCTCACGCAGCTGGGCTGTACTATTCTCGGCGAAGGCACCTGCCGCCCTAATACGCAGGTAGCGCAATGACAACTCTCCGGCAATCACTGCGGCAGCAATGCGCAGCCAATGGGCAACTGCTGTGCCGTCACCTACCACTAGGGCGTCGAAAAGCATACGGATGAGGTGGGCGAGAAAGATAGCGAAACCGACCAGTCCGAGGGACGCGATCACGACAAAAATAAGGCGTCCTTTACCAGGCAGGAGTGGCCATAGCCCAGCAATTTGCTTAAAAATAGAAGAGGACTTGACTTCTTTAGTCATGCTCGAAACCTTCTTTCAGAAATTTCGCCACTTCAACGTGCCCGCTAACGGAACCGTAGATTTTGGCCGAGACAACTGCCTCTTTAATCATTTCTAGCGTAATGTCCTTGTCGACAATGAGCGCGCCCACAACAAAGATGCCAAGCTTAGTCCCGCTAGCCAAGTGCTTGGCGATGAGCGCTTTATCGAGCTTAAAAACACCAATCGCCCATACATGGCGCACCTCGGGCGTCTCTGTAGAAATACTGAGCATTTTGCCGCGCAGCGATTCATCAGAGACAACAGGGTCATGTGCTTTAAGCTGATGGCGTATGGCCGCGCGCATAAACTCACTGCGATTGCTATAAAACCCCTGCTCAACTAGGTAATCCATTTTACCGAGATCAACAATGCTGAGATTGAGTGTGACTTTTTCTTGTTCTACCATGCGCCACCCCACAAATATACTCTATACACCATCCACGTGGAGTATATACTGAATTTATAGCACGCGAAAGCAGTGACGTCAAGATGGTTTTCTCACTTGCGCAATTATTTTCTTCAGTCTGGAGCCTCTCAGGGATCACGCGAGCGGGACATTACGCATCAGCGAGGCAGGATTTACAGGATCGGCGGCCAATACATACCGCAAGGCGTAAATTACGCCACAGTAAATACCCAAGGGGGGCTGCCCGTGAAATTCGATGCGCTCTACTATCCCCACACGTCACAGCGCGTGGTGACCTATGCCAAGCGGGGCATGGTGGCGACCTCGCAACCTCTGGCTGCCGAGGCTGGACTCAATGTCTTGCGGCGAGGCGGCAATGCCATAGACGCAGCTATCGCCACGGCCGCCTGCTTGACGGTGGTTGAACCGACTTCTAATGGCATCGGCAGCGACGCCTTTGCCTTAGTCTGGCATAAAGGCCACTTGCATGGCCTTAATGCTAGCGGCGGGGCTCCGGCGGCGATCTCAATTGAGGCGCTCAGGCGACAGGGACACACCGAAATGCCCAAATTCGGCCTGGCCCCGGTGACTGTGCCGGGCGCGGTGGCAGGTTGGGCAGCATTGTCCGCGCGATTTGGCCGCCTCCCCCTCACGGAAGTCCTGGCGGGCGCCATAGAGTTGGCAGAGGGCGGCTTCCCCCTCTCCCCTACGCTAGGCCATAGCTGGAAGCGGGCCTTGACAGCGGACCGCTCGCAATTCACAGGCAGCGAATTTGAGCCCTACTTTGCCCTGTTTGCCCCGGGCGGCCACCCGCCGGAGATAGGCGAAATGTGGCGCTCCCCCCATCACGCCGCAACTCTGTCTGCCATTGCCATGACACGGGGCGAGGCCTTCTATCGGGGTGACTTAGCCGAGCGCATGGTCGCTTTCTCCCAGAAACATGGCGGCTTCCTAGAGAGAGAGGACCTCGAAAACTACCGCGTGGAATGGGTGGAACCTCTTTCTGTGCGTTATCGCGGTTACGATGTTTGGCAGCTACCCCCTAATGGGCAAGGGCTAATCACCCTGCTCGCATTGAAAATCCTCTCGGAGTATCACTTTAGCGACGCACAAAGCACAGACACTTATCACAAACAGATTGAGGCCATCAAATTGGCCTTTAGCGCTGGTTTCGCCCACATCACGGACCCCGCCTACATGAAACTGCGTGCGGATGACCTTTTACGAGACGAATTCGTGGCAGAGTGCCGCGCGCAGATCGGCACGCGGGCGCACGAACCAGCACCCCTCACCCCACGGGGCAGCGGCACTGTCTACTTGGCTACGGCCGATGACGAGGGCAACATGGTCAGCTTAATACAGAGCAACTACATGGGCTTTGGGTCGCGCATTGTCATCCCCGAGACGGGGATTGCCCTACAGAACCGCGGCAACAGCTTTTCGCTCGACCCCACGCACATTAACGCCCTCGCCCCCGGCAAACGCCCTTACCATACCATCATCCCCGGCTTTTTAACGCGCGAGGGCCAGGCCATAGGTCCCTTTGGCGTGATGGGCGGCTTTATGCAGCCACAGGGGCATGTGCAAGTCCTGATGAATAGCCTTGACTTTAACCAGAACCCCCAGGCCGCGCTCGATGCACCGCGCTGGCAGTGGATAAACGGCACCACAGTGCACTTAGAGCCCACCTTCCCCCATCATCTAGCTCTCGCCCTTCAGCGCCAAGGACACCAGGTCGTGCGCACCCTAGATAGCGGAAGCTTCGGTCGCGGGCAAATCATCTGGCAAAACCCCGCCACCGGCGTCCTCTGCGGCGGCACCGAAAGCCGCACTGACGGCCACATCGCCTCCTATTAATGTCGCACGGGGACGGGGCGTTTGCGACATACTGTCGCAAACGCCCCGTCCCCGTGCGACATTCCCGCCGCAACGCCTAGCTTTAGACCCTACTATTTCGCCAACTGCGTAATTCCTCTGCTTCCTTCGCACCAATGCATTCTTGGACTAAACCACATGAAAGGCATATTCTATATTTTATAGCCACCATATGTAATAATGCAAGATGAAGAAAGCGATCCGAATTTGTATGCACCCAATTCAAGGCGCCACAAGCTACGCAAGAAGGGTCTGCAAATAGTGACCTCTCCGGCACACTCCCTGATTCCCCGCAGCTGGAAACAAAATTCTTGTGCACCCAACCTGATACCTGCCCTAACTCCGGATGCCAAGCCGAAATCTGTACGAACGGGTCTGCCTTGACGTGCACATCAAGCTCCGTACCCTTGGGCAACTCGGCCACAACTTCAGCGCTTGAGTTGCCTTCTGCCCTCACTCGCGTCACAACAGCGATGGTAACGCCCCTTTGTTCACTTCCCATTTTACACCACCCACTCCTTCTGTCCCATGGAGACACTCACGCTCTTTCTAGTACTTTCTTGCCTACCCCTACTAATGATGCAATCTGCGCACAGCTTATGCCAGGCACGGCCTTTAAATCGCGCAAAATACGATTGCGCTCTGCAGCTTGCAGGGTCGGCAGAGCCGCTAACGGCACCTCGCCCATAATGCTTTGGGCCAGAGAGAGAACTTGCGCGGCCTTCAACCTAGGCTTAGTTTCCACGGCAGCAAGGGACATTTCGTTCATATGTAGATGATAGTCTTTAAACAATTCCACTCCACTAGTTAGCGCAAGAATCAGTTCGGTGTCAGTAAGGCCTGCCTCGTGCTCCTTGCCGACCGTGTAAGCAAGGTAACTACTCCAAACATACTGGGAGCAATCAGTGACTATACCCGCCTTAACAGGATTTTGATGTATGTAGCGCAATACCGACAGCAGGTACGCGTCGCTTTCAACCGGCTCACTTAAGAATCTATCTTGAAACAAGTAACCCACCCGCTCGTACTTGCGATTATACCAGTACACATAGGACGAACCGAGGCGCTGCATGATTTCCCCGATATTGCCTTCTTCGCCTTCAGACAGCAAAAGATGCACATGATTGCTCATAAGACAGTAGCCATACACCTTGCACATGGTCTTGGCCTTAACTTTGGCCAAGGTCGCGAGAAACCTGTGCCTGTCATCACCCTCAAGAAAAATATCCTGCTTGTTGATACCCCTGGCCATGACGTGGTAGACTCCCGCTTCGCTTCTTAGCCTAGCAATCCGTGGCATGCACGCCGCCTCCCCCAATATTAGTATTAGGATGCTGATTCGACGCCCAATGTCGCATTTCCTCCGTCCCTAAGCGACAGAGCACGCGATTGCGTGCTCTGGGTCTTCTGGCTATTTAATTAGTTCAAAGCGAGCGGTGAAGAAACGGAGGGAGGGTGCTTCGTAGGTGAATCTGAGGCCACGGATGGTGGTGCGCTTTTCGTAGAGGGCAATGACGGCGTCGGCCACGACGTCCATGTGCGCGTAGGTGTAGACGCGGCGCGGTATGGTTAGCCTGACTAGTTCTAGCTTGGGGTAGCGATGTTTGCCTTGTTCATCACGGCCAGCCGAGATGATGCCCCTCTCCATGCTGCGCACGCCAGACTCTACGTAGAGATGTGCGGCTAGTGTTTGTGCGGGAAACTCGTCTTGGGCGAGATGCGGCAAGAAGCGCTTGGCGTCAAGGTACACTGCATGACCGCCAATGGGCAGCACAATAGGGACCCCCGCTTCCGTTAAGCGATCACCTAGGTAACGCACCTGTTCTACCCTGTGCTCGAGGTAGGGATAGTCTGTGGCCTCGTAGATGCCACGTGCCATAGCTGCCATGTCGCGCCCGGCCATGCCACCGTAGGAAGGCATGCCTTCAAAGACGACGACCAATTCGCAGGCTTTAACGTAGAGGTCATGGTCATTTAGCGCTAAGAAACCACCGATATTGACGAGACAATCTTTCTTGCCGCTCATGGTGCAGCCATCGGCATAACTCATCATCTCGTTGACGATATCTTTAATGCTCTTGTGAGCATATCCATCCTCGCGCTTTTTGATGAAGTAGGCGTTCTCCATGCAACGGGTAGCGTCTTGGAAGATCTTTATGCCATGCTTAAGCGAAAACTCGCGCACCTCGCGCATATTCTGCATACTCACCGGCTGACCACCCGCCAAATTGACTGTCGTCGCCAGGCAAATGTATGAGATTTTGTCTGCGCCTACTTCGGAGACCAGTTTTTCGAGCTTGGCTAGGTCGATATTGCCTTTGAAGGGATGATGGACTTGGGAATCATGGGCTTCGTCAATGACAACATCCACAAATTTACCGCCATTAGCTTCTTGGTGGTAGCGCGTGGTGGTGAAATACATGTTGCCCGGCACATAGTCGCCTGGCTTAATCATGATGCGTGAGAGGATATTCTCTGCGCCACGCCCCTGATGAGTGGGCACCACGTGTTTAAAGCCATACACTTCTTGCACGGCCCGTTCTAGCTGAAAGAAGTTCTTGCTGCCGGCATAGGCTTCATCGCCCTGCATCATGGCCCCCCACTGCGCATCGCTCATGGCAGTGGTACCGCTGTCGGTGAGTAGATCTATATAGACCTTCTCTGATTGGATGAGGAAGGTATTGAAACCCGCGCGGATGATTTCTTCTTCTCTCTCAGCTTGACTGGTCATAGTTACCGGCTCGACGACTTTGATCCTGAATGGTTCGGGTGGATAGTTTCTCATTGTTAGCCTCCTCTGATCTTGTATGCACACTTCGTATTCTACCATAAAGTCGGGCCGCCGCACGCAATTATGTTCGTCCTTACTCCCTTGCTGTCAGCGTACGCAACCTAAAGGGCATCATGTTGCGTTTTTGTGGCAATCAACAAAAAGATTGGCGCATGCTGTATAATTTTCATGTGCTGTTTTCTAAACAAAGGGAGGGGAACTAGAGTGTTCGAGAAGTTAAGCCACGATCGCCTGCGCGCCCATTGCTGTTTAGATCAACTCCATTTCCAGACTACAGAGGAAGTCCCGCCGCTTGAAGGCCTTATGGGGCAGGACCGCGCAGTTCAATCCCTAGCTTTCGGATTGCGCATCAAAGACGATGGCTACAACATCTACATCATGGGTCTCACGGGCACTGGTCGCAACAGCTACACTTGGTCTATCGTGAAGGAATTAGCAGAGAAGCAGCCCACCCCCGACGATTGGTGTTATGTTTATGACTTTAAAAGGCCCGATCAACCCCTAGCCATCTCTTTTAAGGCTGGAGAGGGCACCGCCTTCAAAGAAACCATGGCCGCGCTGATTGAAACTCTGCGAAAAGAACTCCCCAAGGCATTTGAGGACGATGCCTTTAAGTCTTCGCGCCATGAAATTATCCAAGGATTTCAAGCGCAGAGCATAACTCTGATGGCGCAAATTGAGCAAGTAGCCAAGGACAATCAGCTGCTTTTTAAGCCCACCGGCAAGGGTTATGCCACTGTGCCCATCATAAATGGTCAGCCGGCCACCGAGGCAGTAGTGGCTGCTCTTGACGCTACGGCCATGCGCGAGATCACGGAGCGAGTGGCTAAGTTCAGCACTAGTGCGGAAGACATTTTTACCGAGATCCGTACCAGCGAAGATGAGGCGCAAGAAAAATTACTAAAACTTGAGCATAACACCGCGCTGGCGGTGCTAGGGCCGCTCATCATCTCACTGCAGGCTCGTTTCGGTGGCAATCAAACTGCACACGCCTATTTTGAAGATCTGCAAAGCGACATCTTAAAACATATCAGGAATTTCTGGCCAGAAGAAGAAGGATCACCTAACCCACTGGCTAGCCTGCAGCAGGGGGCCAAAGAGGCCTGGGACATTAAGTACAAAGTCAATTTAGTGGTCGACAATAAAGATACAAAGGGTGCGCCCGTAATCCGCGAGGCGCATGCCGCCTACTACAACCTCATGGGCATGATCGAGATGCAGCACAACATGGGCGTACTAACTACAGACTTTACCCGCATCAAGGCGGGGGCCATCCATCGCGCTAATGGCGGATTTCTCATCTTAGAAGCAGAAGACCTCTTTAGCAATGCCATGTCTTGGAAGGCTCTAAAACGGGCCCTCAAGCATCGCGTCAGCCAAATTGAAAATGCCCCCTCCACGAGCACCGTGATCACCGGTCTTAAACCCGCAGGGATCCCCCTCAATGTGAAGGTGCTTATTATTGGCAGCTACGAAATATATCGTCTACTTTTTCAGCATGAAGAGGATTTTAAGAAGCTATTCAAGGTTAAAGTTGATTTCGAGACCGAAATGATGCGCAAAGACGAGTATGTCTATAAAATGGCAGCTTTTATATCCAAGCACTGCCAAATAAAGGGGTTGCGTCACTTTACGCGCCATGCTGTATCCACTGTTGTCGACTACAGCTCCCGCTTAGCCGATAATCAAGAAAAGCTGAGCACTAGATTTAATGACATTGTCGAGCTACTGTCTGAGGCCAACATTTGGGCAGAAATCGCGGGCGCCTCCACTGTGGGCGCCGAGCACGTGGAGAAAGCTCTCGAGCAGAAACGGTACCGCTCTGACAAGTATGAGCAAAAAATTCACGAACTTATCGAAGAGGGGACCTACCTCATCTCTACCGAAGGGCATGAAGTTGGACAGATCAATGGTCTTGCTGTCTATAATTTAGGGGATTACTCCTTCGGACGCCCTTCTCGCATCACCGTCAACACTTTTGCCGGCAAAAGCGGGGTCATCAACATCGAAAAAGAAGCCCAAATGAGCGGGCGTTTACACAACAAGGGCGTGCATATTCTAAGCGGGTACCTCGGCAAAATATTTGCTCAGAAGTTCCCTTTGACCTTGACAGCCACACTCTGTTTTGAGCAATCCTATGATGGTATCGACGGCGACAGTGCTTCTAGCACCGAATTGTACGCCCTACTCTCCAGCCTGTCCGGTATCCCCCTCGACCAAGGCATTGCTGTCACCGGCTCGGTCAACCAAAAGGGAGAGGTCCAGCCCATAGGAGGGGTCAACGAAAAAATCGAAGGGTTTTTCCGCGTGGCCAAGCGTAAGGGCCTCACTGGCAGACAAGGTGTGCTCATCCCCCACACCAATGTCAAAAACCTGATGCTAGACAACGAAGTGATCGCCGCGGTTGCCGCAGGAACCTTCCACGTTTGGTCGGTGAGCACCATCGAGCAGGGTATTGAACTACTGACTGGCGTTCCTGCGGGCATTCCTAATGCCGAGGGCGAATTTCCTGTCGATTCGGTTTTCTACAAGGTTGCAGGGCGCCTCGAACGCTACTACAAGGAGTCACTAAAAGACGCCCCTAGATGATCCCTCGATCTCCCTATGCCACAACAGTCCCCAAGCGAGAAGCTTAGGGACTGTTGTTATTAAATGCGCTGACTGTCCACCGATAAATGCAGTAGCTTTTCCTCGTCAATGATGACTCCAAGCCCGGGCGCACCCGTAAAAACGACAGAACTCCGGTCATAACTAAAGTTGCCGATGTCTGCCGCAAAGTAGCGCGGCCCCACCATTTCGCTCGACTTAACTACGGCTAGGGCGCGGTGTATATGAGCGCCCGCAAAGCTAGCAATAGAAGATTCTAGCATAGAGCCAATTTGCACCTTAATGCCTGCCGCCTCGGCCAAGGCAGCCATCTTTATAGCTGGCAAAATACCGCCGCACTTCATTAGTTTAATGTTCACCCAGTCGATGCCGCCCTGTCGAGCAACAGACAGCAAGTCGCGCGCGTCACGCACGCCTTCATCAATCATAATGGGGAGGGGTGAATGCTCGCGCACCTTCTTAAGACCTTCATAGTCCCAGTGCTTGACCGGCTGCTCAATGAGCTCTAGGTCATAGGGTTCTATGGCGCGTATGACCTTAAGCGCTACATCCCAACTGCCCCACCCCTGATTAGCATCAACCTTCAAAGCGGCCCCCCCACCCACATACTCCCGCGCTGTAGCTACACGCCGCGTATCTAATTCCGGCGATCCGCCTAACTTAAGCTTAAAATGTTCATATCCTTCACTAACATAGGGCGCCAAGCTCGCGGGAAGGTGCTCTGGAGCAGAGATGCCAATGACCGCTGGCGCTTTGACATGGTTAGTGTCTCCTCCCAGCAGATGATACAATGGTCGCTCAGCCACCTGTCCCAGCAGGTCGAACATGGCTATATCGATGGCAGCCTTAGCGGCATAGGCGCCATTTATGGCTGCCCCGACCCGCGCATGCCAAGCTTCAATATTGCATGGTCTCTCACCTATAAGGTCCGGCAGGAGCACCCGCGCTAGCGTAGCATAGACGCCGTCAATGGTCTCTCCCGTTACGCCCTCATCTGGCACGCTTTCACCCCAACCTACGAGGCCTTCATCTGTCGTCAGTTTGACAATGACTGACGGCATGGCTGTCCAGGTATTGTAGGCAATAACAAAGGGTGTGCGTAGAGGCAAGTTAATCCGCCAGATTTCTGCACTAACAATCTTCATGGCCTTACCCTCCTCTCCATGTAGAGCCTGTCCTTGTCGGGACCGTAGCAATCACGTTCCAGCTTAACCTCGACAAAGCCGAGTTTTGTGTAGAGCTCGCGTGCGGGATTACTTGGCTCTACAGTAAGCATAAGAGTCGTCATTCCTAGCGATTGCATCGTTTGCACAAGCCTTTCTGTTAAAGCCTTGCCGATACCCTGCCCCTGCCGAGCGGGCATAACCGCCACGGTGAGAATCCAACCCAGCGACTCGTCATGCCCATCTCGCGCTCCCAGACCGTAGCCGACTAAACTCTCGTCTACTGTGGCCACAAAGCATGTGAGTGGATATAACTCTGGCACCATCTTGAGAAAGTACGGGCTGTAGCCATCTCCGCCGAAAGCATCATGTTCGATCTTTAGCAATGCGCAAAAATCGCCCGTCGCAACGGGCCTGATTTTATACCCCACTTGCTCCCCTCCTGCCCTCTATCTGCGTGGTTAAACCATGCCACAACCATCTGACTATGTCAATTGCATCGTGGCACGACCTTTGTGTTGATTGTTCACAGGTGTTGGCAGAGGAGCTAAAGGATTAAATCGGGCCATGGCGAAAACCCTAATCATTACCGCAGCACAAGCACCAGTGAAGGGGTTGTTATTATCGCTACCAACAAAAATGTACTGGGATTAGTTTTTCATCCTGATTTTCTTGTTCACACAAAGGCCCACCACCTCGAGGCGCGCGGGCGCTTAGACCATGTTCTTGCCGTTTTACAGGAGTCAGGTTACTTAGCGCGGCTGCCCCTGCTAACGCCAAAGCCCGCCACTTCAGACGAAATCGCGACCGTGCACGCGCGCGATTACATTCACTCAATATTAGAAGCGTGCCAAAGCGGCAGGGCTTATCTCGACGCCGATACCTATTTAGTGCCCGAATCTTACGATGTTGGGCTCTTGGCAGTTGGTGGTGCCCTTACCGGTCTACGGGCCATCATGGACGGGTCGCTTGAAAAAGCATTCGCCCTCTGTCGCCCACCCGGCCATCACGCTGAACACGACCACGCGATGGGTTTCTGCCTTTTTAACAATGCCGCCATTGCCGCCCGCGTCGCACAGGCCGACTATGGCCTACAGCGCATCGCCATCATCGACTGGGATGCGCATCACGGCAATGGCACACAAAACGCCTTCTATTCCGACCCAGGCGTCTTGTTTATTTCTCTCCACCATAGCCCTGCTTACCCGGGCACAGGGCACCTTGACGAAGTGGGCCGTGGATCAGGAAAAGGGTACAATATTAACATTCCCTTGCCAGGAGGCTGCCATGACAGTGACTACGCACTGTTTTTTGACCGCGTCATCATCCCAGTTCTCGATGCCTACCAGCCCGAATTAATCATAATCTCGGCCGGCCAAGACGCCTACCATGCCGACCCCATCGGCGGTATGCGATTGACCTGGCAGGGCTATGCCTACATGGCTCGCGTTTTAGCGGAGGCCGCTGGCCGTCACGCACAAGGCCGGATGCTATTGTGTCTCGAAGGCGGTTACCACCTGCGTGGGGCGGCTCAAGCCGTACGCTACGTCCTAGAGGCCCTCGACGGCAATTCCGCTAACCCTCCCAGCGAGTTGCCCCTATCACCACTACACCGCGCATCGCCGTCTCTCTTGGCGCAAGTAATCGCCCTACACGGCCCACACTGGCCTCTTATAGACCGACACCAATCCTAGAGGTCAGTACTCTCGTAGACATTAACTGTTCCTGTTGAGGCGGTCGGCCAACGAAACGAACAAACCTTTCTCTTGCTGGGGAAAGTATGGCTGTCTAGTAAAGGTGATATATTCAAGTCGCTTGAGATAGGCAGAAAGCAACCAAATAGACAACAATAGTGCAATTAGGGCCGACAAAAACAAACCAAGCCCTAGATAGGCAGAGCCAAGGGGCAGGAACGCAGCTGTCAAAACCACGTTCGCCACGAAAAAGACAGCTGTAACAATCAAGGCTTCGGCACGTGCTTCGAAGTATAAAAGCATCAGTAGCACCACTAGCAATATGGCATTGCACAAAGCTGCCAAAGCGGTGATGCGGAAAATATCCACCAACAATATCGAAAATCCAAGGGTTACAAATAGCGGATTAGCCAGCACGACGATCGTAAGCGTAATCAGGACTTGACGCTCCAGCAAGTATACGATGTGCCTATAGATTATCTGGACCATGGACTTTCGCGCTGCCACAATCTCGGCAAAAGTGTTTTCGTGCCGCACGGCATGAAAATACTTTTTGAAGCTGTCATAGAACTCAGTCTCGACATAGACCAGAAAGAGGACCGATGTAGGGACTATAGTTAGAAAAGCGAGGAACTTGGCATGGTCATAGAGGAGTGCGAAACGAAAAGTATCATAAACAATCCTCCCGTGTTCGGAGTTCCAAACTAGGATGGTGTCAATCCAAATTGCGGCCGTATAAAGCAAGCCCGTAAAGAAGAGGCTGCGCACCCGGTTAAAATAACGGAGAAAGTCAAACTCAAGATGATTACTAAACGCAAAAACAGCAAAAAAGGTACGCATTAAGAGTAAGAGAGTCAAAAACAATCCGGCTATGTAAGCCAATAGTAGGTTGCCAGCATAGTGATGCTGCGCGAAACCTATGGGGTACGCCAGGAGGACAACACTCAATGCGATTGACATCAGCCCTCCCCAGACATAGGCCCACGCAATGGCTTGATAATTCTTAGCAGCACTCATATAGACCATGAGAATCCACAACAGGGATAAGGTTAAAAACAACGATGCCGCCATAACTACATAGTACAAGGGTAGAGTGGAGCCAAAGAAAAAGGCGACTAGCACTACCATAGCCAGGGTAAAAACAATCTTCACCAGGCCCGTGAAAGAAGGTTGAATGTGATCATATTCCTTGTGAAACAGCCGGTCTGAAATGTAGCGCGTGATAATATATTGCCAAGGAGCAGTAAGCAACTGACTAAAGATAAACCCATAGACTATGGTACTCATAAACAAATATCGATCAGAGGGAGCCATGATGAAATGCTCGGCGACCAGCAAGAGAAGGTTTACCACGAGCACGGCAGACAACCACGGGCCTGCCGCCACCATGGACGAAAATGCGTAGGCTCTGAATCTGTCGGCAAAAGTGTCTTTATAAAACAATTTTTTGAGCGTAAAGCCAATGCCAGCCATGTTATGCCCTCCTACGTCCACATTTCCTAAAATGAGCTACACGCCGACCGCCACAAACATGGCCCTCTATTTCCCCAGCCGATCATAAGCCCGCCGGTAACTATCAATAAATTGTTCTTGATTATAATGTTTTTCCACCCGCATTCGCGCGTTTTTACCCATCTGCGACCGCATAGCCTGGTCTTGCAGCAAAGTCATTATTGCCCGGGCAATATCTTCTGACGAAACTGGAGGGACGACAATGCCCGCTGGTCCGATGTCATCATCCTCTCGGCCCAACAATAGTTCGCTGCAGGAGCCTACATCAGTTGCCACATAGGGAAGTCCCGCCGCCATACCCTCAAGCATTACCAGTGGCTGCCCTTCCGACAGGGAAGTCAAAACCAACAAATCTAAAATCGGCAAGTAACTATGGATGTCCACTTGTCCGGTAAACACCACGTGGTCAGAAAGGCCAAGCAACTCCACCAATTGTTTGCATTCTAAGTAGTACTCAAGATCCTCTTCCCCGCTCCCAATAATGAATAGCTTAGTCTCAGGTAACACGGCATTGACAATCTTGAAGGCCCTGATTAGCGTCTTGACATCTTTGATCGGAACCACCCGCAGTATAGATCCAATGTTCTGCGTGCTCTCCCAATTCTTGCGCTCGGCATAGGATCCGACATTGACGCCATTAGGCACCACCACCGTCTTAGCTGGGGACGAACCCAATTCAATCTGAATATCGCGATTGCGACCAAACAGTGACGCCACCATGTCGGCATGCTTGTACACCCCCGTGGACATGGCGTAGAAGTACCGAATCCAGATCTGCTTAAAGTCTTCCGCCACCCACTTGGCTTTGATGATTTCTTCCTCCCGCTCACGCGCGTAGATGCCGTGTTCAGTTAAGATCAGGGGCTTGCCATACTTAAATTTGTACACTAAGCCCATCAAACCAGCGTAGCCAGTAGAAAGCGCATGGTATACATCTGCTTGCGGCCCTTGCTGTTGCACGAGAGTTAATAGGGGCACGTACATCGACACCATAGACCAAAAGTGTCGATTGAATTCTTGCGAGGCATAGTCTTGGCGGTAAGTGCTTAGCAAGTATTCCCAGAAATACTCGCTTTTCAGAAACTCCACCGATGTGCCGATTTTGTCGGTATTCGCCAAAGTCAAGACGGCTAACTCCCAGTCCGTCTGGGGGTCAAAAGACAAAAATCCTTCTACAGCCAGCTTTTCTTGCGGTGACAGGCGGACACTACGGCCTCGTTTAAGAGGAGACAACAGCAGATAATCTTCAAGAAAGAGTGTCCGATGTTCCGTGACATTTTTTGGCATACGGTACTTTACCGCAGGCAAGGTATCGCGGCCTGGCATAATGGAGACAATTTTAAAGTTTTTGTCGGGCAAATGCTCCATCAATTGCTGCGTCCAACTAGACATTCCACCAGTGGTGTAGGGATAAGATCCCTCTAGAATTAATGCTATTTCCACGCCCGCACCTCCCTAGACCCAGTAATCCACAAGCTGAGCATGAGTTTCCGGCACCTCCCAACCCGAATCGCGTACCGTTCGGGCTAGGGCAGCCACCTGTTGATAATTCCCTTGTGCAAATTCTAAGCGCATTTCTAGTAGCAAAGGAAAGGTATGCCCCGGAAAAGTTGCGGCAATATCGAGCAAAACCGATCTTGCCTCTTTGTACATCACTCGGTCAACCAAGACTTGCAACAGCGTTACAGCTACCTCATAGTTGTTAGGAAAGATTTGCTTAGCTTGCCACAACAAAGCCAGATAGCCATCAGCGAACTCAGGCTTAATACTCTTTGCCAGCAGCCCAGCACGAAGGTACCGTTCGTACAAATTCACTAATGGCAAGAGGTGGGCTGGATCGCGGCGTACTTTATCCTTGAGGACTTGTATTTCCTTTTCTAACGCATCGCTGTGCTCAGCCATCATGGCGGCCGCATAGTGACGCACCTCAGGGTCATTGTCCCGGAGGGCTCTCCTTAAAACTCTTACCTCCTTGGTTAAGTCCTGTCCCTTGGACCCAAGCATAAATTCCTTTTTATAAGTTGGAGTGGCAAAGCGTATCACATCTACCCCAGGTAAAATATTGACTTCAGCATTGACCTCAGCCGCGCTTAGTGGGCGGATTGCATGCAGGACCTGGAGGCCTTCGATGTACTTCTCATAATCCCGCAATTGCTCCCCATCCTGTGCGCCACCTTTGGAAAACAAAGACACTAAGTAAAGCAACAGCGTACCCACGCCCGGCCATAGCAAGGCCATGTACACGAAGGCTGACTTGGTCCCTAATCCCGCCTTGACAACAAGCCACGACATGGCCAGCACCAAAATCGCATTAATGACAAACAAGAACGGCAACGGTAAAACACGCCAGTATATGGTGTAAAACAAGGCCCCCAGACTTACTGCCGCACACAAGCCCGCCATCAACCAATAGATGACTTTCACGCCTACCACCTACCTCGTTAGAATTCGCACCTGCCCGGCTTGCCCTTCAATCAAGTAGAGATTATTGTCGCGACAAAAAAGTAGAAATGTTCCACCTTCCACGCGCACAACACTTCCTTCCTTTAGCCTAAGAAAATGATAGACGGGCGTCACGGCATGGCTGTAGTGAAGTGTAATCTCATTCGGACGGGAGGTGACAAACACCTCTAAATTTTCGGTCTTGACAAAAGCGGCATGAGCCTCGGAAAGAGTCATTGGACGCAAGAAAGGGAAAAGCTGGCGAATTTCAGAGAAGAGCGCGGTGATCTGGCGATCCATCTCCTCCCACGAATGTCCCCCTGCCCTAGCCTCGTCCAAGACGTCGTCGGGGTGAACAAAGTGGTGCACCAGGCCATAATGCGCTAAAGCACTATACAATGCCCACCGCGTTGCGTCGTCCGGAGTGTAGCCAGCCGAAAAGCGAGGGAAGCTAACGACTTCTGGTACATATGGGTCTCGCCCAAACTCTTGTAGCAATAGCCCCGGTTCAGGTTCGCCGGTGTACAGCCCAGCAAAGACACGAATGCTTGGGAAGATATTTCGTATAGCCAATCTCCCTTCCCGCGAAACAATGTTTGAGGGCGGAACATAGCTAAAGAGGTGGATATTACCAAACAGACTCTTGATCGTTTCGGCCACCATCCGCAGGCCTTCTTCCATTGTTTGCTGCGACTCCCAAGGGCGATAGCCGTAGCTCTCAAAGAGCATCTGCCCTTCCATCGCTAGTGATTGATGGTTGTATCCATGCAGGCCTAACTCCCCGCCGGACTCTAGCAATCGGCGCACAAAGTACGACCACTGCCGCAACGTTTGTTCATAGGGAGGCTGTAATGGACTGACGGTGTCGGAGTTAAAAGTCAGCATACTGAGCCCCGTCAGACTCAAGTTAAAGCGTCGGGCCAAATTATATGTATCAGGCCACCATACTTGGCGAAAAAAGTCTTCCGTACTGAGGAAGTATTCGCTAAATATTCTCGGATGGCGACCGAGACTTATCGGCGCAGGGAAATCATCGATGTTAAAAACAATGGCGTTAAAGATTGTACTTACAAAAAAATCTGGCAAGTAGGCGAGGCACTGCAGAAGTAAGCCACGGTTCTTCTTGGCTTGGAACATAGTAGAGTTGACGTACAACACTTGCCCTTCGCCGTAAGTGTTTGTCCATATGAGCGGAGTTCCTGCACTTGCGGTGGCTAGCACGCGAGCCTCATCGCGCAAGCTAACATCAAGAACTGATTGGGAGAAATCAGGCAGGTCTAGGGCGTCGAGACCTGGGAAGATATGCACCCCAAGCTTTATCCCCAGAATTTGCTCCTGGGCAAAACCACGATTTTGCGCGATACCGACCACATGGTCTATCGCCGGCAGGTAGCTGCGGACCAAAAAGACTGTGTTGCCACCCCTCTGGGTAAATTGAACAACACTGCGAACTAAGGGCGCATCGTTGTCGCCGCTTTGCAATTCCGTGCCTACAACCAACAAATCAGTCGCGCTCAGGGAATCGACCTGCGCCTCGGCGCCTTGGCCTCGCACATTAACATAACTCACCGGCAGCTTGGCCATGCGCAAACTATGGAAAATGTTTTCCCGTAGCAAACGCGCAGCCGCGCTATCATCTGCGTACAACACTACTACCTTGAAGTAATCGTCAGGCGTAGGCAACACTGCCGGCTCAGCTGTGGGGCTCAAGACCGCCGCTTGCCCTTGCTCGAGGCGGGATAGCCAACCTAGATCGGCCGTCCGCACGACTTGTACTGTTAGGGCAGCGGTGACGACGATCGCGATGAGAAAGGCGATTTTTCTAATCATGGCAGCTTTCTGTTACCAAAGTTAATGGGTACAGGGATTTCTCCAGTCGCTCCGCAACCTTAGACAACACTTCACATGAGGTAATGGGCAAGAGAATATGCACCTCATTTTGCCCCGCCTCAAATCCCACCGCGTCAACCTGCCTGATGAGACCGTGTAGTTTTGTGCTGATATCTTCTAACGGACAATCTCCTCGAGGTATGCGTATCAAGCCGAAGGGGAGACCAAACCTAGTGAAGCGCCTATTTTCTTCCTCGACACGCGCGACAAAATACCCCCACTCTCTTATGATGGTGCCGGGGAGGTAGGCGCTACTCTCTACAACACCTTCGACTTCTAAAGCGCGAGTCAGGGCTTTAGAAATCCATTCCACAATGATCTTGAAGAGATTATAGGAATACTGGGTTACCATGCTCATATCGGCATCCTCAATGTTGATTACGGCCATAGCCTGACCATTCTTAATAATGGGTGCCGAAAAAATAGGGTCAGTTGCTGCGCTAGCAGCCCCAATCTTGACTACTTTCAGCTCGTTAACCACACTCTGCAGATAGGCATGTTCCCCGATGCGGAGTGAAACCCGCAACCCTTCGCTGTCTCCCATATGAACCTTTAGCCGTAGATAGCCCTGCTCAAGATCAACGACATAGATGGACACCGCCTTCGCCTTAAGAAACCTGGCCATTACTGTCATAACTTCTGTGTAAACTTCCTCAGAATGAATGGTATCTAGCGCCGTGGCTACTTCATAAAGAGATAAAATACTGTCCTCTGCGCCGACAATCTGTTGTTTGAGCTCACTTGCGATGAACTGAGATTTTTTCTCGTTCTCGCTCAGGGCTACCAATTCTTCCTTGGTGTCCGCTAACTCTTCACGAAGCCTTGCAATAGCAATATCCGACCTATCTTTCGCGCTACCAAGCAAGACAGCAGCCAAGAAAAACATCAAAATAAATTTGTAATGGCCCCATTCCAAAAAGAAAATGATTAAGTCTCGCCCGAGAAGATGATAGGCATACATAAAGGTCGCACTGGCGATCGCTGCAGACACTAGTCCTAAATAATTCCCGTAGCGAAGTGACATCAAGGCAACAAAGAATAAAAGCGGGTGAACATTCATGGTGATGAAGGCCTCGCGCAACGGATTAAAATAGAAAAAAGCAAAGAAAATGGCCGCACTTATAACTAAGCTCTCTATCACACAGTACAACCAGCGGTGTTTGTGCTCTCGGCGGTAGGCTCTGCTACTCCACTCTGCGGTGCTCATAAACAGCCGTCTCCCCTCTTGCGCAAAGGTCACGCGCCAAACTATTGCATTTATCTCTGCGCTCTTTTCTTACATTTTAACATAGTGACGCGCCCTTGCCACTACTTTCCACTCATAATTACTTGATTTTGTTGAATAAATTCTTGCAGAGCAGCATATAAATTCAATCGCAAATTATCCACATGCCAAGAACCTTCCTACGCTGCGTCTCTATTTAGAGCACCAGCGCAAGAAGGTCCATCGCCGTCAATATTGCCGCTTTTTTTGCGGCTACCTACTCGCTCTTACAGTGCGGACTGCGCTCGCCCACAAACTCCCCGCTTACTTTATATGCACAGAACTGCCCGCACATAGTGCAGCACTCTTCACCTTGCGGGTTCTTCTCTTGCCGCAAACGTCTCGCCAACTGTGGATCAATGGCCAGGCTCAACTGTTCCTCCCAGTCTAGGGCCTTGCGTGCCTTGGCCATTTTTTCGTCCCATTCTTTGGCCCGAGGGACGCCTTTAGCGATATCGGCGGCATGTGCGGCTATGCGCGCTGCCATCACACCGGCGTGCACATCGTCTAGGTCTGGCAAACCTAAGTGCTCCGCCGGGGTAACATAACACAAAAAGTCAGCGCCATGGGCGGCAGCTAGGGCTCCGCCAATAGCGGAGACGATGTGGTCGTAGCCTGGGGCGATGTCCGTCACCAAGGGGCCGAGAACATAGAAAGGAGCGTCGTGACAAAGCAATTTTGCCAATTTCACATTGCTCTCCACTTGGTCTAGGGGAACATGGCCGGGGCCTTCTACCATGACCTGAACTCCAGCCATACGCGCACGTTTGACCAGGCTACCGAGGTTCAATAGCTCGGCAACTTGAGGGGCGTCAGTGGCGTCAGCTAGGCAGCCCGGGCGCAATCCATCCCCTAGGCTCAGTGTGACATCGTACTGACGGGCTATGTCGAGCAGTCTATCAAACTCGGTGAAGAGCGGATTCTGCCGCCCATTGTGGAGCATCCAGGCCGCTAAGAAGGCCCCACCGCGCGAAACAATATCCATTAGTCGCCCCTCGGCCTTAAGCATGGCTACCACTTCTTGGGTAACTCCACAGTGCACAGTAATAAAGTCAGCCCCATCCCGGCAATGTCTCTCAATACCCGCAAAGAAATCCTCACTGGTAATTTCGCCTAGGCCCTTCCCTTCCTTTTTCGCTTCAACCATGACTTGGTACAAGGGAACAGTGCCCACCATCACCGAGCTTGCGGCGATTATATCCCTGCGCACCGCGTCGATGTCGCCACCCGTGCTCAAGTCCATGACAGCGTGCGCTCCGGCCGCGATAGCGGCGCTAAGTTTAGCGAGCTCGGGTGCCGCGTGCGGATAGGCCTCCGATGTGCCGATATTGGCGTTGACCTTGGTAGTCAAGCCCTTGCCAACAGCCATAGGGGTGAGGTGAGGGTGATTTTTATTTGCCGGCAAGACCACCTCTCCGGTAGCAATTCTCTCCCGCAATACTTCCCCCGAAATACCCTCTCGCTCTGCGGCCTGCTCCATTTCGCGCGTTACGAGGCCCTGACGGGCCCATTCTAACTGAGTCATTTAACTTCCTCCTTCGCTGCTCACAGCTGTCTAAGTTCCACTGCAGCCGCTCTAATGTCTTTTTCTCCAAGAATGGCCTTAGCAATACAGAGCCCATCTACACCTGTGGCGCGCACTTGCCCCGCGTTTGCGGCGGTGATACCGCCAATAGCCACCACCGGGATTGCCAGTGTCTGTTTAATGGCCAGCAACTGAGGGATTGAAACGCGGCGCACATTATCCTTGGTGGTGGTGGGAAACATAGCCCCTATCCCGACGTAGTCCGCACCTTGCTCTTCAGCCTGTAGGGCTTCCCTAAGGGTGGCGGCAGATATGCCTAGCAACTTACCCTCGCCCAATATTTCCCGCGCTGCTTGGGCTGGCAAATCATCTTGTCCCAGGTGCACCCCGTCTGCAGCTACCGCCAGGGCTATATCTAGCCGATCGTTGATAATGAGAGGCACCTGATATGCCCTTGTCAAGGCACGTAAATCCAGGGCGAGCTCATAAAAGCCCCGGCCACAAATATTTTTTTCGCGGAGCTGCACCATGGTGACGCCACCCTCTAGCGCCTCACGCACGCCTGAAATGAAGTCCCTCCCCGCCAGCAGCCCCGTATCTGTCACTAGGTAGAGGGTGCAGTCAAAAGACCTAGCCCTGCGCATAAATTTTGGCCCCGTCTTGGAGGTCTGCATGAGTAAATTTACCTATGTAGTCAAAGATCTGCGTCCTAAATAATCCTAAATTGCTGAAGTCACTTGCTCGCGCCGCGTATTCACCCGCGAGGCCCATACTAACCAAGGCGGCAGCTGTAGCTAAGAGGTGGTCGTCTGTTGCCGCAACTGCTGCTCCCACTAAGGCCGAAACCATACAGCCCGTGCCGGTGATTTTTGCCATTAAGGGATGCCCATTATCGCATAGCAAGGTAGAGCGCCCGTCAGTGATAATATCTTGCGCCCCCGTGATAGCCACCACGCATTGCGCTGTTGTTGCCAAGGCCCTGCCAAGCGCTAATGTGCCTCCTTGTACATCCCCCGCATCTACTCCACGCGTTATGGCTTCTCCCCCGGCCAGAACAGCAATTTCGGAAGCGTTGCCGCGAATCACAGCGAGTTGCACTTGCGACATAATCTCGCGCGCCGTCTGTGTGCGCAAGCGGGTCGCACCAACTCCCACTGGGTCGAGCACGACGGGAATCCCCCGCTCATTAGCTGTCTTGCCGGCCAATAGCATGGCCGCGATGGTGCGTGAGTTTAGGGTGCCGATATTAAGTACCAGTGCGGAGGCCAGCCCCACCATCTCTTGCACTTCCTCGAGGTCATCAGCCATAACAGGTGCCCCCCCGTAGGCGAGGACGATGTTGGCGCAGTCATTGACGGTGACGTAGTTAGTGATCTGGTGCACCAGGGGCCTTTGCTCGCGCACTTTAGCAACGATTTCTCCCAGACTAAAAGCTATGGCCATCATGTCATTCCTCCCCGATTTTGGGTGATATATTTATGCCTGCTCGCTCATAGAGCTTATAGAAATGATGCGTAGGCCCCACACCTTTACCTAGTGGGAAAGCGTGCTCTATGGCCAGAGAAATGTAGGCCTTAGCTAGCCTAACAGCTTCTTTCAGTGTGGCTCCCCTCGCCAACTGCGCGGCGATAGCGGCAGAGAGCGTGCATCCTGTGCCATGAGTATTGGTGGTAAGGATGCGCGGGGAAGTGAAGTGGCTTACTGTTTCTCCATCAAAGAGCAAGTCGACAGCGTCCCCAGCGAGGTGGCCCCCTTTTACTAGGGCCGCGCGTGCGCCTAGAGCAACTAGGTGGCGAGCCGCTTGCTCCATCTCCGGCAGAGAATTAATGCGGTAGCCAACGATCTCTTCCGCTTCTGGAATGTTCGGCGTAACCAAGTCGGCCAGCGGCAGTAGCATGGTGATGAGTGCGCCCTTGGCCTCACTCTGCAAGAGATGATACCCACTTTTCGATATCATCACGGGATCGATGACTAAGTTCATCGGGCGATACCGGGGTAAAGACTCCGCCAAAGCCATGATTGTCTCGCGGCGCGAAACCATGCCGACTTTAACTGCTTGCACCGGGATGTCAGAGTAAATGGCGTCAAGTTGCGCCATGATGACTAGGGGTGAAATATCTTGCACGGCGAAAACCCCGCAAGTGTTTTGCGCCGTCACCGCGGTAAGGACACTCAACCCGTAGACGCCGTGAGCGGCAAAAGTCTTAAGATCGGCCTGCATACCTGCCCCGCCACTGGAATCTGATCCGGCGATAGTGAGTGCGGTGTACATTACGCCTGCTCAATCAAGCCGAGCTTTTTTAGCACATTGGTTTTGAGGGCTGAGATTAGGGCGTAGGCGGTTAAGCTGCCCAGCAGGCTACTGAGAAGAAATGGCGTGACAAAGACCAGAGCTGCGACGTCTCTACCGAGTACAAACCTCGCCACGGGGAAAGCGACGAGGGCGCCCAGTATGCCCGTGCCCAACACTTCGCCTACCACCGCTTTGAGTGTGCACTTAGTGCGCTGATAGACTACGGCTGCCAAAAACACGCCGATCATGCTGCCTGGAAATGCTAGCAGTGAACCTGTACCGAGCAGATTGCGCAGCAATGAAACACTAAAGGCAGTCAATACTCCGTACAAGGGGCCGAGGAGCACCGCGGCCACCACGTTAATGGCATGCTGCAGGGGGAATAGCCGTGCGCCCGCAAAGGGTACTACCACCACTGTGGCAGCCATAGTGCCCAGTGCCACCATTAAAGCCGCCAGGGTGAGCTTTTTTAAATCCATCTGTCTTCCTCCTTTTTTTGTCAAAAAAATAGACGAGCAGGGCGGAAGGCCCTGCTCGTCAAATAAAGCAGTCTGTACACTTCCCTACGCTGGCATTACCCAGATCAGGTTAAAGGGTCAAAGAACTTCGCGGTTCTTTATCTCAGCCGGCCTCTCCAGCTCCCCTGCTCACTATTCACTTGTCTCTTGTTCTTCATTCTAAGGTAAATGGCCTAGGAATACAAGCGCTTTGGCACTAGGGTTTGTTTTCAGGCCAGAGCTACTAAGAAGAAAACTCCCTCATAGGCCTGCTTTCGGCTTTGCCTTGGCCAGAGCAAGTGCGGTTTTTTTGGCAGGCATGGTATAGCGATTGATAAGTGGAACGACGGCGTTCAGGCCTAGGATAGCGAAAGTTGTGCCTTCAGGCAAGGGACTAAAGAAACGCATGGCCATTATTCCCACCCCAATGGCAGCGCCGAAAATCCATCTCCCCACTTGGGTGCGGGGCGATGTCACAGGGTCTGTCGCCATGAAAAAAAGGCCTAAGAGTAAGCTGCCAGAGAAAAGATGAAACACAGGATTGTCACCTGCCACTATGGATAAAGCGACCACTGCTAGTGCTCCCCCCGCGGGAATGCGCCAGTTGGCGAACTTCTTGTGGTGTAGCCAAGCAAAGCCGATTAGCAAGGCAATAACCGATGTTTCACCAATCGAACCTGCCACCTGGCCCGTAAACAAATCCATAAGCGGCGCCATCAAGCCCTCGGCACGAAAAATCTGCAAGGGTGTAGCGGTGGTCGTCAAGTCCACTGGAACTAACCAGGGGCTCATAGTGCCAGGAAAGGCCAGCACGATAAAGAGCCGACCGAGTAGAGCCGGATTAAAAAGATTCTTGCCAAAACCCCCCCATAGCTGTTTACCGACAAGCACGGCGAACACTGAGCCAATGATGGCGATATACAGAGGCAAGGACGGCGCCAGACTAATACCAAAAATAAGCCCAGTGACAGCGGCGCTGAGGTCTTTAATTTTTACAGGTTTCTTGCACGCGAGTTGCCACAAAGCCTCGCTAGCCACGGCCGCGCCTACGCTAACCACTATAAGAAATAGTGCTGGCCACCTGAAAAACCACAGTGCCGCTAAAGTCGCTGGTGCCAAGGCAATAAGCATCTCACGCATCATCTTCATCTAAAAAATGCCCCCATCGTTACAACTCTTTTTTTGTCCATTATAATGCAAGTAATCATTATTGGCAAGTGAGGCTTATTTCTGCTCAGCTATGTGCTTGGTAGGAGCTAATTGACTAGGCCAAGCAACTGGGTTAGGGGCAAGAGTAGGCAATTTAATACTCTGGCCATAGGAGAAATGCCGCTCGACAGCGAATAGATGTATAGCATGGCAAATAATGCGAAAGGATGATTTGATGAACATCATAATCGGTGGAGCGGCGGGACAGGGCATGGACACCATTGCTGAACTGCTCGGCAAGACCTTCGCGCGTGCGGGCTATGGCGTTTTGCTGACAAAAGACTATATGTCCCGCGTGCGAGGGGGACACAATTTTTCCGTCCTCACTATTGCCGCAGAGACGCCTTGGGTAGCACCTGAAACTGCCGATGTCCTAGTGGCTCTCAACAAAGAGACATACTCCCTGCATGCCGACAAAATGGAATCTACCGGCGTGATTATCTTTGACCCGGCACTCTTTTCCCTGGCCGAGGGTGATCATCGCGGCTTGCCCATTCCCTTAGGCGCTTTGGCCCGCGATAGCGGTGGGCCGGTAACCGCTAGTGCAGTGGCAACGGGTGCAGTCCTAGCCTTTGTCGAGAGCAACCAACATATCACTGAAACGCTGCTGCAAGAAAAATTTACGGCAGAGATCGCCGCGCAAAATATCTCTGCCCTGCAGGCGGGGTACTACGCCCTGCAAGATGGTCCCCAAGCAAGGCGCCCGCTACCGCCTAGCACGAACAGCGCGCCACAGATCTTCCTTGACGGCAGCCAAGCTCTTGGCATGGCGGCGCTCGGTAGCGGTTGCCGTTTTCTCGCTGCCTACCCCATGACACCGGCCACAGGGGTCATGACCTACCTGGCCGGAAAACAAGGCGAGTTCGAGGTCGTCGTTGAACAAGCCGAAGATGAGATAGCCGCTATCAATATGGCCCTCGGTGCGTCATATGCCGGCGTGCGTTCCATGACAACTACCTCGGGGGGTGGATTTGCCCTCATGGTTGAAGGGCTCTCGCTCGCAGGGATGACCGAAACACCGCTCGTAATCGTTCTGGCCATGCGTCCCGGCCCGGCCACTGGCCTACCTACACGCACCGAGCAGGGCGACCTCGACTTTGCCATCTTTGGCGGTCATGGCGAGTTTCCGCGGGCAGTTCTCTCCGCCACCCACACGGAGGACGCTTTCTACCGCCTAAACAAAGCTTTCCATCTCGCCGACAAGTACCAAGTTCCCGTCATCTTTCTTTCCGACCAAAATTTTGCCGATACCACCCGCACTATCGCCCCACTTGACTTCACACGCCTTAGTTATGACCAACATCTTGTCGACACAGAGGCAGCAACCCTGCCCTACAAGCGCTACCGCTTGACAGCCGACGGCATCTCTCCCCGCGCTATCCCAGGGCAGTTGAAAGGAGAAGTAGTGCTTGCTGATAGCGACGAGCATGATGAGGACGGCCATATCATTGAAGACGGTGCCACCCGCAAAATTATGATGGACAAGCGATTGTCGCGCCTGCAGGCCCTCGCGCAAGAAATGGATGAGCCCGTCCTCTATGGCGATGAAAGCGCCGAGATACTGCTCATTGCCTGGGGCTCTACCTATGGAACCATGCGGGAAGCGGTGGACATTTTGGCGCAATTGGGCAGGAGTGCCTGTTTGCTCCACTTTGCGGACATCTGGCCGTTGCCGCAAACTAGAATAGCCGCCTTGCTACCGAAGGCGCGCCATAGCTTCTGCTTCGAAAACAATGCCACCGGTCAGTTCGCCGCCTTACTGCGTCGCGAAACTGGATTGCAGGCTACGCATCAAGTCCTGAAGTACGATGGACGCACCTTTAACGTGGCACAAATTGTCAGGGAGGTGATTCTTTATGCCTAAGGCTGCTGATTACTTAAGCAAGGAGACGGCATGGTGCCCGGGATGCGGCAATTTCGCCATCCGCCAAGCCCTGGCCGAAGTTCTCGCCGAGATGGAGTTGCCGCCCCATGAAGTATTGATGTGCTCAGGAATAGGCCAAGCGGCTAAAATGCCCCAATACCTGCGGGTCAACGGATTTAACGGGCTACATGGCCGCGCCTTGCCCCCCGCTGTGGGCGCGCGGGTGGCCAACACCAACTTAACGGTCATTGTCGAGTCTGGCGATGGCGATACCTATGGCGAAGGGGGCAACCATTTTATACACAACATTCGCCGCAACCCTCACCTCGCCCACTTTGTCCATAACAACCAAGTTTACGGTTTAACCAAGGGCCAAGCCAGCCCCACAAGCGAAGTGGGCATGAAGACCAACGTGCAGACTGCCGGCGTCTATCTGCCGCCCTTCAATCCTCTCGCCGTGGCACTGACTATGGGTGCGGGCTTTGTGGCTCGTTGCTTTGTGGGCGAAAAGGAACACCTCAAAGCGACCATGCGGGCCGCAATTTCTTTCCCCGGCTATGCCCTGGTGGATATCTTGCAGCCCTGCCCCACTTTCAATAAACTTAATACCTATGCCTGGTACAAGGAACGAACCTACTTCCCTGCCGAGCATGACAAGAGCGATTGGCACGACGCCCTAGTGCTCGCACGCCAATGGGGTGACCGCATCCCGCTCGGCATAATCTACAACGTGCCACGCCCCACCTTTGAGTCACAGTTTCCTGTACTCGCCGGGCCCCCGTTGGTACACCGCCCCTTTAACCCCAGCAATGTGGCCCGGGCGCAAGACGAGTTCAAATAGCATAAAGCGCAGCCTCTCTGACAATTTTTAATAAAAAGAAAACGTTCCACCGCCTAGGCGCGATGGAACGTTTTTGCCTATCTTTACTCGATACTAGGAATTTAACTGCTTGCGCGCGGCATAAGTCCGTTTCCAGGCATACATCGCCAAGGCGGCGGCAATGACACCGTAGGCCACAAAAGCGCGGAAGAACTCGCCCAGTTGAGCATCACCGAGCAAGTTACGCCCGGCCATAGGGGACACCAAGAACAGCGTGTGGAAGAGAATCAGCCCCGTTAAGGCCTGCCCCACAGTCGCTTTAGTAACCGTGGCGCCGCCAATCAAAAGAGCGGCGATCGAGAACACGCCCACAGATTCATGACTACCGTAAGTGCTGAGGTTGCCGAAATTCGACAAGAGCAGCACATGACCCCATGAGGCCATTACCGTCGAAATAATCATGGCTATGAGCCTAGTGCGGTCGACATCGATCCCAGAGACCTTGGCCACATGCTGGTCTTGCCCCACAGTTCTAAAGTCTTGCCCGAGCTTCGTCGTACTGATAAAACCCACAAAAGCACAACCCAGACCAATGATGGCGAAAGTGACTAGGGGCACTCTCACCATAGCGAAAGAAGAGTCCGGCGAGCGCGTGAGCAGTGCCGCTACGGCAGCGAGGATTGCTCCGCCGGCAAAGTATGCCGCCCTATGCTTGCCAGGGCGACGAGTGCCCTTTTGCCGAAAGTGCACCCACAGCCCAATCATGCCAAACAGGGCTGCGACTAACGCCATAAAACCGGCGAAAGTCATAATGTAAATATTATCCACCGCTTGGCGGATGATAGCAAGATCCACCGTACTGAGAATACCGATACCATGCGGCAACATCAACTTGGGGTTCTCTAGGGGGATGACAGTACCCACCATGACCATCAGAAGCAGCATGTAGAGCCCATTGGCAAAGAAACCTGCCATCATGGAGGTGATCATCTCTTGGCCCCGCGTCTTGTTCAAAAGGCGGCCGATGAGAATGCCAAACAAGATCGCTATAGGCGTGGCTAACACTGCAGTTACAAACACCCCTAGTATGCCACCTAGGCCCCAGTGCATAACGGCGATTACGGCGATTTGGGTGGCCATGGCCCCGAGAACAATGGCAAAGTTTAGACCGAGGCCTGCCATGACCGGTATGAGCAAGGCCAAAATCAAGAAGCCATTGCGGGCAATGCGGCTCACAAGATCCATGGCCACGAAGCCTAGCGGCAGTTCCGATAACCACACACCCACTGCACTGAGCAGGACAAACAAAAGCACGACCATGTTGTCAAAGAGAAATGCCCGGAGCCGGGCGCGCCGAGAAGCAGGGGGATGCACTATTGCAACTGGTTTTTGCTTAATCTCTACCTGCATGCTAATCACCTCTGCCCACTTGGGTCAGGGCGTAAAGGATAATGCCGTTAGAGACAATTATCCGCGCGATTTCCGCTACGCCACCCACTGTAATAATCTTGTTAGCCACCGGCAAGGACACCACCAAGAGACTCTGAAACAAAAATGCGCCCAAGATAACATTTATAATATTGGCGCGTTTAACTGTCGCGCCCCCGATAAGTATGGCTGCGGCAGCGGGAAAACCCATGGTCATGGGCGCCTCGTAGAGCTGTATAAAGGCAAAGCTCTGCGAAAAAACCACAATGCCAATTGCCCCCAGAACCGTAGACATGGTAGTTCCGAGCAGGCGATTTCGGTCAACATCGAGTCCACTAGCTTGCGCAAAATTCTTACTATCGCCGACTGCCAGCATGGCGATGCCTGTCTTGCTGCGCATGAATAGCCACATCAAGGAGCACATGAGCAAAAAAGCCAAGAGCAACCCGGTGGGGATCACTACGCCCGCGACACTAAAGTCCCACAAATGGTCGAGCACAGAGGCAAAACGCTCTTCTAGCGCAATAGTTACCCGCAATCCACGGCCGATGGGCCAGCGCATTTCAGGGCTGGCAAAGGGCATGATAATCCAACCGATGTTCATAAGAGAGACAAAAGAAAACCCGACATAGGTGCTGACCATCATCTCGGAGCCTTTTACTTTGTTGAGCAACCATCCATAGCCTAGCCCAACAATTGTTGCCATGGGGATACTGACGGCAATAGCAAAGAGAAGGGCCGGCAGGCCACGCATATCGAGCTCAATAGACAGCAGAGCGCCGACTAGCCCACAGAGGATGCCCAGTGGCAAGCCGAAATTTGGCCCGATACCTGAGTTGATCGTAGGTAACATCGCTAAGACAAATATGCCATTCATACCTGTACGCACCAATGCGGCCGAGAGCAGCGGACCGAGGGGAATTGCAAAATAGGCCGCACCAAGTACAAGCACGAAGAGAAAACCAATGATGATTAAGCGGGCGAAACCTAAGTTACTAACGATGTTTTTCCATATGCTACTCATGCTACACTACCTCCTTGCCGCGGAGCTTATGATAGGTGCCCGCCATCATCAGGCCGAAGTTCACATCGCTGTCATCGGGGGCCAATATGCCCTCGACGTTCCCATTGCAAATAATGGCGATACGATGGCAGATGGAGCGAAGCTCCGCCAGCTCACTAGAGGTCATAACGATGGTCATGCCTAGCTCCCGGTTTAGCCGCACTAGCTCCTCTAGGACGATCTTTTTGGCCCCGACGTCAATGCCGCGCGTGGGCTCAGACACAAAGAGAATCTTAGGATTAAGGGCGAGCGCACGGGCAATACAGACCTTTTGCTGATTACCGCCGCTTAAACGCCGCGTCAACTGCATAGGACCAGTACAGCGAATATCTAGCTCTTTAATTTTCTCTAGTGCATGGCGCCTAATTTGTCCGTAAGCCATGTGTGTAAATGGGCCCAGGCGGTACAAGAAGCGGTTACGCATCTGCATGGCGGTAAAGGCAATGTTGGCTTCAATTGATGAGTCTAGCAACAGGCCGACCCCACGCCTATCTTCAGAAACAAAGGCTAGCCCTGCATTGTAGGCGGCTTTGGTGTCATTAAGTTGCAGTCGCGTGCCAAAAACGCTGACTTGCCCCGCGGCTGGGTGCATCCCCATAATGCCGTTGGCGATGCCAAGCTTCCCTTGACCGCCCAGGCCGCCAATGCCGATAATCTCCCCCGCAAAAACGTCCAGGTCAACCTTCTGCACTACTTCACCCGGCATGAGCACTTTAAGTCCCCGCACTGACAAGGCGATATCGGTCTTGACCTGTACATCGCTGGCCTGCACTATTTTTTCTACCTTACGCCCCACCATCAGTTCTGCCAGCTCAAAAGTATTGGTTTCTGTTTTGGGTAATGTCTTCACCAAGGCCCCATCTCTGAGGACCGTGATGTTGTCGGCAATGGCCATGACTTCGTCGAGGCGATGAGTGATAAATAATATGGCAATCCCGGAGCGAGCAATTGCCTGCATGGCTTGCAAAAGCGTATCTGCTTCGCTTTCCGCAAGTACGGCCGTCGGCTCATCAAAGACAATAATCTTCATATTGGCCTTGTCAATTTCGCGCGCGATCTCGACAAACTGCATCAGGCCGACCGGCATCCCAGCTATTTTTGTCCACTCTTCGATATTCAAACCAACAGTGTCTAGGGCTTTGCGGGCATCACTGTTCATGGCGTCCATGTCCAGGCTCTCTAGTTTAGGCCCAAAGAGGCGGCTAGCGATATTCGGGCGCGTAATTTCGCGGTTGACCTTGATATTTTCGGTGATAGTAAACCCAGGAATTAGCATGAATTCTTGATGCACCATGCCGATGCCTAGGTTCATGGCATCATAGGGGGACGTGATACTTACTTCTTGACCATTGATATTAATTTTGCCTTCGAAGCCGCCCGTGCTGTGAATGACCGACATGCCAAAGAGGATATTCATAAATGTCGACTTGCCCGCCCCGTTTTCACCCAACACGGCATGGATTTCCCCAGCTTTTAGCTGCAGATTCACATCTCTTAGCACGCGGTTGCCCGCATAGAGCTTGCCGATGCCCTGCATTTCTAGTACATAGTTGTCTTGTGCCACGGCGTAGCCTCCTTGCGTCTCAAAATAAAGAGCAGGGTTACCCAAAGCCGGTAACCCTGCACCGGGAAAACTGGCTATTTAGCGGGCGGAGAAGTCGATGGAGCTAGACAAGAAGAGGAAGTAGTGGTTGTACGTACCTCCACGCGGTGTCGTTAAGTTGGTAAGGGTGATCGGGCCTCCAGCCATGTCCATAAGTATGCCTTCGAGGCTTATCACGTCCACGCGCCCGTTTGTCTGTCCGTTAAGTACTGCCATGGCGTATTCGACTCCGGCCTCGACATAGAGCATGTTCACAGGCACCGGCCAAGTGGACACGCGACGGTCAGCGTTGACGCGGCGCAGGGCATCCCTGATCAGACCGATGACAAAGGGCAGGTCGCCTTGTCTGTCTTGGGGGATCGAAAGACCGAGAGCGCCAGGAAGGGCATGATAAGGCGAGGGGCAGCATTGCTCTGGGAAAATAGCCCCACCGGCGATAACCTGTCGAATCATGGGCTCCATCATCGAGCAGTTAGTGCCAAAGAAGGCGGTAGCGGTGCCAAACTGAGCTATCCGGCGAGGAATGTCCTCCATAATGGCTTGTTGCGTGCCAGGAACGCCGCCCTCGCCCGTAGGGTCTGGAGCGTCGGCAAAAACAAAGCGCATGCCGAGACGGTTAGCTGTTTGCTCCATAAGCTGTCTGCGCTCAAAGAGCATAGCATTGGCCATGTGACGCGCAAATGAATAGTGCACGAAAGTTCTAGCACCCATGCGGTGGGCCTGCTCAACTATTGTTCTGCCGCGTGAGATATCATCCGTTTGCAGCACGATGTCGGCGCGCGCAGCGATAACATCCCTATCTTCACCGGGCGTACCGGCAATAATAAGCATGTCCGGACGCATACGGCGCACTTCCTCAATGCCAGCGGCGGTACCGACGACAGCCTGCACAATGACTATCGCTCGCACTCTGCGGTCTGCGGCCAGGGCGCGCAGATTCGAAATTGTTGTCTCTGTTTCCACGGTGAAGCGCGCGGGGTATGTAGCCAATACAATGCGATCGCCGTACTTGCGCTTCATGTTTTCGGCGGCGCGTAGTTCTTCTTCGTTTTGCACAGCTGTACCAGTCATGACGCCAATTCTAAAGTCGCCAGCTGGGGCCGGGCCCCGCACGACAACCGTTTGGTGGCGCTCAACCCAGTTTACGGTAGCGCCGAGCGTCTCGGAAACGAAACGCAGCGGCACCAGGGTGCGACCGTTCATAACTGTGGGTGCGACATCTAGGGTCCGTGGCTGACCATTAACGGTAGCGTTACGGCTGCCGATAACTAGGGCCACAGTAGTGCCGGCACGAGTACCTGTCACCGTATTAGTCGCCTCTGTCCAACCGACGCTGGCTCCTAAGCCTTCAAATAAGGCGCGAAAAGGAACGAGCACCCTACCACCGCTGATAGTTGGCGGCACTTGTAGATTAAGAAACCTACCGTCTAACATAACGCGAATGGCCGATGCTTCCGCAACGGGCATCTCTGGAACTAAAAATCCGACAGCCAGCAGTGCGATTACCGAGGCGATAATTGCAAACTTCTTCACTATACTTCCCCTCCCCTTAGTCCATGGTCCCAACAAAACAGCTCGGCATTCCCAATCATCACTACGAAAGCGCATCCCCCCCTAGAATCTCCCCCACTCTTGTTGCTAGAAGTCGCGCATCAGGGACTAAAATTTGCACATGCGCTACAATGTGTATTATTCAAAATAGACGCTCTTATTCCTGCTATTTCGCACGCATGATCTAAACAAAATTTTGCGACCATCCTACTTGACTGCAGCTTTGCACACGTTGGCAGGAATATGTGCTCGGCAACCTTGCTCGTCAGCAAAGTTTAGGCTATGCTAATCTTAATCGGAGGGAGACGGTGCAAATAACCTTAGCCCTCACGTCCGGAAGACATGAAAGGAGAGATGATATGTCACTCAGGGCCCTCGCCGTCAATGTCGCCAACCGCTCCGCCAGCGCATCTCTTGTCCAGCATATCCTCACCCAGTACGGCTGCCACATTAGAACTCGGGTTGGTTTTCACCACACGGCGCATGATCACTGTGCTGAGGACGGGCTAATAATCCTGCAGATGGAATGTGATGACGCACTATGCGACGAGCTGCTCGCCCAACTAAATGCCTTAGAGAGAGTACAAGCTAAATACATTCGCTTTGACTGATCCTTTGCCAAAGGTGTGTCAGCTATTCGTTCCCCCAAAGTAGCGAAAAAGTGAGCGTCCCGCTTGGGGTGCTCACTTTTTTTTGGACAACGCAGCTGCCGTGCCCGCCAACATCTGCGCCTCACGCGGCGCAAAAAAGTAGTAAAACGCGAGCGCACTGAGCACATAGAGAATGGCCGTAAAGAAGTAGGGCAGGTTGTACGCATAGGTCTTCATAAGGTACCCGCCGAGCCGCGCGCTGAGGCCCCAACCTAGAGTCCAAGTCATGCTTAGGGCGCTACTCATGGTGGCGCGCTCCTCCGGTTCGAGAATTTCCATGGTAAAACTACTCACCAACGGCATGCTCATGTTCATCAGTGCGGAACGAAACCAAGCGGCCATCGAAGCCACCCATAAATTATTAGTAAGGGCAATTGTTAAAAGAAGCGGGACGGATAAAAGGCGCGTGAGCGTTGTCGCGCGCACTTTGCCGTACCGCTCGCCTAATAGCGGCGCCGCCAAAATCGCTATGGTCGTGGCTAGCGACATCACCGAAAAGATTACGCCGATTTCGGCCCCTGTCGCGTTCAGGTGATTAGCAAAGTACACATTTAAGAAGGGGATAATCATGCCAGCACCAAAACCCATGATAAACTCCGGGACGAGAAGCTGCACCCCTAGCGGCCACGGCGGAAAGTTAAACCTAGCACCTTGCCTATGTGGTTCAGCGTTTTTAGCCTGCGAATCCCTTAGCAGCGCATAGGGAATCACGGACAGCACTAGCAAAAGCGATGTCATGAGCAGTGTAGCGCGGTATACGGCGAAAGAGTCAGGCACATCGGCTAGTATGGAAGCCCACAAGAGGGGCAGCGCGCCGCCGAGGAAACTGCCCACAATGCCACTGATAGTCCATGTCGCACCATTGACGCTAAAGAGATGGTTCCTCTCTTCGCGCGTGCTGTTCTCCACGAGAAAAGGCGAGGAGGTCACCATCATCACCGCTCCGGCAGCCCCGCCCACTATGGTGGCTAGGATAATGACAATCTCCGTAGGCTGCAAAACTATGGCTATGTGCATAGTCGCAGCTACGACCGCGGCTCCCAGCAAGGAGCGCCGACGCCCTATGTAGTCGCTGAGCATGCCCGCAGGCAAGGCAAATAACACACTTGAAAAGGACGAAAGAGAAATCATGAGGCCGAGAAAGTCTTCACCCAGACCAGCCTGCAAAATGTATAGGTTACCTAGCACCCCATAGACACTCTGGTAGAGTGCGCCGATAATGCCTGCTAACAAAAACAGGCGCGCATTATAGCTAAAAGACCTGACCTTCTGCATGTAGTCGTAGATGACGGACATAAGTACTTCCTCCCTCGCTCACTTACTTAGTGTAGCGAAGTGTTCCATTTTGAGCAAGGGTGAGGCGAGAAATATATGACTTAATTCTGACATCAATTCGGCCGGATAGCGATACCCTGCCGGCCCATGTCGGCCCAGCGCTGCAAAAAGACCTCTTTGTTAAATCTTCTTTGTGTTCCCGTATAGGGATCGTTCACTACCACTTCTGTTTTACTGAAACCTACGAGCACCATGGTATGCCCATTTCCTCGCCATTGATACTCATCGCCAGCGGGAGTGACCCAAGTCCCGCGCAAAAATATGGGGAGATTTTCAATGGTGCCCCAGATAGCAATCGGGTTTCCCGCAATGATCATATCTTCATATTCATCCCACGGCCTGCCTGTCATATTTATGAGGCGATCACCAAAGTAAGGCTGTAGCATGGCCAACATTGGCTGATGGTACACGCCATAGCTTTGTACCGAGTAGGGGTTGCCGGCAAACTTTTGTCTGGGGTCAGGGCCGCGCCTTCTACCGGCACGCCAGTAAATGTCCCCCCGCGGCATGCGCATTATCCACTCGTCGACTGTCTTATTCACTCCGTAAAATTCGGCCAGCATTTTTATAGACACGACTTCACATCCGGTAGGCCAACGGGGCATCTGATGCACTATCGGCACGCCATCAATTACAATGGCGTCCCTGGTGAAGCGGGCAGGTCTCAGCGTGGGAATCGCTGCGCCTACAGAGGTGGATGGCGACATCTTGGCCTCAGCCTTAGCCTGACGACCAGCTGGAGCTAGCCTCCTGCCACTCAAGTAATCCTCTCGCATCTGCAGAAGGGAGGCCACCATTAAAGCGCAGAGCAATATACCTAGAGCTACTTTGCTCACTGTCTTCATTTTAATCCCCCCACCCCTTAGTAATCGGGCGCCGGGCCATAATCTTTAATCCTGCATTCCCGTTGACACCTAACGAGCTGGCCCTAGGAAAGTCTGAAAGACGTTAGAGTGGCTGGAAATCAGGGCATAGTGGCAATCATTCGGCAGATGCCTTCTATCTCTCCTAGTTTTCACCACGGAGAAGGCAACTAGAGGATGTAGGTTAGGCGGGAGAGGAACAAGGAGTGCGACAGTGCAACCATAAGCATTCAATCCTAAGCGCCCTATCTTCCTCTCTTTTCCACGCCTCTGTGCTGTGCGGTTAAAGCATTTTCGCCAGACTCGTCTAGCTTCCACTTTCTAACCTCCTACCTCTAGTTACCCGCAGAGTACACAGAGGAAGCAAGAGAGGAACAAGGAGTTCAATTACACAATTGTAACGCGTTATCTTCCTCTCTTTTCCACGCCTCTGTGCTGTGCGGTTAAAGCATTTTCGCCAGACTCGTCTAGCTTCCACTTTCTAACCTCCTACCTCTAGTTACCCGCAGAGTACACAGAGAAAGCAAGAGAGGAACAAGTAGTTCAATTACACAATTGTAACGCATTATCTTCCTCTCTTTTCCACGCCTCTGTGTCCTCTGTGGTTGAAATCGTCCCCCTTGTTCGGGCTATTCATTCGATGAGTACACGCAACTTCTCCTCTGCCTCTTGGCTGAGCGTCCATAATGATAAATCTGCCTCTAGTTGCGTGGCAGTGCCAAAGCCTCCCGCGTAGCCATTGAGCCGCGAAACTTGGGTACTGTCGAGTAACCCGCCGAGAGCTTTGTGTCGCTCCTCTACTTCCTTAAACACCGAGGGTAGGCGGCGCAAATAGTATTTTTGGTGATAAGCTTCCGCTAAGTAGAACGCATCCAGCAAGCTAATTTCTGTCTGCACTTCTCCATAGCGCATCCGGTACTCCGCCTTGCTTAAGATGGCCACATCTTGGTCTCTTTTTTCTGTGCAAAGAATAAGGGACATATACTGACGGCCGTAAGCGCGCGCCCGTGGGCGGTGACCATGCCAGAAGATTTCAAGCAAATCTTTTAGCTCTACCCGCGACGCATCATAGTCTATTTGCACCACCTCGGTGTGATCGCCCATATTGTGGTAGGAAGGAGACTTGGTTGTCCCGCCTGCATAACCCACGCGTGTGCGCACTACGCCGTTCACGAGCCCAAACTGGGCATCAGGGCCCCAAAATCAGCCCATGCCAAGGGTAATAGTAGAGACGGGCTTAAACATAAGCGCGGCCGAGTTGGTGCAAAATCTGAGCCCTAGAGGCGACGGTCCATCCGTAAAAACATGCCCTATATGCCCGCCGCAGTTGGCGCAAGTAATCTCGCGGCGCATCATGCCAAAGCGCAGGTCGATGTCCTCATGAAGTGCCTGCGGCGAGAGAGGCGCGGTGAAACTTGGCCACCCAGAACCCGAATCATACTTACTGCCGGAATTAAAGAGGGCCGCGCCACAAGCACCGCATACATAGACACCTTCTCTGGCAAAGTGGTAGTAGGCATTAGTAAAGGGCGGCTCTGTACCGCGCTGACGCAATACCCGATATGATTCTGGGCTGAGAATCCTCCGCCACTCCTCCTCGCTCTTGGCAACACGAAAGAGATGAATATTACTCATGGCTAGGCGCGAATCATCGTGAGAAGCATCTTAAACGGCGTGACTGCCTGCAAGGCATGCGGTTCATGCGCTGGCATTATGACCATCTCGCCTTCCTGCACGCGGAGCGGTTGGCCGGAAATAATTATCTCCGCTTCGCCCTCTAAGACCTGAACCATGGCGTCGTAGGGCGCCGTGTGCTCGCTGAGGCCCTGCCCTGCTGCAAAAGCAAAGAAGGTGACTGTACCTATTTTTTTGTTGATGAGGGTGCGACTCACCACCGAAGCTGCTTGATATTCTGCTAAAGTCGTTAGGCGTAGCACCTTGCCGCTAATATTTTCATTTTGCCCGGCCATATTGCTCCCTCGCTTTCTTGCGTTCTATATAGATACTACCACATATAGAAGACGCCGCAATGGCGGCGTCCTAATCTCCACTTTTGTCGTTATGGGCGGCAGGGATAGCAGCAAATATGCCTAATACTGTGGTAGCGGATCAATAGGTGTTAGCACCTACTATGAGGAGTGGAGTGCAGTGAAAGACAATGTCGTCCTTCTCGGCAAAGAGTCGCACGAAGAAATGGCGGCCGTATTGGCTGCCGCGTTTCGCCACGACCCTGCCTTTGTAAGCTTGTTCAAGAACATGGTCCCTGGTCAAGACCCCCATTATCGCCGCTTTATGACCAGCTGGGTGGAAAACTCCTTGAGCGAGAGCCACAACCTATTAGGAGTGAACATTGCGGGGCAGCTAGCTGGCGTGGTGGGCTTGGCAGGTCTAGACGGCACCTCAGTGCGCTGGTCGCTGCGCGAAATTTTACCCTCCATGCTTAAAATGGTCTTCGGCATGCATATCGGCGTGGGTGTGCGCTTGCTACGGGCGACGGCGCGCCCACAAACTGTTCCCAATGGAGCATGTGAATTGTCCATGCTGGCCGTCTTACCCAAATTTCAGGGCATGGGCGTGGCACGCGACCTGTTACTGGCGGTGCAAGACCTTGCCGCACAAGCTGCCACCCCCGGAATCTACCTCTACACTACGGCCTTAGCCAGTCTGCATTTTTATGAGCATCGCGGCTACGCCCTGCTAGCGCAAACAAAAGCGGCAGGAGTAGATGTCTACCACCTCTTCCGCACCAATGAAACACCTAATTCTTCTGATCACGCGAGCATTACTACAGGCTAAGCCTAGTGGCAGGAAGGTACAGCCCTAGGTGTTAGACCATGCGGACATGTCCTGTCAACATGACTACTTAGGCTTAGTCGCCCCAAAGTAATTAGCTCCCCAGACCCCCGTGAGAATCATGATCACGCCAAGTCCGCTGTACCAATAAAAGGGCTCTGCGCGTAGGCCCACACCGGCCATAACTGCCACCACGGTCCCCACATTAGCGAATACAGCGGACTGCGAAGCGGGTATTTTAGACAAAGAGTAATTGACGAGCAAGAAGGCCACCACTGAAGAAAGCAGGCCTAGGTATAATATGCCCATCCAAACATCCGGGTAGAGCAGAACCGCCCCGTAGTCAGCAAGCGTACCTGCAAAAAAATGGCTGAGCGCCGCCATGGCATTAAACACTAACGCGCCCATCCACATCATGAAAAAGGTAATCTCAAAAGGCGAAAACTTACCCGTTGCATGGCGCGATACGATGTTAAACATGGCGGCCGCCGTCACGGCACAAAAAAGCAGCAGCAAGCCAATAAGACTAGCCCCTCCCTCGCTGACCTGTTGCATGAAAACAATCACCGCCACCCCGCTGACCGATAGCAAGATGAAAGCCCACTGCGGCAAGGTGGTTTTCTCTTTCAGGAACAGGGCACTAAAAATAGCGACGAGGATAGGTATGAGCGCGATCATCATGCCGGCTTGCGACGAAGTAACAAAACGCAGACCGACTGTCTCACTAACAAAGTAAGCGACAGGCTGCAGAAGGGCGACGCGGAAGAGGGGACGCAGGTCCTTACCCCAGAGGTTTACTTTACACACCCCAGTTAAGGTGAGCGCGGTCATGACCAGTGCCGCTAAGGCAAAGCGAAAAGCCAGTAAGCGCAACGGGTCTACATAGTCGAGGGCCTCTTTGGCGAAGAGAAAAGAGAATCCGAATATGGTTGCGAAGCCTACCCCCGCGAGATACGGTTTCATGCCATGTGCTGCCACTTGTTTGCCCCCTGCCCGATAGTTCTTCTCGTCTAGATTACAGTACTGGCTACTCTCTTACAAGCCAGTGCCACAACCTAGCCCAAGCCAAACCCCGCCCGAGCAAAGAGGGCGGGGTTTAGCTATCCAGTACATAAATAGCCGCTTTAGAGCAGTGCTCCACCGTCGATACTGACAATGCTACCATTCATAAAGGCCGCCTCGTCGCAGCAGGCAAAAAGTACGGCTTGCGCAATTTCTTCATCGCGCCCTAGCCGGCCCATGGGCTGCCTGCTGATAAATTCAGCGCGCATGGCCGCTGGGTCCTGATGGGCCTGAATCCTGTCTTCGAGTGAGGGCGTAAGTGTGGTTCCCGGGCAGACACAATTGACGCGAATATTGTCTTTTAAGTAGTCGGCGGCCATGGCTCTGGTGAGAGAGACCAGCGCGCCTTTCGAAGCACAGTAGGCGGCGCGATCTGTTATCCCCTTAAGGGCGGCAACCGAGGCGATATTGACAATGGCCCCACCACCCGCCTTTTTCATCTCTAAAGTTGCGTACTTGGCCACCAAGAAGGCCCCTTTGACATTTACGCGCATGGTCCTGTCAAAGTCGTCTTCCGACATATTGTCCACTCTTCCGGGCAAGACGATGCCCGCATTGCTGATGAGAATATCAATTTTGCCGAATGTGGCCACTGTTTCGCTAACCATGCGCTCGGCATCAGGCGCAAGAGAGACATCTCCGCCTACGAAAATACCTTCACTGCCTTGTTGTTGCAGCAGGCGCAGGGTTTCCAGTCCACCCGCAGAGTTTCGCAAATCATTAACAGCCACTTTGGCTCCCTTTGCGGCAAACAATAACGCCGTTTTTCGACCGATACCTGCCCCTGCACCAGTCACAAGGACAACTTTGTCGCGAAAATCCATGTGCTAACCCCCTAAAGTGTACTTACTAGTGCCCAAACATCAAGTTGGGCAAGAAAAGAGCCAAGTCGGGAACAAAAATAATGAGCACGACAACGAATACAACCAGGACCATGAACAGCCATGATTCGCGCACAAATTCCCCAACCGAACACTCAAAAATAGAACAAACCACAAACATCACCACCCCCAGCGGTGGGGTCAGCAACCCTACGGTAAGGGTGAGTACCATAACAATGCCAAAGTGAACCAAATCAATGCCTAAGGTACCCGCCACGGGAGCTAGTATCGAGGTGAGCAGCAAAATTAGGACCGTCGAGTCCATAAACATGCCCGCGACCAGCAAGAACAAGATGATGATGAGCATGATCACCCATGGCGTGGAGGATACCCCGAGAAGAAACGTGGCCATGGTTTGTGGTATGTTTTCCCAGGTAATGCCATAGCTAAAAATAGCAGACATATTGATAACCAGCATAATCATGCCGATGTCTACGGCTGTAGCCTCTAAAGTTTTTATAAACTTGGCCCAAGTAAATTGTCGGTAAGCCAAAACACCAATGGCTATGGCGTACACTACGGCGAAGGCCCCTGCCTCGGAAGCGGTAAAGAAACCTAGGCGCAGGCCTGCCATAAGAATTAGAGGAAAGAGAAAGGCCCAGATGCACTCCACAAAAGTACTGGCCATCTCGCTAAGCGGCGCCCGCGTCTCTCGCTCTGGCAAGTAGCCCTTGGCTTTGGCCAAGTACGATACCCCACCAAACAACAACAGTGTTATAAGCAGGCCGGGAACGATACCAGCCGCAAAAAGGCGACCGATGGAGACCTCGCCAATGCTTCCATAGAGTACAAGCCCGATGCTTGGCGGAATCATAGTAACAATCAAAGAGCTGGTGCCAATTATGCCTGCAGAAAACCCTTTTGAGTAACCGCGCTTTAGCATCCCATCACGCAGAATGCGCCCTTGCATAGAGGCATCTGCTATGGCCGAGCCTGATATCCCGCCCATAAGTGCCGACAAGATTACAGTCACCTGCGCAAGTCCCGCGCGGTGATGCCCAACAAGGATAGATGAAAGTTTAAGCAAGCGGGTTGTGATGCCCGTTTCATTTAGCAAATTGCCGGCAAATACAAAGAGCGGTATCGCCAGCAAAACAAAGTTTTGCGACTGTGTAAGGAAAAGCTGCACGGGAATGGTCATGGGGAGCGTCTGCAGTTGCACAAAAAAGACTACTCCAGATATGCCTATGGCAAAGGCAACCGGCATGCCCATAATCATGAATAGCAAGAAGAGGGAAAAAACAAGAACCATCTGTCTAGGCCTCCTGACTGTTTACGGTTGCACTAGGATCCTTTTCGCCAATGTTCCCGTAGTTTGAGCGCGGTTGTCACGAGGAGCAGAGTGCATCCGACCGGCACGCTCATGACCACCCAGGAATAGCTAACCCACGCTATACCTTGAAAGCGCACAAAGCGGCTGGTGTAGGCGAGCTGCAAGGAGTAGTAAATTAAGAAAGCAAGGAATACCACAATTAGACTGTTGTTAACTATCTTAAGATAAAATTGTACTTTCTTTGGCAGATATGCGGTTACAATATCCACGGTCACAAGTTTGTCGTTGCGCATGGCCATATCGGCACACAAAAACACGCACCAGACGAAAAGAAAAATCGCGAGGTCTACGGCCCAGCCAACTGGCTGTCGCATGGTTCGCGCTACCGCAGAAACAAAGACTAACAATGTCAATAGGGCTATGGAAGCTCTTGCCACAATGACTTCCGCTTTGCAAACCCAGGCATAGAACTTCACGATATTACTTGCCATATGTCACTACCTTCCTGCTAAACTTGCCTTCCAGCGGTGTTCCAGCCCTGCACTCATGCAGGGCTGGACTACCACTTGAGTCGGTTCGAGTAATTTGTCTAGGGCAGTGGCTTGCCGAGTTCTTGGTAAATCTTATTGCGAATCTCGACGAGGTTTAGGGCGACATAGGCTGCCTCGCCCGCTGCCCTAAAAGCTGCTCTGTCCACATCGGTGATAATGGTCATGCCACCTGCTACAGCTTCTGCTCTGGCGGCGGCAATCCCAGCCTCCATGCCGCGCGAGGTCTCTAGGCCTGCCTTTTCATTCTCTTCGATAAGAATCTTCTGGTACTCTTCCGGCAGGCTGTCAAACCAAGCACGCCCGACGATAGAGAAATTGATAAGCAAGATATGCCCTGTTTCACTGATGTAATCGGCGACTTCCCAGAGCTTCGCTCCGGAGACATTGCGGTAGACAAGCTCTGCGCCTTCGATAGCATTAGTTTGCAGTGCTGTGTAGACTTCGCCGAAAGGCAGCGCCACTGGAGTGGCACCTAAGGCACGAACCGACTCCTGCCAAATGGGCGCGCCTGGTGTTCTGATGCGCAGTCCCTCTAGATCATCAGGATGCCTGATGGGTGTGTTGGTGATCATGTGCCTCTGGCCTTGCACCCAGTTGAACGATAGGACCTTGATGCCGAACTTGAGCTCTAGCTCCTTGATCCATTGCTGCACGGTAGGCAAGGTCTTGAGCTTGGCTACTTCATCGATGGTGTCGACAAAAAAGGGCGCATTCATAACTGCGATGTGCGGCACATACATACCAAGACGCGCCGAGTCGGTATTCTGCCCAAGATTAGCACCCATCCGCAGTTGCTCAATAATGTCTTCTTCTCTACCAAGCTGGGCACTAGGGGATACTTCAATGGTTAGCCCGCCATTAGTGCGCTCTCTGACGCGCTCGGCCCAGTTCAAGAATCCTTGATGGTATGGCTCTGTGGGTGCAAGTACATGGTTGAAGCGCAACACAAACTTCTCCTCTGGCTCTCTGGCCTGACAACCCGTCATTAAGAGTATTGCGGCTACTAAGGTTACGGCCATCACTGCGGCTAGGATTCTCTTGCTATTTGTTGTTACCACCGATTTCCCTCCTAAATGTTTTGCTTTCACCGAAAGATATAGGATCGCCTATGACTACACCCCCGTACACAGCCAACTACCACCCCCTAATTAATAGCCAAAATACGGACGCCACGCTGAGTTGATCTATATAACAGCCTAGTGAGGCTTCCTACTTGTTCTTGCCACCCTTATCTTCTCAAGCATTTTTCTGGCGTAAGCTGCTACAGCGGCATAGTCCCCAGACTTGGCCCCCGCCGTAAGTTGCCCCCCTATACCGACCGCCACCGCACCGGCCACAATCCACTGCTCGACATTTTCGAGCGATACACCGCCCGTGGGCAGCAGATTTGCTTGCGGCAGGGGTCCTTTGATGGACTTAATGATCTGCGGGCCAAAGAGCTCGCCAGGGAAGACTTTTAGTATATCCGCCCCATGCTCAAGGGCTTCTTGCGCTTCTCTAATGGTCATTATGCCGGGCACATACGGCACTTGGTAGCGATTACATAGACGGGCAGTTTCCACATTAAAACTCGGCCCCACGACATACTGCGCCCCTGCCAGTATGGCCATGCGCGCTGTTTCAGGGTCAAGTACCGTCCCCGCTCCTAGGACAATGCTGCTGCCATAGGTGCGCCCGAGTTCCCCGATAATTTCCGTGGCGTTAGGCACGGTGTAGGTAATCTCAATGGCCGAAAGACCACCCTCTAGGCAAGCCGCAGCAATGCGCTTGGCCTGTTCACCGCTCTCAGCTCGTACCACCGCCACCAAGCCCCCACTGACAATACTATTTAATACATCCCACTTCTTCACTGTTTTCCTCCCTGCCTCGACATTATGAACCTAGCATGGCAATTAGATTTCGCGTAGAATACAGTGCCATTTTTTCAATGGCCTCCTTGGTATAAGCCCCGGCATGCGGCGTCAGCAAGAAATTTTCTAGAGTCAGCAGTCGCTCTCCCGGCAAAGGTGGCTCTGCGGAAAAAACGTCCTGGGCCGCAAAGGAAATCATCTTTTCTTTCAGGGCGATATAGAGTGCGCCTTCGTCCACTAACTCTCCCCGCGAGGTGTTTAGCAAAATGGCAGTTGGTTTCATCATTAAGATGGTGTGCGCATTAATGAGATGCCTGGTCTCGGCCGTGAGTGGCAGGTGGAGGGATAATATGTCAGCCTGCTGAAGAATATCTGGCAGCGAGTGGCACATGTTGATCCCATGCTCACCGAGAAACGCGCTATCGCCAAAGTAAGGGTCATAGATCAACACCTGCATTTGCAGACCTTTGGCGCGCTTGGCTACTTCTTTGCCGATCTGCCCTGCCCCAATAAGACCTAAGGTCTTGCCGGTTAACTCTATCCCCATGGCCCTTTCCCATCCACCAGCCTTCACTCTGCCCGCCATGACCGACACTTTGCGGGCGGCTTCAAACATTAGGGCTATAGTCAGCTCTGCCACCGAAATATTGTTGCTCCCCGCAGCATTCATAACTTTGATATTTAGCTTCGCGGCCGCAGCCAGATCAATGTTGTCAAGGCCAACGCCGTATTTCGAGATCGCTCTTAAGTCCTGACAATTTGCCAGCACACGCTCGGAGAGAATATCCACACCGACAATAATCCCCTGTACGTTTTTTCCTGCCAGTGCGATTATCTCTTCTTCATTGAGGGTCCTCCCCGTGACATTTTCAATTATTTCATAACCGCGACTGATAAGTTCTGGGTATGTTTTGTCCTTGTAGTTCTTAAAAGACTTTGGCGTAATCAACACTCGCATCTTTGGCACCATCCTTGCTCCCCATCTATCGATCTAAAGTGTCCCAAGAGTAATAACGCAGGTACTTCGCAAAACGCTTGGCGAAGAAATCCCTCTTGCCTAAATCCGGCAGATTGCTCGCCCCAATCTGGGGCTTGATGGTTTTTACGGAATCTATCACGCCCAGGGCTTTAAGTCCCATGTACGCTGTGCCTAGCAGCGAGGCGTGCATAAGGCCATTAGTATAAACCGGCAGACCAAAAACGGAGGCAGACATAGAGAGCCACAGAGGCGATTCCTCGATTCCGCCAGAAATACTGATAAATTTGGGTGGACGCCCAATGATGGGAATGGTAATTTCGTAACTCTGCCGCAGATTAAATAATACTCCCTCTAAAACTGCATAGTAGAGGTCATAAATGTCATGGTTGAGCCGCATTTCACAAAACATGGCGCTCTTTTTGTCGTCCCACCCCGGGCAGCGTTCACCAACCAAGAAAGGGAGAAAGAGGGGAGCGTCTCCCTGAGCTAGGGTCTTGGCAGCTCCGCTGTCCAGCTCTTTAAGAGAGACTCCATTACGACCGCCGAGGATTTTTTTGCCAATCCAGTCTACACAGTTACCTGCGCCGGCTGTAGCACTCCCCGCTACCCACATGCCCTCCACACCCACATAGCACCATGTCGCCGGGAAGTCTGCGAGAATGGGCTTGTCGGTGGCTATGCGCATGGCAGCACTAGTGCCAATGGAAAGCGTCATGACATTTTCGCCGAAACCGCCCGCGGCCACATGGTTCATACATCCATCAGCACCCGTTATGAGCACCGGTACGCCGGCCGCGAGCCCTAGCATCTCCGCCGCCTGTGGCGCCAGTGGTGCCGTATATTCGGAATCTACCAGCGTGGGCAGACTATCAGCTGTTATCCCTGCCAGTCGCAGGGCCTCCACGTCCCACTCCAGCGAGTGAAGATTTAAGAATCCACCAGCTGAAGCAGTACTCCTCGAGACAGCAAACTCTGAAGTCAACTTGTAGAAGAGATACTCAGGCATGGAGGAAATGAAATGTGCTTGGTCAGCAAAACCGCTCTCTTTCTCGTGCATGTACTTCCACAATGTGTAAGTGGCATGTATGGGGCAGCCTGTACGCTGGTAGAGCGAGACATACAAGCCATGGTCCGCTCTATATTTTTCCGTGGTTGGCCAGGCCGCGGTGTCTGCCCAGGTAGAGAGGCGACCTAGTGGACGCATAGATTCGTCAAGCATCAGCAGTGAGTGGCTCCAGATGCTACAGGTGGCCACCATGTCGACATGGGTGACCCCCTTTTGCTCGAGCAGTTCCCGCCCGACTTGGAACGTCTCCTGCATAAGCTTGTCAGCGTCATAGGTCACTGTATCGCCAGCGTCGGCAGTATAGTTTTTTGGCAAAACACCAATAACACCAGCGCTATCGTCATACAACAAGGCCTTAGCTGACGCCGTTGATGCCTCAAGGACCAAGATCAGCATGGCAAAATCCCCTTTACGCTAGTTGTTGAACCTCTCTCTTGTAGTCCAAAGACCGAGAGCGGGATCGCTAATGAAAAACACTTCTTCCCCTTGTACGATGTTATACCCCTCGTTCATGCCCTCCACGTCGTACCTCTCTAGGGCTTCGTCAAGCTTCATGTAGTTATACTTCAGGGAAATAATCTGTTCGCGCGTCATTTTACCCGCTGCATAAGTGATTTTAAACCGGCCCTCGCTAGAACCATGTATAAGGTGGGCCGCCACAGAGAGATTTTCTCCCAGTTCTCTATCTCGCTGCACAGCCGCCAGAACTTCGTCCTGCTTTAAATAGCCAAACTTCTTGATTAGCCGATCATTTTCTAAATCCTCGCCACAGGATTCAAGGGCTGGGGCGATAACGAGGAGCTCACCTCCATCGGCTATAGCCATCCTCGTCCTGTAAATGGCTTTGTTGCCCACCCAAGTGGTCTTGAACTTCTCTGGGTCAAGGTAGACAACTGCCTTCTGCACCGGTTGCTCTAGGAAGGTCATATTCTTTTGCGCGCTCAGGGCGGCCGTCTTGGCAAAAAGCTCGTCACCAACTCCGATGGAGAGACCTTCTACCTTCAGTCCTGTCCTGTCGAGGGTGGTCACCGTTAAGATGTACACCAGTGGCACATGGGCTAGGAACTCTTGCACCGCATAATTGTACAGCCTGCGCACAGGGTTATCCTTCCTTCCCATGATACGCTCCATGCCATACAAGGCCCCTAAGTAATGGCTCTGATTTATCATGTTACGGCCGCCGCAACCAACAACAATATTCTTTGTGTAGTTGGCGAAACCGGCGACCTCATGGGGAACAACTTGGCCTACCGAGATAACAAGGTCATAGGCCGGGTTCAGCACATGCTTGCTTACATCCACTGCTAGGTCGTAATCGAGCAGATTTTGCGACAGTTCACGCATATAGCTTGCCGATACACGACCGACCTCGACGGTATCATGGCGCCAATCGTGCACCATGAATTTGCTTAAGGGAATTTGCTCATACATTTTTTTAATCTCTGGCGCTGACATGGGCATGTGTGTGCCTAAAGCCGGCAGTATATCTATTTCTGCTGCGGGGAAGTGTCGGTAAAGCATCTCTACGATTGGTCCGGCGTAGGAGTTAGAACGAGAAATATCGGGTGGCACTATGAGTATTTTTTGGACCTTGGCAAACCCCGTAAAGTAGTCCGCTATAGAGTGCTTGACCTCGTCGTAAGAAAGCCCTGTCGCTTGGGTCGCTACTAAGTATCTATTCTGCCTACCAAGCTGCCTCACCCTACACCCCGCGATAGGCCGAGTAGGCCCCGTCTATGGGCAGACTAACGCCATTGACAAAACAAGCGGCGTCAGAGCAGAGGAAGAGCACCGCGCCCACTAAGTCCTCTGCCTCTCCATACCTCGCCATGGGGGTGGCGCGCAATATGGCTTTGCCGCGCTCTGTATCTTCGCCACTTAGGGCGTCAGTCAATAAGTATCTGTTTTGCTCCGTTAAGAGAAAGCCAGGCGCGATGGCGTTGACGCGAATTTCGCGGCTGTATTCCTGATTAAAATGCACCGCCAGCCACTTGGTGAAATTCTCGACCGCAGCCTTGGCCGCGCTGTAGGCAACTGTTCTGGTCAGCGGGGTGTAAGCGGCCATAGAAGAAATGTTAATGATATTCCCTTGTTTTTGCGCGACCATGATTTCGCCAAAGACCTGCGTCGGCAACAAGGTGCCCATAAAATTTAAGTCAAGCACCTTTTTGATGTCCTCCGCAGCGAGATCAAAGAACGAGCGCTCCGCCCCAGTCGTCGCTTTCGGCATATTGCCGCCAGCCCCGTTGATGAGAATATCCACGCGGCCAAACTCACCCATAATTCGTTGGCGCGCTACCAGCAATGACTGCTTATCTAGCACATCTACCCCAAGACCTAGGGCTAGACCTCCCTCGGCCGCAATTTCTCGCGCCACCTTGGTGGCAGCATCTTCACGCAGGTCCAGTATGGCGACTCGAGCGCCACTCTTGGCTAGGGCCTGCGCCATCGCGGCGCATAGCACCCCCGCCCCACCCGTCAGTACCGCCACTTGCGACCGCAAATCTACCTGCAGGTTCATCTCCCCCACCCCCTCGCTCACAAGCTCTTTAGCACAGCGCTAATTTTTACTTTGGCATTTTCTAAATGCAACTCTACATACTCCCGGAGCTTTGTCTCGTCCGCCGCCATGAGCGCGCCGTAAATGGCTTCGTGCTCTAGGACTCCCGCTATGGTCGCTTCTTTGCTTTGCCGCCCATAGATATAGTAGGCATAGGCATGAGTGCCCAGATTGTCATAGACCTGCGCAGCCCGCTGATTGCCCGCACAACCAATGAATAGCCGATGAAACTCATAGTCTAAAGAATAGACCGCGAAATAGTCGTTAATATCTACACCATGTTGCACGCTGCGCTTGTGCTCGGTCAGGTTCGCCAAAAATTGCTTCTGCACAGAGCTATTTGCCGCAAAATTCGCGATTATGGACCCGAGGTAGTATGTCTCAATCATTTTACGCACATCGAGCAGCTCCTCTATGTCTGCCCAGTTGATGTTTTTGACTTTGGCCCCTTTGCGCGGTGTGCTTTCAATCAAGCCCTCCGTGATCAGTCTGTTCAAGGCTAGCTTAATAGGCGTTTCGCTGATGCCGTATCGCTCATGTAGCTCTCTTGTCACCAGCTTCTGGCCAGGTAAAAGAGCTCTTTCCGCGATGTCGCGCTTTAGCGCCCGGTATGCCACGTCGACTAGAGTCTGATTTTGATAATGCTTGGTTTCTATCATCGCTACCATGTCTACAATCCCCACACTTACAATTTTTTTAGATTTTAAATTTAAAATCTTTTATGGCTTATTCTTCTCGTTGCACAGCAATTCCTTCTCGTCTGAGAAAATATTTTATAGATACTTTTCCCCGCTGCATTTGGATGCTGCCTCTGGAGGCATGCGAAAAACCAGCCCTCTAAAATTATGAGTGCTGGCCCACTAAAATATCCTAATTTACGACAAACCCATCCTGAGCATATACTTCGGAAAACAGCTCCACGAGCGTGGGATCAAATTGCGTCCCCGCGCATCTATGCAGTTCCGCTAAAGCCTGTGCGACAGATAAAGCCCGGCGATAGGGGCGATCGTTAGTCATGGCGTCATAGGCGTCAACTATAGCCACGATGCGACACGGCAGGGGTATGTCCTCGCCTAGCAGTCCTAAGGGGTAACCCTCCCCGTCCCAACGTTCTTGATGTTTTAGAATGAATTCGGCGATTGGGGCCAGTTCGGGAGAAGCGACAGCTATACGATACCCAATCTCACTATGCCTCTCCATCTCCTGACGCTCAGCTGGCGTAAGCGGTCCCGGCTTAGTGAGGATGCTGTCAGCAACCCCCACTTTACCAATGTCATGGAATCGCGCAAAGAGATCAATTTCGGAAATCCAGTGTTCATTGTGCCCTAGTTGCCTGGCCATGGCTGCGGCACGCTGACCCAGCCGCTCGACGTGCTCGCGTGTCTCTACATTCTTACCGTCCAAAGCGCTTAACAATACATGGCTCAAGGTGCTGCGGCTGCTTTTCTTATGCAGAAGCTTATCGCGGTACATGGCATTGTCGGCTGCTCTGTAGACATGGGTGAGACCGCCGTGGTCACTGCCCGCTACCTCGCAACCCACCGAAAGGCTGAGTGGAATGTCCGGGTGCTGTTTGTTATACTCCTCAGTGCGCGCCTTGATGCTGCTCACTAGGCCCGCCGTATAAACTCTGTCCGTGGTATGCATAAAGATGACAAATTCATCCCCGCCAATTCGACTTACCAAGTCCTCGTTTCTACTGCACTCGCGCAAAATTGCGGCGGTAGCCCGCAAGAGATGGTCCCCTGCGCTATGACCTAAGGTGTCGTTGATAAGCTTTAGCCCGTCGAGATCAACGACGACTACCCCAGGAGAGGTGCAAGTACAACCCTCTATCGCCTGTTCAAAATGCCGGCGATTGTACAAACCCGTCAAAGGATCATGCCAACTTAAGTACTCCCTCTGCAACTCGTCCTCTTTGCGCTTCGTAATGTCGCGCAGCAAGACTAAGACTGCCTCCTCGCCGTCCATTTCAATTTTCGCCCCATGTAGCTCTAGCCATACTTGCTTTCCCTGCCGCGTAAAAAAATGCTGCGTAGTCATTCCCTCGCCTATATTGAGCAAAAGTACTGCGTCACGCAAATTAGAGGGAGTAAATTTATTAGCACACAATTCTTCCGTGGATGCCACCTCAAACATGCGCAAAGCGGCGGGATTGGCAAGCACGACGCGACCATGGATGTCCATGATGATCATGCCCTCTAGCATATGTTCCACGAGTGAGCGATACTTCCGCTCACTTTTTTGCAGCAATTTTTCGGCCCGTTTTAGTTCGCTAATGTCTACCGAGAATGAAAGTACGCCCATTTTTTCGCCATTCAAAGGAATCGCGCGCTCTCGTAGCAATTTGTGCTGTACCTGCCCCTCCCGGGAAATGGCGATCACTTCTTCCTCTATGGTCGCCCCTTGCTGCAAAGCCGCTAGGTTTGTATCCACGCTCGGCCAATCCTGCTCAGGCACAAAGAGGCGTATATTCTTCCCCAAGAGCTCATCTCGGGCATAACCAGATCTCAGTGTGACAGCCTTATTAACATCTAGAATCGTGCCCTCATGATCTTCAACTATAATCTCCACCGGCGACAGCTCAAAAAGCAGGCGGTATTGTTCTTCGCGCCTGGCTAATGCCTGTTCCGCCTGTTTGCGCTGGGTGATGTCGGTAACAAAACCCTCGATGTACAGACAGACTCCGTGTTCATCCGAGACGCCAAACCCCCGTTCCCACACCCAGCGAATCTCGCCCTGTGCGGTGCGGATGGGATATTCATCTTCTAAGGGCAGGCCTTGTGCTAAGCGCTCCTGCCACCACCCCCAGCGCCGATGTTCGGGCAGGATAATGTCGGCAAAACTAAGCTGGCTATTGCCAATGAAGTCCCCTGGGGCATACCCAGTAACACTTCTACATCCCTCGCTGATGTAGAACATGGTCCAGCTAGGGTCGTTCGCACACCGGTAGACAAAACCCGGCAAGTTATTGATTATTGTCTGAGGGCTACTCAGCGTGTCCATCATCATTTTTCACCAGCCACAAATCTTTTTTGATGACCCTTTGCGCCTCGCCTATCAGTCGAGGGTGAGTCCTAAGTAAGGGCTTACCAGCACTGACTCGGCGGTTGCTGCGCCGCTGCCCGCTAGTGGCTTTATCATGCCAAAGGGCATGATTTCACCTGCGCTGCCAAAGAGCAGGCTAAAGGCCGGCAAGCGAAATCTGTAGCTCTGGGCAGGTAACTTGTCGAGCAGCGCTGCCGCCAAGCCAGGAAGACTCGCTTCGCAAGCAATTATTTCCAGCACCTCGCAGGTTCCGGATTCACCCATCAGCCCGAGCGCATACGCCAGTTGTTGGCCTTGCATAGCAGCTACAAGTTGGCCACCAAAGAGCCCGTAGTAGTTCGTAGCGTATTTAAGGGCTTCGTCGTCCCACAAAACAGAGCCACTGTGAGAGCGAAGTTTTTCGTTGCGCACGCCAGCGAACTCGACATTTGGCGGCAGAAGTGAGGTGCCTACAGCGCCTGCGGCGCGTTCCTCAAGCTCCTGCCGCGAAAGAGTGACAAACTTAGTCCTAAAATGAGGCAGGTAGCCGTGCCGTGCGTAGAACTCATAAAGCCCCTGATTCGAAGGTAGCAGTAGCGAATACCGCTGCCCACGCCACTCGCCACAGAGTGCGGCCGCCTGGAGCAACGCCCCCATGTAGCCTTGCCCCTGCATCGCGGGCAGAGTTGCCGCCGCATAAATGTAGTGCGCCGCGACGCTACCCCTATCTGTCGCCAGCTCGGTCGGTAGCATATGTAGCATCGAGACAACTCGGCCACTTACGGTCCCTACTAGACAGTTTTCCGGCTGAAAGCGATAGTCAAAAAAATAGTGCACCGACTGGCCCTGATCGCCAAAAGCAGCTTGCCACAAAGCAACAAGTTCATCTCGCTGTGCATAGCGGGCTAGAGTCATAGCCTTAGTCACTCGCGTCTTCTCCTATTAAGTTGACAATGTATTTCTCGAGAAGAAAGGCGGGGTTGTAAGACAGCTTGGAATGTCTGAGCCCCTCGATGCCCATATCTTCCTCACGGTTCACATACTTGTACACGGCCAGGTGCCGTGAGGCAAATTCTTGGTTGATAGCCGCATAGAGCCCATTGTAAGCGCTGAGCGCTTTCTCAAAGTGTACTAAGAACACATCGCTGTTGATGGCTTCGCCCAAAGTAAAAGCGACAGGCTGGCCCTCAATGCGAATCAGGCCCCCCTGCATACCAAGCTCATGGTAGTACTTAATGGCCCTACTTATGGCGCAGTCCTCTAAGAATAAATCCTCTGCCGGACTCGCGTTATGGCCCGAAATCCACTCTTTAGCAATATGTGCGACATCAGGCAGATTTTGCGAAGTGATATCTTCATAGGTATAGGCGTAGGTGCGACGAAAACGATTGAGATGATTGCGCTTGTCGTGAAACTTGCGCCCCGCGAGGCTTATCAGATCCGAAGTGTGATAGATATAGTCTGAGCCGTCGCGATCAAGTCGAAAGCGAAAGGTTCCCGGCATTACTCTCTCCACCTCGGCCACTTGCTCTGTCGTCATGCCCCACAAGCGAAAACGATGCCCCCTAGCCCTTGCGTCTGCCATGAGCACCTTGAGTCCCGCGATCAGATCGCCACCGCGGGGGACACCATAAATATTGGAATCACCACCGTACAACGAGTAGAGGACGCCCTCGTGCAGGCAGGCATTGTGCTTGTATACTTCACCCCAAATGAAGAAAGTACCGAAAACATTTTCGTTGCCCATGAGACCTGTCTCAGCAAGTATCGACTGCACTGCGGCACGGTCGTGTAGTGTGAGACTCTTAAACTCTAACATATTGGAAAAAATCCCCCTCTTAATCCGCACCATACTTCTCATGCGGAAGAACCATGTCTTTACCGTCAACGTCTATGACAGTCATTACGAACAATAACCTCACGTACCTGTCACCCTTAAACTATACCATATGCTCCGGATACTTGCGACGGGCAGCCATGCGCCGGAGAAAAACGTTCAGGCAAAAAGAGCCCAGTATTCGTCACCCCAGTACTTTTTAATAAACTCGTCCCTGCCAGAAGAGCTGCGATCTTCTTTGTATTCAGCAGGGTTTTTGGCGTGAAAATCTTGGTGATACTCTTCGGCATCATAAAAGATGGCGGCCGGTAGCAGCAGGGTCACTACTGGTGCCGGAAACCTCCCAGAAGTATCTAGCTCGCGTTTAGATATCTCCGCTGCCTCCCTTTGTGCTGCGGTGGTATAAAAGATGGCTGTCCGGTACGCTGAGCCACGATCATGAAACTGACCACCGGAATCAGTTGGGTCAATTTGCATCCAATAGGCCCTGAGCAATCTGTCAAAAGATAGAATCGCGGGATCATAGACAATCTTTACCGCCTCATAGTGCCCTGAGGCTTGAGTTTTGACGTGTTGATAGGTAGGGTTTTCTAGTTGCCCCCCTGTATATCCTGACTTAATCTCGATCACCCCTGGCAAGGCATAAAAAGGCGATACCATACACCAAAAACAGCCGCCCGCAAAAATAGCCTGTTCATACTCTCGTTCCATCAGCTCACTCCTTCACCGTTGAAATCAGCCTCACATTTTCTTCGTCGTCGCCTGACAAAAACCCTTCCTACGCCAAGAGGAGTCTGCGCTCTCTGGAGAGAATTGTATCACGAGGAAAATGGTCAGACAGCGCGCAAAAACTTCACGGCGCTAAAGTGCGGGAGGCACGATGGGGAGGGAGATATCACTGATGAGACCGATCATAGAACTTAACAACCTCACGAAATACTACGGCAAGGCACGAGGCATTGAGAACGTAAATATAAGTGTGCAGGCGGGTGAAATATTTGGGTTTATTGGCCCAAACGGTGCGGGCAAGACAACTACCATTAGGACCATGCTCGGGCTAATCTTCCCTACGAGCGGCAGTGCCAAACTGTTTGGCCTAGACTGCCTGAAGCATGGTAGCGCGATTAGGCGGCGCATCGGCTACCTTCCCTCAGAGGTCTTTTACTATGACCAAATGAAAGTCTTAGACCTCCTCAAGTATTCGGCGAGCTTTTTCCACAAGGACTGCAGCGTGCGCATTCATGAGTTAGCCGAAATTATGGAGCTCAATGTGCAACGCAAGATCGAAGATCTCTCCTATGGTAACAAGAAAAAAGTAGGCATTGTACAGGGACTACTGCACGAACCCGAGCTGTTGCTGCTTGACGAACCCACGAGCGGACTTGACCCCCTGATGCAAAAGAAGTTTTTCGACCTCATGGTCGCTGAGAACAAAAAGGGGGTCACCATTTTTTTCTCCTCACATATCCTGTCTGAGGTGCAGCACCTGTGCACGCGAGTTGCGGTCATGAAAGAAGGTACAGTGATTAAGATCGAAGACATCGATACACTGCGCCAAGACAATTACAAGCGCGTGGCCGTAAAGATTAAATCGGCGGCGATAGAGCAGTTTGCCATGGCCGGACTGACTAATATGTCGCGTGACAATCAGACCATCAGGTTCTTGTGGAAAGGCAATGCCAACGCCCTTATAGCGGAACTGGCCCGAAACGACATTGACGACGTAGTGATCGAAGACCCGTCTCTCGAGGAGATCTTTCTCCACTACTACCAACCGGTGGGCCCATGAACATCTTGCTTTTCGAGTTTAAGAGGTATTGGTCATCACTGTGGATTTGGATCTTGTCCGTCATGGCACAGCTCCTGATGTTCATGGCTTTTTATCCTGTTTTGGCGGCGGACGCCGCTCTGCTAGATCTCTTTTTGGAGCACTATCCCGAGGAGCTGCTTAAGGCTTTTGGGATGGGAGGCGAGCTATCCCTGGCTACTGCGGCTGGGTTTTTCGCTTTTACCTTCGCCTTAGCGCAGCTAACCTTGGCCGCACAAAGCGCTTACTATGGTTTTCATTTTATGTCGGTAGAAGAACGGGAGTTAACGGCAGACTTTCTTTACTCCAAGCCGGTGGAGAGGCACCATGTCATCGCCTTAAAATATGCGGCGGCTTTACTGGCCCTACTTCTTACTAATGTGGGGATATGGGCGGGCACCTTCTTGGCCTTGGCATGGTTTGGTGGCGAGGCGCCTATTGAAATATGGCCTTTCGTGTCACTCCTTCTGACGGTGCCCTTGTTTCAACTGTTCTTCTTCAGTTTTGGCTTCTTGGCCACTGCCGCCACGAAGAAAATAGCGAGTGTCATGGGTCCGGCGGTAGGTGTGGCTTTTGTGCTCTACATGCTGAGTGCCCTGAGGAGAATCGTGGGTGGGGAGCTACTTGGCATCCTCTCTCCCTACTATCATTTTGACCCGAACTACATTCTCGTCGCCGGCGAATGGAGTCTTCGCCTCACCGGCATCAGCCTGTTTTTTATTATAGCTGCCAACGTCATGGCGGTAAGGCTTTTCTTAAAGCGCGATATCTACTCGGCCGTGTAGGAGGGATAGCATGAACATTATCTTGCGAGAACTATACACCAACATGAAGTCTCTCTTAGTGTGGAGCGTGGTGATGTTTGCCTTTGTGATCATGATGTTTGCCGAATTTGCCGCCTATTACAAGAACCCAGAAATGATGGCAGTAATTGACGCTATGCCGCAGGGCTTGCTAGAGGCCTTTGGCATGGCGGGCGCCAATCTGACCACGGTCAGCGGCTACTTGGGCGTATCCATTGTCTTTATTAACTTGACGCTCAGCGTCTACGCTATGCTGCTGGGCAATGGCATCATTGCCAAAGAAGAGCGCGACAAAACGGCGGGGTTTTCCCTAACGCTGCCAGTCACCCGCTCCCGCCTTATTACGGGCAAACTAGTAGCCGCGCTATCCTGCTCTCTCATCCTCTTGACGGTGGTGGCAGGCAGTATCATGGTGGCAGTCCGGCCTTACGAGCTAGAAGCGCATTTTGGCATCTTCATGTTACTCATCATGGGCACTTCTTTTGTCACCATGTTTATCTTCCAGAGTCTTGGCATGTTGCTCGCCTCGCTACTACGCAGGCACAAAATATCTAGCGGCATTGGAATGGGCTTGGTTTTTGTTACATATCTGCTTTCCATTCTCGCTGCTTTGAGCGATGAGGTGGCCTTCCTCCGGCACTTATCCCCCTTCTCATATTTTGAGGCCCATGCACTGCTGCGCGACCTCCGCATCGAGCCACTGTCCCTCGTTTTCTCCGCGCTAATAATCACCGTAGCTCTTGTCGGTACCTATGTGTCCTACAACAAGCGAGATCTCTATGTCTGAAATCAGGAATACGCATCTGGGGCAAGAACCAACCCAGACCATGGCCCGATGATGCTTAACATGCACGCCCATAGCAAGATGAGGAGAATGCACCATGGAACAAAACACTCATGAACCCCCGAACTGAGGTGGCCCAACAGCCTGTGGCGGCGCCACAGCCTACCGTACTGACATCATTGGGCCGACGCCTCCTTGGATTACGCAATGGTTAGAAATTGACGGCCTCAAGATCCCCCAGATCTCGACACGAATTCGCATCGCAGATGCCATGGGGAGTTTTCTCGCTCGGTGGGGAATTGGCAGGAACAGCTACTCAATCAACTCTGGGCTGTACGCCGTAGGCACACCTGGTCCATCATCTCATGTGCTCGTCACAGCCAATTACAAGATGAGCTTTGATGCCCTAAGGCAGGAGCTCTCCGGATTGGATTTATGGCTACTCGTTCTGGATACGAGAGGTGTAAATGTTTGGTGTGCTGCCGGCAAGGGAACTTTTGGAACTTCTGAATTGATCAAGGGCATCGACGCGACTAACCTCAGAGGCCTCATTGCGCATCGCGTGGCCATATTACCCCAGCTCAGTGCCTCGGGTGTAGCTGCCCACGAGGTACTGAGGCAGTCGGGCTTCAGGGTTGTGTACGGCCCAGTGAGGGCGAGCGATGTGAAGGCCTTCCTCGCAGCATCCTTACTTGCCAGTCAGGACATGAGAACTATCCGCTTTTCACTGTGGGAAAGGGTCGTTCTAATTCCCCTTGAGCTTGGGATGTCGGCCAAATACCTCGTTCCCCTAGGCGGTATAGCGCTTGCTCTACATGTTCTAGGGGTGAGTGAACTATTGGTGCACTCGCTTCTGGCGGGGATAGGAGCTGTTCTTTGGGGCATCGCGCTCTTCCCCGTGTTTCTACCGCTGCTCCCGGGTCGTGCGTTTACCGCAAAGGGATGGCTACTAGGTTTCATTTACTCGGGGCTATTAATACTGCATGTCCCCGCCCCGGATCCATGGGTCTTCCTTGCCTATCTCCTGCTGTTTCCGCCACTTACATCATTTATGGCTCTAAATTTTACGGGCTCATGCACCTTCACTTCGGTGTCGGGCGTGAAGCGCGAAGTGGCGATCGCTTTGCCCTTGATCATCCTCTCGCTCGCCCTCGGTTCACTAGGCCTAGGCCTCCACTTTTTAATGGGAGGAAATTAAGATGAAAATGCGGTACTTAAAGAATTTAGTCACCCTCGCCATCACCCCAGCTAAATGCAAAAAATGCGGGACATGCCTGAATGTCTGCCCGCACGATGTCTTCACTTTGTCTCAGACTTCTGTCCTCATCAAGGACAGAGACGCCTGCATGGAATGTGGCGCCTGTGCCAAAAACTGCCCCTTTGGTGCTATAGCAGTGGATGCCGGGGTGGGATGTGCCTATGCGCTGATTTTTAGCAAGGATGGCACCTGTTGCGAATAGTGCTTCATCTCTCGCCTCACCACTGCATTTTATGCGTAAGGAAGTTTTTTGCAGAAATCAGCCAAAGTCTAGAAGCTTCATTTAAGGGATAACATGGAAACAGGAGGTATGGGATGTTTATTGCGCGCCAGTTAGTACTAGGTCTCGTCCTGGGCATAGCCGCTATCACGCCGGGTCTCAGCGGCGGGGCGCTGGCTGCTGCCCTTGGCATCTACGGGCCCATCATCCGCGCCCTCTGCTCGCTCACGCGCAACTTTAAGACCAGTGCACACTATCTTTTACCCTTGGCGACCGGTTTAGCGCTTGGCATTCTCGCCTTTAGTCACGTCATGGAGTGGCTGATGACTACTTCGCCTACCCAAGTCAAGTTGCTTTTTTTGGGGCTCGTGGCAGGAAGTCTACCAGCCCTTGTACGCGAAGCAAGTAGCAAAGGCTTTCGCCTGCACTACTTACTAGCTACTTTTCTCGCCCTACTACTCATGTACCGTGGGGCCGAAGTACTGGCCTGGCCACAACTGGCCGATGGCAACTTTACCGCGCTACACTACGGCTACTTCGGCTTCATCTATGCCATAGGCTCCGTTATCCCCGGCATCAGCTCTTCGTTTATTCTTATCCATATCGGGTCATTTGACGACCTGCTGCGCGCCATTAACACCCTGCACCTGCCTGTGCTTATTCCAGCGGGGCTGGGTTTTGCTCTGGGGGCACTACTCTTAGTACGATCCGTAGAGCACATGCTGGCGCACTACCACGGCCTGACCTACTTCTGCATCCTCGGCTTCCTGCTTGGCTCTGGCCTCATTATTTGGCCCGGCTTCACAGGAGGCGCTATGTTCATCGTCGATACCGCCCTATTTCTCGGTGGCTTGGGCCTAAGCACCGCCTTACTAAGACTAATGTCGCACAGGGACGGGGCAATCGCGACACGCTGATGTCGCACAGGGACGGGGCGTTTGCGACACTCCCCCTGCGGGATCCCCTCACAAGACAGAGAGCCGCCCTACGAAGGATAGATGAGAAGATACCGACTATCGACTTCGACCCGCACTACATCACCCACAACAAATTGTTGCTGCCCACAGACTGCCGTCACAATAGCACCCTGTTTCAGCGCAATCTTGTACGTTGTGGAGCGCCCGGCAAAGGCTCTCTGAATTATGCGCCCCTCGATGTCGCCTACCGTGCTAGATAAGAGGACTTGGTCAAAACGGCAGGTAGCGACCGCGCTCACCATGTCGGGGAGGTCACAAGGGAAATGGCCTAGCTCCGAATGAAAATATCCCCCCTGCACACTTCCGGGGAATAGATTGCGCTCCCCAAGAAAGGTGGCTACTTGCAGACTTTGGGGACTTCCGTAGAGATCTTCGGGCGTTGCCACTTGCTCGAGACTGTTGTCTAGCAGCACCGCTACTCGATTCGACATAAGAAAGGCTTCTTCTTTATCATGGGTGACGAGTATGCAGGTAAACTTGAGGCGACTATGCAGCGCTGAGACGAATTCACGCATATTTAGCCTCAGATTAATGTCCAAATTGGAAAAGGGCTCGTCTAACAACAATACACTTGGTTCTAGCACACAGGCCCGCGCTAAGGCCACCCGCTGTCTTTCACCCCCAGAAAGCTCATGCGGATAGCTCTGCGCCTTGTCCGGCAACTGAATAATGTCAAGCATGGCGGCTACTTTCTCGCCCACAGTCTGGCGACTTGCGCCCCGCGCGCGTAGCCCAAAAGAGACATTCTCATAGACATTAAGGTGTGGAAACAGGCTATGATCCTGAAAGACAATTATGGCTTGACGCCTTTCGGTTGGGACCATGGTCACATCCACACCATTGATATAGACACGGCCGGCGCTTGGCACCTCTAGCCCGGCTATAATTTTGAGCAAGGTTGTCTTGCCGCTGCCAGAGGGACCAAGGAGGGCCATAAATTCTCCGTTTTGCACTTCGAGTGAAATTTGCGACAAGGTCAGTCTACCCTGAAAGAACTTCGTCACCCCTATTAATGCGATGCCAGCCATTTTTGCCCCCTCTCCTCCTCCCTGTCACGGGCTAAGAAAATATGTTTCACGGTAGTACCGCCTGACGAGGTACTGCATCAAAGTAAGCGCTGCTAAAGTGGCTACAACAAAGACTAGGCTATACACTGAAGCCACATGCCACTCGCCCCCCTGCACATGCGGAACCAGGTAAAGGGGCAGGGTGATGATCCGGCCACCCCCTATCATAAAGGTGGTAATGTACTGCGAGAATGAAATGATGAAACTCATGGTTGCCGCCGAGAGCGCCCCCGGCATCACCAGTGGCAAGGTGATACTGTAGAATACGCGGCCCCAGGGAGCTCCGAGCATGGCCGCCTGTTGTTCATGCCTTTCGCCCACCAGCTCAAATACATGCATCAATATGCGCAGGGCATAAGGCAGGGCGAACACGGTGTGCACTATGGCCACGCCCAAGAAGCTGCCAGCTAGGCCCATGCGGAGCATGCCGGTATGCAGGCCCATGGTCACGGTGGCGGTAGGGACCATGATGGGCAGGAGAGCGAGCAACTTGATCGTCTCTTTGCCAGGGAAATTGTAAACACCGAGTGCTTTTGCGGCAGGAAAAGCGAGCAGCAAAGTAAAGATGGTGGTCATCGTGGCTATGCCGAGGCTACTTGCCACCGCCTCAGCCAAGCGCGGATTGTCCCACAAGAGACGAACGATGTGGCGAACTGAAACCACAGTTGGCAGTAGACTGGGGAAGGGCCACCGCAAGCTAATGGCCTGCACCACGAGTGCTAAGAGCGGCCCCGCAAAAACAAGTATCGCACACTGTACTACTAAGAGCGTCAACTTTCCGCCTTTCATCCTACACCCCACCGCCCTTTTGCTGGCGCTTTATAAAGCTTTCGACACCGAAGTACAGCCCGGCGATAGTCAGCGAAATGGCGGAAATGAGCACATTTATGACCATGGCGTGGGTGCGAGCTAGCGGGTCAATATTGGTGTAAAGCAGGTAGCTTTCCACTGGTAGCGTGCGCCAGACGGGGGTACCAAGCAAGAAGGGCACCTCAAAGGCGCCAAAGGCAAAAGCAAAAGTAATGAGCGAGGTACCAATAATCGTAGGCTTGAGTAGCGGCAGGTAGACTTGGGTACTGGTCTGCCAAGAACTTGCGCCTAAATTCGTCGCCACCTCAGCGTACTTGCCGCTGATCCCTCGCAGCGTATCATATGCGAGCATGGCAACAAATGGCACCTGCTTGTACAAGTAGACCAGCAAGATGCCGATGGCGAGGCGGTCATAGACCAGGAGCGGAAACTGATTGGGATTGTCAATCAATCCTAACCACCACACCAGCCGCGCTATGAAGCCAGTCTGCGAGAATAGTTGAATCACCATAATCACTACGATTAAGTGGGGCAAGATAATGGGGAGCTGCAGCACCCGTTGCAAAAACTTGCCATGCGTGCCAGCCCGCAGCATGATTAGAGCGAGCAGCCCACCTAGGACATTTGAGATTAGCGTGGCAATTACTGCCACGCTAATCGTTGCGCCTAATGAAACTAGAAATTCTCTATCGCTGAGTACGGTGCGATAGTGTTGAAGCGTAATGCTCCCGCCGAGGGCACCACTGCCAGCGTGCAGGCTTTGAATCACCCCATAGGCTAAGGCATAAACAAAAGTAAGGGTTAAGAATATTAGTAGCGGCGCGACTAGTAGATAAGGCGTATACTTGTGTCGCACCTAGCGTTGCAGCACCTGTTCGCGCCATAGTTCTTCGATGATGGCCACTTTGCGCGCTTGTACTTCCGGCAGACGCCGGCGCAAGAGCTCATCCATAGGAAGGGCTCCACGCCCAATGTTGGTGTTTTCTAGTATGGCCCGTTCACTCGGATCTAAGCGAGAGAGGTCCAACACAGGGAGGTCTCCCCAGTTGGCAACGTCAAGTTTGGCAGCTTGCATGGACACACTGATCAGGTGGTGTATGAGCACGAACGCCGCATCTTTGTTGGGGGCATTAAACGGTATGGCTACGTAGTGTGTGTTGCCAATATTGCCTTTATCAAAGACAAAGGTCTCCACACTAGTGGGCACTCGCCCTTCGGCGATCAACTGAGCAGCCTTGAGAGGTGTGTAGCTCATGCTCCACAAGAGTTGTCCCTCGGCAAACATACGGTCGAGGGCCGCCACATCCGCGGGGTAGGTGGTGCCTCTCTCCCAGAGATAGGGCTCAAGCTCATTGAGGAAGTCTAGTGCAGGCTGAATAACAGCCTGTATGGCTGCTTTTTCGATGGGTGCGTTGTTAAGAGCCTCGAAGCCGACTATTTCGTAGATTATATTGCGCACGAAGGCGGAGCCGGTGAAGTCCGGCGGTGCAGGGTAGGTGAAGCGGCCAGGGTTCGCGCGCGCTATTTCTAACAATTGTGCGGCGCTGGCGGGAAAGGTCGCAAGCCTGGCCCTATCCGCCATAAATATCAGCTGCGCACGCCCCAAAGGAACAGACATGCCGTCGACAGGAACGCCGAAATCGTAATTGGTATCTGCAGCCTGAGGGTCAATGAGGCGATTAAAGTTATCTATACGGGTATTGAAAGGCCCGTAGAGTAGTTCTTGCGTCTTGGCAGCATAGAAATTTTCGCCATTGATCCAAATGACGTCAATATCGCCGCTTACTCTATTGGTCTGTTTTTCTGTGGCCAGCTTGCGCAGAATCTCATCGATATTCATGGGGACGCGCCGCAAGGTGATGCCGTACTCGGCCAGCAGTGAGGGCGCAACAACATTGTCAAACCAGTTGTTGACGGCCGAGCTTCCGCCCCAGCCATAGAAAGTCACTGTCTTGCCGCGAGCGCTGCGTAGCGCATCGGCAAATTCACTGGGGCCTGTGGTCAACTCAGGTCGCTCCGCACAGCCGAGTGTTAGTGCGAAAAGCGCCACAACCAATAGTCCGATCGCCAATCTCTTAATCATTCATAAACCTCCCACAGTCGTGGGGCCACATGGTACTACCGCAGTAGACGCATGGCCTCGACAAATCGCTGCCCCGCCGTAAAAAATATCGCCCCCGCAAAAACAAGCAAAGACCCTTCGCGCCAGGCGGGTAGCAAAATTATGAAACTGAGTGCGACAAAGGCTTCGGTCCTTTCCATAAGACCGGCTTGGTAGTAAAAAGATTTGTTGCCCATTTTCTCCGCCAGGGCACCTACAGTTAAGAAAACCGTCATGGAAAGAATGATGCTAGCAAAGACTAAGGCTGTAGGCATGGCCAGATGGGGCGCGGTAAACATCACCGCTAAAAGCACCATAATCTCCACCGCTCTA
>Ga0209103_1000002_pt1 | contig 108655 bp, 105 predicted proteins | sample 4C3metaG_FD_184152 | JGI IMG/M metagenome (GOLD analysis project Ga0209103, IMG submission 184152) | Freshwater bacterial and archeal communities from Indian Creek, Illinois, USA - 4C3 metaG (SPAdes) (version 2) | ecosystem: Environmental > Aquatic > Freshwater > Unclassified | place: USA...
GGTAGCCAAAAGCTGAAGAGACACGTGGTATAGTGACGGATACCACCTTCAGCAGGAGGATACACTACGAGTGTCCTTCAAATTCTAGCAGAAAAACGCGGAGGTAGCAACAATGCGTACAGCAATAATTCGCTTTGTCATGTCGGTGGCAGTCCTCTAGGTGGCCGCCATGCTTTTGCCGGGTCATCATAGCGAGAATGTGATATAATGACGTGAAGCGCGAGGATTGCGCTATTTTTCTATACGGAGAGAGTGCAGTGCAGGATAAAATTCGCAACTTTTGTATCATCGCACATATCGACCACGGCAAGTCTACCTTGGCCGACCGCTTAATAGAGACTACCGGCACATTGTCGCAGCGGGAAATGACCGAGCAAGTGCTCGACAACATGGACTTAGAGCGGGAGCGGGGCATAACGATTAAGTTGCAGGCCGTGCGACTAATCTATAATGCACAGGACGGGCAAGAGTACATGCTTAACTTGATTGATACCCCTGGACACGTGGATTTCTCTTATGAAGTCTCACGTTCTTTGGCAGCCTGCGAAGGCGCTCTTCTGGTGGTCGATGCAGTACAAGGCATTGAGGCCCAGACTTTGGCCAATGTCTACTTAGCGATAGAAAATAATTTGACTATTATTCCGGTAATTAACAAAATTGACCTGCCTTCAGCTGACCCCGAGCGTGTGCGCAAGGAGATCGAAGACGTTATTGGTATCTCTACCGACAACGCTATTCTTTGCTCAGCGAAAGAGGGCATCGGTATTACAGAAATTTTAGAGGCCGTAGTGAGAGATGTTCCGCCCCCGAAGGGTGATATCAACGCGCCCCTGCAGGCCCTTATTTTTGATTCCCACTACGATTCCTATCGCGGGGTTATCAGTTATGTGCGCGTCGTGAATGGCAGCATCAAAAAGGGACAAAAGATTCTTATGATGGCCACCGACTGCGATTTTGAGGTGGATGATGTGGGGGTTTTTACGCCTCCCCGTATACCCGTTAAAGAACTTGGCCCCGGCATGGTGGGGTACTGTATCGCTGGCATCAAAAACGTGAAAGATACCCGCGTTGGCGACACCATTACCAATGCCGGAAACCCGGCCTCGCAGCCCTTGCCTGGCTATCGCAAGATCACCCCCATGGTTTTCTGCGGTCTCTACCCCACAGAGAACAACCAGTACGAGGATCTTAAAGACGCGCTCGACAAATTAAAGCTCAACGACTCCTCGCTCATCTATGAACCCGAAACCTCAGAAGCCCTAGGTTTTGGCTTTCGCTGTGGTTTCTTGGGGCTCTTGCACATGGAAGTTATTCAGGAGCGCTTAGAGCGTGAGTACCAATTAGACCTTATCACTACCGCCCCTAACACCCTTTACCGTATTGTCACCACTTCCGATGAAGTGATGCTGATCGATAACCCGGCCCACCTACCCCCAAGCAACAAAATTGCTACTATGGAGGAGCCAGTTGTTAAGGCCAGCATTATCGTGCCTGAGGAGTACATCGGCACGATGATGGAGCTCTGTCAAGGTCGTCGCGGAGTCTTTAAGAATATGGAATTCCTCGACACTACGCGCGTGATACTGACCTATGAACTGCCTCTTTCCGAGATTCTCTATGACTTTTTCGATCAATTAAAATCGCGTTCGCGCGGGTACGCTTCGTTAGACTACGAGGTTTTCGGCTACCAAGAGGCCGATTTAGTAAAGTTAGACGTCTTGTTAAACGGTGAGGTGGTCGATGCCTTGTCGTGCATTGTCCATGCCGACCGGGCCGTGCATAAGGGCCGACTTTTAACCGAGAAGTTGCGCAAGATAATCCCCCGTCAGATGTTTGATATCCCCATCCAAGCCGCCATCGGGGCAAAAATTGTCGCCCGCGAAACGGTCAAAGCCATGCGTAAAGACGTCTTGGCCAAGTGTTACGGCGGGGACATTAGCCGCAAGCGCAAGCTCTTAGATAAACAAAAAGAAGGTAAGAAGCGCATGAAGAACGTGGGCAATGTAGAAATTCCCCAAGAAGCCTTTATGGCCATCCTCAAGGTGGATGACGAATAGTGCTCGGGTTGTATGTCCACGTGCCCTTCTGTCTAAGCAAATGCCACTACTGCGATTTTTACTCGCTTAGGCACAATCTGGCCGACGAAGAAGCATATGTTAGCGCTTTACTACACGAAATCGACCTTAAGGGTATGCTGTGGGGACAAGCGGCGGACACGCTTTATTTCGGTGGCGGCACGCCGAGCACCCTCAGGCTCAAATCACTAGAACTCATGCTAGAGGCTCTCGACCGTAATTTTCCCCGGGCGATGCCGAGCGAAACAACCTTTGAGGTTAATCCAGGTACGGTGCAGGCCACAGATTTTGTCCTGCTGCGTAAACTAGGGATAAACCGCCTGAGCATTGGGCTGCAGTCACATCTAGATAGTCAGTTGTCCTTGCTCGGTCGCCCACATAATCTAGCCGATTTCCACAACACTGTGCGGGCACTTAAGTCTGCCGGTTTCCGTAATTTCAGCGTGGACGCCCTCTACGGCCTCCCCGGGCAGACTTTGGGCGATTACTTGGCCACACTAGACTTTATTGTCTCCACTGGGGCCACTCATGTTTCGGCTTATGCACTTCAGATAGAGCCCGGTACACAGTTTGCCTTGCTAGAGCAGCAAGGCAGACTTGTTGTTAGTGATGAGGACCAAGTGGCCGACATGATGCTTGAAGGCCGAGATTTTCTCCGTGCGCGAGGCTTTATGCACTACGAAATTAGCAATTTTGCCCTCCCCGGCTACGAAAGCAAGCACAACATGCTCTACTGGCGCAATCGTAACTACCTAGGGTTTGGGCCCTCAGCCGCGAGCTTTGTAGGGCAGCGGCGGTCGGTCAATGTGGCTGACATCGACAGTTATGGTCGCGCTCTTGGCCAGGGGAGGCTCGCGACCTCCGCGTGTGAAAAATTGACGCGGCCTCTAGAAATGGCTGAAACAATGATCCTCGGGCTACGTATGATAGAAGAAGGGGTCAATCGCGCCCAGTTCGCGCTGCGCTTTGGCATTGACCCGCTCGACTACTACGGCGAGCAGATTGCGACGGGCGTTTTGCAGGGATTGCTACAGGTTGACGACAAAACCTTGCGCCTCACCGCCAAGGGTTTTCCCCTTGCCAGCCAAGTGCAAATGGCTTTCTTGCCTTGATGCTTGACAAAGAGTTCGGCCTAGTGGTATTTTTGTACTATACCGTTAGCACTCTTACCTCATGAGTGCTAACAAGATAATGGGGTGGTGGTGATGCTAGATGAGCGCAAACGGCAAGTGCTGTTTGCTATAGTACGCGACTACATTCAAACTGCTGAGCCCGTAGGCTCAAGAACTATTGCCCGCCGTTACTCTTTTGGCATTGGTGCGGCAACAATTCGCAACGAAATGGCTGACCTTGAGGAATTAGGTTATCTTGAGCAGCCTCATACATCTGCAGGTCGCATTCCCTCAGACAGAGGCTACCGTTGTTACGTCGACTCGCTGGCCGAACTGCCGGAGCTCACAGCTTCTGAAGCCGCTCTTATCAAGAGGCAGTTTGGCGGCAGACTGCGCGGGCAGGAAATTGTCCTCGAGGCGGCAGCGAGACTTCTTTCCTCTATCACGAACTATACTTCCATAGTTATTGGGCCTACTCCGGTGCAAGCTAGACTCAAGCTCATGCAGGTAGTCCCTTTGAATGAGCAGAGCGCCGTTCTCATGATTGTGGCCGATAATGGATTTGTGGCTAATGAGGTCATTGTGCTACCTGCTGGTGTTACCACTGATGAGCTCGGTGAAGTGTGTCGATTCATTACTAGCAAGTATCGCGGTTACGCCATTGATCGTCTGCACGAAGCTGATTTTCGCGCGGATGTTGGTAGTTTTGCCATGGGCGCATCAGCCTTTGAACAGGCCATGGATAGCTTGATTGCCAGCTTGGAGCGGCATGAGGGCGAGCGCGTAGTCCTTGGGGGCGCCACCAATATTCTCAATCAGCGTGAGTTCAAAGATGTGGGGAAGTTGCGTGACATACTCAAGGTGCTCGAAATGCAGGAGCTAGTTTTTAAGCTCGTTGCCACAGCCGTTGCTAATCCTCTTTCGATCAGTATCGGCGCAGAGAATGCTCTCGATGCCATGCGCGACTGTTCCTTAATTACCGCGAGCTACACTATCGCCGGAGAGGGAGTAGGGCACATCAGCATCTTAGGCCCTACGCGCATGGAATACCCACGGGTAATCGCTCTTCTTAGCTATGTCAGCAAAATTATTGGTCAAGGGTAGATCTTTAGTGAATTTTTAGTGATGCAAAAAGGTGGTGCAGCATATTGGAGCAACAAACAAACCAAGACACGGAGCAGCAAGTAAGTGAGCTGCTGTTAGTGCAGGAACTCGAGTCTAGGCTCTTACGACTACAGGCCGACATGGAGAACATGCGGCGGCGTCATCAGCGTGAGAAAGACGATTTGTGGGAAGTAGTAGCAGCAGATATTGTTTGTCAGCTGTTGCCAACGATGGATAGTTTCGATCGTGCCGTTAAAGTCCTGCCCCCGGGCGATTGGACACAGGGCATGGTCATGGTACATAAGCAATTGCAAGAGTTTTTCACGCGGCTAGGTCTCGAGTCGGTCGACTGTACATGCGCATTTGATCCACAGTGCCATGAGGCAGTAGCCATTGACGAAGACGCCTCATTCCCCGAAAACACCATCACCGCTGAGCTAGAGCGCGGCTACAGGCTCAGGGGCCGAGTTTTAAGACCAAGCAAAGTAAGAGTTACAGTTGGAGGTAAGAATAATGAGTAAGATTATTGGCATCGATTTAGGCACAACAAATTCCGTGGTCAGTTACCTTGAGGGCGGCGAACCGGTCGTTATCCCTAACACTGAGGGTAGCAGGCTGACCCCATCCGTTGTTGGTTTCTCAAAGAGCGGCGAGCTCCTCGTAGGAGCCATTGCTAAGCGTCAGGCCATCAGCAATCCCGATCGCACCATCAGTTCCATCAAGCGGCAAATGGGGACGAATCATAAAGTAAAAATCGACGGCAAGGAATATACCCCGCAAGAGATCTCGGCCATGATATTGCGTAAGCTCAAGCAAGATGCCGAAGCCTTCCTGGGCACCACTATTGAAAAAGCCATTATCACTGTGCCGGCCTACTTTACTGATAGCCAGCGTCAAGCCACCAAGGATGCCGGCACCATTGCCGGGCTTGAGGTCATGCGCATTATCAACGAGCCGACAGCGGCGGCCCTAGCCTATGGTTTAGATAAGGGGCAAGACCATACTATACTTGTCTTCGACTTAGGCGGCGGTACTTTTGACGTCTCGATTTTGGAACTAGGCGATGGGCTTTTCGAGGTTAAAGCTACCTCTGGCAATAATAAACTCGGTGGCGATGACTTTGATCAACGTCTGCTCGACCACCTCGTTAAAGAATACAGGAAGACATCGGGTCTGGATCTTTCTAAGGACCGCGTGGCCGTGCAGCGCTTGCGCGAAGCAGCCGAAAAGGCCAAGATTGAATTGTCCACCCTGCAGCAGACGAATGTCAACTTGCCATTTATCACCATGGACGCCGAAGGCCCTAAGCATTTAGACATTACGGTAACAAGGGCTAAATTTGATGAACTGACCGAAGATCTCGTCGAGCTCACCATGGGGCCAGCGCGCCGCGCCTTGCAGGACTCGGGGCTTGAGCCGCATCAGATAGATAAAGTCATCTTGGTCGGCGGGTCCACCCGCATCCCTGCCGTGCAAGAAGCGGTGCGCCGTTTAATCGGCAAAGACCCGCACAAAGGTGTGAACCCCGACGAAGTAGTCGCCTTAGGGGCAGCCATTCAAGGTGGCGTCCTCTCGGGTGATGTCAAGAACGTCGTCTTACTCGATGTAACGCCCCTTTCTCTCGGTATCGAAACGCTAGGTGGGGTGTTGACTAAGCTCATCGAGCGCAACACCACCATTCCTACGTCTAAGAGCCAGACCTTTTCAACCGCGGCCGATCACCAGACATCAGTTGAAATTCACGTCCTACAGGGCGAGCGGGCTATGGCAGCAGATAACGTCACCTTGGGGCGCTTTACTCTCGATGGTATTCCGCCCGCACCGCGTGGTATTCCAAAGATTGAGGTCACCTTTGATATTGACGTCAATGGTATAGTAAATGTGAAGGCGAAAGACATGGCGACAAGTAAGGAGCAGCGCATCAGCATTACCTCCAGCATTGGTCTTTCGGATCACGATATTGACCGCATGGTTAAGGACGCTGAGAAGCACGCCGCTGAGGATCAAAAGCGCAAAGAGCTCGTAGAGGCCAAGAATCAGGCCGAGCAGTTGGCTTACTCCGCCGAGAAGCTCCTTAAAGACCTCGGTGAAAAGGCGCCGGCCGACAAAGTTGCGTCTGTAACAGGCGCTGTGGCCGAGTCTCGCACTGCTATTGCCTCGGGAGACATCAATAAGATCAAGGAAGCGACAGAGCACTTGACTAAGCTTGTTGATGAGCTGTCCACCCTCATATACAATCAGTCGCAAGCCGAGTCAGGTGAGGCCAAGGGCGAGCAAGCACAGGGCGATGACACTATCGATGCCGATTTCTACGATGTAGATAAGAAGTAGTATTTAATATTAGGGGGTTTCGCTAAACCCCCTTCTTTTAGATTTTAGGGGGGGTCACGATGGCCAAGCGAGACTACTATGAAGTTTTAGGCATTACGAGAGCCGCGGAAGAGACAGAAATAAAAAAGGCCTACCGCAAGTTGGCGCGGCAGTACCACCCTGACGTTAATCCAGATGATGCCTCTGCCGCGGAAAAGTTTAAAGAAGTAACAGAAGCCTACGAGATTTTAAGCGACAATGACAAAAGAGCCACCTACGATCGCCACGGGCATGCCGCTTTTGAACAGGGCGGCGGGCAGGGTCCTTTTGGCGGTGGCTTTACTGGGGACTTTGGCGGTTTCGGTGGAATGGACGACATCATGGACATGATGTTTGGCGGGGGCATGCGGCGCCAGCGCAGTGGGCCAGAAAAGGGACCTGATTTGCAGTACGAGCTCGAGATCGACTTTGTCGACGCTGCTCTCGGCAAAGAGGTAGAGCTTGAAATCCCCCGCACCGAGACTTGTGACACTTGCAGCGGCAGTGGGGCAAAGCCGGGGACTAAACCAGAGACCTGTTCGACCTGTAAAGGTTCAGGTCAGGTGAGCTTCGCGCAGAACACCATTCTTGGGCGCATAAACTCGGTGCGTACCTGTGACCGTTGCCATGGCACTGGCAAGATTATTAGCTCTCCCTGCGCTACTTGCGGGGGCAAGGGTGCCATACGCAAGCGTCGCAAAGTGGCCGTTAAGATTCCACCTGGGGTAGACACAGGCACTCGCCTGCGCCTAAGTAGCGAAGGTGAGGCTGGGCAACGGGGTGGTCCTCCTGGTGATCTCTTTGTCCTACTCCGTGTTCGCTCTCACCCTGTGTTCAAACGACAGGGTGCTGATTTGCTGCTCGATGTGCATATCTCTTTCCCTAAAGCTGCCTTAGGGGGCAAAGCTCAAGTGAAGATTATTGGCGATGAGCTGGTCGACGTAGCTATTGCTCAGGGCACGCAGAGCGGTGCAATTCAGCGCCTGAAGAACAAGGGGCTTACGAAGCTTGGTAGTGTCTACAAAGGAGACCTAGTCTTGACCATCGTGGTAGATATACCAAAAAAATTGTCTCACAAAGAGAAGGATCTCCTAAAGCAGCTGGCAGAAGCGATGGGCGAGGTCGTTGACGATAAGGGAATCTTAGGTCGGGTGCGAGACGCATTACGCTAGGAGGTCAGCTGATGAAGTGGATGGAGATTACTGTTGTGACGAGCCAAGAGGCCAAAGAAGCGGTGGCCGATGTTTTTTACCGTGCCGGCGCTAATGGCGTCGTGGTAGAAGACGCCTCGCTGCCCATTTTTGCCGATGATGCGGAAGACTATTCGCGCGTGAGCATGCCAGACATCCCCCTAGAAGAGGTGCGGGTTACGGCCTACTTGCCCCTTTTAGATGCCACGCCAGGCTTCGTGGAGGACATACGCTTGGCCGTTTCGGCCCTGGCCGACTTTGGGCTTGACCCTGGTCCGGCGCAAGTATTGCTAAGCGAAGTGGCCGAAGAAGATTGGGCTACAGCCTGGAAGCAGTACTACCAGCCCATCATCGTGGGGTCAAGGCTGGTCATCAAGCCCACTTGGGATGCCTTTATCCCTAGCGGCAACGCCGCCATTGTCGAGTTAGACCCCGGTATGGCCTTTGGTACCGGTAATCACGCCACCACGCTCATGTGCCTAGAATTTTTACATGAAGAAGACCTAGCCGGGAAATCGGTGCTAGACATGGGCTGCGGTTCAGGCATTTTGTCCTTGGCAGCGGCAAAATTAGGTGCAAAGTCTGTGCTAGCCCTAGATTACGACCCACTGGCAGTAAAGGTAGCGCGAGAAAATGTCTGTCATAACGATTTAGCAGAGAAAATTGAGGTTAAAGAAAGCGATTTGTTTGCCGCAGCCACGGGTACCTATGACTTAGTCGTAGCCAATATCATCGCGCGCGTGGTAGCTGACCTCATTCCGTCGCTTAGCCATTACTTGGCTAAAGATGGTGTTTTCTTGGCCTCTGGCATCATTCGCGATAAATTAGAGCTAGTGTTAGCGGCGCTAGACTCGCATGGTTTCAAGGTGCGTAGCATGTCCGAGCAGGGGGAGTGGGTCGCTCTCGCTGCCGTACGCCAGGCAATATAGCATGCCTCGCTTTGTTTTTTCGGCCACAGAGAGCGGCAAGGGTAAGATAACGGGTGATGAAGCGCACCATGTGCTGCGGGTGCACCGGCACAAAGTGGGCGATGTGATTGGCGTAGCCGACGGAAGTTCTCTCTTTTCGGCCAGAATAAGCGCGGTCGATCGAGGGGAAGTATGGCTCGACTTAGGGGAAGCGCTGCCCAATGCAGAACCACCACTCAGGGTTAACCTCTACCAAGGCTTACTAAAAGGCGATCTCTTCGATTATGCAATTGTTAAAGCTGTAGAACTTGGCGTGCACAGCATTGTGCCGCTAGAGTGCGAGCGTGCCGTAGTGCGCTTGACGCCAGATAAGGCCGGGGAGCGAGTGGTGCGCTGGCAGCGCCTAGCCACCGAGGCTGCCAAGCAATGTGGGCGAGCTTTCGTGCCCACAGTCTATCTGCCTAAGCCCCTGCCGGAAGCCTTACAGGGGGAGCCGGCTTCTCTCAAGCTAGTAGCCTACGAGGGCGGGGGACAGCCGCTGAAACAAGTGTTAGGGAGAGGGGGCACCCACACCCAAGTCGCCTGTTTGGTTGGGACTGAGGGGGGCTTTTCCCATGCAGAAATAATGATCGCTAAAAGCCATGGGTTCTTGCCTATTACCTTGGGTCCCCGTATTTTGCGCGCGGAGACAGCGCCTATGGCACTACTCTCAATAATTATGTATGAATTAGGAGATTTAGGTTGAATGTTGACGGTAGGGTTTTACACCTTAGGCTGCAAAGTTAATCAACAGGAAACGAATGCCGTGGCAGCCAAGTTTAAGGCCGGTGGTTTTTGCGAAGTAGCGTTTGACTCACCTGCCGACATCTACGTTATAAATACCTGTGTCGTCACCCGCCAAGCAGAGCAGAAATCGCAAGCATTGGCGAAAAGGCAAAAGAAGAAACACCCCACGGCCTTTGTAGTATTGGCGGGGTGTTTTCCGCAAGTTGCCACAGACAAAGCATCCTCTCTGGGCATGGATCTAGTAGTCGGTAGCAATGACAAGGGGCGCATTGTCGAGCTAGTGCAACAAGCCCTAGCTAAAGAAGAGCAGCAAGTTCATATTACGCCCTGGGGTATTGACACTGCGTTTGAGGTGGTCGCCGAAGAATATAGTACCGACCGCACCCGTGCCACCCTTAAAGTGCAGGACGGGTGTGAGCAGTATTGCGCCTACTGCATCATACCCTACGCGCGTGGGCCGGAGCGCTCGCTGCCTTTAGTAGCAGTGCGGCAGCAGGCGAAGGCACTCCTCAAGCAAGGGTACAAAGAGATTATTTTAAGTGGCATTCATCTCGGCGCCTATGGGCGCGATCTGCGGCCAGAGCTTTCCTTGGCTATGTTAGTTGGTGCCTTAGCTGAGCTGCCTGGTCTAGTGCGGCTTCGCCTTGGTTCCGTAGAGCCAACGGATATTTCCGCGGAGCTCATAACTGCGCTATCCCAGCACCAAAATATCTGTCGCCATCTGCATATTCCGCTGCAGAGCGGGAGTTTAGCCGTGCTCGAGCGCATGGGGCGACATTACTCCCCCCAAGACTTTAGTGAGATGATACACTCTCTCCGGCAGGCTCTGCCAGGTATAGGTATTACGAGCGATGTCATAGTGGGTTTCCCTGGGGAGTCTGCCCAAGATTTTCAAAAGTCTCTCGACTTCGTCAGAGTAATGGAGTTCGCGAGGCTGCATGTTTTTCGCTATTCGCGGCGGCCAGGTACTAGGGCCGCAGATATGAAGGAACAAATCCTAGACAGTGTTAAAGACACCCGCTACGCAGCCATGCAACAAGTAGCGGGGGCAGCGGAGCAGCGCTTCCATAGCTCGCATCTTGGCAAAATTGTTGAAGTCCTCGTCGAAAAAGAACCCGGGGGACTGCGCGTGGGGCACACCTCCTCTTATCTTAAAGTCGCCTTCCCCGGGTCCATTGAATTGATGGGGGAACGGGTGTCGGTGCGAGTGATAGGTGTTGCGCCAGACGGCGTAGTTGGTGAAATCGCCAAGTAAGTGAAGTAATTTTTGGCAAGTAATTTTAGGAAGGTGTGAAAAGCAGTGGCCTGTATTTTTTGCCGCATTATCGCCAAGGAGATTCCTGCTAAAATTCTTTACGAAGACGATTCCGTTCTGGCCATCGCCGATATAAACCCCGTCGCACCGGTGCATATCCTTGTTCTGCCCAAACAGCACATGGAGCGCATCGACTCGCCCCAAGCCGTCGACTGCGCCAGTGCCCTGTTCAAAGCCATCGCCCACCTCGCCGCCACGTATAACCTCACCGACCTTGGCTTTCGTGTCGTCAGTAACGCCGGCCAGGCTGGTGGCCAGAGTGTGGACCACCTACATCTCCACCTCCTAGGCGGCCGCCAGTGCTCCTGGCCCCCAGGCTAAGCGAAATAGCAACAAAGGGACAAAAAGAACCGTCCCCTTTGTTGTCGTCGAGTTGCGTATAGTTGACAATGCGTTGCTCATACAGTGCAGTATCCTTGAGGTGAGTTGATAATGGTTGGTAGCAGACTACTTACGGCCCAAGAGTTGGCGCGGGAGCTTAATCTGTCTGTCGAGACCATCTGGAGGTACACGCGCGAGAAGACCATACCAGTAGTCGAGTTAGGCTTCCGTCAGTACCGCTACCGACTGTCTGATGTTCTAGGCACCCTGTCAGGTGCCGTTAGGGAGCGCAGCGAAGAATACCAAGAAAGCCCACCCAAGAAAATTACCTACGAGGACTACTGCGCCCTCCCCGAAGAGCCAGGGTTGCGCTGCGAAGTGTTCGATGGCGTCCTGTTGAAGGAGCCAGCACCTAGCTGGCAGCATCAGCGCGTGTCGCGGCGTCTGCAGCGCATGTTAGAGGATTATGTCTGGGGCATAGACCCTCAGGGCGAAGTAGCTAATGCTCCTTTAGACCTCACTTTAGGCCAGTACACCGTTCTACAGCCCGACCTTTTTTATGTGGCTTCACAACAAAAGGAGATCATAAGGCCAGAAAGAGTAGATGGTGCGCCCGCGCTCGTTGTAGAAATCCTCTCGTCATCCTCCGGCCGCAAAGACAGGCTGCAGAAGATGCGCCTCTACCAGCGCGCAGGTGTCGAGCACTACTGGATTGTAGACCCCGAGGGCAGGATGTGCGAATGCTACCAGCTCACAAACGGCATCTACGCACTTGTCGCTAGCGGCATGGACGACGAGGAGTTAACGCACCCCTCATTTGTGGGGCTAAGGCTCGCCCTTTCCAATCTATGGTAGCTTCGGGGGATTTGGTTTCTGGTTGACACCTCTTGCATCGCAGGGTATAATTACGAAAGTGTATAGATTAACTACCCGTGACTTCTCCGAGCATTCGTGAGTGGCGGAGGGAGGGAAATTTAATGTCAGAAGTTAAAGTAAGGAAAGACGAAAGCCTTGACCAAGCACTTAAGCGCTTTAAGCGCCAGTGCCAGAAGTCAGGCGTACTTTCCGAAGTGCGCAAGCGTGAACATTATGAGAAGCCTAGCGTGCGCCGCAAGAAAAAGTCTGAGGCGGCCCGCAAGCGTAAATTCACGTAAAGCAGAGTACCATAGACTTGGCTTTACAGATAAAAACCCACTGGCCAGCGATGCTGCGCCAGGTGGGTTTTTGTTATGCTTACTTCAATGAGAACAACAAAAATTCACAATTAGCCGTTATACTCTGATGAGAGTGTGCACTATACAGACAAGGGGGCATCACGCGTGTCATCTATTTTAATTATTGAAGATGAAAACTACTTGGCGGAGCTGATGAAAGCCTATCTCGAGCGCGAAGGGTTTACAGTCTTCGTCGCTCTAGATGGCCAGACGGGTTTAAATCTCTTTCGCGAGAAACGCCCTAGTCTCCTGCTCTTAGATATTATGTTGCCAGCGCTAGACGGGTGGGAGCTTTGTCGTCAAGTGCGTCTCTCGGCAAAAACCCCCATCATTATGCTTACAGCCCGCACGGCCGAAGAAGACAAGCTGCGGGGGCTAGAGATGGGCGCTGACGACTACATCACCAAGCCGTTTAGCCCGCGCGAATTAGTGGCGCGGGTGAGGGCGGTTCTTAGGCGAACACTCCCTGAAGACGAGAACTCACAGGTAATCTCCATGGCAGAGCTTGCCATGGACTATGCTCGTCGTTCCGTAGCCATTGGTTCCCAGTCGGTAGAGTTGACCGCCAAAGAGTTCGAAGTTTTATGGGCGCTCATTCGCCACCCCGGGCAAGTTTTTTCGCGGCAACAGCTTCTAGACCTTGTGTGGGGTTACGAGTTTTATGGCGATTCCCGTACTGTAGACACCCACATCAAGAAGGTGCGGCAAAAGCTTGATTCTTTGGGCCGGTATTCCTATGTGCAGACGGTGTGGGGAGTTGGCTACAAGTTTGAGGTGCGCGACAATGCTTAAGAGTTTATGGGGCCGCCTCTTTGGCAGTTACCTGGTCGTCGTGCTCTTGACGGTCTCCGTGAGCGGTTTTCTCATTGCTTACTTGGTAGAAAACGTAGTGGTGGGGCAAAGGCTGCGCGATTTATCGCGCCGTGCCTCGCGCATCGCCCAGAGTTTTAGCATTGGTGACCTCGGCTTTAACATTGGCCTGCGCCAGTGGGCATTGCTTCGCCAGGTAGTAGAAGATGAATTTTGGGTAGTCAATGAGGAAGGCGTGATTGTAGCGTCATCTGCTCCCATGGCACGCCTAGTAGGGCGTGCCTTGCCCGTGGATGAATGGCAGAGGCTAGGGCGAGGAGAGGCGATTTTCCTCCGGCAAACCCACCATCTGCTGCAAGCCCCCTACTTACTGGTGGGCATCCCCATTGTGCAGCGCAACAAAGTCATTGGTGCCATCTATATTCACTCGCCCCTCGCGGGGATAGACCAGGCCATGTCAGAAGTGAGACGCACCATTGCGCTTTCGGGTCTGGCGGGCGTGATTGGGGCGCTGCTCTTAAGTTTTTGGCTGGCGCGAGGCATGACAGCGCCCCTAGGGGCCCTAGCCATGGCTACGACAAAACTAAGCCGTGGCGATTACACAGGTAGCATTCTGCCGACGGGTATAGCCGAGATAGACTCTTTGGGGTCGGGTTTTAACGCCTTGCGCCGCAACCTGGCTACAGCCGTAACGCAGTTAGCGCAAGAAAAAGAGCAAGCCCACGGCATTTTGCAAAACATGAGTGAAGGCGTGGTTCTCTTTGGGGCGGACGGAGCGGTGCTTCATCTAAACCCGGTGGCCAAAGATTTGCTAAACGAGAATCAGTCGTCCCCAGAGCTGTTTCGCACCTTGCGGCAGGCCTGGTCGTCACAGGGCAGCGAGCAAGTAGAGGAAGAAGTTAAGATTGGTGAGCGTACCTTGCTAGTACGCGCGTCTTCGCTCTCCAGCCGCGAAAAGGTGTGGGGAGCGGTGGCCGTCCTCATTGATATTAGCTCGCGACAACAACTCGAGGAGGCGAGGCGGGGGTTTGTGGCGGTGGTCTCGCATGAGCTACGTACACCGCTGGCCCACATTCAAGGCTATATAGAGGCGATTCTCGATGGCGTGGCCGTGGACGAAAAGACCAAGTTAGAATACTTGCACGTGGCCCTCAGTGAGACCTTGCGCCTCGGCCGCATCAGCCAAGATCTCCTCACTTTGGCGCAAAGCGACGCGAGAACGCTCTCCCTGCGCAAACTTCCGCTGCCGCTAGCCAATTACATTGAGGAAGTGGTGAGCCCCTGGCGCCTGCAAGCCGAAAAAAACGGCATGTCTTTTGTAGAGAGGGTGCTCGCCACGGGCAGTGTCTCTGCTGACCCTGACCGCATGAAGCAGGTGCTCGACAATCTCTTTGAAAACGCCTTTGCCTATACCAATCCAGGCGGCGAAGTCGGCATTGTTGTTCTGCAGGATGCAAGGCAGACAGTGTTCACCATCTATGATACAGGTTGTGGTATTCCCGTCGAGTCATTGCCCTATATTTGGGAGAGATTTTATCGCGCCGATAGCTCGCGTACCCGCCTGCACGGGGGCAGCGGCTTGGGATTAGCCATAGTCAAAGAACTGGTCGAGTTGCATGAAGGCAAGGTCAGCGTGGTCAGTGAAGCAGGAAGAGGCACGCATGTTACAATCACGTTGCCACACCTAGTTTAAGAGCGAAAAGCCAAAACACCCGCCCCCAGCCCAGGACGCCCTATTTTGGGCGTCTATCATTTTTCCCCAGACGCTGAGAAAGGGATTGCACAGCCTTTTGTCGAATAGATTGCTATGACCTTGTCATAGGCCCCGCCATTGTGTAGAGTTAAAAATAGGCAATTTGACATCATATGAGATCAGCGAGGAGGGCATTTACATCGAAACTAAAGAAGTGAAACTTATTATTCGTGACAACGGAGAAGCAGCAGCGCTCTTTGGTCTGCACGATGAACATGTCAAAGCGATTGCCACAGTTTTTCCAGCAGGCATATACTGCAAAGAAAATGAGATGCTCATCACGGGTACCCCCGAAAACGTGCGCCGCGTCGAAGAGGTTGTCCGAGGGATGCTCGAAGTATTGCGCAGTGGAGGAAGCCTGAATCGAGGCGATGTCACCTACCTTTTGCGACTCGCTGAAGCTGGGCAGGGCCTCAAAATGAGTGAGATAGTTAATGGCTTGGTAGTGCAGACCTTTCGCGGCAAACAAATTAAGCCCAAGACGCTTGGGCAGAAGCAATATGTTGAGGCCTTGCGCAAGCATGACATTGTCTTTGGCATCGGCCCCGCCGGCACAGGCAAGACTTATCTTGCCATGGCGCATGCCGTAGCCGCTCTCAAGGCGCGCGAAGTAAGTCGCCTAGTGCTCACCCGCCCGGCAGTCGAGGCCGGCGAAAAGCTAGGTTTCTTGCCGGGGGACCTACAAGATAAAGTTGACCCGTACTTGCGCCCCCTCTATGACGCCCTGTTTGACATTCTGGGCATCGAAACTTTCACCAAGCATATGGAGAAAGGCATAATTGAGGTTGCGCCGTTGGCTTATATGCGGGGTCGTACTCTAGACGACGCCTATGTTATTCTTGATGAGGCGCAAAACACGACGCCCGAGCAGATGAAAATGTTCTTAACTCGTTTGGGTTTTGGCTCGCGCGCTATTGTCACCGGCGACGTAACCCAAATTGATCTACCCAAGGGTAAGCTTTCGGGCTTAGACGACGCGCGCGCCGTCTTAGCAGAGATTCAGGGCATATCCTTTGTTTACCTAACCTACCAAGATGTAGTTAGGCATACCCTGGTGCAGAAAATTATCCAAGCCTATGGAGCGAGATCCTAACGGGAAGGTGATTAAGTGTCATATCTCACGCTTATGTGGTCTCGCTTTATGGAGCGAGACCGGGTTCACCGTTATGCCTTGTTGCTCGGGGTGTATATCTCAGTAGCGGTAATGCTTACGGCGACACTAGTGCCAGATAGTGTTCCGTTAGAAGTCGGTCAGGCTAGCATCGGCTTTGTGGGCGCACCACGTCGAGTAGAAGACAGGCATACCACAGAGGCCCTGAGGAAGAGCGCGCGTGACGCCGTGGGCGAAGTCTACGACCAGGACAATACTATTGTAACGCTAGTGCTCAACAATGTTAGTGACGTCCTCGGGCGCCTAGCCACAATCGCTGCCGCCGATATGCCCGATGCGCTGCGCCTCCAGGCCGTGCGCGAACAGTTGCCCTTTCCTTTGCCTGATAGCATCATCAAGATTGGCTGGAACGTGGATGCCGCCAGTCACCAAGCTCTCCGTTCCGAGTTAGCGGCGGTACTAGAACCGCTCTACCAGCTAGGAATTAAGGAGGATGGCATGGATTTAGCGCGAACTCGCCTGCGCGATGCCCTGCGCGAGACCATGCTGGCAAGTGATGCCAGAAGCTTGCTTGTCGCCATAGTTCCCCCGCTTATGACGCATAATCTACGCCTGAACGAGGTCGCCACAGAGCGCGCGAGAGAAGATGCGGCTAAGCTTGTGAGCCCCGTATTTTTGCAGCAAGGGCAGAAAATCATCGGCCAGGGCGAAATAGCAACTCTGCGCGAGATTACCCTGCTCAGCGATCTTGGCCTCTTGCGCACCGGTTTTGATTATCGGGCCATAGCCGGCGTGCTATTGCTTGTTCTCTTATTGCTGGCCTTTCCTTTGTCTTACTTGTACTTTCACTATCGCGCCGTCTATTCCTCCACCTTGCAGCTCGGGCTGATGTCCGTCATCTGTCTCGGTGTAGCCGTAGTATCTTTCGCTCTGTCTGGTTTTGCGGGCTACCTGATGCCCGTCGCCGCCGCCAGCATGCTCATTGCCGTCCTCGTAGATGCGCGAGTTGGCGTAGGTGTTGGTATGGCTCTAAGCCTCTTGGTTGCTGGCTTTACCGGGTTTGAGCCGCGGATCTTCGTGGTGGCGCTGCTTGGTTCGGCCGCTGGCGTCTATGCCGTTTCTAATAGTGAGCTAAGGCGCAGTCTTGTGCGCAGTGGAATTGTCGTCGGCGTGGTGAATGCCTTGACAGTGGCTGCCTTTGCGCTGCTTTCTGGTGATGTGATGCAGGTAGCTTTTCGAGACATTTTTCTCGGTCTCGCTAATGGTCTGCTCTCCGCCATACTTACTATCGGTTCGTTGCCCTTCCTAGAGAGCGCCTTTGGTGTAGTTTCGAGCATTAAATTGGCTGAACTTGCCAATCCGCAGCAGCCGCTCCTCAAGCGCTTACTCATTGAGGCCCCGGGCACTTACCACCATAGCTTAATAGTGGCCAATTTGGCGGAGTCTGCCGCTCTACAGGTCGGCGCAGATACCTTGCGCACTAGGGTCGGGGCTTACTACCACGATGTAGGTAAAGTTGAGCGGCCTTACTTCTTTATTGAAAATCAAATGGTGGCGGAAAATCCGCACGACGATTACTCTCCGCATTTAAGTGCCCTGATCATCACCAGCCACGTCAAGGATGGAGTAAAGTTAGCGCGCCAGTACAAATTACCACAAGTGATCATTGACATTATCCGCGAGCATCATGGCACCTCGGTCGTGCAGTATTTCTTTAACAAGGCGCAAAAGGCCGACCATGATGCCAAGGAAGACGATTTTTCTTATGAAGGGCCGAGGCCAAAGAGCAAAGAAGCGGCTATCGTTATGCTGGCAGACGTTGTTGAGGCGGCCGTGCGGGCTATGACCGCCCCCACACCACTTAAGATAGAGCAAAGGGTGCGTTCCCTGCTCCGCGATAAACTGCATGCCGGGCAGCTCGACGCGAGCGAGCTTACACTGCGCGATATCGATAAAATAGGTTCAGCTTTTATAAGTCACCTCACAGGCATATTTCACCGACGAATTGAATACCCAGAACAGCAAGGAGGAATCGGGCTCGATGGAGGTTTTATGGAGCAACGAACAAGATCAGCTGTCACTGCCCAGCGACATTGATGCTCTACTGCGCAGTGTAGCGGCGCGTGCGGCCGAAGTTTTTAAGTTCCCAGAGCATAGCGAGCTTAGCATTGCCTTTGTTGATGACGAAGCCATAAGTCGGCTCAATGAAGAGTATCGCGGCAAGAGCGGCCCCACTGATGTGCTCTCTTTTGCCTTTGCCGCAGGAAGCGAGCCCTATCTGGTGACGGCGGACAAACCCCTGCTACTCGGCGACATAGTAATCTCACTAGAACGGGCCATGGAGCAGGCGGCGTCTTACGGCCATAGCCTAGAGCGCGAAATTGCCTTCCTAGTGGCCCATGGGCTGGCCCACATTGCGGGCCTTGATCATGATCTGGAAAATGAGGGCGAAATGAAGGCTACTACAGAGGCCATCTTAGCGAGTATCGGGGCCCTGCGATGAAGCCCCCGCAGCGAATTGCCCATAGTTTTTCCGACGCCCTCATGGGCATAGTGACCGCCCTCAGGGAAGAGAAAAATATGCGCATTCATTTTGCTACCCTCGCGGCACTTTTCGGCGCCTCCCTTTATTTTCGGCTCAACAGAATAGAATGGGCCTTAGTGCTCCTCGCCGCAGGCCTGGTCATCACTAGTGAGATGCTAAATTCTGCCGTGGAGCGAGCAGTCGACTTAGCTGAGCCAGGCTTTCATCCCCTCGCCGCACTTTCCAAGCAACTGGCCGCAGGGGGCGTACTCATAGCGGCGCTCACTTCAGTAGCCATTGGCGCTTTAGTATTCTGGCCTAGACTATATGCGCTGCTGCGCTAAGAGTTGTTCTGCCCTTCTACATAGGTATCGACTGCCTAACCATGTAGTTCACAAAGCATGCATCTAAGTGGGCAATGCCTACTTACCTAGGGGGAGTAAGCGGTGAAAGTTAGCGCCTTGCGCAAAGAACAGCCGTGGCTTATGATCGCGATCGCAGCCATCCTTCTCATTAACACCCTGATGTTAGGGCGTAGTTTCGAGCTCTATCTCTTGCCGGGGGAGGCCGATGCGGCCACCACCGCTCGCGCCGGGGCACATCTTGTCATTGATCATTTGACGAGAATTGCCGAGAACGGAGGCCTAGGCAGGAGTCGCCCAGTGCAAGACAGCCTCGCGGTGCTGCACTTTGAGGTCAGTCGGGCTGGCACGGCGGACGAAGTCTCACAGGCTTTGCAGCGGGGTATACTTTCGGCGCAGACGGTAATGGCGAGAGAAGCCGAGACACTGCGGCGCGAGGCCATTGTCACCGTACTGAGCACACAGCGTCAGGTGCAGAATATCCGTGCGAAGGTAACCCTTACCTTCAGCCGCGAGGAAGGGCGCGATGTGCTTGTCAATGGTGACCTCCAGGTCGTCACGGCGGAGCTATTGCGCGAGCTAAATGGCCATCAGGCCCTCAAGCGAAGTTTCCCCCCCATCAATATTGAAGTAGAAAATGGGCAGGTGCGCGCACCACTGCCGCGCTCCCTCGCCGATAGATTGACTTCGCTCGAGCAAGACGCAGCTGCGCTACGAGTAGAACTTCAGGCTTTGCGCGCCCAGGCGGGGCACCTGCCGCTTACGGGTGACGGGGTACGCATCAAAGTTTATGACGCCTTTCAAGGTTTTGAAACGACAGAGATTGTACACGATGGCGACGTGCGCGACATTGTCAATGAGTTGTTGTCGGCAGGGGCCTCAGGCATTGCCGTGGGCGAACAGCGTCTCATCGTTACCTCCTCTATTCGCTGTGCGGGGCCAGTCATCTTAGTTAACCATCGTCCCATCGCGGTGAACCCGGTGCTTATCGAAGCCATTGGTGATAGTGCCGTTTTATCCTCAAGTCTCAGTCTAGTAAGAGCAAGCTTGCTCGCTACACGGGGGATACAGGTTGACGTAGAACAGGTGAGAAATATGACTTTGCCCGCCTTCCTGCCATTTCGGTAGGGCGGTGGCGCGAACAATGATATACTAGTGATTTAAGAGGTGGAATCCCATGCGTGATGAATTAGTTAAAGCGGCACAGAACGCTCTAGCCAGAGCGTACGCACCATACTCTGGCTACAGAGTAGGTGCGGCTATTTTGAGTGGTGGTAAAATTTACGAAGGTGCTAATGTAGAGAACGCTTCTTACGGACTCTCCATGTGTGCGGAGAGATCTGCCGTGTTTGCGGCCATCTCTGCCGGGGCGCCGCGCGCCATTTCGGCCGTAGCTATCGCTATCGAACAGGGTCTGCCCTCACCCTGCGGGGCCTGTCGGCAGGTATTACGCGAGTTTGGCGAGGATTTTCCGGTTTACTTAGTGGGCCTAGACGGGCAATTTCACGAGACCAGCCTTGCGAAATTGTTGCCTGATTCTTTTGGCCCGCAGTCACTCACAAAGGGGGAAGTTAATTGACATTTCAATCAGGTTTTGTGGCCGTGGTCGGCCGACCAAATGTAGGTAAGTCTACCTTGCTCAATCGGGTGCTAGGTGAAAAAATACTTATCGTTAGCGATAAGCCCCAGACCACTCGCAATAAAATTCGCTGTATTTTCTCGGAGGACAATTTACAGGTCGTCTTCTTGGACACGCCCGGCATACATAAGCCCCAGCACAAGCTCGGCGAGCAACTAGTGCAAAGCGCGGTCAGTAGCCTGTGCGAGGTCGACCAGGCTTGGTTTGTGGTCGAGCCTAGCGCGAGCGTGGGCAAGGGTGATCAGCACATCATCGAGATGTTTCCGGAAGGCGCACATATGGTTCTCGTCGTCAACAAGGCCGATACCGCCTCGCCCGAGGAACTAAGGCGCACTCTCGATGCCTACCTCGGTGTGTATAGGTTCAAAGCTGTCTTTATCGTGTCGGCCCTACATGGCCAAGGAGTCGATGATCTCTTAGCCTATATGCGCCTAAACCTCCCCGAGGGGCCGCAGTACTATCCCACCGACATGATTATTGATCAGCCCGAGCGTTTTGTGGCGGCAGAAATGATTAGGGAGAAGATTCTGGAGTTAACGCGCGATGAGGTGCCGCATTCCACCGCAGTGGTCGTCGAGAGCATGTCTGATAAAGGGGCCTTCGTCCATGTGATGGCCAACATCTATGTCGAGCGCGAGTCGCAAAAAGGTATTGTTATTGGCAAACAGGGAGCGCTCCTTAAGGCTGTGGGCATTGCTGCACGGCGTGATATGGAGGCCTTACTAGGTAGCCAAGTCCACCTCGAATTATGGGTCAAGGTACGCAAGGGGTGGCGCAATAAGGCGCTAGACATTGAACGCCTCGGTTACGAGAGAGAAAGGTAGAGAAGGCAATGCAGACTAGAGAAGTAGCAAGACTAATTGACCATACCATCTTAAAGGCCGACGCAACCCCGAGCGACATCGCCAAACTCTGTCGCGAGGCCAATCAGTACGGCTTTGCTGCTGTGTGTGTCAATGCCTGTTACATCCCCTTGGTAAAGAGCATCGTGCACGACGAAATTCTTATCGCCAGTGTGGTGGGTTTTCCATTAGGGGCAACCTCTACCTATAGTAAGTGCCAAGAAACTAAGCAAGCTATAGCGGACGGGGCAAGCGAAATTGACATGGTCATTAATATTGGCTGGGCTAAGGCTGGCTTGTGGCCAGAAGTAGAGGCCGATATCCGCGCTGTGGTCCTCGCCGCTGGGCCGGTGGGCGTCAAGGTTATACTGGAGACAGCCCTTTTAAATGATGAAGAAAAGACAGCCGTGTGCACTTTGTCTAAAAGAGCAGGGGCGGCATTTGTTAAGACTTCTACCGGCTTTAGCGTCTCTGGCGCTACTTTGCCAGACGTAGCCTTAATGCGTCGCACCGTGGGGCCTGATGTTGGCGTCAAGGCCTCGGGGGGAGTGCGTAATTTAGCTATTTTAATGGATTTTGTGGCAGCTGGGGCAAATCGCATTGGCACAAGTTCTGGAGTTGCCATTGTGGAGGAAAGCCAAGCGCAGAATGCCACAACTTAAGGGCGAAGGTCTTGTTCTTAGGTCCTTTAATCTCGGAGAGTGGGATCGGTTACTCGTCATTTTCGTAGCCGGCCAAGGCAAGATGCGAGTGGTCGCAAAGGGTGCGCGCAAGATACAGAGTCGCTTTGCCTCAGTAACGCAGCCCTTTTCGCACCTTCGTTTCACCGTCTACCAGGGCCGATCCTTGCATACCTTGAGCCAGGCGGAGATGATTGAGGGTTTTCGTCCCTTGCGCGAGAACTTAGATAAAATTGCCTATGGCCTGTACATGATGGAACTCGTGGATTTGTCCTTGGTCGACGGGCAAAGTCACGACGATATTTTAAGTCTGCTCATGGCATGCCTCCACATTATGTGTCATAGCGAGCGCCACGAGCTGCTTTTGGCGTTTTTTGAGCTTCGTCTGCTTAGTCGGCTCGGTTTCGCAGTTAGTTCTGAGCATTGTATGGAGTGCGGCTGTGACGCCCCCCACAAACTATTACTGGCAGCGCCAGGCTTTCTCTGCCTCCCCTGTAGTAACAGAGCCCTCATTCCAGGGATGGTGACCATCAGCCCAGAGGCCCACCGCCTGCTACGAGCACTAAACGAGGGTGGCTGGCGCGGCGTCGAAGCAATGCCCGAGCCCATGCCGGCGGAAAGCGAGGTGGCCATGCTACTAGACCGCATTATGACCCACAAGCTAGAGCGTACCCCCGAAAGTCGCTCTTTCTTGGCGGAACTGCGCAAAGGCGTAAGGTGAGGTCATACCATTGGCCCCAACACGAATATAACTCGCATCATCATTTACCTGTGCGCCGCAGGGGCGGTAGTTAGTTAGGAGGTTGTTCTGTGGAGAAAAAGAGCGTTCTGTATGTGGTGTCTGACTCACTAGGCGAGACAGCGCACCGTGTGGCCCGTGCTGCCGTAAGTCAGTTTGACAATCATATGGAATACAAGCGCGTCTCCTATGTTTCGAGCATCGAAGCTCTAGATGAGATAGTAGATGAGGCCAAGCTGCATCGCTCTCTCGTCATCCATACCCTAGTGCTTCCTGAGCTCAGGCAGCATGTCAACCGCCGTTGTGCTGCGGTTGGGGTAGGTGTGGTCGACGTCCTAGGCCCCATGATGGACGGCTTGGCGAAGATTGCAAAGTCGCAGCCAAGGCTACAGCCTGGGCGTATCTACCAGCTCGATGAGGAGTATTTTCGCGAGGTCGAGGCGGTGGAGTTTGCCGTGAAGTACGACGATGGTAAAGACCCACGTGGTCTGCTCAAGGCAGACTTAGTCTTACTTGGCGTTTCGCGCACCTCAAAGACCCCCCTCAGCATGTACCTGGCCCATCGTGGGTATCGTGTCGCCAATGTGCCCCTTGTGCCGGAGGTCAATCCGCCCGAGGAAATCTTTTTGGTTGACCCCGCGCGCATCTTTGGTTTAACTATTAGGGCCGATGAATTGCAGGCCATCCGGCAAGAACGGCTCAAGGCGCTTGGCCTAGCTAGCAATGCTAGTTATGCTAGTTTCGAGCGCATTAGGGAAGAGCTCGCCTATGGCGAAGGCCTGATGCGCAAAGCCGGATGTCGAATTATTGATGTTACCAAGAAGGCCGTTGAAGAAACAGCCTCGAAAATTATTGAGCATTACAAGCGCAGAGAGCGTTCCGACAACTAGATTGTTAGCCGGGATAAAGAAAGGTGGCCACATTGCCAAGTTACTCTAGAGAGTTTGTCGAGCGCGTGCGCTCTAGCTCCGACATTGTACAGGTGGTTGGCGAAGCGGTACGTCTAGCCAAGAAGGGCCGCGATTACTGGGGGTTGTGCCCTTTTCATGGGGAGAAAACCCCCTCGTTTAAAGTCAGCCCCGAAAAGCAAATGTACTACTGCTTTGGCTGCCATGCCGGGGGCAATGCCCTCAGCTTTCTCATGGAGCACCACAAGTTGTCCTTTAACGAGGCCTTAGAAAGGCTGGCCGAGAGAGCGGGGCTAGAGCTACCCACGAGTCAAGTAGATGATGAAGCCTTTTTGGCCAAGCGCCGAGAGCGGGAACGCGACATCCGAGCCATGGAGTGGGCGGCCGATATTTTTTACCGCCAACTGCAAAACGAACACTTGGGGCGTGAGGCTCGCGAGTACTTGACCAAGAGGGGATTGTCATCTGAATTAATAACTGAGCTTAAAATTGGTTACAGCCTGCCGCCATGGCGAACATTGCTAGAGCGCGCCGAGAAAGACGGCTTCACGCCGGAGGAGCTACTGCGGGTAGGCCTGGCTGTGGCAGGTGAAAAAGGCCTTTACGACCGTTTTCGTCATCGCATCATGTATCCCATACGCAATCGCCAGGGCCAGGTAATAGCCTTTGGTGGCCGTGTGCTCGACGACTCGCAACCGAAGTACCTCAACTCGCCCGAAACAAATCTTTTTCACAAGGGAAAAGAGCTCTACGGGCTTGACCGAGCAGGCAAGGCCATCACCAAGGCCGGTTATGCCGTCATAGTCGAGGGCTATATGGACGCTATAGCAGCGTGGAAGCATTCTCTGCCCCATGTCGTGGCCTCGCTTGGCACCGCGCTCACCACCGAACAGTCTACCATCTTAAAGCGCTACGCCGAACGCATCATCTTGTGTTATGACACCGACGACGCGGGGGTTGCGGCGACTTTGCGGGGCATCGAAGTAGTGCGTCGCCTCGGTCTTAGTGGCGGCGTCGCCAGCCTAGGCACGAGTAAGGACCCCGATGACTACCTGCGCACCCACAGCAAAGAGGATTTTCTGATCAGAGTCGCGGAAGAGAGCATGCCCTTTATAGAGTATCGCATCGCCAGTACCGCCAAGGCGCATGATCAAAATACGCCGGAAGGACGAGGTGCCTTTGCCGCCAGTGTCGCCAAGCTTCTCGCCGAGGTAGATAATGCCGTCGAGCGGGAAGGCTATGTAGACAAAGTAATGCATCAGTATCATCTGCCGCGCGAGCCTTTTTTGCAAGAACTAGCGAAAGCCATGGGTAAACCACTTGGTCCGGATAAACATTTCAAAGGGCGGCATAATATTTCTGGCAAAGATATCGTTATGCCCAAGGCAGGTTGGCTTAAGGCAGCTCGCACACTGCTCTACCTTATGGCGACAGAACCCCATCTACGCAGCGACATCTACTCTCGCTGGAATGAATTGGGCTATGATGAAGAAAAACATCGCCTCTTAGCCGCGTGGATGACAGAAGACCTCACCCTAGAAGATGAGCCGGTCGCTCTGGCACACGAGTTGGCCGAGGGTTTAAAGTCAGAACTTCTTATTGCGCTAAGTGAACAAACTTTAGAGGAAAACACGACTAGTATGGCGAATGAATGTTTTATCGCGTTGGAAGAGCACAATCTATCGCTACAGATAGCGCAAATTGACCGCGAGATAGAGTCGGCCCAAAGTAGCGAAGAAAGAGATCTCTGGTTAAAAAAACGTACCGACGCAGTTCTCCGTAAGAAGAAACTTAGATAGAGAGAGTTGCCCAACTGGGGGGGTTGTTTCCTTGAACAAGAAAGAAATTCAGCTTGAAGCCATAAAGCACCTGATTGAGCGGGGGAAGAAAAGCGGGGTGCTCACCTACAAAGAAGTGAGCGATCAGCTGAATGAAGTGGAGCTTGAGCCCGATCAAATAGAGGAGCTCTATGAGGGCTTGGCTGCTCTGGGTATCGACGTGGTCCCTGAGCGTGGACTGAACGAGGCCCTGTCGCCCCTCGAGCCGGAGGGCGTTATCTTGCGCTCTGTTATTCCGGAGGAAGAGGTTGAGCAGGGTGAAATCGGCATTCCCGACGGCGTGCGTCTCGATGACCCAGTGCGTATGTACCTTAAAGAGATTGGCCGCGTGCCCCTCTTGACTTCCGATGAAGAGGTAGAATTGGCCAAACGCATGGAGAGCGGCAGCATGGAGGCCAAGCGTCGCCTAGTCGAAGCCAATTTGCGACTTGTGGTGTCCATCGCTAAGCGCTATGTGGGTCGCGGGATGCTGTTTTTGGATTTAATCCAAGAAGGCAACCTTGGCCTCATGAAGGCGGTAGAAAAATTCGACTACCGCAAGGGCTATAAATTTTCGACCTACGCCACCTGGTGGATTCGCCAAGCCATTACGCGAGCCATCGCTGACCAGGCGCGCACCATTCGCATACCTGTTCATATGGTCGAAACGATCAATAAACTGATCCGTGTCACGCGCCAGCTGTTGCAGGAGCTAGGCCGTGAGCCCACCCCCGAAGAAGTCGCTGCCGAAATGAATATGCCGGTCGAGCGCGTGCATGAAATTCATAAAATTGCGCAAGAACCGGTGTCTTTGGAGACACCAATCGGCGAAGAAGAAGATTCGCATCTCGGTGACTTTATTCCTGATGAAGATGCTCCTGCTCCCGCGGAGTCCGCGGCTTACGCCCTGCTGCGCGAACAACTAGAAGATACGCTTTCGACTTTAACCGTGCGCGAGCAAAAAGTCTTGCGTTTGCGTTTTGGCCTGGAGGACGGCAGGCCACGCACCTTAGAAGAAGTAGGGCATGAGTTTGGCGTCACACGCGAGCGCATACGTCAAATCGAGGCCAAAGCGCTGCGCAAGCTGCGCCACCCCAGCCGCAGCAAGTGGCTGCGAGATTTCTTAGAGTAATTTTTTAGGCCTAAGTTTTCATTGACGAAGCGCGGCGTTTTGCGTATAATTGTTCTTGTGTCAGAGATTCCTCAGTAGCTCAATGGCAGAGCAATCGGCTGTTAACCGATAGGTTGTAGGTTCGAGTCCTACCTGAGGAGCCATTTTTGGGCCCATAGCTCAGTTGGTCAGAGCGGTCGGCTCATAACCGATTGGTCCTAGGTTCGAGTCCTAGTGGGCCCACCATAACTAGAAGTTAGAAGTTAGAAGTTAGAAGTTAGAAGTTAGAAGTAAGAAGTAAGAAACACGAGGCAAGAAGCAAGAGGCAAGAAGTAAGAAGTAAGAAACACGAGGCAAGAGGCAAGAAGTAGGAAGTGCGTATGGGCGATTAGCTCAGCTGGGAGAGCGCCTGCCTTACAAGCAGGATGTCGGCGGTTCGAGCCCGTCATCGCCCACCATTCAAGAGGCAAGAAGCAAGAGGCAAGAGACGAGATAAGACACGAGAGATTAGGTACAGGAGATTGAGATTTGGGGCGTCCGCTTAGCGGGCGTTTTTTGTTTTGGGCGGAATAGAGGGAATGGGGTATCGTTGGCTAATATATAGAATTTAGAGAAAATGTGAGGGGGTAGTGCGGTGAAGATAGCCATAATTGGCGGGGGCAGTGCCTATACGCCGGGGCTCATTGAGGGATTGTTTAAGATACGCCACGAGGTGCCTTGGCAGGAGATTTGTCTGATGGATATTGACCAGGCCAAGTTAGAGATCGTGGGGGCTATTGTGGCTAAGATGCTTGGAGAAGTCGACGGGAGCCTTAAGTTAAGAACCACCATGAACCGTGTCGATGCCATTACAGGTAGTCAGTTTGTGTTGTGCCAAATTCGCGTGGGGGGGCTTGCCGGACGCGTCATCGACGAAAAAATACCCCTTAAATTTGGGGTAATCGGGCAAGAAACGGTGGGGCCAGGGGGCTTTGCCATGGCTCTCAGAACACTGCCGGTCATGCTCGATATAGCGCGAGATATAGAGCGCCATGCGCCTGAGGCGTGGCTGATTAACTACGCCAATCCTTCCGGCATGGTGGCAGCCCTCTTAGCCAAGCACACACATATCAAGGCCGTGAGCATTTGTGACGTACCCATCGGCGTGCAATACTTCTTGGCCGATGCCATAGGGGTCGCCCACCACAAAGTCAAACTCGACTACCTAGGGCTTAATCACCTAGGTTGGTTTCGCCGCATCTATGTGGAGGGCAAGGACATCACCCCGCTAATACACCACACCATTAAGACACAAGACATCTTAGCTCTATTGCCAAGCAGTGATGGCAAGACGGTAGAAGAGACCAAGATGATGCTGCGCATATACGACAAACTCGGCGTTATCCCCTCGCCCTACTTGCAGTACTACTATTTAACGAAAGAATGCCTCGCCAAACAGCAGCAAGAGACACAGACGCGCGGCGAAGTTGTGCAAGGGATTGAAAAAGAGCTACTAGCGCATTTTGCCGAAGTGGTACAATCTGAGGACGTTAAGCTATGGAAGAGCCGTGGCGGGGCTTGGCATTCAGAGCTTATGGTCAATATTTTAAGTAGCATCCACAATGACAAGGGCGAAGAATACATCGTCAATGTCCTAAATCGCGGCTCTGTGCCTGGCATGGCGACAGACGCCTGTGTAGAGATACCCTGTATTGTAGACAAAAGGGGCGCGCGCTCCATGCCGGTTGAGGCCCCCTCTCTCGACATGCTCGGCCTAATGCAGGTAGTGGCCGCCTATGAGGCCCTCACGGTGGAGGCCGCCCTCGAGGGCAGCTACAAGAAGGCCCTACTCGCGCTAAACCTTAACCCCGTAGTCCCATCCCTAGAAGTAGCCGAGCAAATACTTAAAGCCTATATGGCGGCCCACGGCGACCAGATAAAACTTACCTAGCACAGACAGGGGGGCCTTTTTGATGAAGTGGCGCGAAGTAATGCAGCGAACAGCGCGGGCGTTAATGGTGCCCATAGTGGTCTTGCCGGTGGGGGCTTTGCTCATGGCCGCGGGCCGGTTTGGGCCGGGGTTTTTCGGTGCCGCGGGTGCTGCCATAATTATTGAGTACTTGCCGCTGATGTTTGCCATGGGCGTGGCCCTAGGGTTTACTAATTCCGATGGTATGGCAGCCTTCGCCGCAGCCCTAGGCCATGTTGTCCTGGTGGCGGTGATGCTCGCCATCAACCCGGGGGTTACTTTAGAGAGCGGCAGAGTCATTCCGAACGAAATGAGCGTTTTAGGCGGTATCATGGTAGGTGGCTACACTGCCATGCTCTACTACCGCTTCCGTGGCGTCCGCCTGCCAGAATACCTCGGTTTCTTCTCAGGCAAACGTTTCGTCGTCTTAGTGACAGCGGTGGTCAGCGTCGCGGTGGGCTTTGTCTTTGGCCACATCTGGCCCCCCGTGAACACCTTTATTCTCGCGGTCGGCTCGTGGATATTCGCTACCGGAGGTTACGGCATTTTCGCCTATGGCGTCCTCAACCGCTTGCTCATCCCCACCGGGCTGCACCATATCTTGGCCAACTTGATTGAGCATGTGTTTGGCAGCTATGTGACCCCCGCCGGCAACCTAGTCACGGGCGAGGTAGCGCGCTTTATGGCGGGAGATCCCACCGCCGGCTTTTTTACCGGGGGTATGTTTGTCATTAAGCTCTTTGCGCTCCCCGCGGCGGCACTGGCGATGTTGCACGAGGCGCGCCGCGAAAACCGCACGCAGGTAGCAGGCCTGATGCTGACAGCGGCCCTTACTTCGATCATGGTAGGCATCACCGAGCCAGTCGAGTTTGTCTTTATCTTCACCGCGCCACTGCTCTTCATTGCCCACGCCCTCTTGACGGGCACCGCCTTGCTCTTGGCCTTTATGATGGGTATTCGCCACTACGGCTACGCCCTGCCCATGTTCTTTATTAATCTCGGTCCCTCAGCTAACGCTTGGCTTATCATCCCGCTCGGGCTATTCTTTGCCCTCGTCTACTACCTAGTCTTTCGCCTTATCATTCGCAAGCTTAACTATCCCACGCCGGGTCGCGACGTGGCAGAGAGCAAGGCCCAAGCTTCAGACCAAGGCGCGACCACGGTCGCTAGCCCTACGGAAGCTACACTGGCCCACAGTGTCATTGCCGCCCTAGGCGGGGTGACGAACTTACTCGATGTTACCGCCTGCATGAGTCGCCTGCGGGTCCTCTTGCTAGATCCTCTGGCCGTAGACGAGGCCAAGCTTGCCGCTTTGCCCCTGTCAGGGGTCAACCGCACAGACGCCAACAATTGGCAGCTGGTTCTCGGTACTGGCAGCGAGCAGATTCGCGAAAGGATAGGGGAGATAGTAAGTAGCGCCTCGCTTAGCACTTTGCTCGCCCCTCTAGACGGCGAAATCATACCCCTTCGCGAAATCCCCGACCTCGTGTTTGCCCAAGAAATGCTCGGCATGGGCGTCGGCATCTTGCCAAGCGGTAACACTCTAGTCGCGCCCACCCCAGGCCGAGTAGTCAAAGTATTCCCCGGCGGCCATGCTGTCGTCTTACGCACTCCCCAGGGCCTAGAGCTCCTGCTCCACATCGGTATCGACACCGTCGCCCTAGGAGGCGCGGGCTTTACCATACTCTGTGCCGAAGGGGCAGAAGTCACACCAGGGCAGCCCCTAGTCCGCTTCGATCGCGACATCATCACCAGCGCTGGCAAGAAAATGCACTCCGTCATGACCATTATGAATAAAGAACTAGTTTCCGAGTATCAAGCAGCCACATCGGGCAAAGTAACGCGCGGCAAGAGTATTGTTTTGGTAGCAAAGCGCAAGTAGGGGGAGCCCACTGGCGCTGGGGATGGACTCTGGCTACTGAAGCTTAGCCGGCTTTAGAGAATTCAGTCTGGGCGGAGCTGAGTATTCCGGCACGAATGGAGCCAACGATACGGGGAGTTGAGTGTGAACGCCAAATCCCATAGATATTCATACAGTCCCTCCCCATGCGATAATCTCGCTTTGAGATATCGGGGGAGGGATTTTTGTGGGTGGAGAAGACTGCGCACAGAATTAAGTAAATGAAGTATGGAAAATAACAAACATGTTTCCATGCCTGAACCGCACAAGAACAGAGGTCGGAGCGATCCCGCTTCAAGTTGCGTAATTAGAGAAATCCTCCCCTGCAGGATTGTGGGAAGGATAGGTGGCCGCAATTAACGCGTATTGTGAAACTAATTTTCTGAAACCACTAAACTTTAGCAGGATTGTTCAAGGGGTGCGCCAAATAAGATAGGCGTAAAAACATAATCGTCAGAGATAAACCAATAGTCTGGTAATTTGGCGCTATAGTTGGGACATTTTATAGCGTTGACAGAAACTTCTAATGGGGCCTATTTTGCAAGCTCCGCCGAAGTGTGCGGGCTTAGGGGCACTGCCATGATGTTCTGCCTCTTGACCAGGCGCGGAGCAGGGACTATAATTAACCTAACGATTAAGTTAACCGAACAGTTAAGTTGCGGGTGGTGGCGCTGGGAATGTTGAATCAATATGAAACGGAATCCGTGCGAAAAGCCTTCAGCGATTTTGGCTGGATGCAGAAGAAGATTGGCCTCAATACGACGCGTGCTATAAAAAAGCGACTAGACCAACTAAGGGCATCGTTAAACTTTAGCATATACTTGGCCGCAGACCTCGGCAAACCGCACTCGCTTGCCGGGGACTTTAAGGGTTACTATGGAATTGCAATTACAGGAAACGTTAGATTGATCATTAAACCAGACGCCGCGAATTTGGAGTCAGAGACACTGAAGAATTGGGATACTGTAATTATTAAGGGAGTGGTGGATTATCATGGTAGAAAAAATGAATGGCTTGTCCCGTGAATTCATCATTCATCCGGGCGAAACGCTGAAAGAAGCATTGGAAAATAAGGGGATGACTCAGCGCGAGTTAGCCCTCCGGACGGGGGTAAAAGAGCCACACATTAGCGGTATTGTGAATTGCAGGAAGCCAATTTCAGCTTCCCTTGCCAAGAAGCTAGAGTATGCCCTAGGGATAGATGCTAGTTTTTGGATTGCTCTACAAGCTAACCATGATAAGGAGCTTGTTGATTTTGAGGAGTTCAACCAGATCTCCAGCCAAGAAATAGGTATTGCGCATACGTTAGGGGAGATAGTCAAGTATGCAAAGGCGCTTGACTTACTTGAGTGCCCCGCACAGGATTCGGCCCTAGTCATAGAGTTGCGGAGGCTACTAAACGTCAGCAATCTAGCGCATATTGTGGAGCTTTCGCAGGTCGGTGCGTATCGTTTGGCTACGTCTGCTAATGTTGATCCAGTTATCCTTTTTGCTTGGCTTAGAATTTGTGACTTGATTACGAAGACTCAGATCATAGACAGCGTGCTGGACACCGTTACTCTTAGGCAAAAATTGCCGTTGCTTCGTAGTCTGGCATTCGAGGATGGCGATGCCATACGTCTAAAATTGAAGGAGTATCTCGCGGAATGCGGCGTTAGGTTTGCTATTGTCAAGCATTTTACCGGAGCCCCTGTTCACGGGGTCATTACTAGAAGATTCGACGGGACACTTAATTTAGTTATGACCGTTAGAGGTAAGTCTGCAGATATTTTCTGGTTCACGCTTTTTCATGAAATCGGACACATCCTGAATGGCGATGTAGCAGAGCGTTTAGTTGATTATGAGGCTGTGACTAACGAAGCAGAGCGGCGGGCCAATGAATTTGCCACCAATGTTTTAATCGATCCAGTAATGTACCGTATGTTTGTGGAGACCGGCGATTTTGCGCTGCCCTGTATTCGACAGTTCTGCACGGCGCAGAACATACCCACCTTTATTTTGATAGGGAGGTTACAGCGCGACAAGCATCTTGGTGCAGCAGGGACGGAGCCTACTGCTTGAAGAAGAGGCTCTCTAGTTCGTTTCGCCCACCGGGGCGCTCTCTTTCGCGCAGATGCTCGGGCAAGTTTTCGCTCCGGCCTAGTTTGCCGATGGCGATGACAGCCAGCGGGGCTAAGTCTACGGGCAAGTTGTACAGCTCTTGGGCCTTCTTTTTGCTAAAACCGCCCATGCCGTGGGTAATGAGCCCGCGGCTTTGTGCTTCTAACGATAGGTAGCCCCAGGCGGTGCCGGTGTCGAACATGTGCCAGTAGTTGTCTTGGCCGGTTTCGGAGAAAGTCTTTTTGGCAAGTATCAGAAGCAGCGCAGGTGCCTGCTTGGTCCACTCTAGGTTGCTCGCGGTTAGTATGCTCTGCATCTTAGTGAGTTCGTCTGGGGAGGTAGCGAGGATAAACCGCCAGGGCTGCTCGTTAAAGCAGGATGGAGCAAAGCGCGCGGCCTCGCATAGCGCCAAGAGGTCGCTCATTTCGACGGGTTCGCTGCTAAAGGCGCGGGGGGACCAACGAGTTTTGATGAGGTCTAAAATGTCGAAGTTAAATTCTCTGGGCATTTCAATCATCCTTTCAGGGAAGAATTGTGTTTTAAAGTAGTCTTCCTTCGGCGATTAGCACTACTTGGCCGCCCACGTTGACTTCAATGCCGCCGTCTTTCTCTGCGGCCTGCAGCAAAAGCAGGGACGGGCGGCCAATTTGGTAACCTTGCTCAACGCGGGCGGTGAGTGAGGCGCTACCGTTGTAACGGTATTTTACCAAGTACGCGGCTAGGCAGCCATTGGCGCTGCCGGTGGCAGGGTCTTCGGGTATGCCGAGGTAGTCGGTAAAGACGCGGGCATGGAAGTTGTTTTCGCTTTTATAGGTCTCGGGGGCAAAAACGAGGATGTTTTTGGCGGTGAGGGCAGAGACATAGGAGAGCAAGCGCCTAGTTTCGGGATGGCACTTCTTTACGGCGGCCAGAGTTTTGAGGGGTACAATGATAAAGGGTAGCCCCGTGGTTACTTCTTGGATCGGGAAGCGGGAGTCAATGTCCTCTACGTCTAGGCCAAGTAATTCGGCCATGCCTTGAGGGGCGAGTTCGCAAAAGAATGACGGCTGCATTTGCCTCATCCAGAGGATGCTTGGCCTGCCACCCTCGTAAGTGAAGGTGACGGGTATCTTGCCGACCGCCAAATTGAGCACTACTTCGTCTAGCTGCCGGCCCAAAATTGCCTGCTGGATGATATATGCGGTGCCCAAGGTGGGGTGACCAGCAAAGGGAACCTCTTCGCCCGGGGTGAAAATGCGCACGTCAAAGCCGCCCTCTCGCGGCGAGTCGGAATTAATAAAGGTCGTCTCGCTATAGTTCATCTCTTTGGCGATGGCGAGCATTTCGGCATCTGAGAGCGCGTGGCTATTCCTGACCACGGCCAGCTGATTGCCCGCATACTTGTGGGGAGCAAAGACGTCTAAGATGTAGAAGGGGTAGCTCATTTTAAGACCTCCCGTAGTTAATTGCCTCGGCAGCTGCAGGAAGATAAGCGTATGGTGAAGAATTAGAGCATTAGTTAGACACGCAAATTAGTCATGCATACTAAGAACATACGAGGAGGCAAAGATAATGACGCGGTTAGTGGAAAGGTTTTTACGTTACGTAGCAGTGGACACGGCGTCCGATGCTAATTCTCCGACACAGCCTAGCACGACACGACAGTTAGATCTAAGTAAAATGCTGGTAGAAGACTTGTTGGAGTTAGGGTTGACAGACGCGCAACTCGATGAGTATGGCTATGTGTACGCCACCTTGCCTGGCAATGTGGACTACCCTGTGCCCACGATTGGCCTGGTCGCTCATGTCGATGTGGTGGCAGATGTGCCCAGTGCCCATGTCAAGGCGCGGATTGTCAAGGGTTATGACGGCGGCGATATTGTTCTGAATGAGGAGCTAGGCATTGTTCTTTCGCCTGCTGAGTACCCTGAATTGAAATTATGCCAGGGCGACGACCTTATCGTTACTGATGGCACTACTTTGCTGGGGGCAGATAACAAGGCTGGTATTGCCGAGATTGTGGCGGCGGTAGAGTACCTTTTGCTGCACCCTGAGATTAAGCGAGGCAAGGTGCGCATTGCCTTTACCCCCGACGAGGAGATTGCGCGCGGCACAGCCAAGTTTGACCTAGAGAAATTTGCCGCGGATTATGCCTACACCCTCGACGGCGGCGCCCTAGGCGGCATTGAGTATGAGACTTTTAATGCGGCTAGCGCCAAGGTCACGGTCAAGGGGCGCAATATTCACCCCGGTGCGTCGAAGAATAAAATGAAAAATGCCCTGCTCCTCGGCATGGACTTTAACAGTATGCTGCCGCCCGCCGAGCGCCCTGTCCACACCGAAGGCTACGAAGGTTTCTATCACTTGACGGACGTGCAGGGAACCCCAGAGCAAGCGGTGTTTAAGTACATTGTTCGCGACCACGACAATGAGAAATTCACCTTGCGCAAAGAGCGGTTGAGCGAAATTGGCCGCTACCTTAACGGCGTTTACGGAGAAGGCACTTTTGCCGTGGAAGCAGCAGACTCCTACTACAACATGGCCGAGAAGATTTTGCCCGCCATGCACATCGTGGATTTGGCCAAGCAAGCCATGCTAGAGATTGGCGTTACCCCCGTCACTACGCCGGTGCGGGGCGGTACGGACGGCGCGAGACTATCATTTATGGGTTTACCTTGCCCGAATCTCTTTACGGGTGGTCATAACTACCACAGCACGCACGAGTACGCGTCTATTCAGACGATGGAGAAGGCTGTGCAATTAGTTGTAAAGATAGTTGAGATGTATGCGCGTTAACTTTCGGCTTGCCAAGACGCAAGTAGGGGGTATTCCCAGATAGTGTACCCGTCGTCGCCGATAAAGCCGTAGCCATGCGGCAGGTCCTTTAGAGCGTTTTGCAGTGGTTGCCACAGCTCGAAGTAGATCTCTTTTTCGTCGGGCAGCCACAGTAGCATGTCCACAAAGGCAGCCTGCACAGCATTCTCCTCGCCGGCCAAGGGGAATAGGGCGCAGTAATCGTCGAATTTGGCGAAGCCAGCCCATACAGACACTTCTGGCGCTCCCCATACCCATAGTTCTTTCTCGGCGATGCAGCTTAGTAGCGCTGCGCGGGATACCGGCTGCCACAGCCAGCTGGCGAAGATAGCGCTGCTCGGGGCGAAACTCCGTCCGAGGTTAAGCATGGCTTCAACGTCTTCTGCTATAGCCTGGCGCCAGCCTGTGGAAGCCCTAGATTCTCCTGGCTCGCGCGGGGCGATTTTCTTGCCCACCCTAGCATAGTCGCATATTTTGCGAAAGCCTGCTTTGGCTGTCATGGTGAGCGAGGGGGTATTGTCGGCGTCAATGCCTAGGCAGACATGGGTGCAGTGCGCCTCTTTGGCCACTTGCAGACTGGCCGCGGTCAGCGCGCTGCCGATGCCTGCACGGCGGACGTCTGGGTCAACGCGCATGCCCTGAAACCAGCAGCGATTTTCGGGCAAGAAGTGTATGTAGCAGGTGCCAATGATTTCGTCGCCGTCTAGGGCCACAAGCACCACCCCACGTTCCGTTTCTTCGACCCATTTGACCCAGGTGTGGAGCAGGTAGTCGTCCTCCCAGACACGAGCTAGCAAGGACATAACTTTGGCCGTGTCGGCGAGTTCCGCTCTTCTGATATTCATGGATAATCCCCCTTGTACTGATCTGCAGGCCACAATTTGCGTAGTATTATGACTAGAGTATACAGTATTTTGCACAAGATTACGCATACAGGGAGGACATTTATGGCATCTCTTTCCCCTCGGTTAGCAACCTTACTAAGTCTGATCACCCCTTGTCGTTGCCTAGCGGATATCGGCAGCGACCATTGTATGCTCCTTACGGCGGCCGTGGAGCGGGGCATTGCTGAGCGTGGCGTGGCCGTGGAGATAAACCATGCGCCCTTTGCAGAGAGCCAAAGAGCCGTATTGGCAGCCGGACTAGAGGACAGGATAGAAGTATGCTTGGGGGACGGCCTTGCGCCCCTAGACGAGGGTACAATAGACGCCCTCTGCATCGCGGGTATGGGAGGAGGCACCATGGCACGCATACTGGCTAGAGGGGAAAGCAAGCTTGTTGGGGTACAACAATTGGTGCTGCAACCTAATGTAGATGCGGCGGAACTAAGGCAGCACCTGCTCTCTAGGGGCTATGCCATCGTGGATGATCGACTGGTCGAAGATGGCGACTATATTTATCAGGTACTGCGTGCCGAGCGGGGGGGTAGAGCTTCTTATTCTCCGCTCGAACTGGAGTATGGACGCCATAATCTCAACCGGCAAGGCCCTTTGTTAAGCAAGCTTTTGTCGCGGGATTTAGTACATTGGCTTAAAGTGCGCGACGAGCTGGCTAAAGGCACAGCCGAGAGCCTGGTGCTAAGGCGCAGTGAGGTAGGCACAAAAATCGCCCTACTGGCTGAAGCCTTGGCCAGTGCTTCAAGCGAATAAAAAACAGGGGGCTTGCCGAAGGCAAGGCCCCTGTTGTACATGACGATTACTCTTTTCCGTATTGCTCGTACACTTTGCCCACTAAGTTAATGGAAGGGGTGAGCGTTTGATCACCCTCTTTTGTCCACTGTGCTGGGCACGCCTCGCTTTCGTGATTGGCGAGGTAGCGGTTGGCCTTGAACTTGCGCAGCAACTCGTCAATGTTGCGGCCAATGTTAAAGTAGTTGACTTCGGAGTTCATCAACTTGCCCTCGGGGCTGATGATGAAAGTGCCGCGCAGGGCGAGACCCGAGTCTTCATCGTAAACGCCGAACAGGCGCGAGATATTGCCGGTGGGGTCGGCGCCCATGGGGTACTTGACATTCTCAAGCATTTTTTCGACGCGCTGCCAGACTAAGTGGGCGTACTTGGTATCCTTACTCACGGTGATGACTTCGGCCCCTAAACGCTTGAATTCATCGTACTTTGCAGCGATAGCGGCAAACTCGGTCGCGCAAACGAAAGTAAAGTCTCCGGGATAGAAAAATAGGATCGTCCATTTGCCTTCAGCTTTAAGCTCGGCTAAGCTGATTTCGCCGAACTGAAGTGCCGACGTGTCCAGTACGTCGAGCTTGAAATTGGGAACGTCTTGGCCTACTTGCAGGGTGTGATTTTCAAACATTGTGCATTCCTCCTAATATTGTTACTGATTAGCCGGGAGTGAGCTGGGATGTGACTAGGCCTCTCGATACTAATGGTAATCATTATCTCTTGATTAAGCTTATCATTTGGCGCCTTACGCTGTCAATGGGCAGAAATGAAATTATCACTGGAATTTATACCAAAAAAATGGGATATGCCTCTATTGCAAAGTCGGCAAAAAGGGCATAAAATATAGTGTCGAGTGAATTGAGCAGTCGCGCCGTAAAATCGGCGAGGAAAGTCCGGGCTCCATAGGGCAGAGTGCTGGTTAATGGCCAGTCGGGGCAACCTGAAGGAAAGTGCCACAGAGATATACCGCCCCTCGCGGGGTAAGGGTGAAAAGGTGAGGTAAGAGCTCACCAGCGGCCTGGTGACAGGTACGGCTAGGTAAACCCCACTTGGAGCAAGACCTAATAGGGGAGAGTTAAGGGCTGCCCGCTCGTTCTCCCGGGTTGGTCGCTATACGCACGCTAGTGCGGACGAGGTCTACGGCAACGTAGATCCTAGATAGATGACTGCAGCCGCGCAAGCGGCACAGAACCCGGCTTATAGATTCACTCGACATTACTTTTATAGTTGTGAGGCTTGCATAAGTATATAATCTGTAGGGGAGTGTCGCAAACGCTCCGTCCCTGTGCGACAGGGTTTTGAGAAGGGGGAGTTGCTTATGACGGTTACCATGGATAAAATTGTGGCGCTCTGTAAAGGTCGTGGCTATGTTTTTGCTGGTTCCGAAATCTACGGTGGACTCGCAAATACATGGGACTATGGTCCCCTGGGTGTCGAACTGAAGAACAATATAAAGAAGTTATGGTGGCAAAAATTTGTTCAGGAATCGACCCACAATGTGGGGCTGGACTCATCTATTCTGATGAACTCTGAAGTCTGGGTGGCGAGCGGCCACGTGGGGGGTTTTTCGGACCCTCTTATTGACTGTCGTTCCTGTAAGAGCCGTTTTCGCGCTGACCACCTAGTAGAAGAGGCTGGCAAAGTGAATGTGGATGGCTGGACACAGGCCCAGCTTAAGAATTACATCGACGGCGAAGGCCTCAAATGTCTAAAGTGCGGAGCACATGACTTTACGGAGATACGGCAGTTTAACTTGATGTTTAGGACTTACCAAGGAGTCACCGAAGATTCACGTGCCGAGATTTATCTGCGCCCCGAGACAGCGCAGGGTATCTTTGTTAACTTTCGTAATATCGCTCGCACTACGCGGCGCAAGTTGCCTTTCGGCGTGGGGCAAATCGGCAAGGCTTTTCGTAACGAAATTACACCGGGCAACTTCATTTTTCGCACGCGAGAGTTTGAGCAGATGGAGCTGGAGTTTTTTTGCCAGCCCGGCACAGATTTAGAGTGGTTTGCCTACTGGCGTACGTTCTGCCATGAATGGCTGCTCGCCATTGGGCTTCGTCCAGAGAATGTACGCCTGCGTGACCACGCGACAGAAGAGCTTAGTCACTATAGTAATGCCACCACTGACATCGAGTATAAGTTCCCCTTTGGCTGGGGTGAACTGTGGGGCATTGCCGATCGCACCGATTTTGACTTAAAAGCCCATATGGCAAAGTCGGGCGAAGATATGCGTTTTGTCGACCCCGATACAAACGAAAAATTCGTGCCCTTTGTCATTGAGCCATCCTTGGGTGTGGAGCGTCTGGCGCTCGCGCTCTTGGCCGATGCCTATCATGAAGAGCAGCTCGCCCCAGATGACTCGCGGGTAGTGCTCAGGCTACACCCGGCTATCGCCCCGATTAAGGCTGCTATTTTGCCTCTAAGCAAGAAGCTTAGCGCCGAGGCCGAAGTTCTTTACCGTGAGCTCGCTAGGCACTTTAGGGTGGAGTATGACGAAGCGGGTAGCATCGGTAAGCGCTACCGGCGCCAAGATGAGGTAGGCACGCCTTTCTGTATTACCTTCGATTTCGCGTCGCTAGAGGACCGCGCCGTCACGGTGCGAGAGCGCGATTCGATGGCCCAAGTGCGCTTGCCAATTGACGCGCTGGTGGAATACCTCCGCAGTCGTATCGTTATCGACTAAAGCTAGAAATGAGGGACGGTCCCATGGCGAGAGTATTTTCTGGTATTCAGCCCTCGGGGATTTTGACCATTGGCAATTATCTAGGCGCGCTTAAACATTTTGTGGCACGTCAAACCCAGCACGAAGCCTTTTACTGCATCGTTGATTTGCATGCCTTGACCTTGCCACAAGACCCCGCCGTGCTGCGCGAGCAGGTGAGAACCCTCGCCGCGGTGTACTTGGCGGCCGGCCTAGATCCAATTCAGGCCACTCTCTTTGTGCAATCGCAGGTTCCGGAACATAGCGAATTGGCTTGGCTCTTGCAATGTATGAGTTACCTCGGCGAACTAGGTCGCATGACACAATTTAAGGAGAAGGGCGAGGGTAGGGAGACCGTCTCGGTCGGTTTATACACCTATCCTGTTTTGCAAGCTGCTGATATTTTGCTTTATGATACCGCCTTGGTGCCCGTAGGGGAAGACCAGAAGCAGCATATTGAACTTTGCCGCGATATCGCCCTGCGCTTTAACCAGCGCTACGGCGATGTTTTCGTCGTGCCCGAGCACCAGATAGCGAAAATCGGGGCGCGCATTATGAGCCTCGATGACCCCAGCAAGAAAATGAGCAAATCGAGTCCGACCCCGGCGAGTTATATCAGCCTGCTCGACACGCCAGAGACCATGCAAAAAAAGATTATGCGTGCCGTTACGGACACAGGCAGCGAGATAAAATACGACCCCGAGCACAAGCCCGGGGTGTCGAATCTCTTGGTTATAAACGCCCTGCTCAGCGACCGTAGCCTCGCTAGCCTTGAGGACCTTTATGCGGGCAAAGGGTACGGTGCGCTCAAGAAGGATACCGCTGAAGTAGTGGTCGCCGTGTTAGATCCCTTGCGGAGACGCATCCATGACTACCTTGAGTCACCCGAACTCGATAGCATTATGAGCAATGGGGCCGAAAAGGCTCGGGCCGTGGCTAGTGTGACACTACGCCGCGTGCAGAAGGCCATGGGCCTGCGTTAGTTTTTACCATCGTCCTCCCGCGCCTCCTCCGCCGGAACGCCCACCACCGAAGCCACCACCGCCAAAACCGCCTCCCCGACCGCCCCGCGTCAAACTACCTAGGCCATGCCCCAAGAGAAACCACAACATACTGCGTCCCCCCCTAGTCATGAGGAGGGCTAGAATGAGCAGGAAGAAAACGCCGGAACCGAGCATATCCGTCCAAGTGGCGGTTGTTTCGCCGGGGATAGCAATGGCGGTTCTGTCTATTTGGACATTGTATTCGCGCTCTAAGCGAGGAATGATGCCATCGGTGCTGAGTAAGGCGCTGGCCAACCCGTCATAGAAGCGTCCCTCGCCAAAGGCAGGGGTGATGTACTGCCGCATGAGCGCACCGAGGTAGCTGTCTGGCAGCACGCCCTCAAGGCCGTAGCCGGTGTGAAAGCGAAACTCGCGCTCGCCCATACTCACGAGTATTAACATACCGTTATTTTTCTCCCGCTTACCGATGCCCCACTCCGTAAATAGTCGCTGTGCAAAAGTAAAGGCATCCTCACCGCCGAGATTAGGCATGGTGACGATTACTATTTCCGCCGTAGTGGCTTGTTCGGTGGCTTGCAGAATTTGGGTCAGGGCATCATTCTGAGAGGGAGATAGTACACGGGCGAAATCATTGACAAAGGTCAGTTGGGCGGGACGCGCCGGCACTTGTGCTAGGGCCATGGCGGGCAGGAATAGTAGCAACAATAGTCCTATGGCGCAGGCTTTCCTCACAGAGCATCACTCCCTTAATTGACGATTAGCTAGTTGCCGAGATTGACGCGTGGTGCCTGTTGTGCGCCTGGGGCGGCCTGGAAGAACGGACGGCTCTCATAACCGAACATGCGAGCCATCAAGACCGCGGGGAAAGAAAGAATGCGCGTATTGTACTGCCTGACCACGGCATTGAAGTTATCGCGCTCAACGCTGATGCGGTTTTCCGCGCCAGCGAGCTCATCCATTAGACGAGCCACGGATTCCTGTGCGCGGAGCTGCGGGTAAGCCTCCATGACCACTAATAGTCGGCTGAATGCGCTCTCTAATTCGTTGCTGGCCGCTACCCTTTCATCGACGGTGCGCGCCCCGGCCATGCGGGCTCTAGCGTCAGCGATATTACCAAAGACCTCTGCCTCGTGGGCCATATGCCCTCTTACTGTCTCCACCAAGTTGGGGATAAGGTCAAAGCGACGCTGCAACTTGCTTTCAATTACGGCATACTGCGCATCTACTTCTTGCGAAAGCCGCACAAAACTATTGTACGAGCTACCCAAAAAGATACCTACTACGGCAATAAGACCTACGACGATTAACAATACACCAAGAATACGTCCTTGTTGGTTCACAGTGCTCACTCCTTGCTGTGTCTAATCTTTTGTCACGTCTATACTACGAACGGGTAGCGGGTAAGTTTCAACGTTTTGAGGTGAAAGAATGGATAAGCGTCTAGTGGCACCGCTCGAGGTCGTCGCGGAAAAGATGCACGGTAGCGATTTTCAGTGTTTGCGAGTCGAGGCAGATGGGCGGAGGTTTGAAATTCGCCCATTGTGGGGTCGCCCGGGCTTTGTGCTCGAGATAAAGGGCCAGAGTCCACTAGAGCTCCCTCTAGAGGATATCACAACGAAGCTGGCAGAGTACCTCGGGGAGGCAAAAAATGTTCTGCTGTGCTGTGCTTTGCGCAGCACAGAGACTTTAATTACTCTCCAATCTGGCAAATTGAAGGTGCAAACTAAGGCTAGAGAGCATCTTCAGCCTGGCGACGGCGTGCCGCACTCTGCGCACAAAGAAGCTGTGGTTAAGGGGACCCGTCAGGCCTTTATTAAGGCCGAGCCGGCGCGAAAGATGCTGACAGCACTTGGCATCATGAGCCCGACAGGGGAAATTAAGGGCGACAAGCGGCGCAAATTCTACCAGGTAGATCGTTTTATCGAGCTTGTCTCACATATGGTAGAAGATTGGCCGCGCGGCGAGGAACTGGTGGTCTTAGACTGTGGCTGCGGCAAATCGTACTTGTCGTTTGCCCTGAACTATTACTTGCACGAAGTGCTCGACAGGAAGTGTTACTTCGTCGGCATTGATCAGAACCAAGAGGTTGTAGACACTTCGCGCCGTATTCAGGAGCAATTAAATTATCGCAACATGGAGTTTGTGCGCGCAGAGGTAAGTGACTACCTGCCGCGCAAGAAGCCGCACTTTGTACTTAGCCTGCACGCCTGCGATACAGCTACCGACGAAGCGATAGCGCTCGGGCTTGCTCTGCAGGCTAAGTACATTGTCGCCGTTCCCTGTTGTCAGGCGGCACTCACAGACAGCATAGACTACGGCGCTTTGCAGGATTTAGCTCGCCATCCCCTCTTGCGACAAAGGCTGGCCGATGTCCTGACAGATGGCCTGCGAGTACTAGCACTAGAGGCGGCGGGATACAAAGTGAGTGTGGTCGAATACATTTCTCCGCTCGATACGCCTAAGAACTTGATGATTCGCGCTGAACGAGGCCAAGGCGCACCTAGTGCCAAAGCTTATAGCGAGCTTAAGCGCGTACTTAAGGTAGAGCCATGGATTGACCGCCTCGGCAGATGATTATTTTTCGTCCGGCGAAGGAATTTGGCCTAGCATGGCAAATATAGTCTGGTGGAACAGAGCAGGGAGGAATATATAGTGAAAAGACCAATAGCCGAAACAGATTTACTAAGAATGCAGTTTATCTCGTCCCCCGAGATGTCCCCATGCGGCCAGAACATCGCATTTGTTAAGACCCATATTGATGCCGGCACAATGGATTATCGCTCGCATATTTTTGCGGTACCTACGAGTGGGGGTGAGTTGCACCAGCTTACTGCCGGCGGCAAGGCCGAGGCTTCGCCGCGGTTTTCACCCTGTGGCACAAAAATGGTCTTTGTCTCAGACCGCAGTGGCGATAAAGAGCTTTGGCTGCTTGACCTTACGCTCGGGGGCGAAGCGCGGCAATTGACGAGCATGCGCTATGGTGCGACCAACCCGGTGTGGTCGCCGGACGGCCAGGCGCTCGTTTTTTCTTCGCGTTCGAGGTCGAGTGATGATGTCGCGATGCTCGTGGCACCGCGTACCCTGCAAGAAAAAGAGGCAGAAGAGAAGGCTCATCGTGAGGAAGCTAAAGTCATTGATAACATTAAGTACAAAGCGGATGAAGCAATGGGCCTCCTTGATGGCAAGCATAGTCATTTGTGGCTGGTGAACTTAAAAGGCGATCTTCCACGTAGGCTCACCGAGGGAGATTTTGAGCACATTGGGCCTAGCTTTTCACCTTGCGGTAAATTTATTGCCTTTAGCAGCAACCGCGGGAGTGATACGGAGTTTGCCCCTTACGATAGCGACATTTATTCGTTAGCGCTCGATACCCTAGAGATTAAGCGGCTAACATCTACCCCTGGGCCTGCTGTCGACCCCCTGTGGTCGCCTGATGGAAAGCAGATCGCCTATGTAGGGAACCTGCTTGAATATGCTTTTGCCACTCTAAATCGCATCTACTTGGTGTCACCGCAAGGTGGGGAGTCAGTGTGCGTGACAAGTGGCTTTGACCGCAGCGTCGGTGACCACACCAACTCAGATTGTCGCTACGGCGATGGCGGGCGCTCCTTAACTTTTTCGGCGGATGGACAGCGCTTGTACTTCCTGGCTAGCGATCGCGGCGATACTCATGTCTATGTTGTTAACCTCGCCACGCAGACTGTCGATCAAGTTACCCGCGGGCGTCGCCATGTGCAGGGCATTTCTTTTGCGCAAAATACAAACGTGGCGACACTGTGTGAGGCGACCTTCTTGCAGCCCGCCGAAATTTTTGTCTTAGAAGCTGATGGCAGCGAAAGGCAGCTGACCCATGTCAACGCCGCATTGTTAGCCGAAATTGACCTCAGTGAGCCGGAGGAGTTCTGGTACGAGGGCGAACAAGGTTGGGATGTACAGGGGTGGCTGATGAAACCGGTGAACTTTACCGAGGGGAGTAAGCACCCCTTAGTCTTAGAAATACATGGGGGGCCACACACACAGTATGGTTGTTCTTTTTTCTATGAGTTTCAGTTGCTCGCCAGTAAGGGCTTCGGCGTGCTCTTTACCAACCCGCGCGGTAGCCATGGTTATGGACAGACTTTTGTGGACGCCGTGCGGGGGGACTATGGCGGCGGCGACTATGGCGACCTGATGCTCGCTGTCGACCACGCGGCTTTGCAACCTTGGGTAGATGCGTCTCGCCTCGGGGTCACCGGTGGCAGCTACGGCGGGTTTATGACTAACTGGATCGTGGGGCATACAGATCGCTTCAAGGGCGCAGTAACACACCGTAGCATCTCCAATTGGTTGAGCTTCTACGGCGTGAGTGACATTGGTTACACCTTCACGGAGTTTGAAATTATGGGTAACCCATGGGACAATATGGAGTTATTGCTCAAACGCTCGCCCATTAGTTATGTCAAAAATGTCAAGACACCTACCTTGGTCTTGCATGCCGAGCAGGATATGCGGTGTCCCATTGAGCAAGGTGAACAGTTCTACGTCTATTTGAAAAAACTCGGGGTTAAGACGCGCTTAGTGCGGCTTCCGGCCTCCAATCATGAACTAACGCGCAGTGGCAAACCAAAGCTGCGCCTAGAGAACATGCGCCATGTGGTGGGCTGGTTCTTAGAAACAGTTATGTAGTCCGCAGATCTTTTTTACTTTGGCCTACTGCGTTACTGTCCAGACGAATTCTTTGATTTCGCGCAGGTTTTCGCCTAGCCAAACCATAGTGTGATGCCGCCCTTGGGCGGCTTCATCCTGTCTGGGGTCAGCTTCACCATGGTAGTGCTCGCTTAAACCAAAGAGACCGCGTAGTAGCTGGCAATACCATAGGCGGGGCATCTCAAGAAAGTCGGCAGGGGAGAGATTGCCCCCCACGTCTTGGTAGCCCTGTAGTATGGCCTTGGCCCAAGCGTAATTGAAGTCTTGTCCGTCAAAACAGGTGAAACTAATAGCGCGCATCAGCTCGAGTGACGGGAAGGCGTAGCAAGTCTGATCGAAATCAAGTACGCCACTGACGTCGCCATGCGCGTCAAAGATAATGTTGTCGAGATGGTAGTCGCCATGGATGGCTTGGCGGGCTAAGTGAAAGAACTGCTCGGGGGCCACATCGAGACTTTGCATCATTTGAATGCGATAGGTGAGTGAATCTATGGCAAAGATGTCGAAGGCGTCGCGGTTCTCCTTGGCCTGTACAATTTTGAGTAAATCAAAAACACGGGGGAGCGAAGCACTGCTGCCTTTCCAGAGGGTATTAAGCAGCCTGTCTGCTGTGGGGAAGTTACGCAGGCTCTGATGGAGGCTGCCGAGCATTTTGCCCATGCTGAAGCATTCCGCTGGCCCTATGAGGCGGCGCGAGATGTTTCTGCCGGGGATAAACTTAAGCAGCAGGTAGCGCCGCTGGTCGAAACGCAACAGAGGCAGACAGTCTAAAGTTACGACCACCTGGGGAACCGGAAAGCCTAAAGGGGCGAGGTAGTTCGTCACCTCTAAACCGTCAAAAATGTGCTTTTCTTGCACTGCATCACTATACACCTTCAGACAGTAGAGCAGGCCATCGACGGCGGTGACTTTGTAGGTGCGGTTAATGCGCCCTGTGGTCAAAAGCTCTGCCCTGGCGACATCGATGTGGTAGTGGTTGTGAAGTAGCTGCCGCATTTCCATTTGTGGCCCTCCTGTCTCAAGTAGAGTATTAAATATCTTCGCCATTTTCCTGGCGACTCCTTGTCAGGTGAAGGGGAGCTCAAAAATTAGGGCGAGGGGGAAGGTCGGCACAGCTGCCTCTGCTATGTTTTGGGCGTCGTCGCAGGCCTTATCGTCAGAAATTAGCGACTAATTTAGGGCATAGGAAAAAGCTCTCCCCGTGGCGAAAGGAATACTAAGAGCAGATTTAGTATAGGAGGGGTAGGCATTTGAGCGAAGTCAGGTATGCCGAGAGACTAAAGAATATGCAGGGCAATGTCATCCGTGAGATACTTAAACTAACCCAGCAGCCCGACATTATCTCGTTCGCGGGGGGTTTGCCGTCACCGGACTCTTTTCCGGCAGAGATTTTGGCGGATATTGCTCGTGAGGTGATTTTAGATCAGCGTGATATCTTGCAGTACGGTACCACTGAGGGGTATCAACCGCTGCGGGAATTTATCGCCGACTGGGTTAAAGGCATTGGAATCAAGGCCTCTTATGATGAGGTGATGATTACTTCGGGGTCGCAGCAAGGTATAGACTTAATAGCCAAGGCGATGATCGATGAAGGCGATACAGCTGTCATGGAGAGCCCCACCTACCTGGCGGCCATTCAGATTCTTAAGACCTATCAGGCTAACTTTGCCGTCGCTCATGGAGACCATCAGGGAGTATGGGTCGACGAATTGGAACAAATTATCGCCCGGGAAAACCCCAAGCTGGCCTACCTTGTGCCGACCTTTCAAAACCCTACGGGCATAACCCTGAGCGTCGAGCGCAGGCAAGCTATAGGCGCCATGCTCACTCGCTACAACACTGTGCTAGTCGAAGATGACCCCTATGGGCGTTTGTCTTTTACAGATGAAATTATGCCTGCTATTAAGGCCTACGACCAGAGCGAGCGCGTGGTGTACTTAGGGAGCTTCTCGAAGATTGTCTCGCCCGGCTTGCGCCTTGGTTTTGCCGTGGGGGAGAAATCCATTCTCCGCAAGATGGTTATTGGTAAGCAGGGCACAGATGTACACACCAATAATTTGTCACAGGCCATGGTCTATGAATTTTGTCGTCGCGGTCATCTGGGGCCGCATATCGCGAGTATTCGGGAGCAGTATGGGCACAAGCTTAAGACTATGCAGGGCTGCTTAAGTTTGCTGCCGGCACAGATCAAGTGGACTAAACCTACGGGCGGGCTCTTTATCTGGGGCGAACTGCCCGAGGGGATGGATGCTGCAAAATTGCTGACTGCGGCTCTCAAAGAGAAAGTGGCCTTTATTCCGGGTGAAAGCTTCTATGTCGAAGGTGGCCATCGGAACACCCTGCGCGTTAACTTCAGCAATGCCACCCCAGACAACATCAGAGAGGGTTTTAGGCGTCTTGCACGGGCTATAGAAAATTATGAGTAGAGGGCAGGCGAGGTAAGCATATGAGGGCAGTGCTGCTCGCTGTTAATGCGAGTTTTTCGCACAATAGCTTGGCTGCTCGCTATCTAGCGGCCGCATGTCGCGAGAGCGGCGTGCCACTAGGTATTGTGGAAAGTAATATTAACGAGCGAGCGGAGGTTATAACGGCACGTCTCGTGCAGGAAGCGCCTGACATCCTGTTGTGCTCAGTCTATATCTGGAATCGTCGCTTGATGGAGGACGTCTGCACGCGCATAAGCGTTATGTACCCCAAGCTAAAGATCGTCTGGGGTGGGCCGGAAGTAGGCGGCAGTCTAGAGGAGATGTTCTCTAGGCTGCCCTTTCTCGCCTACCTATGTCAGGGTGAGGGAGAGGAGGCCTTGCCTTCGCTCCTTAAGTCCTTGGGGGCAGGGGAGGAGCCTTGCGGGGTAGGCATTAGCAGTAGGCAGTATATGGAGCGGACTGTGGCCACGGTTAAATGTCTTGATACTCTGCCCGACCCTTACGAAAAAGAGCCAACTCTCTCGCCCCATAAGTTGCATTACTTTGAGAGCAGCCGTGGTTGCCCCTATAATTGTGCTTACTGTCTTTCGGCGCGAGAAAGTGGCGTACGGTTTATGTCTCTAGCAGTTGCCAAAAAGCGCCTAGAGGCATTGAGTGCCAAAGTACAACTTATCAAGTTTGTCGACCGCACCTTTAATGCCGACCCGGCGCGGGCGCGCGAGTTATGGCAGTACCTGCTCGACTTGCCAGGAGACTGCCGTTTTCATTTTGAGATTTGCGCCCATCTCTTGACGGAGCAAGATTTCGCACTCTTAGACGACCCTCGGGCCGCGCGTTTTCAGTTTGAGGTGGGCCTGCAGTCCACTTTCCCATCAGCTCTAGCCGCGATAAATCGGCCCATGAACCCCGGGGCTGTCCTTGATAAGGTAGAGAGACTAGTGGCCGACGGAAGAATAGAGGTGCATCTAGATCTTATTGCGGGCCTTCCCAGTGAGGGAATGACGGATTTCTTAGGGTCCCTTAACGCCGCCCTAGCGGTAAGACCGCAGCGCCTGCATCTTGGTTTCTTGAAAGTACTTCCTGGCACCGCTTTGACGGCACTCAGGGAGAGAGATGACTACGGGATTTTACCTTACGCGCCCTACGAGGTTTTGCGAACCCCTGTTATGACCCCGCTTAATTTTGCCGAGCTTAAGGAGTTAGAGCGAGCGCTCGAGCGTTTTTACAATGGGCGACGCTCAAAAGCAGCCCTGAGCTACGCGCTGCAATGTTTATTGCCAAGTGAGCTCTTGGCACAGTTAGCTCGGGCAGGCGAGGGCCTGGTAGAAGAGAGATTGTACCTTGCCTTGGCTACATCTGTGCCAGACGCCGCACTACTACAAGAACTCAGCCGATTTGACTTCTTAGCGCTCGAGCCCCATAGGCAATTGCCGCCCTCCCTCGCCCCGGGGGCGGGCGATGAAGGGCGGCTGCTGCGCGAGATTGTCTATGGCGAGTTAGAGCAATTGTGGCGGCTCTTACCTAGCCGCCAGGGCGAAAAACCGGGGTCGATACTGCGTAGTCTGCGCCTTGGCGTGTTCTGCAGGGACACTATGGAGCATCTTGGTTTTGCCGAGAGTAACGCCATCATTTTTGACCATGCGCGGCCGATTACCACGAGGATGACGGGTATCACCGTGAGCCTAGATTAGTCGGCTGTTACTCGGGCTTGATGTTGATCCGGCGCAGGAGGTTGGCGTTGGTGACGACAGTGATGGAGCTCATGGCCATGGCTGCTTCGGCGATCACAGGGTGCAGGAGACCTAATATGGCGAGGGGAATAGCCACCAAGTTGTAGATAAAGGCCCAAAAGAGATTTTGGCGGATTTTGCGGAAGGTAGCGCGCGAAAGCTTGATGGCGCTGACCACGGCCCCCAAGTTGCCACGCACGATGGTCACATCGGAGGCCTCAATGGCGATATCAGTCCCTGTGCCAATGGCAATGCCGACATCCGCTTGAGTGAGGGCAGGGGCATCGTTAATGCCATCGCCGACCATGGCCACAGTCTTGCCTGCACTTTGCAGCGCCTTGATCGCTTGCACCTTGCCTTCAGGGAGAACCTCGGCCAGGATTTCGTCTATCCCTACGGCCCGTCCAATTGTTAAGGCGGTACGGCGGTTGTCTCCGGTGATCATGACCGGGGTCAATCCCATTTTTTTAAGTTCCTTAATCGCAGCGATGGAATCATCTTTGAGGGTATCGGCTACAGCGATGGCCCCAAGAAGCTGATTGTCCCAGGCCACTAGCATCACGGTCTTGCCCTGTGATTCAAGGGCGACGACCCTTTCTTCGAGTGCGGTGGGGTCAATGTTGTGCTCAAGCATCAGCTTGCGGCTACCCACTAGCGCCAATTTGCCATCTACTTGGGCCTCTACACCGCGCCCAGTTAGCGACGAGAAGTGCTCAGTGGATCTCAGGCTTAGGCCCTCGGCTTGGACTCGCTTGACGATGGCCTTTCCTAGGGGATGTTCAGAGCTTGCCTCCACGCTGGCGGCGATAGTAAGCAGATCTCTTTCCGTGCCATGCAGGGTGTATATATCAGTCACATCTGGCTTGCCTTTAGTGATTGTTCCGGTCTTGTCAAAGACGATGGTCTTTACATACTGCAAGGTCTGTATGGCCTCACCGCGTCTAATGAGGATGCCATTTTCCGCGCCGATACCGCTACCCACCATCAGGGCCGTAGGGGTAGCTAGGCCCATGGCACAGGGGCAGGCGATAACTAGCACGGCCACAGTGGCCACCATGGCGAGAGTGAGCGGGGTGAGGTGGGGGTTGACCCAGGGAATAAAGGGCTTGGCGATTTCAAGCACTACCCCGAGTTGTTCTGGCCAGATGAGCCAGATAGCCGCTGTAAAGACGGCCAGCCCCACGACGATGGGCACGAAGACGGCAGTTACTTTGTCAGCGAATTCTTGAATAGGGACCTTGGTGCTTTGCGCTTCTTCTACAAGTTTTATGACTTGGGCGAGAAAGGTGTCTTTGCCGACGCGCGTGGCCTCGGCGTAGAGAATACCCTCTTGATTCACCGTGGCGCCAATAAGCTCGTCACCAACACCCTTATGGACAGGGAGAGATTCGCCCGTAGCCATGGACTCATCGACACTGCTCGCGCCCCTGATGACTTTGCCGTCTGTGGGTGTTTTCTGCCCCGGTCGCACGACATAGACATCGCCTACGCGCACCTGCTGCAGGGGTACTTCTCTTTCTTCGCCATTGACCAAGAGGGTGGCAGTCTTAGCTTCGAGTTGGAGTAGGCGTTTAATGGCTTGCGAGGCCCTGCCGCGGGCCTTGGCCTCTAGGTAGCGGCCTGTGAGGTGAAAAGCCATGATCATGGCGGCGACGCCGGCGTAGTTCTCAACGTGAAGCGTAAAAGTGGCAAATCCGCTGGTAAAAGCTGCCATGGTGCCGAGCGCAATTAGGGCGTCCATGTTGGGGGAGAGTATCTTAATCGCCTTCCAGGCGGACTTGTAGGTAGGAAGACCGGCCCAAAAAAGCACCGGTGAGGCTAGAACAATCATGCCGATGTTGTATATCTCTTTGCTAGGCCACATTTGTTCCATGGCATGGCCGCCGGCAAACATGGCGGGGAGCATCCAGATGATGATGGGCAAAGTAAAAGCCCATGATACCCACATGCGTAGAGCCGCTAAAGATTGTCGTTTTTGGTCTTCGTCTTCGGCCGGCTTACTGTCTTCCTCTAGGGTGGCTGCGTAGCCTAATTTCGTGATGCGGTCGAGCAAGTCGTGTGGGGTAAGTAGGGTAGGGTCATAAGTCACCACCGCTTTTTCTGTGGCTAGGTTGACCGACGCCGAAAACACGCCAGCCGTCTTCTTTAGGCCGTTTTCAACTCGACTGGAACAGGCGGCGCAAGTCATACCCGCAATGACTAGGGTCAGTATGTCTTTCTTTTCGCTGATGCCGTAGCCCATTTTTTCTATCTTATCTTTAAATATTTTCGGGTCGACCTTGCCTGCGTCGTAGACGATAGCTGCTGTCTCGGTCGCTAAATTGAGGGTGACATCGTGAACGCCCTCCACTCTCTTTAGCACTTTTTCGATCTTGCTGGTACAGGCGGCGCAAGTCATGCCTGTAATTTTAAGAGAAATCTTCGTCAAAGAACTTTCCATGTGGATCACCTTCCATGTATAGTAATGATATACCCCCATAGGGTATATCTAAACATTATCACCAGGCCCGCCCCTAGTCAACAGACAACAGGCAAAATGTAAGCAAAGAAAGAAAAAAGAGTGCATTACGCACTCTCAAGAAAATCTAGTTTGGTGTTACGAGGTCTTGTTGTTTCTTGATTTGCCGCAGGCGGTCTTGTCTGCTCAAGGTACGCTTGCGCAGGCGAATGCTCTGGGGTGTCACTTCAACTAACTCGTCGTCAGAAATATATTCGAGGGCCCGGTCAAGCCCCATATCGCGGGGAGTTGTCAAACGGATAGCATCATCAGCCGCACTAGAACGTATGTTTGTTAGCTGTTTGCGTTTGCAGACATTGACATCTAGGTCGCTGGCACGTGAAGACTCCCCGATGATCATGCCCTCGTAGACTTTTGTGCCAGCACCGATAAAGAGTACGCCGCGCTCCTCGGCATTCTGTAGGCCATAAGCGGTAGACTCACCTTCGTCGTAGGCCAGAAGTACGCCGCTGGTGCGACCAGGGATATCGCCACGATAGGGACCATAGCCGTCAAAGAGCGAGTTCATGACGCCGTAACCCCTAGTGTCGGTAAGTAAATCATTGCGGAAACCAAGCAAAGCGCGCGAGGTGATTTCGAACTCGAGGCGCACCGATCCAGTGGCGGTATGCTCCATGTTGACCATGCGTGCCTTGCGTGCCCCAAGCTTCTCCATGACCACGCCGGTGTATTGCTCAGGCACATCGACCGTGAGTATTTCTACCGGCTCCATGAGCTCGCCATCGATCCTGCGGAATATGACCTTGGGTCGCGACACCGCGAATTCGAACCCCTGGCGGCGCATAGTTTCAATGAGGATGGCCAAGTGGAGTTCTCCCCGCCCTGACACATGAAAGATATCCGGGGAGGCACCCTCTTCAATCTTCATGCTGACATTGGTCAGGCCTTCCTTAAACAGACGATCCCTGAGGTGTCTAGAGGTAACAAACTGCCCCTCGCGACCGGCAAAAGGACTGTCATTGATCATAAATTCCATTGTTACCGTTGGTTCGTCGACAGCCATAAATGGCAGTGACTCTGGGCAGTCCAAGGCTGTTATTGTGTCACCTAAGCTGACGTCAGGGAGACCGGCAATTGCTACAATATCACCGACTTCGGCGTCCGGATGTTCGGTGCGCCTTAGGCCCATGTATTGGTATAGGCGGGCGACCTTGCCATGAGTTACGGACTGATCGATCTTGACAATGGCTACGGACTGCGAGGACAAGACCTTGCCGCGGGCAATGCGGCCAATGGCAATGCGCCCTAGGTAGTCATCCCAATCGAGGGTAGTGATCGATAGTTGAAAAGGCCCCTCGGGATCGCCGCTTGGGGCGGGCACCTTGGCTAGGATGGTCTCAAAGAGGGGCGCGAGGTCGACACCGGGATCTTCGAGTTTGTATTTGGCGATGCCGGCCCGTGACGAGGCAAAGAGCACGGGGAAGTCAAGCTGGTCTTCAGTGGCGCCTAGCTCAATAAAGAGGTCTAGGCACTTATCAAGAATCTCTAGCGGTTGGGCATCGCCACGGTCGATTTTATTGATAACCACAATGGGCTGCAAATTCTGGGCGAGGGCTTTGCGCAGTACATACTTTGTTTGTGCTAAGGGACCCTCAGCGGCATCAACCAAGAGCAAGACGCCATCGACGGTGCTCAGGGTGCGCTCTACCTCACCGCCAAAATCGGCGTGACCAGGCGTATCTACGATGTTAATCTTGGTGCCCTTGTAGAAAACACCAGTATTTTTGGCCATGATGGTTATGCCTCGTTCGCGCTCAAGGTCCATCGAGTCCATTACTCTCTCCTGCACATGTTCCTTGACATGGAAAATGTGACTCTGTTTGAGCATAGCATCTACTAATGTGGTCTTCCCATGGTCAACATGCGCTATAATAGCAATATTTCTTTTCACTTCTCAGGCTCCTTTATTGTACTCAGACATAAAATTATAGCGTAGTTTGCCGTGGGTAGTCAAATTTTTATCAATGTGTCCAATAGAAGCACCTTTCAGCGCTTAATTTACCCGTCTTTCGCTCTATTCATGCGCCCTAAAGCAGGAATCATCACGATTTTTCGCGAAGTGAGCCAAAACCACAGTAAGGCAGAGTGAGTGTTCATATGAATAACATTGTCGTCACGGCCACGCCCCAGATGCCAGTTTGTCTGAGGTCGTTACGCCAGGCTATTGGGGCGGGGTGCTCTGTCACCGTTGTGCCCTTAGCATTTGGGGAGATGTCATGTGGGGTCCGAGAGTCGCATTGGCAGGCAGTTGCCCGCGCCGATGCGTTGCTGGTGCGAACGGGTGTGATTTCTGACGAATTGATTGGCCGTTGCCCTGCCTTGCGCGTTATAGCTGTGCATGGGGCAGGAGTAGACCAGGTGGATGTCAAGGCGGCCACCGCGGCAGGGATCTTTGTTACCAATGTCCCCGGCGGAAACGCGCAAGCAGTAGCGGAATTGACTTTTGGTCTATTGTTGGCACTGTGGCGTCAGATCCCCCGCGCAGACTCTCTCGTGCGGCGCGGCCAATGGGAAGCAGCGCGCACAATCGGCAGAGAACTGGCGGGCAAACGCCTTGGCTTGGTGGGGTTTGGCCACATTGGGCAGAAAGTGGCAAGTATTGCTGCTGCCTTCGGCATGGAGGTAGTTTATTGGAGTCGTGCGCCTAAGGAAAGTGCTCTGGCGCGCCAAGTGACCTTAGAGGCGCTTTTCCGCACTGCGCAGGTCGTCAGCATACACCTGCCGCTCACGCCTGACACGCTCGGAATGGTGGGGAGGAGGCTATTGTCGCTGATGCCAAAAGATGCTGTGCTCATCAATACAGCTCGCGGCGCAATTGTGGTCGAGGAGGATTTGATCCAAGCCCTCACGGAGGGATGTTTTGCTGGGGCAGCCTTAGATGTCTTTGCAGAAGAACCGCTCGGGGCAGAGAGCCCCTTCCTCGAGCTGCCGAATGTCATTTTGACCCCTCATATGGGGGGGTCATCGCAGGAGTGTCTAGAGCGGATAGCCACGGTTGCCGGGCAGGATATGCGCGCTGTGCTGGCGGGGCAAAGTCCTAAGTACGCCGTAAACACTCCTCGGCAACTGTAAACCTAATATATAAAAATGGTTGACAATGCTTCGACCGCACCATATGATGTTGCGGGAGGTGAGAGAATGAAGTTCTCTACGCAGGAAATCACTCGGGTCGGTATATTTGCTGCCTTACACGTTGCCGCAGCTCTTATGCTCCGCTATGGTGGCTCGGCAGTTGTACCCTTTAGTCTAGTTCCTTTTATGGCCTTTTTGGCGGCTTTCACCCTGGGCAGTAAGCTTGGCGCCATGAGTTTGGCCGTGTATGCGCTGCTAGGCCTCATGGGTTTGCCCGTTTTTGCGCGAGCGCCGTTCGGCGGTATAACCTATGTGCTGCAGCCTACTTTTGGGTTTATAATCGGATTTATAGCGGCCGCTTACTTTGCCGGCAAGTTCGATATCAGTACATGGCGTGGGGCAGCCCTAGCCATGCTAGTTGGTGTCGCCGTTCTGTACTTAGTTGGGGTACCCTACCTCGTGGCAGTTATTCGGTTTTACTTGGGTAGACCATTTACCTGGCAAAGAGCATTTGAAGTGGCAGTCGCGCCTTTTATAGCGCTTGATATGGTCAAAGTTTTTGTGGCCGTTTTGCTGGCGCGACAACTGAAAAAACGCCTGCAGTATATTGCATAGCGCGCACCTTCGCCCCCTGATTAACGACAAAGATGGCCCTCCAGCTGGATGCGGCCATCTTTTGCTTTGTTGGTGCGTAAGGGGAAGGTGAGGGCGTTCTGAAACAAAAAGAAACGTCCCCTTTGTTCCTAGTACTTGAAGAACATTTCTTGTATTTTTTCGGGATCCTTAGTGATCGTCAGCGCCAGCATAAGCAAGATGCGGGCCTTTTGCGGCGAGAGACTGTCTGCGGCGATGAAGTCTCGGGGTGGTTGTGGCAGTATGCGACCTGTACCCGTGCGGCTGGCTCGCACGACAATGGTGCCCCCAGCGTAGGCCTCGCGCAGGGCGTCTTCGGCTTGGGGGGCAATGTGCCCGGCCCCCGCTCCCGCTAAGACGATGCCGGTCGCGCCAATGCCAAGTAAGGCGTTAACCAACAGGGCGTCGGCGCCCACATAGCCTAAGAGGATATCGACGCGGGGGAGTTCTTGCATCGTTGAAACATCAAACTCGGTGTGCATGGTATGCAAGCGCGTGGGGCGGTAATAAATTTCGGGGTACCCATTGTCAATTGTGCCCACTGTGCCAAAGTCGTAGGCGCGAAAAGTGTCGAGCCGATTCGTGTTGGCCTTTGTCACCTCGCGTGCGGCATAAATCTCGTCATTCATGACGACCAATACCCCTAGGCCTCTCGCCGCAGGCGATGTGCAGACACGAATGGCATTTACCAAGTTCATGGGGCCGTCTGAACTCAAGGCCGAGGCAGGGCGCATTGCGCCGACGATAACTACGGGTTTATCGGTCTTAACAACTAAGTTGAGAAAGTAGGCTGTTTCTTCGAGCGTGTCGGTCCCGTGGGTGATAACTAAGCCTGCCAAATCCTTTTCCTCTGCCAAGAGGGCATTGATACGCTTGGCCAAGGTTAGCCAGTGGGTGGGCGTTAAATCGGAACTAGGCAAGTTTGCAAATTGCTCGCCCGTGACGTGGGCGAATTGGCTTACTTGCGGGATATTGGCTAGTAGCTCGCTGACTTTAAGTTGCCCGGCCTTGTAACCCATGGTCTGCAGAGGGGAATCCGCATGACCCGCAATGGTCCCACCGGTTGCTAGTACCCGCACATGGGGGAGTGCTCCGCTCATATCTTTCCTCCTAATATCTCTACTGACCCTAATGCCGCACGGTGACGTCGCCGGCGGTCACGATCTTTTCTTCACCACTATCGAGGGTGACAAGGAGGGCGCCTTCACTGGTAATATCCCGCGCGACGCCGCTTAGCTCCCCTTGTAGGGTGTGCACTGTCACTCTGCGCCCTAAAGTATGCGAATGAAGCCTCCACTTGTCATAAATTTCGTCTACCCGCTGGTCGAGAAAAAGGGCGTAGTTTTCCTCAAGTGAAGTAAGTATCTTAGCTAGTATTTCGGCTCGCTTAGGCTGAATCCCTGCGCTGTAAAGGTCGGTGGGCAGTTGCTCTAAGAGGGGAGGGTGTCCGCTAACGTTTAGACCTATGCCGAGCACTACATAGTTGGTGTGGTCAAGCTCGGCACTCGTTTCGGCCAAAATGCCGCAAAGTTTTCGCCCCTCGAGATAAACATCGTTAGGCCATTTGAGAGTGGTGTTGACACCTAGCGTGGCCAACGCTTCTACCACAGCCACCCCGGCCATGAGAGTAAGACCGTGCAGCAAGCTGGGGGGGAAGGGTGGGTAGAGAAGCACCGAAAAGAGCAGAGCTTCGCCCGGACCGGCCTGCCAAGTGCGCCCGCGGCGGCCTCTGCCGGCACTTTGGCGGTCCGTGACTAGGGTGAGCCCTGCCAGTGGCGCCGCGGCTTCCTCAGCCAAGTGTTTGAGTCTGGCATTAGTCGAATCGCATTCGTCGAGGTAGATGATTTGTCGGCCAATGGTGCGAGGGGCAAAGTGCGCATGAACTAGTGCCTGGTGCAAGCTGTCGGGGCAATTCTGTAAGACATAGCCCTTGCCTGACTGAGCGGCGATCGTAAACCCGAGTGATCGTAGCTCGCTGATGTGTTTCCAAATGGCAGCACGGGAAAGACCTAGCTCGCGCGCCAGGTCCTCGCCTGAAACGCAGTCCTCGGCCAGCAGTAGCTGCAAGATATGGACGGTAGTGGGATGCAATCTATCACCTCATTTGTAGCTCTCGGCTAGCAATTCTCCATAAGTCATTGCGGCCAAGAAGGCCGCGGACTCTATCGTTACCGGATGTTGGTCGGTATGTGTGGCTGTTAACGTATGAATGAGAGGAGCGCCAAGGCACTGTAAAAACATTTTGCAGGCCGCCTCGGTGATGGCAACCCCTTGACCTCGGTGGTCAGGTGCCCCTGCAGTTAGCACTAACACCCCTGCCCGGCTACTTTTGCGGCGCGCGGGGTTAGTCCAAAAATACTGGCAGCGGTCAATTACACTCTTAAGTTGCGCGCTGACCCCATAGAAATAAATGGGCGAGGCCAGAACGACCAAGTCGCAAGTTGCCAAGAGGGGGTAAAGCATATGCATGTCGTCTTGCTGTCGGCAGACATCCTCCCCCTGGCATTGGTAGCAGGAGAGGCAGGGGGCGAGCCTTAACCCCGCAACATAAAATTCATGCACGGTGTGGTGAACGGAGAGTGGTTTGAGCAGGGCGCTTAGTAGAGTCGCCGTATTGCCGCTAGGGCGAGGGCTTCCTTGGAGGGCTAGAACACGCATGGTCGACCTCCCTTGACTTGTCTCCTGCAAAAGCTTAGCACTTTGTTTTCTCCGGAGCAAGTGAGAAGACTTGAGAGGCGACAGGAATAGTGATATATTTGGGGCAGGTAAAGGAGGTGTTGACATGGCTAAATGGGTTTGTGTGGTTTGCGCCTATGTGTATGATCCGGCACAAGGAGATTCTGATGGCGGCATAGCACCAGGTACTCCCTTTGAGGAGCTCCACGAGGACTGGGTATGTCCTTTGTGCGGGGTGGGCAAGGATCAGTTTGAACTAGCAGAGTAAGGCTAGTCCGCGCGACCTGTGCGGCATAAACTCCTGACATACAGAAAAACCCCGCGCGGCGGGGTTTTTTATGTGGCAAGGGCAACATGAAGAAAGTCGCCCTTCTATTTCGATTGGGAAGCGATGTGCGTTCGAATTGCTTTGCGGTGGGTAGGTGATGCCCTGCAGATTATCTGCTGCCAAATAGGGTCACTAAGATGGGCGACAAAGCAGAGAGAACAACGCCATGGTAGAAGGCCAGTATTGTCATCTCCTGATTTGCGGAGCGCGAGACAACAGCCAGCGTTACGTCCATGGTTGTGGCCCCCCCTGGCGTAATGGAAGCTAGGCCAAAGTTATGGCGAAAGAGTTTAGGGATGAGGGGTATGGCGATAAGTTCTCGGATGACATTGGTGAGAAAAGCCATGGCAGCGATTTCGGCCCCCGCTAATTCGGCGAGGAGAATGCTACTCAAGCTGTACCAGCCAAAGCCAGCCCCGATGCCTAGCCCGAGCGGCAATCTTACACCCAGTAATAGTGCGGCAAGCCCCGCACCGAGTAAAGTTCCCACAGCAGAAGTCAAAGGGAGCAGCAAAAACCTAGGGTTGATACGTAGGAGCCGCATCCCCAAGGCATCAGAACTGCCAAGCTCAATGCCAATGCCGAAAAGAACTAGCAGTAGTAGCCAGAAAGCATACTGCGTAAGGCTGGCCGTAAGTGTGCCTGGCAGTAAGAAGCGACCTAAAAAAACTCCGACAATAGTTGCGCCGAGTAGTATTCTGGTCATTAGTTTCGCGCCCTCAAGGGAAGCGACAGTAAGATGCCGCCGGCAATGCTCAGCACAGCAAAGACCAGCGACTTGCCACCGAGTCGAGGCAGTGAGGCGAGAATTTCTGGATTACTGCCGATCTTGGCTCCCATCACTAAGAGCAACGCGGCAACCGTGGCCACAACGATTTTGGGCATGTAGGTGAGGGACTTATTTTTCTTGAGAAGCATGCCGCAGGCTATCCCTACGAGCAGTGCCAAAATCAGTTGGCTCATCAGTAGTCCTCCTTAGGTCGACCATGTGGGTTAAACTGGCAGTTGCGGCAGTCGGCTGGTTCATCCTTGGTGGCCATGTGGCGGCAGGGATTTACATGGACGAGTATGCTCTCGACCGCGGGCAGCTGTTCTAGGAGCGCTCGCTTGGCAAGACTGGCGATGTGGTGTCCTTCGACGACTGTGAGAAAAGGATTGACACATATCTTGAGGTCAACAAGTATGCGTGAGCCTATGAGGCGAGCCTTGACTTCGGTTACGGACAGTACGCCGCAAGTGCTTTCGGCGATACGGGTGATATCGTTAAGAACCACTTCGCTAGGAGCCTCATCAATTAGTTCCCGGATGGACTGGGCATAAATTTTGAGCCCCGTACAGGCAATAAAAAGAGACACGGCTAGCCCAGCGAGCGGGTCAAGCGCGGGGTGACCTAGTTGCGCTCCTAGAACGCCGCATAGCACTGCGAGAGAGGCAAAAACATCGCTACGGTGGTTAGCCGCATCCGCGAGCAGGACGGTGCTTCCTAGTCTTTGCCCTGCGCGTTTGACATAGCGGTGGGCGCCTTCCTTTACAACAACTGAGAGTATGGTAATCCAAATAGCGGGCATGCCCGGCCCCGCGATGGGACCTGCTTTGATGAGCAAGAGTGAATTGATGCTCAGGCTAATGCCTGTGGCGATGATCAAAAGAGCCACGATTTTCGCGGCTACAGATTCATACTTAGCGTGCCCATAATGATGTGTCTCATCTGGCGGGTTGCCAGCCAATTTAAGCCCCACATAGACGACCACAGTGGCTACAATGTCGGAAGCAGAATTGGCCGCGTCAACAAGTACTGCGGTGCTCCCAGTGTAAAAACCCACTGTTCCTCGCAGTAAGGTGAGAACGATATTGGCCAGCATGCTCAGGACTGCAACATTTCTCGCGCCTTGATATCTTGTGGATGGCGTAGCGATAGCCTAGTCCCCCCTATCACTCGACTATAGTATCACAAAACACAAATTGTTTCACTATGGCAACAAAGGGGACGGTTCCGTCCCCTCTGTCTCGGTCGCTTCTCGTAGAAAGACCTTGCTTTGCGTGCTGCTCTAGTATTAACATGAGTAATAGGAAAAGGGTAGAGATAGGAGAGGTACTATGAATCCCATTGCTTTTGAGGTGCTTGGCTTTAGCGTACGATGGTACGGAATCTTGATCACATTAGGCATGCTTCTCGGCATAGCGCTGGCCATGCGCGAGGTGCGGCGTCAAGGCGAAAATGAGAGTTGGTTTCTCGATATGCTTCTCTTGGCCATTCCAGCCGGGCTCTTGGGGTCACGGCTCTACTATGTTGTTTTTAACTTGGGCCAGTATGATTCTTTGCTGCACGCACTGAATTTTCGCGAGGGCGGGCTGGCCATTCACGGTGGTGTGCTCGGCGGCGTTGCGGTGGCCTATCTCTATGTGCGCCATAGAAAGGTAGACTTCTGGCAGTGGGCGGACATCGCTGCGCCTAGCGTAATCCTAGCACAAGCGATTGGACGTTGGGGCAATTTCTTTAACGAAGAGGCGTACGGCATTCCTACGCGCCTCCCTTGGGCCATGTATATCGCCAATGAATACCGTCATCCGGCTTTTCTTTACGAATCGCTATGGAATGTGGGTGTCTTGACGCTACTCTTGTGGGTATGGCGCCACAGGCGCTTCAGAGGGCAAATTGCGACCCTCTACGTTGTCGGATACTCTGTAGGGCGACTCTGGATAGAACAAATTAGGACCGACAGTCTTATGCTAGGACCATTCAGAGTGGCACAACTAGTGAGTATTGTACTGATTGTTCTAGGTGTTTACGGCTACAGGCTCTTGCAGCGGCGGCGGTCTGAACAGGAAAACTCCCTGCCGCTGAATAACGCAAAAACTTAATATCTTCTGCCCTCACGCGTAATATATTGTCGTTAATATGAAATATAGCGTGCTTGTATATTGAGTGCCAACGCGGTACATACTAGGATGCAGTCGGTCGTGGGAGGTGGATAAATGGTCGTTGTTGGCGTGCCGCGGGCCTTGCTCTATTATGTTTATTTTCCATTCTGGCGGCGTTTTTTTTCGGAGCTTGGGGTAGAGGTGGTTCTTTCTGCGCCGACGAGCGAAGATTTTTTTATCGCGGGGGCAAAAGCTGTAGTCGACGAAGTCTGTGCCCCTGTGAAGATCGCTATGGGCCATATATTGTCCTTAGCTCCCCATGTGGACTATGTGCTTGTTCCACGTTTCGTGAGCGTAGAACCACGTACCTACATCTGTCCTAAATTAATGGGCCTGCCAGATATGATTCGCCATAACGGTCTTAAAATGCCCCCTCTCCTCGCGCCAGATATCGATTTGAGTCGCGGCTACCTAGGGCTAGGGCAGGTTCTCACCGAAACCAGCCGCGTTCTGGGCAAGGGGTGGTGGGAGAGTGGCCGCGCCTTTTACAGGGCGCTGCCAGAAGTGAGCAGGACTAGACGCCAACTTATGACAGGGCTAACGCCGGAGGAGGCCTTTCATGGCACGCTCCGCCTACATCAGCCCGGGCGGCGTCTGCGGATTGCCCTCCTAGGTCATCCATACAGTATTTACGATCCTCTGTTAAGCATGAACATCATCGAGAGATTGCGTTCCCTTGACGTAGATGTTGTTACGGCAGAGATGCTGCCAGATGAACATATTGCGCTTGGTCTGGCGCGACTGCAGAAGAAGCTCTTCTGGACGCTCAGTAAAATGGTGCTCGGCGCAGGGCTTTACTTCCTGCATCATGACAGCGAAGTGGAAGGCATCATTGTCATGAGTTCCTTCGGTTGCGGTCTAGAATCGCTCGTGGGGGATATGTTAGAACGCTTTGCCCGCCGCCAAGAGTTCCCCATGCTGCATCTCACCGTAGATGAGCATAGCGCTGAAGCCGGTTTAGTTACGCGATTAGAGGCTTTTGTAGAAACAGTGCGAGGGAGGACAAGTCATGCGCATCACCTTTCCCCATATGGGAACGCTGAGCTTGGCAATGCAAGCGCTCCTTGAAAACTTGGGCCTAGAAGTAGTGATGCCACCCCCTATCACCAGTCGGACTTTATCTCTGGGGGCGAAATATTCGCCTGAATGTGTCTGTTTGCCATTCAAGGTGAATATCGGGAACTATATCGAGGCCATGGAACTAGGTGCTGACACCGTCGTCATGGCGGGAGGCATTGGGCCATGTCGCCTTGGCTACTATGCCGAACTGCAGCGTGAGATATTGTTTGATCTAGGTTTCAATGCCAAGATGATCGTCCTAGAACCGCCCCAGGGCGGGGTTACGGAGCTGTGGGGCAAGATCTCAAGCTTGACTAGGGGGCATAACATTTTGTCCGTGGCGCGAGTTTTCTACTTTGCTTGGCGCTTGGCCAAAAGCCTCGATAATGTAGAAAAGACTCTGCACCACGTGCGGGCATTAGAGAAAACTAGGGGTCTGTGCGACATAATCTGGAGTGACGCCCAGAGCACCATCGGGCGAGCGAGAACTCTGCGCGAATTGTGGGCCGCAGAGACCCGGATCAAAGAACGCCTCGCGACTTTGCCGCTACGCACGGGTGGAGCCCCCCTGCGCGTCGGACTGGTGGGGGAAATCTATATGTTGCTTGAACCGAAGGTTAATCTAGGTCTAGCCGAGCGCCTCGGCTACCTGGGGGTAGAAGTTCATCGCAGCATGTTTGTGAGCGACTGGGTGACGCATCACTTGGTGCCAGACCCGAGAGCTAAGATTCTCGCCCGCAAAGTAAAGCGGGCGGCTAAGCCCTACTTGCGGGGCCACGTCGGTGGGCATGGGCTTGAAACGATCGGGCACAGTGTGCTCTATGCTGAAGAAGGCATGGATGGCATCATTCAGGTCTTGCCTTTGACCTGCATGCCAGAAATAGTAGCGCAGAGCATCTTACCTACCGTTAGTCAAAAATATGAAGTGCCTATACTCACTCTTGTGATGGACGAGCATGCCGGCGAGACAGGCCTGCAGACGCGGCTGGAGGCCTTTGTCGATATGATGCGCTCACGTAAGAAGCAAGGGGGGTCGGTTCTAAAGTATGGAAACTAGAGTCTACCTGGGGGTTGATGTTGGGTCGGTTAGCACCAAGCTAGTTGCCATCGATAGTATGGGACGAGTGCTCGGTGACTGCTACTTGCAAACGCAGGGGCAGCCCATCAGAGCTATTCAGAAGGGCCTAGACGAAGTTCGGCGTGTACTCCCCCAGAATGCCACGGTCGCCGGAGTGGCCACCACGGGCAGTGGGCGAGTGATCGCCGCGGCCCTGCTCGGTGCGGACATAGTAAAAAACGAGATTACTGCGCATGCCACAGCTACGCTGCGGGTATTGCCGGCGGCCCGCACCATTATTGAGATTGGCGGACAAGATTCCAAATTGATTTTGCTTAATCATGGTGTGGTTACTGATTTTGCGATGAATACGGTCTGCGCAGCCGGTACGGGGTCCTTCTTGGATAGACAGGCGCACCGTCTGGGCCTGCCTGTTGAGGACTTGGGGGAGTTAGCCTTGCAAGCGAAAAAACCTACCCGTATTGCCGGTAGGTGTGCCGTTTTTGCGGAATCCGATATGATCCATAAACAGCAATCCGGACACAGCCTGCCTGACATTGTGGCTGGCCTGTGCGAGGCCTTAGTTCGCAACTACATGAATAACGTGGGCAAAGGAAAGACAGTAAAGGGGCCCGTATCTTTCCAGGGTGGGGTAGCTGCCAATACGGGTATCCGCAAGGCCTTTGAGGTAGCTCTAGAGACCCCAGTGGTCGTACCCGAGCACTACCGAGTTATGGGAGCCTTAGGAGCGGCCTACTTGGCAGCGGAGACCGTAGGTAAGTCGGTTTTTCGCGGTTTCGGCGTGGTTGAAGCTAACTGTCACGCCATCTCAGAGCCTTGTTTGTCGTGCGGCAACTCATGCGAGGTGGTGCGGTTTGTCATGGAAGGCAGAGTTTTAGCGCATTGGGGCGACCGTTGCGGCAAGTACAGTAATAAACAACTTTCATCAGCTGGGTCTTGATCAAATTGGAGCGATGATGCTCTTAAGGCTGGCGAAAGTGGCGATAGTGAAATCGGCCTCTGCAAGCTCTGTGGGCTGACCCGTGCCAAATGAACATCCTACGGTGAGCAGCGAGTTAGCTTGGCCTGCCTGCATATCGTGAAAGCGGTCCCCCACCATGTATCCTTCCGTAATGTGGTGACGCTCTTTGACGAGAGCTACTAAGTCGACCTTGGTAAAGCCAGGAAACTGCCCCGCACAATAGCGGGCATCGAAAAGTGATACTAAGTCTAAGTGCTGGGTTACGAATTCGAGGTAGTTTGGGGCGCAGTTTGAACAAATATATGTCTTGTAGCCTAGGGCGCGTACATGGGCCAGGGTCTCCCGCACGCCGGGGAAGGGCAATACCTGTAATTCATCCACCAGGCATAGCTCTGCGCTTTCCATCAGCTGGTCGGCCTTAGGCGCGAGATGGCGATGTTCTGGGGGCAAAAGCATTGCCCAAATTTCGTGGAGCGGGTAGCCTAGGGTGTTAGCGAGCACCTCATCGCTCGGCAGGGGTAGCCCTAACGTAGTCAGTACCTTGCGAAAAGCCGGTATCGCCACTTGTCTGGCGTCCCACAATGTTCCGTCTAGGTCAAAAATAACAGCTTTAACCATGGTATCAGCTCCTTCTTAGCTATATATTGCCTCGCGAGCGCTTACATAGCAAGTCGTTTTTTGCTAGCGAAGAAAGATGGCGACGATTGTTGGCGACATAGGATGGTAGGACTCTGTCTCGCGGCCACAAAGTAAAGTTGGCGCAGTTAAGACGCAAGTTGACCGAGGACCAAGGTTTTGCTGATACATTGTGCCCCGAAGGTTTTCTTGAGACCGGAGCCATCCTCGCGAGGATGGCTCCTCAATTTTTTGAAATGTCCCAGTTGGTGGCGCGAAGTGCAGGATTCAAGCGCAGTCTGTAGAAAAAGAATATGTCGGATGCGGAAGGGGCGGATAGACATTCTTAAAAAAATATGGCGCATTGAGGACGCTAAGGACTTGGTCAAAAAGCATATTTCCATTTCGCAGAATTGCCTGATGACTCCCTTGGCGGAGATTGTAGGCAGTATCATGGCCGAGAATGTATCTGCGCCATGCAATGTGCCGCACTTTAGACGCTCGACCATGGACGGGTATGCCGTAGTTGCCTCGGCCACCCATGGCGCGAGTGATTCGTTGCCAGCAATGTTACACCTTGAGGACCCTAAGTTGCCGCTCTGCGCACGCGTGCACACCGGCGACATCGTGGCCGCAGATTTTGACGCGGTGATGATGCTTGAATATGCAGAGGAGCTGCCAGATGGAACTGTCCTCCTGTCGCGCGCCATCGCTCAGGGAGAGAACATCATGGCGGTGGGCGAGGACATAGCTGAAAATAGTCTTATCTTGCCTGCGGGGCAGCAAGTTACCCCGCATGATGTGGGCGTGCTGGCGGCCCTTGGTTTTGCGAGTATCAAGACGCGTGACTTTCGTATCGGCATCCTTTCTACCGGCAACGAGTTAGTTCCCCATGCCTGTGTTCCGCAAGTAGGACAGATGCGAGATATAAACTCACCGCTCTTGACGAGTCTCTTTCGCGCGGCAGGTTTCGCAGTGCATCACTGCGGCATCTTCCGTGATGATGAAGCAGCATTGACCCAAGCGCTTGCACTAGCCTTAGAGCAGTATGACGCCGTGGTGCTCTCTGGTGGTAGTTCGGCAGGCGCGGTGGATTTTACAGAACGTGCCGTGAACAACCTCGGTTTACCAGGGGTGCTGGTGCATGGGCTAGCGGTGAAGCCCGGTAAACCCACTATTCTCGGTGTGATCAGAGGTAAGCTCGTGGTGGGTCTGCCAGGACACCCACTATCTTGCGCTGTTATGGCAGAGATGGTAGCGCTGCCCTTGCTGCGCTATGCGGCAGGAGCCCTAGCAACTGTACCTGTATGCCAAAATGTCGTGCTCGCGCGACCCGTAGCCAGCGTGCCGGGGCGCAGGGACTTTGTTCCCTGCCGCGTACTAGGGCAAGAGGCTATTCCCCAGCAGTCAAAATCTGCGGCCATACAAGTGCTGGCCGCATCGCAAGGTTTGCTGGTGATAACGGAGGAGTGCGAAGGATACAGCGCCGGCACAATGGTTAGCGTAGAGCTATGGGGGGGGCGAAAGTGAGACAGCGTTATTTGCATAGTGTTACTAAGGATGAGGCCTTGCAGAAGTGGCTCGGGTCCTGCCCGCTGCGGGAGCTAGAGGGCGAAGTGGTTGCAGCCAACCAAGCGCTCGGCCGTATCACCGCCAAACCCGTTCACGCCTTGCAATCGTCGCCTCACTATGCTGCCTCAGCCATGGATGGTATTGCGGTCTGGGCGAAGGACACCGTTCTTGCGGCGCCGTTAAGGCCGGTGAAGCTAGTAGTAGGCGTCGACTGTTTTCTCGTTGATACGGGCGACCCACTGCCACAGGGTGCGGACGCCGTGATTATGATTGAAAATGTAGTGCTCGAGGGTACTAACTGCTACATTGAGGCCAGTGTCGCCCCTTGGGCAAATGTACGCCCTGTGGGTGAAGACATTATCGCCGGCGAGATACTGTTGCCACGTTTTCGGCATATTACCCCCGTCGACCTTGGTGCGTTGTTGGCGGCAGGCGTGGGCCATGTTTCTGTCTTGGCCAGGCCTCGCGTGGCAATTATTCCCACGGGCGATGAGCTGGTGCCACCCGGCAGTGTCCTCAAGAAAGGTGACATTGTGGAATACAACTCGGCGATCATTAGTGGCGAGGTAGAACTTTGGGGTGGGCAGCCCGTAGTGTGGGCCACAGTGGCAGATGATGCGGCGCTGCTCAGCCAGGCTGTTGCTGCGGCCGCCGCAGCGAGCGATGTCGTCCTCGTCATTGCCGGCTCTTCGACAGGTCGGGGGGACTTCACCGTCGATGTCTTAGAAAAAATAGGCACAGTATTGGTGCACGGCGTGGCTATGCGGCCAGGGAAGCCCGTAGTATTGGCCACCGTGGGTATAACTCCGGTGGTAGGGCTGCCTGGGTATCCCGTCTCCATGCATCTTTGCCTCGAGACCTTTGTCAAGCCTTTGCTCCATGCTTACAACCGTCAGCCCTTGCCGCCTTTGGCGCGAGTGGACGGGATTCTAACCCGCCGCTTGGTATCGCCTTTTGGTGTTCTAGAACATGTTAGGGTTCAGGCTGGGTATGTGGGAGGGCAAATCATTGTCACTCCCCTAGGGCGTGGCGCGGGAGTTGTTTCCTCACTGATGCGTTCCGATGGCATGGTCATTGTGCCGGCAGAATCCGAAGGCATCGCGGAGGGGGAGACAGTGAGCGTTATCCTCCGCAAGACACTTGAGACCATCGCCGATACCCTGGTTTGTATCGGCAGTCACGACTTGGCTCTCGATGTAGTGGCTGATCTATTGCGCGTTTCTTATGGTATGCACCTGCAGACAAGCCATGTGGGTAGCATGGGCGGCTTACTTTCCCTTAAGCGCAATTTTTCCCATCTTTGTACTTCCCATCTCCTAGATGAAGCTAGTGGCCAGTACAACATCCCTTATGTCAAGCGCTTGTTTCCAGACGAAGACATGATCATTATCAATCTTGTCGAGAGATGGCAAGGCTTCATTCACCGCAAAGGAGATACATTTACGGGGTGGCACGACTTAAGCAAAGGACGTTTTGTCAACCGTCAGCGGGGTGCAGGTACGCGCGCGCTGTTAGACTATCATCTCAAGCTGCAAGGCATCGATACCCGCACGATCGAAGGTTACACCCGCGAAGAAAGTACCCATCTGGCTGTGGCTTGTGCTGTCGAGGCAGGTAACGCCGACGTAGGCCTGGGGATTTTATCAGCGGCCGAGAACTTTGGGCTATCATTTGTGCCGGTATGCTTGGAGCAATTTGCTATCGTCATGCGCGGCGAGTCTCTCAGCGACCCTAGAGTAGTAGCTCTCTTAGAGACAATTCGCTCGCGTGAATTTGCCGAGCGTGTAGAAAAACTGGGCGGCTATGAGACCAACAAGAGCGGAGAGGTGGTGTGGTCATCCCATGCGAGATAGGGCAGGGCGCGTGATAGATTACCTGCGGCTCTCCATCACCGAGGAATGCGACTTACGTTGTCGTTACTGCCAGCCAGAGGGAGAAATTGTTCATCCCCCTGAGCTGACACTAGAAGATTTTCTCTTCGTGGTGCGGGTGGCCAGCACGCTGGGCATCAAGAGGGTGCGGCTTACAGGTGGAGAACCTTTGCGCAGGGCTGGCTTGGCAGATTTTGTAGGAGAAGTAGCCGCTATCCCTGGCATTGACGATATATCTCTGACCACGAATGGGGTATTGTTGGCAGAAATGGCGTCGGAACTAAAGAATAAGGGGCTCACTCGCGTCAATATCAGCCTAGATTCGTTGCAGCCCGAGCGTTATGCTTACATGACGCGCGGCGGTGAGCTGCATAAAGTCTTAGCAGGGGTGACGGCGGCAATTAGCGCTAAGCTCACCCCCGTTAAAGTCAACTGTGTCGTTATCCGTGGCTTTAATGACGACGAAATTGAGGCTTTTGCGGCGCTCACTTGGCGACAAGACATCGCGGTGCGCTTCTTAGAGCTCATGTCCTTTGGTGAAGGCACTAACTTCGCCCCCACCGCCCTAGTTTCCATGGCAGAGATAAAGAAGAGATTAGGGCGCCTCCTGTCAGCGGAAGAGGTTGGTGCCGGCCCAGCCAAGGTTTTTCGTCTCCCCGGAGCGCAGGGGACACTAGGATTTATAAGCGGCACCAGCGAGTATTTTTGCCGAGGCTGCAACAGGCTGCGCATTACGGCGCAGGGCAAGGTGCGCTCCTGCCTCTTTGCTGATGCGGAAGGCGACTTAAGGGAGCTAATTGTCACACGGCAAGCAGAAGCATTGCAACAGGCGCTAGAGCATGCCGTATTTACGAAGCCTGACCGAGAGAAGCGAATCGATAATCGCCGCATGGCAGAGATAGGGGGCTAGTTAGGTGTTAACGCATATTGATGAAGCAGGAAGAGCGTCCATGGTAGATATCTCCGCCAAAGTGGCCACAAGGCGTGTGGCCGTAGCCTGCGCTACGGTGTGCATGAAGAAAGAGACCTTGGAGCTGATTCTCAGTGGGCAAGTGCCCAAGGGAGATGTCTTGGCCGCCTTGCGCTTGGCAGGGATTATGGCCGCCAAAAAGACGCCCGAACTGATTTTTCTCTGTCATCCCTTGCGCATTTCGACAGTCGGGGTTGAGGCACGGGCGGCGTCCCCCTGCAAACTAGAAATAGTGGCTGAAGTAGTGGCCTTTGATAGTACCGGAGTGGAAATGGAGGCCTTGACCGCAGTGACAGTTGCTGCTCTTACTGTGGTCGATATGTGTAAGGCCGTGGACAAGGGCCTGGTGATACAAGATGTCCACCTGCTAGCAAAGTCCGGCGGAAAGAGCGGAGACTATGTCTGGGAAGGTGATTGTTCATGCACGGAAAAGTAGAGGCCGTTTCTACTAGCCCCAATAAAGGTATGCGTAAAGTGCCGCAAACGCTCGTTGAATTGATTGTAGGGCAGGGTATAGCAGCCGATGCCCATGCTGGTTTTGGGCATCGGCAAGTGAGTCTCTTGGCCGTCGAGAGTATCCGCAAGATGCAGGCTTTGGGCGTAGATGTTTCAGCAGGTGATTTTGCCGAAAATATTACCCTGGGTGGCATCGACCTAGCTAAAGTGGAGGTAGGATCGCGGTTGATACTAGGAAACTCCGCCGTACTCTCAATCACGCAATTAGGCAAGGAGTGCCATGAGCGCTGCGCCATCTATTACCAAGCCGGGGATTGTGTAATGCCCCGCGAGGGTGTTTTCGCTGAGGTCTTGCGCGGCGGTCAGCTCAGGCCTGGCGATGCGGTTGTTGTCTGGCCGAAAATGCAGGTCTTGGTGGTTACGCTCAGCGACCGGTGCGCACGGGGTGAGACGCAAGATGAAAGCGGCCCCGCCATCGCGGCCGAGCTCAGCCTGTTAGGGGCCACCGTGCAAAACGTCCTGCTAGCCGATGATCGCGATCAGTTAGTTCGGCAATTGAGTTCAGCCTGTGACCAAGGCCGTTTTGATGTCGTGTTTACCACGGGCGGTACAGGCCTAGCCCCGCGCGACATAACCCCTGAAGCTACACTGGCGGTAATAGAGCGTGAGGTGCCCGGCATGGCGGAAGCCATGCGAGCCGCAAGCCTCAGCAAAACCCCCATGGCCATGCTCAGCCGCGCCGTAGCGGGGGTGCGCAAGAGGACGCTTATCATAAACTTGCCTGGGAGCAAGAAGGGTGCGCTAGAGTGTCTGGGCATTGTGCTCCCCGTTCTGCCGCATGCCCAAGAAGTCATGCGTGGACACAGCCTAGACTGTGGCCGTAATCTTAGCTCGCAAGGATGAAAGAGGCACAACATAATTCTCGCGCGGACCAGAGGGTCCGCGCTTTTTTTGCGAAATGCGAAAATATTTTTGTTTACTAGCAGGATCAGCCATAGGGAAAGAGAATAATAGTGGGTGAAAGTGGTGTATTGTGGTGAAGGAGGGCTAGGCAGTGTTTTTGGGGCAACATGAACATAGCGTTGATGACAAAGGCAGGCTGTTCTTGCCCGCTAAGTTCCGCGAACGCCTTGGCTCACCCTTTGTAGTCACCAAAGGGTTAGATGGCTGTCTCTTTGTCTATCCCTTGCGTGAGTGGGAAGTGATCTCGGCGCGCCTGCAGGAAATGACGACTTCGCGTAGTGACGCGCGGGCTTTTGTGCGGCTCTTCTTCTCTGGTGCCGCTGAGCTTGAGTTTGATAAACAAGGGCGCATCAACATCCCTGAGCCACTGCGGCAACATGCCTCGCTAACTAAGGACGCCGTTGTTATTGGGGCCGGGCGAAGGGTTGAAGTGTGGAGCAGTGCCACTTGGCATGACTATTCGCAAACTGCACTCAAAAATTACGAACAAGTGGCCGAAGAACTAGAGACTATACTCTAAAGGATGGTGGAGAGCATTAACGATCATGTACCCGTTCTGTTAGAGCAGTCGGTCAAGGCTCTCGACCTCAAACCAGGCGAGGTAGTCCTAGATTGTACCTTTGGCCGTGGTGGTCATACTAAGCGATTTTTGGCGGCCGTTGGGGCCGATGGTTTGGTAGTGGGTCTTGATGTCGACAGAGCCGCGCTCTTGGCGGCCAAGGAGATTGTGGCCCCTAACTTTCGTTTTGTGGCAGAGAATTTTCGCAACCTCGATCTAGCCCTACGCACGGCGGGCATACAACAAGTGGACAAGATTTTTTTCGACCTAGGTGTCTCTAGTCCCCAGCTTGACGAGGGGGCACGAGGCTTCTCCTACCGGATGGACGCACCCCTCGACATGCGTCTAGACCCAAGCATGCCCCACAACGCAGAGGATCTCGTGAACCGCAGTAGCGAAGGTGAGTTGGCCAAAATTCTGTGGGATTTTGGTGAGGAACGCTGGGCGAAACGCATTGCTTCATTTGTAGTACTGGCGCGAGCCAAGACCCCGATCAAGAGCACTCTAGAGCTAGTGGAGATCATCAGGGCAGCTGTACCAAAAGCAGTGCGGCAAGCCGAAGACCAGCATCCGGCCCGTCGCACTTTCCAGGCTCTACGCATTGCCGTCAATGATGAGCTTGGGGCCCTCAAAGACGGCTTAGAGAAAGGCTTGGCAGCGCTTAGAACGGGCGGGAGACTCGGCTGTATTGCCTTTCATTCCCTCGAAGACCGCATTGTAAAGCAATTTATGAGTCACCACGCACGCGAGTGTCTGTGCCCGCAAGGTGTGCCGCAGTGCGTATGTCAGCACCGCGCAGAAGTAAAGCTAGTCACTAAGAAGCCCCTTGCACCTACGCCAGACGAAGTACGCGACAATCCTCGCAGTCGCAGTGCCCATTTAAGAGTGATAGAAAAATTGCCTAGGTTCGATTAAGCTGAGGGAGTGAATAACTGTGATACCAGCAAGAAAGCCCCTGTCTCTGCCCCTGCCTCTTGCTCCGCAGCCCCTAGTCGAGAGAAGAAGGCTCCCTGCCAAGGGGAAAAAAGCTGCTCTCATGCCGCGTTTGGTCAGGCGTGTCGCCTTGGTGCTGGTGGTATGCGGGTTATTATTCGGGTTTTCTGTGCATCGCCAGGCGCAAATTGCCGGCCGGGAACGCGATATCGCTCGCTTGACGGCCCAAATTGCCGCGATGGAAGCCCACAATGCCAAATTGCAAGTCGAAGCCTTAGCCTTAGCATCATTGCCGCGCATTGAACGCGTGGCACGTCAAGAGCTAGGACTAATAAATCCCCAAGGCAAGCAATTGCTGTGGGTTGGAGTGAATGGCGGCAACTAGATTGGGGGATGAAACATTGTCCACTCCCATGAGTATGAAGTTTAGGATCGCAAGCTTGTTATTCCTTTTTATTTTGGGCTGCGTCGTCTTAGTCTTGCGACTTGGTTTTTTGCAGTTTGTCCGCGGGCCCGAATTGGCGAGGTGGGCCATGGCACAGTGGACTGGGGATGTGAGAGTATCCCCTAGCCGCGGTGGGATCTATGATCGCCATTTGAGGCCGCTGGCAGTCAATGCTAATGCCGACACCTTGGTCGCGCTACCGGCAAAAATAGAGAATCCACAGGAGACTGCTGCCAAATTGGCTGCAGTTCTTGGTATTTCACCCGAGGTAATTCATCGTGGTCTTACTCGGCGCCTTGATCAAGTATATATCGCGCGCCAGATCTCGCGCGAGCAAGCAGCCGCCGTGCGCGCCCTAGACTTGCCGGGTATCGACTTCAAAATTGAAACAGATCGATACTATCCTAATGCCAACCTGGCGAGTCATGTTCTAGGCTTTGTGGGCATAGATAACCAAGGCCTAGGTGGATTGGAACATCAATACGATGCGGTTTTGCGGGGCACGCCCGGCGAAGGGCGAAGCCCTGACGACCCCAGAAGCAGCCCTTGGCGAAACGGTCGCTCTGCCTACGTGCCAGCAGTGCCTGGCAATAGTATTGTCTTGACCATTGATGAAGTCATTCAGCATATAGTGGAGCGAGAACTTGATGTCGCCATGACGCGACACCAGGCCACCGCAGCCCTTGCCGTGGCCATGAATCCCCAAACGGGAGAAATCCTCGCTCTGGCCAATCGCCCCGATTTTGACCCCAATAGCTTTAATCAATTTCCAGCCACTCTATGGCGTAACACCGCGGTCAGCGACAGCTTCGAGCCTGGCTCCACCTTCAAAGTTGTTACGGCCGCTGCCGCCTTGAACCAAGGAATAGTGGGGGAAGATGACCGTCTCGTTTGCACGGGCGCGGTGATAGTCGCGGGTGTCCGTCTAGGATGTTGGCGGGCTGGCGGTCATGGCAATTTAAGTTTCGCCGAGGTTTTCTGGCGATCTTGCAACCCGGGCTTTGTCGATGTTGGCCTTAGGCTAGGCCGGGATACTCTGCAGCGATACATCAACAATTTTGGCTTTGGCACGCGCACGGGAATTGATCTGCCTGGCGAAGCGCAGGGCGTAATGTTTCGCAGAATGGGGCCCGTCGAACTCGCGACCGCCAGTTTCGGCCAAGGCCCTGCGGTGACCGCCTTGCAGCAAGTAGTGGCACTCTCGGCCGCGGTGAACGGAGGCACGGTGTACCGTCCTCGCCTAGTTAGGGAGATTAGGGACCAACATGGCGCTATTGTCGAAACTTTCCCTAAGGAAGTTGTCGGGCAAGTTATAACTGCCGATACTTCTGCTCGGGTTCGCACGCTCCTAGAAGGGGCCGTACTCTATGGCTCGGGCCGAAACGCTTTTATTGCTGGCCAAAGAGTCGGCGGCAAGACCGGCACCGCCCAAATGGTCAGGGCGGGCGGCGGTTACTATGACGGCCGGTACATCGCTTCATTCATCGGTATGGCACCCGCAGACGACCCTTCGATAGCCCTGCTCGTGATTGTCAGGGAACCGCAAGGGCCCTATGGCTACTATGGCAGCCAGGTTGCCGCCCCCGCATTTCGGGCGATGATGGTTGATATCTTGCGCTACCTGAACGTAAATCCCCACGGTGGAAATTTAATCTTGCCTGAGCCCGCTCCCATCATCGTGCCGGAGCTTAGAGGCCTTAGTACCACGGCAGCTCTTGCTCACCTTCGCGACCTTGGGTTAAACTTACGCATGGAGAAGGCTGGCGATCGTATAATCGAACAAACGCCTAAGCCGGGGGAAGCAGTCACTGTTGGGACGACGGTTGTTGTAGAATTGGGGAACGCGCCACAGCACCGGGGAAGCGTAGTTGTGCCTGATGTGCGCGGTCTCTCCATGCGGGACGCCAGCCTAAAAATTTCTCTGGCAGGCCTACGCATAGTAGTGGCTGGGACGGGGATGGCTGTGTCGCAAGACCCGCCGCCAGGAGAACAGGTCGATGTGTCTACCGTCGTCAGAGTCACTTTTCGCCCGTGAGAAAAGGAGTGGACAAGGTGCAGTTTGACAGCCTGTTACAAGGGACGACAACTATCGCCCGCAAAGGTAACGCCCTTATTTCCGGCGTTACTGACGTGGTGCAACAAGTTCGCCCGGGGTATTTATTTGTCGCCATCCGGGGTAATCGAGTTGACGGACATGATTTGATCGACGAGGCCCTCTCGCGCGGCGCAGTCGCTATAGTGCTCTCGCGCCTATGTACCTTGCCCGAGAGTGTCGCGTGGGCACAGGTTCACGACACTAGGGTGGTCCTCGCTCATCTCGTGGCAAACTTTCACGGGGCTCCTGCTGCCAAGCTGCGTATGGTAGGGGTAACGGGTACCAATGGCAAGACCACGACGGCATTTCTTATACAGTCAATTCTGCGCGAGGCCGGCTTTAAGGTAGGGCTTTTAAGCACTGTGCATATAGACGATGGTGAAGTTATCGAACCTGCGACCTTGACGACGCCTGATGCGCCTCTTCTGTACGCGAGTTTGGCGCGTATGGCTGAGAATGGGGTTAACCATGTCGTAATGGAAGTTTCTTCTCACTCGCTCGTACTCGGCCGCGTCGAGGCCATAGAGTACGACACGGCGGTATTTCTTAACCTCACCCAAGACCATTTAGATTTGCATGGAACTATGGAGGCCTATTTTGGGGCCAAGGCAGGGCTGTTTACGCGCCTAGGTCAGGCCGCCACGAAGCATCCTAAGGCTGCTCTAATAAATACAGACGACGAATATGGTCGCCGCCTAGTCGACATATGTCCTAGCGCAGTTTTCACCTACGCTATTGATCGGGCGGCTGATTTTTACGCCCGTGAGGTGCGTGGGGACTCTAGCGGCGCAGTTTTTTGCTTGGTTACGCCCTCTGGCGAGTGTGAAGTGACGATTTCGACCCCAGGCAAGCATAGTATCTATAATGCCCTAGCGGCTGCAGGCGCGGCCTGGGCAGAAGGTGCCAGTCTTACGGCCATCGCGCGGGGTCTTGCCAGGCCTACCGTGCCGGGGCGTATGGAGCGCGTCAACGCAGGGCAGCCTTTTGACGTCTTCGTAGATTACGCCCATACTCCCGATGGTCTAGACAATGTCCTGCGGGCAGCGAGAGGGTTCACGCGCGGTCGTCTGATCGTGGTCTTTGGCTGTGGTGGGGATCGTGACAGAGGGAAGAGACCCCTAATGGGGGAGATCGCCGCTCGCCTAGCGGACCAAGTCATTCTTACTTCAGATAATCCCCGCACCGAAGAGGCGTCCGCGATAATGGAAGAGATTCTGTCAGGCATAACAGAGGCCCATGCCCTGAGCAAGGTGCAAGTGGAAGTATCTCGCCGACAAGCAATTCGCCAGGCTATCTTCATGGCTGCTTCGGGCGATGTCATTCTTCTCGCTGGCAAAGGACACGAGAATTACCAAATTTTTAGGGAAGAAACCATTCACTTTGATGACCGGGAAGAGGCCAGGCTGGCCCTGGGGGAAAAATTTTATGCCTAAGTTAACTCTATCGGCCCTCGCCGCCGCTGTCGATGGTGAACTAATCGGGAATGATTGCGACCTCTCCGGCGCAGTAGCCGATCACAGGCAAGTTAAGTACGGCCACGTGTTCTTCGCCTTAGCGGGAGCGCTTCATGATGGCCATGACTATGTGGCAGAGGCGGTGAAATCGGGTGCGGCTGCCGCCATCGTCTCGCGCAGGGGTAGATACCCCTGCCCTGTAGTCATGGTGCCCGACACAAGGCAGGCCTTAGGAGAGATGGCCAAGGCGCATCTGCGAGGGAGTAATGCTAAGGTGGTAGCCATTACGGGGAGCGTTGGGAAGACGAGCGTCAAGGAACTTACTGCAGCTGCGCTCGCCGGAACGATGAAGGTTTATCGCAGCCCCGGGAACTTCAATACGGAGATCGGCCTGCCACTTAGTGTTCTCAATCATGTTGATGAAGAGGTCTTAGTGTTAGAGATGGGAATGCGCGGCTTTGGACAGATCGCCGCGTTGTCCCAAATTGCGCCGCCCGATGTAGTAATTATTACTAATGTTGGCGAGTCTCATATTGAACTTCTAGGGTCGCGGGCCAATATTGCCCAGGCTAAGGGCGAATTGCTGCTCGGCATGAATGTGGGAGGCACCGCCATCTTGAATCGCGATGACGACTTCTATGACTTTCACTCAGCCTTAGCGACCGGTCCGGTACTTTCGGTGGGTCACCGCAAGGATGCCGATCTAAGGATTGCGGACGTGAAGCTAGATGAAAAAGGTAATTGTCACTACATCCTGCGTAGCGGCGCCGAAGCTTGGCAAGTCAAAACCTCCTGGCCCGGGCGTCACAATGCCGAAAACTCAGCCATGGCTATCGCTGCCGCTGTTGTCCTAGGCGTAGATATCGCGCAGGCCATTGTGGGGATCGAAAGTTGTCATATTGCCAGCCAGAGGCTAGAAATTATTGCTTTACCGCGCGGCTATACACTTATGGATGACACCTACAATGCCAGCCCTTCCTCTGTAGTGGCGGCACTAAACACTTTAGACGAGTTTGCCGGAGCGCGCCGCAAAATTGGCGTACTTGGCAGTATGTTTGAACTTGGCGAGCGCTCGTTTTCCGCTCATCAAGAGGTGGGGGAAGCGGCCAAAAAGGTATGCGACCTGGTGCTGACCTTAGGCCAAGAGGCGCAAGTAATATCTCGGGTGACCAAGGGCGCCGGCGTGCGAACATTTCATTGTGAGGATGTTCCGCAAATTTTAGAAGTATTGCGCGCCGAGCTACAACAGGGCGACGTAGTGTTGGTCAAGGGTTCGCGGGGCATGCAGATGGAACGCATTACGGCTGTGTTGCGCAGAGGAGATGTTTAAGTTGCCAAATGAATACCTGCTAGCCTTTGCTCTGGCCCTGATTATGGCTTTAGGTCTCGGCAAATTCGGCATACCTCTCTTGCACAGGCTGAAGTTCGGCCAAGTAGTGCGGAGCGACGGTCCATCTTCACATGCCGCTAAGCGGGGAACGCCCACCATGGGCGGAGTCATTTTTTTGCTTCCCGCCTTGGCCGTCACTTGGTGGTGGGGGGGAGCCCTTGCGCACAGTTTCACCGCTCTCATGGTAGCAACGGTGTTTACTTTAGGATTCGCGCTGGTCGGTCTGGCCGATGATGCGCTAAAAGTCGTCTTCCGTCGCAGCCTTGGCTTGCTGGCAAGGCAAAAACTATTCTGGCAGACGATCCTCACCGCGCTAGCGGCAGGGCTGCTCTACTATGCCGGGCACAGCACGGTTCTCGTGATGCCATATGTGGGGTGGAGTCTTGACCTGGGTTTTTTTTACTGGCTATTCCTGTTGTTTATTGGCCTGGCCTTTAGCAATGCCGTAAATCTCACCGACGGTATCGATGGCCTGGCAGGGGGGACCATGGTTTTCGCGTCCCTCGCCTATGTTGTCATCGGGTTAGTAACTGGCGTTTGGGAGGTAGTCTTGTTTTCTTTGTCCCTGATGGGGGGAGTGCTAGGTTTCCTTTACTATAATCGGCATCCGGCGCGCGTGTTTATGGGCGATGTAGGGTCGTTAGGGCTCGGGGGAGCGCTCGTGTCCATGGGTGTTCTGACTGGAACTGAGTTGCTGCTGCCCATTGTAGGTTTGGTCTATGTGTGGAGCACTTTTTCCGTGACCTTGCAGGTGATTTTTTTTCGCATCACAGGTGGCAGGCGATTTTTTCGTATGGCACCGTTTCATCACTCCTTGGAACTTCGCGGTTGGTCGGAAAAACGCATTGTCTTTGTCTATTATGTAGCGAGCGCCATCGGTGCTGCGGCCGGAATCTTAGGGCTGGCGAAAATGGGGGGATAGAACAATGCGTGGCAAGGGTGCGCCAGACTATGCACTGCTAATTTTCATTCTCACCTTGGTGATGGCCGGCGTGGTCATGGTATATAGCGCGAGCTTTCCCCTCTCATTGTCGAGGCATGGCCATGGTTGGTTTTTCGCGATTCGGCAATTGCTGTGGGCTCTTGCTGGATTGATAGCTTTAACTGTCGCCAGTTACATTAATTATCGTAAATGGCAGCAGGCGTCCTCAGTGCTATTGCTGGTGACTGTCCTGCTGCTGCTGGCACTATATGTTCCGGGCATCGGTGTCACAGTACAAGGCTCAACTCGCTGGATAAATCTTGGTCTATTTAATATGCAACCCTCGGAAGTAGCCAAAGTAACCTTGGTGATGTGGATCGCGGCCTACTTGGCAGCGCAACCAGATCGTCTGCGTCATTTCTGGCAGGGAACATTGCCCATACTGGCAGTCACCGCCTTGGTCGCGGGCCTGATCTTTGATCAGCCAGATCTTGGAACGGCCGTGGCCATAGTCTCAGTAGCTTGCTTGGTACTCTTTGTCGGGGGGCTACCGTGGGGACAAATTGTCTCTTTAGGATTTCTCGGTAGTGGCTTGCTCGCACTTGGTATTAGGACGGCGGAATATCGCCTCGAGCGTTTTATGGCATTTCTTGATCCCTGGCAAGATCCCTTGGATACTGGCTACCACATTATTCAGTCTCTCTTTGCTATAGGGTTGGGCGGTGCTTTTGGCAGAGGCCTAGGCGAAAGTATTCAAAAGATATTTTTTCTGCCAGAACCCCACAATGACTTTATATTCGCCATTATCAATGAGGAATGGGGTTTTATAGGCGGCTTTGTCATCGTCTCCTTGTTTGGTGCGGTGGCGTGGCGCGGTCTGAGGATTGCCGCTCGCGCGCCCGACAGGTTTAGCGCACTCTTAGCCACTGGTCTGACCTCCATGATTGTCGCTCAGGCCTTTATAAACATGGCGGTGGTAACTGGGGTAATGCCCGTTACCGGCATTACTCTACCTTTTATCAGTTATGGGGGTAGCTCTCTCCTCGTCGTGATGGGTTCCGCTGGCATTCTCCTCAACATCTCAAAATTTTGTCGTGAATGAGGTAGGGCATGAAGATCAAAGTCATTTTCTCCGGCGGTGGTACGGGGGGGCATGTCTATCCGGCCATTTCCCTAGCGCACGAGGTCATCAAGCGTCATCCTACCGCGGAAGTGCTCTTTGTAGGCGCTAAACGCGGGCTCGAGAACCAAATCGTGCCGAGCGAGGGTTTTCGACTCTTGACTTTGGAGATAAGCTCTCTGCCACGCCGCCTCTCTATTGAGCAGTTGCGTACGGTGTATCGTGCCCTGCGTGGCGTAGTCCATGCGCGAAACATACTGCGCGATTTTTCCCCCGACATTGTGGTGGGAACGGGGGGATATGTAGCGGGCCCCCTGCTTTTAGCGGCTGCACTTTTCGGCTACCCGACTTTAATTCACGAACAGAACGCCTTCCCCAGCTTGACAAATCGCCTCCTAGCGCGCTTCGTTGACAAGATTGCGGTGAGTCATCGTGCGGCAACAAAATTTTTCCCCGCACACAAAGTGGTAGTAACGGGGAATCCCCTTCGCCCCGAAATTCTTGGGGCCGACAGAGAAGGCGCACGCTTGCGACTTAACGTCCCTCTTTTAGACAAGGTGCTGTTGGTGGTAGGGGGGAGTGGAGGAGCGAGAGTTCTCAACGAGATGTTTAGCTCTTGCTACGACGATTTTTCTCGCAAAAAAGTGCGGGTCTTTCACGTTACCGGTAGGCGCGACTATGAGGCCATTAACAAAGTGGCGCAGGATTATCTTGGTCCCTACCTGACACTTATTGAATATGCTACTAATTTGCCAGAGCTTTTGGCGGCAGCTGACTTGGTGATTTCGCGTCCGGGTGGAACTACGGCCGAGCTCGCATATCTAGGCAAGCCTAGCATCCTCATCCCCGCGCCCATAGCCGCAGAAAATCATCAGTATCATAACGCGAAAGTGTTTAGCGAAGCAGGGGCGGCCATACTCATGGAGGAACATAGTCTGACTTCCCGCCTACTTGGTGAAAAGGCGAGTGAAATTCTCTTTAGCGAAGCGCAGTTGTCGTCAATGTCACGACAGGCGTACAGGCTCGCTTTCCCAGCTGCGACCAAGGATATATGCGACCTGCTAGAGAATCTCAAGAATCAGCACCGCAAGTAACAATGCTATGCTCCCCGGCAGAGGATAGGGCAGGAAACGATTGTACACATAGCGCTCGATTCCGCACGGTGTCACCCGAACATTTGCCCAATATATGGAGGAGCGTCTGAGGCGTCTTGGCGGCAGGATAGCATGGTAGAAGTAGAAGGGGGAGTTGTCATGTTAAAAGGAGCCTTTCTTATCGTTCTCGTGCTCTTTTTCTGCTGGCAGATGGTGCAAGCTCCTTGGCTGTTCGCGCTAGAACAGGTTGAGGTGAGAGGCGCGGAAACTTTAAGTGCGCAACAAGTCGAGAAACTGGCCGGTGTATGGCGGGGGGAGAATCTATTTTGGCTTAATGTACGTGAAGTTACCGAGCGTTTAACGGCTCACCCGCAAATTGCTGGGGCTTCGGTTCGCCGTCATTGGCCTAATAAACTACATATTTCAGTCGCAGAGAACATTGGGCTCGCGGTCATACCTTATCATGATGGATTTGTTGAAATCGACGGTCATGGCAAAATCATCTCTATCGTGCCTGACTTTAGCCGCGTCAACTTGCCAATTATTACGGGGGTTCCCTTGACAGATATCGCGCTTGGCGACAGCATAGTTCATCCCCTGTTTGCACCCGCGCATCGGGTCGTGTTGAATTTGCCTAGTAGCGTTAGGTCAAGTGTATCGGAAATAAATATTGGGGAAAATGGTTTCGTCAACATTACAACGACCACGGGCATTCTCATAAGATTGGGCAATGAAACCCAAACACAGTCACGTCTTGCTTTGCTGCCAGCCGTGCTTTATGCTTATAAGAACAGGGGATTGTCGCGAGAAACGACGGCCTACATCGACATGACAGGCGAGGTCCCCGTATATAAAGGACGGTAGTAGATGAAAGGACGCTCTCAAGTTGCCCTCACCGTGGTGTGTCTGTTGCTTGGCTGGCTGCTCGCGCTGCAAATTCGCAGCACCGGAAATTTTGCCACTGTTGTCCCCGACCTGCGCACCTCGGAAATGCGAGTTCTCCTGATGGATGCCATGCGTCAAAACCAGAATCTGCAGGAAGAAGTCGATGGGCTGCGTCAGCAGCTCAGCGGGTATGAGTTGGCTGCCACGAGAGGTGAAGACGCGCTTGAACAGTTGCATGATAATTTAGAGAAGGCTCGCGTGTTGGCTGGCATTACCGCTGTAGTGGGGCAGGGATTAACCGTCACCATCAATGATAGTGAACGGGCGGCGGCAGCCGCGGATGACCCCGCCTTGTTCATTGTACATGATGAAGATATTCTTAAAATAGTAAATGTCTTACGAGCCGCGGGGGCGGAAGCTATATCTGTCAACGGACAGCGACTGTTGGCGACTAGTGAAATCCACTGTGCCGGGCCGTCTGTGTCGGTGAACAACACCCGCATTGCTGCACCATTCATCGTGACTGCTATAGGCGACAATAGAGCTTTAGAGAGTGCCTTGCGCATGAGGGGTGGTATTATCGAAACCTTGAGTTATTTTGGTATCGAGATCGAGATAAGGCTGCACGAAAGAGTGGTGGTGCCTGGGTTTACACGGCCACTACGCTTCGAATGGGCCGAGCCTGTACTGGGGAGATAGGACAATGTTATTGGCTATAGTTGGTTTATTGATGGGACTTTTGCTCGGGTTTGTCAGCGGCGTGAGAATTCCTCCCCATTTGGCGCCATATACGGCGGTAGCGCTGCTGGCAGCTGCTGACTCGCTCTTGGGGGGCTTGAGGTCCTCGCTGTCTGGCACCTTCGACGACACAATTTTTGTCAGTGGGTTAATAAGTAATGCCCTGCTGGCTGCCCTGCTCGCCTTTGTGGGTGATAGGATGGGTATCAATCTCTACCTGGCCGCCGTAGTGGCCTTTGGAGTGCGTATTTTTCAAAATCTCGCCATTATCCGCAGGATGCTCCTGCTCCGAGTATGATAGAATTAGCTGGTATTATGAAGGGTGGTGGACGCGTGCGGAAAGAACTGATTGCGAGTTTGGATGTCGGGACAGCTAACACGCGCTGTGTCATTGCCGAAGTTAAAGACCGCGGCGAAGTGCAAATTCTCGGCATGTGTAGCCGCCCTTCGGCAGGTATGCGCAAAGGATTAATCGTTGATGTCGAGGCTAGTGCCGCTTGCGTGCGCGATGTGGTAACATTTGCAGAGCGCATGGCGGGGGGGACAACAGACTCCCTTTTTGTCGCTCTCTCACCGCTGCATGCGGTGCTACAGCCCTCTAAGGGCATGGTCGCTGTACTAGGCGCTGACCACGAGGTCAGCCAAGAAGACGTCGATCGAGTTATGCAAGCGACACGGCTCGTCAATTTGCCGCCCAATCGAGAGATCGTCGATATGGTGGCTCTGCAGTACATAGTCGATGGCTACGGGGGGCTCAAAGACCCGGTGAATATGATTGGCATGCGACTAGAGCTAGAGGCGATGTTGGTTGTAGGCAATTTGACAGCCCTCTCCAATTTGCGGCGTAGCGTAGAGCGCGCGGGCTATGCCGTGGCAGGCTTTGTGCTTAAACCGCTCGCGCTAGGTGAATTGCTCTTAAACGAGGATGAGCGAGAACTAGGTGCCGAGCTTGTTGATGTCGGCGCAGCAGTGACCGAAACAGCTTATTTTGCGGAAGGAGCTTTGCGCTCTATTGGTGCGGTGCCCCTCGGGGGTGCCTATGTCAGCAGTGACCTGACCATGGGGCTTCGTGTCAGCACCAAGACCGCCGAGCGTCTTAAGACCGAAGTTGACTGGTTTACCCAGCCTCCCGACAAAGCCGTGGATTTGGCGAGTTTTGGCCATGTAGAGGCGCGACGTGTCACGGCGGGTGAAATTATCGACATTATGGAGCCCCGCTACGAAGAGATGTTTAACTTGGTACGGCAGCAGTCGCGCGAAATGAACGGTGGCGAGGTGCCCAATGGCGGGTATGTGATCACCGGTGGCGCGACCAAGCACAAGTCGTCTCTCGCCATGTTGCGGCGTATTTTAGGAAATCGCGTGAGAGTGAGCGCTGAAACCTACGGCGCTGTTGACGACCCCGGCTACAATGTCGCGGTGGCCGTGCTGACATATGTTCTAAACCGGCGCGGGGGACAAGCTAGTGTCAACAAGCAACAAAAGAGCGGGCGCGGTATTGTGGATAAAGTCAAAGGGTTTTTTCAAGATTTTTGGGAGTAGTATGGGGGGCGAGGCAGTATGTTAGAGTGGGATATAGGGTATGACAATCATGCTAAAATTAAGGTGATCGGTGTCGGTGGAGGCGGCAGTAATGGCGTCAACCGCATGATTGATGCCGGACTAAAAGGTGCCGAATTTATTGCCGTCAATACAGATGCGCAAGCTTTAGCCTCGTCGCGGGCTACTCACAAGTTACAGATTGGGGAGAAACTTACGCGCGGACTTGGCGCGGGCGCGAATCCCGAGGTGGGTGCTAAAGCAGCTGAAGAAAGTCGCGACCTCTTAGCCAAGGCCCTGAAGGGTGCAGACATGATTTTTGTTACCGCCGGGATGGGCGGTGGTACGGGCACTGGGGCAGCGCCAATAGTGGCCGAGGTGGCACGCGAATTGGGTGCCCTGACCGTGGGTGTGGTCACAAAACCATTCGGTTTTGAAGGCAAGCGCCGTATGACACAGGCCGAGCGCGGCATTGCCGCCCTGCGTGAAAAGGTCGATACAATCATCGTCATTCCAAATGATCGCCTGCTGCAGGTGGCCGATAAAAATACCACCTTTGTGGAGGCTTTCCGTACAGCAGATGATGTGCTCCGGCAGGGGGTGCAGGGTATTTCTGACGTTATTATGGTTCCTGGGCTTATAAATGTTGACTTTGCCGACATTAAAGCCATTATGTCAAATGCTGGTTCCGCGCTGATGGGTATTGGCACCGCTAGTGGTGAGGGTCGCTGTGTAGCCGCTACCAAGATGGCTATATCAAGCCCTCTCCTCGAAACATCCATTGACGGTGCCAAAGGAGTATTGCTAGCCATTACTGGTGGTCCCACTCTCAGCCTATTTGAAGTCGATGAGGCTGGAAAGATTATTCACCAGTCAGTGGACATTGATTCTAATTTTATCCTGGGCGCGGTCATTGACGAGTCGCTAGGTGACTCGGTGCGGGTTACCGTCATTGCCACCGGTTTTGAAGGCCGCAAGCCGAAGGAACATGTGTTTGATGGTATCACTATTTCGCCGCTTGATGATAATCAGCTCGATATACCGACCTTTGTGCGCCGAAAACGCAGTTTTGATAAATAGTTTTTTGCGAGAAGTGACATTTTTCCACACCCCTTGCTCATTATAGTCAACATGGGCGGGGGTGTTTGTCTTAGTCATCTGCGTTGACTCACTGTGGTTACTTAAATGGGCCATGAATTGGTATTCGCTGTGGCTAGTATTAGCAGGTCGGTCGGATAAATTGTCATGAAGACCCAAGATGTAGTACCATAGAGGCAAGAGGTATCTATGGATTGGGGTGGAACGGGTGAAATGCCCCCAGTGTGACTGCGTAGACAGTCGGGTGATTGATAGTAGACCGACCGCTGAAGACAGCACCATTCGGCGCCGGCGCGAATGTCCAGCCTGCCTGCGCCGATTCACGACTTATGAGCGACTGGAAGAACAGCCTCTAGTGGTTATCAAGAAGGATGGAAGCAGGCAAGTATTTAGCAGGAGTAAGATTCTCGCCGGGCTTCTTAAGGCTTGTGAAAAACGCCCCGTGTCCTTAGACGTCTTGGAGGCAGCTGTCCTAGACATCGAGGCAAAGCTTTTAAATGAAATGCCCTCTGAAATCCCCTCCGCGCGCATCGGCGAGCTGGTTATGGAGCGATTGCGCGGTATTGATGAGGTGGCCTATGTTCGTTTTGCCTCGGTCTATCGCCAGTTCACTGATATCAACAATTTTCTCGGTGAACTCGAGAAAATTCTCAAGGTGCGTGGACAATGAAAGAGTTGTCTAAAGCGCTACTAGAAGGCAAAATTCGCGACCTCCTTTTAGAGAATGTAATGGCCGCCTCTTGGCATGATGCTCTGCGGCAGGGACTAGTCTACGTTCATGCGTTAACGCCAGAATTTCGCTCCCTGCTTTTCGTGCCCGAGTTTCGCCACCTACCTGCCAAAGACGAAGCTTCGTACATGCTAGGGCTTGTTCACGCCACTACACTGGCGTCCATGCAGGCTGTAGAGCTCTCTATGCCCCATTTTGTCACGGATATCGGTCTGCCCTGTTTGCAGCTCTATGGCGCAAACCGCTTGCCGGCAGTGTTTAGGCAGCTATTTGCCCTCTGGTCGCTTTCGCCAAAGAGCCCTATCTCGCTCAATATCGGCGATGAGCTTGACTTAAATTCTCTCATCATTATGGAGACTGTGCTTGACGTGCTCGATGAGGGGGCAACTTTTCTTCTGCCACAGATCATCGTGCGAGTGCGCAAAGGAGTTAATCTCGAACGCGACAGCGGTGGGTTTATGGTTCTTCACAAGGCCCTTGATATGGCCCGATCGAGGGCTGGAATGGCCTTTGCCCTGATGGATTCTCCCCGCAACAGCGCCTTTATGGGCCTCTTAGCTTTTTCGAAACATGGCTTGCGCTTAGAGCCGGCACGACTTGACTTCTATCAAGGCACACGTGGGCAAGCAATTGGGGGGCAAGTTTCTCTCAACTTGGCCAAGGTGCTTATACATGGGATGTCAGGATTGCAAGAGGCCATAGCTATCGCCGCCAGGCTCTTAGCGACAAATCTTGAGCTCACGGCGCGGGAAGGTATGCTTGACAAACTGAGGGGCATTCCTCTTATCATCAATTTGAGTGGACTGCATTGTTATCCCATGTCGCATGAGCTTTTCGAGATGCTAGGCCTGATCGGGGAGCAGGTAGCCGGACTACGACGTGAATTTGATTTGAACTTCATGCTGGCGGCCACGGGGGAAGAATTGCCTTTGGCCACGGGCGAAGAAATGGGAGTGGGCAAGCATAAAATTTCGGCCTTGGTGGCTAGCATGGAACATTACTTGCCCGCAGGACACTGCTTGCGATTGCACTCTGGCCCCCACATGAGTGTGGACGACCTCTATGGACAGCTTAGTGAGGCCAGCGAAAAGGGAATTAGTTTTCTACGCTTCATGCCCGATGATGTGCGCTGTGCGCGTTGCCACCTGGCCGTGGCGGCGCGAGGAGAATGCCCCCAATGTGGCAGCGACAGCAGGCGACAGGTTGTTGACAGGGGCGAGGGGCTGGTGTCGGTGTCCATAGATGGTTGTAATTCTTAGGAACAAGCTGGGGAGGGTTGAACTTTTGCCAGTACCAGCAGGATTTCACCAGAGTCATCGCGAATAATATGCCGGAAGAGGGGGGAGTCGCTTGGTAGCGGTAAGGAGCAAGAGAAGACGGGCGCGACGACGCCTGCGCGTCGCTAAGCGGCTGCTCCTCATAGTGTTAGTCGGCATCCTTGTCTATGGGGTTTTTAACTTGGTAAGCGTTGCCTATCGCAGGGTAGTCTACCCTCCGGTGCGCTATCAACAGGCGCAGGCAGTAGATACTGCCGTGTTTGCTGGTCAGGCCCTGGTATTGCGCGATGAACTGGCACTTGTGGCGGCGCAGGCTGGTGTTTTGAATATTTTAGTGGACCATGGCGCGAAAGTGCAAACGGGGCAAAGCCTTTTTGAAATCGTGGATAAAAGTCTCTTGTCGTCGATCGATGAGCAGCTTGCGCTAACGTCTGATGAGAGTCCGGGTGAAGTCGCTCCAGAGGCCGTCATCGTCGAGCGACGCCAACAATTGCTCCACGCTCAGCAGAGCGTCCGCACCTTAGCGGGTGAAGTAGCTCTAGGCGTTCGTAGCAGTGATGCAGGGGTGGTGGCGAAGGCCATGCGAGAGCTAACGCGGGCCAGGCAGAACGCCCAGAAGAAGGAGCAAGAGTATGCCTTTGTCACTAGATCCCATACTTTGCAGGAAGAGCGTCGCAGTGCGCTGTTAGTGCAACGTCAGCAAGCCATCCATGTAGTGAGGGCGAGCACCCCCGGCTACCTGAGCTTTGTACCAGACGAGAGCATTGGCGCACTACCCATATCAGAATATGCGTCAGTGACCATTGACATGGTTCGGCAGCAGCGCAGTGTGGTAGCGGCTAGGCCAAATGGCGAGAGAGTGCCAGCGGGACAGGCGGTCGGTGTGGTGATCGACCCCTCGCACGCTATGTTAATCTTTGAGGCGCCAGAAACTATTGCCTTGCCTCAATTGGTGGACGTTGCCATCGGTGACACAGTAATGCTGGCGCAGGCCCTACCGCCCCTGTTGACGGAGGTAGAGGGCAAGGTACTAGTCCCCCTGAGACTCGAAAGTCCACCCCTTGCGCCCCTGTTGCAGCGCAATGTGCAGCTAGTGGTGCGTCCCCGCGGAGAGCTAGTCAGCAGTATCCCGTCTAGCGCCCTAGTAATAGGGGAGGAGACGATAGTCTTTGTTAAGGCCGATACCGGTGAGCACCTCGAGCGCATAGTGAGGGTTGTGTTGACTAAGGGCAATCGAACCCACGTGACCGGACTTAACCCCCTTGAGACGGTAGTAGTCAACCCAGCGCGCTTGCCTCCTGCCGTGGTAGCGCCATGAGTGAAACAGCCCGAGAGATTGTAGCTGTTGTCAAGGCCTATCAAGATGTGACCTTAGTGGCCGTGAGCAAATCCGTCGGCCTAGGAGAGATAAAATTGGCCTATGACCTAGGTATCAGGCACTTCGGCGAAAATCGCGTACAAGATGCTCTGCCTAAGATTGAGCAGTGTGGACTGCCCTTGACATGGCACTACATAGGTCATATTCAGACAAACAAATTGCGTAAAATCATGGGGTCTTTTTCTCTAGTGCACTCTTTGTGTAGTCGGCGGGTGGCCGAAGAGGCGAGCAAACTGGCCCAAGCCGAGGGGAAAATCTTCTCCTGCCTTGTACAGGTCGATACTACAGACGAAGAAACGAAGCAGGGCCTCAGGCCCGGAGAGGTCGGGCAGTTTATCGAATATGTAGCTGGCCTCAAAGCTATATCGATTCAAGGTTTGATGACCATGGGCCCCAACACCCTAGATAAAGGGCTGATACGGCAGTCATTTCGGCAGGTTCGCCAGCTCTACGATGAACTTAGTCGTGAGACATGGCCTTTTGTAGAAATGCGCCATCTTTCCATGGGCATGAGCAGCGATTACCGCCTAGCGCTTGACGCCGGTTCTAATATGGTGAGAATTGGAACTGCTATTTTCACGCAGCTTGAATGACGAGGAGGAAGCAAACGATGAGAGAGAAGTCTCGATGGAAACGATTGTTAGATTTTGTTGGCTTCGATAGCGACGATGATGAGGAAGAAGATGTGCGGCGAGAAGTATTTCCGCCTGAAGATTCGGCTAGCGAGTCGGTAAACCCGCGCCGTCCCCAGCAAGTAGTCGACCTCGCGAAGCGACAGCAAATGAGGGTGGTCGTTGTGCAGCCAAGTAGTTTCGATGATGTGCCCAATATTGTTGAGCATGTCAAGGCACGCCGTCCGGTTATCATTAATCTCGATATTTGCGATCAAAAGGGGCGGCAGCGCATCCTCGATTTCATGTCGGGAGCGACTTATGGCAGTGGCGGTCGCATGCAGAAAATTAGCGAGTGCATTTTTCTCTCCGCGCCCTCGACCGTGCAAATTGATAACATCACGGGCGAGATTTATGACGACGGACTGTCCGGCACCAAGCCCAATCAGAAAAAAGGCAATTAACAGAAGCCCGTACTTAACTAAGGAGGACTGAGTTTATGCCATTAAAACCGCAAGATATCAGCAAAAAAGAGTTTAAAAGGGCCATACGTGGTTACAGTGTAGAAGAAGTAGATGATTTTCTTGATCAGTTTACCCGCGACTACGAAGCCTCCTTGCGCGAGCTAGCCACGCAACGCGAGCAAATACAAAAAGTAGAGGATAAGCTAAGCCACTACTACAAGCTCGAACAGACCCTCCACGGGGCCTTGATGGTGGCACAAGAGACGGCCGAAGAGGTCAAAAACTCCGCCCGCAAAGAGGCTCAACTTATTGTCAAAGAGGCTGAAGTTCGTGCGGAAAGAATGGTTGAAGATGCCATCGGCAAGTCACGCAAAATGGCCTCTGAATACACTGAAGTGCAAAAACAGGCCGAGATTTTTCGGGGCAGGTTGCGGGCATTATTGCAGGCGCAGCTAGAGATGATCGGTTCTACCGATTGGGATAAACTTTCGCAGTAAAAAGACTGATGGCATGGTCGTTCTTGCGCCAGGGCAAGTTAGCCTTAGGCTAAGAGAGGTGATTGACATGGACAGGGAGACTTCTAAAGGCTTTGAACGCAGACTTGCGTCCTTCTGCGACTATTTAGAACGAATGCGACTGGCCGACTATGTGGACATGGCGAACAACCCGTGGCGACTGCTGTGGGTCAATTTTCTCGCGGGTCTCGCGCGCGGGGTGGGGTTTGCCATTGGCGGCAGCCTGCTGGCGGCGGGGCTGATCTTCCTGCTAACTCAAATCGCGACGCTGAACCTGACACTCATCAGTGAGTTCATAGCCGAGATAGTCCGCTTGGTAAGCATGCAGTTAGGGCGTTAGGATCTACATAGTTGAATTTTGCGGAGGTCAAATTATTGATAGCTGCTGTGCTGTTGTCACTCTTAATCCTGATTCTCGACCAAGTGAGCAAGCACTTGGTCTTCTTAAATTTGCCTTTTGGAGAATCCGTAGTGCTCTGGCCTGGGGTGCTATCCTTAACGCATCTGCATAATTTTGGCGCAGCCTTTGGGCTATTTGCCGGGCAACGTTGGCTCTTCGTCCTGGCTGTGTTCATAACTGTGGCCATACTCATCATGTGGCGTAAAGACATTTTGCGGGCTGGCCCCCTGGCGGTTTGGTCATGCGCACTGCTACTAGGAGGAGCCCTAGGTAACTTCCTTGATCGCCTCAGGCTAGGCTTTGTGGTCGATTTCATTGACCTTGGTTTCTGGCCTGTTTTCAATGTGGCCGACTCGGCGATCGTAGTCGGGGCATTATCCTTGGCCATCGTAACCATACGTGCCGAGTTGAAATGAGCGAGCACACATATGTAGTCTCTCCTGGTGAGGCGGGGTTGCGTCTAGACGTAGCGGTAAGTCGCTTTTTTCCTGCCATTACGCGCAGTCAAGCCCAACGCCTTATCGAGGCCAGACAAGTGACTGTCGACGATGAGCCGCAAAAATGCAATTACAAAATCAGGGCCGGGCAGCGCTTGGTCGTAGTCATATTACCCCCCGTGGCCAGTGACGCCCTGCCCGAAGACATCCCGCTAACAGTCATCTATGAGGACAGTGATATAGTTGTCGTGAACAAGGCAGCCGGACTGGTAGTGCACCCTGCGGCGGGTAACTGGCGCGGAACTTTAGTCAATGCCCTGCTCTACCATGTGGATGGTCTGTCGGGGATAGGCGGTGAAGAGCGACCTGGGATCGTGCATCGCTTAGACAAAGATACGTCGGGACTCTTAGTCGTGGCGAAGAATGATTATAGCCATGCGCATCTAGTGCGTCAGCTGGCTTCCCGCACTATGGGGCGAGAGTACCGAGCCCTGCTACACGATAGACTGCGACAGGAACAGGGCACAGTCGATATGCCCATAGGGCGTCATCCCCTGCGGCGCAAAGAAATGGCCGTCTGCCCCGATGGGCGTCCGGCCAGAACTCACTACGAAGTTATAGAGTTTTTTGCCAAGTACACTCTCGTGAAATGCAAGCTCGATACGGGGCGGACTCACCAAATACGTGTGCATATGAACCATATCGGGCACCCCATCGTTGGGGACCCCGTCTATGGCCCGCGGCGCAGTGCCTTTGGCCTTAGTGGGCAACTACTGCATGCCGAAAAGTTGGTGCTAGTTCATCCTCGCCGCGAGGAAAAAATGACCTTTGTCTGTGAGTTGCCACAAGTCTTTGCGGATACTCTGGCGAGATTGCGCGCGGGACACTAAGGATAACTTTGGGGGCATGAAGTTTGGAATATAGAATGAAGGCGCAGCTCATGGACGAGAAAGCCATGGAGAGGGCAATCACTCGCATTGCCCACGAAATCATCGAGAAGAACAAAGGCGTGGAAAATCTGCTGCTCTTAGGCGTGAAGCGCAGGGGAGTTCCCCTGGCTACTCGCTTGCGCGAGGCTATTTTCCATATTGAAGGCCGCGAGGTAGCAGTCGGGGTCATTGATATTACTCTCTACCGCGATGACCTTTCGCCCGCACATGATGAGCCTGTTGTCAAGGAGTCTACTTTGCCTATTGTCACAGGCAAGACCGTAGTGCTTGTAGATGATGTGCTGTATACCGGCCGGACGGTGCGGGCAGCCCTAGATGCCATTGTCGATCAGGGGAGACCAAGTAGCATTCAGTTGGCCGTGCTCATCGATAGAGGACATCGCGAGCTGCCTATACGAGCCGACTACGTAGGTAAAAATGTACCTACCTCACGGCGGGAATTAATTGCGGTCGAAGTCTTGGAGTACGATGGGCGCAATCAGGTCTTACTTTTGGAGCAAGGCTAGAGGGTAGGGGCGCGCACAATGAGGGTGCGCTGGTTTTCGTAATGCACAAAACCTGGTCGCCCCCCCGCGGGGCGTTTTACATAGCGGCGTTCGGTAAAGTCGACCGGAACATTGGCGGAGTGGCGCTGGCTGCTGTAGTAGGCCGCTAAATGCGCGGCATAAAGCAAGGTATCGTCGCTTAACGCCGCGGAATAGACAATAATGACATGGCTCCCCGGTGCCTTTTGCACATGTAGCCACACATCCTTGGGGCCGGCTGCTTTAACTAAAGCATCGTTCTGTAGGTGATTGCGACCCACGAGAATGGTAGAGCCATCCGGTGCCAAAAATTTTAGCGGGCCGCCCTGTATGGCGGGCTGCTTTGTTTTACCCCGAGTTTGCGGCAGTACGCCGATGTCTTGTAACTCTCGCGCGACTTCAAGGAGCGTTGATAAATCGTCCGCCAAAGAGATGGCAGACAGCAGTGAAGCAAAGTAATCCCTTTCAAGTAGGCATTGCGACAAGCGCAGAAGACTATGCTTCTCCGTGCCTTCCGCGCGGTTAAAACGCTTGAAGTACAGTTTGGCGTTATCTGTTGTACTGAGCTTGGGGTCTATAGGAACGGCCACTTCGGTTAGGTCGGGACTGTAGTAATCGACTACCATCGCGGCTGCACCTTCTTTGCGGCAGTCCGCCACATTGGCGTAGAGCAGTTGCCCATAGCGCTTGAGGGGTTCTCGTTCACGACTCTTGGCAATGTCCTTTTCTAGGGCCTCCTCGCGGCGCCTAAGCTTAGCGAGATGGGTCTCTACCTCTTTGCTGAGTTTCTGGCGCAGTTGGCGCACTGGGTCATCGTGACCACTGGCCTGAAATGAGGTGACAAGTAAACTATTTACCCCTATGACATTTTCTGGCGTGAGGTTTAGCTGGGGGAGAGGATGGATGTGAAAGTGGATCTTCTCGCCGCGGTACAGGTAGCCATGTACCACCTCGCCGCGTTGGCAACGGCAGGCCAAGTCGTAAACCTCCCGGGTGAGCTTGTGGGACTGGTCTAAGGTGAGCTGGGTGGGCGCAGAGCCGCTCAGTGTGAGAGACGTGGTGATAGCAGTGGCCAGTGGTAAGGACAGGCCATTTACAAGGCTGCACAAGAGTTGAGGCACAGTTTGCGTGCTTTGCTGCCCTGCGGCAAAAAGAGTCTCTGCCGGCAGGCTAAGGGGGGAAAACTTGCCCTGAGAGGGAGGGGCTTCATACCTTAGACCAGGCAAGATAGGACGCAATACAGCTGTGCCCCAAGGGATGCGCTTGACGGCATCAAGGATAACACCATTAGCGTGCAAGATGATATTGCTGTGGCGCCCGGTGAGCTCGACAGACAAGTAGTAGGTTTTTTGTTCGCCTAATTCATCGCGCCCCAGGAAGGAGAGAGTAATCACCCGTTCGAAGTCTTCCATGTGAAGAGACAGCAGGCGACTCCCTTCGATGAACTTGCGCAGCATCAAGCAGAAAAGAGGGGGGCTTGGGGGGTTCTCGAACTGATCGGTAGTTACGTAGAGGCCCGGAAAACGGGGGTCAAGAGAAATCACCAAGCGCTGTTTCTTTTTGGTCTCGCCTAGCAGCAGTGTCAGTCGGTGTGGGTCAGGTTGGTGCACCTTTACGATGCGAGAATCCGCAAAGTCTCTGTGCAGCTCGCTGACCAAAGCATTAAGAATAAAACCGTCCAAGCTCAAGAAAAGACCTCCTTTCGCTTCCCTTATCTTAACCTGTCCATTTTCTCTGCACAAGGCACATAGAAATACGAGATAAAGAGGAAGCAGAGTTAGCAAGGGAAAGCGGGGTCTCTCAGCAGGGGTTGCAGGGCTTCTGCCGGACCGGACAGGGAGGAGGTTCCCTTGATATTCTAGGCGGAGAAGGTATACTATACAGAGAAGCATATGTAGTAATCGCCGGAAGGTGTGATGGGTATCCGCAGTATGACTGGGTTTGGTCGAAGCGCTGGCACAACCCTGCTTGGGCAGGTCACTGTCGAAGTAAAGAGTGTCAATCATCGCTATCTTGATTTCTCTGTTCGTATGGCGAGGGACCTTGCTTTCATGGAAGAAGATGTTAAGTCGTTGCTCAGGGAGTTTGTGACGCGCGGCCGTGTTGAAGTCACGGTGAAGTTGGCTGCGAAAACAACGCTGAACAGAGGGGTCAGTTTTAATCTCGAGCAAATTGCGGAGTACCACGACAGGCTGCTCGAAGTAGCAGACCGTTTTTCCCTCCGTCACGAGGTGACGCTCGCACAGCTTTTGGCGCTGCCAGGGGTTGTCATCGAGCCCGAGCCTTTGGCTGATAGCGGTGCCATCGGCGAAGAGGTGAAGCACTTGGTCAGGCAGGCGGCTGAGAAGCTCCTTGACTCGCGCACGCTCGAGGGAGAGCGGCTCCGCGACGATATCGCCCAGCGCGTGGCAGAGATCGCCACATGGGTTGAGCTCATACATAGTCGTTCCTTATCATCGGTAGATGTATATCGCCAGCGCTTGCATGAGAATATCAAACGACTGGCCCCTGATGTCTCGCTAGACCCCAGCCGACTTGAAATGGAAGTAGCTCTCTTTGCTGACCGCGCTAGTATCACCGAGGAAGTGGTGCGCATGCGGGCACACCTTCATAATTTTCATAGTTTCTTAGATGCAAAACAGGCCATCGGCCGCAAAATGGATTTTTATCTCCAAGAAATGAGCCGCGAAGTAAATACCATGGGCAGCAAGTCTGCCGATGTTGCCATCAGTCAGCTCGTCGTAGACATTAAGAGTGAGCTTGAGAAAGTGCGGGAGCAAGTACAAAATCTCGAATAACTCACACGCGAAGGGAGTCCATGCCATGGAAATGCGCCTTGTTAATATCGGCTTTGGCAATATTGTCGCCGCGAACCGTATGGTTGCGATTGTTAGTCCAGAATCTGCCCCCATCAAACGTATCATACAAGAGGCCCGAGACCGTGCTATGCTTGTTGATGCCACCTATGGGCGGCGCACACGCGCCGTTATTATCACTGACAGTGGTCATGTGATACTCTCCGCGGTGCAGCCCGAGACAGTCGCACATCGCCTCGTCGGGAAGGACCATAAATTCGAACCAGAACCTGATGACAAAGACGAAAAAATAGAACAAGACCAGTAGGGGGAAGACAATTATGATGATTTGGCCTTCTGTAGATAAACTTTTGCAGAGAGTAGACAGCAAGTACACCCTAGTCATCGCGGCCTCCAAGCGGGCGCGTGAGTTAGCGCAGAATAATAAGCACAATGTAGGTAAGCCCGTGACTATCGCCTTGCAGGAGATTGACCAAGGCATCATTACTTATCAGCGATTAAAACAGGGGGAAAAGTAGCATGGCAGAGGTCATGCTCTTTTTTTAGAGTAAACTGATGTTTGTACAGGCCATCTGTAACATTGGCGCGCTTTCAAGGCGCGCGCTCACGTATCGGGGCGAGGCCCCTCTGGGCAGCCTCATCACCGTGGAGGTAGGTAAGCGCAAAGCCACGGCGATCGTTATAGCGCATAGTGCTTCTTCTGATTTAGAAGGAGAAACAATCAAAGAGTTAAACGAGGTTCTTTATGGGGGTTATGCGTGGCTTTCGAGCGACCTAATTGCGCTGGCCGCCGTAGTGGCAGACTACTACCTCTGCTCTCTCGGGGCAGTGCTTGAACTTATGCTGCCTGTGCCTTTCGCCGCCAAAGAGGTTAGCGGGCTGAAGAGACCGCCCAAGGAGAAAACGCTCCTCCATGCGGCAAACCTCGTCCGCCAGCAGCCTCTTGAGCTGACCGAGGCGCAAAGCGCGGCAGTAGAGGCCCTCAAGGCGGCGATGCTTAGTGGTAGCAAGAAACCATACCTGCTTTATGGAGTTACAGGTAGCGGCAAGACAGAAGTCTACCTGCAAGCGCTTGCCCTTGTAGTGGCCCGCGGACAGCAGGCGATTTATCTTGTGCCCGAGATCTCTCTCACCCCACAGGCTATCGCGGCCGTGGTGTCGCGCTTTGGCGACAAGGTCGCCGTAGTGCATAGCGCCCTTTCTGCTGGTGAGCGCGCCAGAACCTGGCAGAGTATCGCCGCAGGCAAAAAGCAGATAGTGGTGGGGGCGCGTTCAGCGGTTTTCGCACCCGCAAAAAATTTAGGCCTCATTATCATTGATGAGGAACATGAGACGAGTTATCGCCATGAGGGTGGGGTTAATTTTCACGCTAGGGTGGTGGCCCAACTGCGCGTGCAGCGGGCAGGGGGTCTCTTGCTCTTAGGCAGTGCCACACCTTCTTTGGAGGTGTACACTTCGGCCACCCAGGGAAGATCAGAGTTGCTCCGTCTCGCCAGCCGACCCAAGGGCAGTTTTCTGCCCGAAGTGAAAATCATTGATATGCGTGAAGAGTTGCGGGCTGGGGTCAAAGGGCTGCTTTCCACTCCGCTCAAACTGGCCATGGCCGAAAGGCTCGCCCTAGGCGAGCAGGCCCTGCTGCTTTTTAATCGCCGCGGCTATGCTCAGTTTTCGCTTTGTCAAGATTGCGGCTTTATCCATCTGTGTCCCCATTGCGACATTAGCCTGCGTCTGCATGCTGGGGCCAGCGTACTGAAATGCCATTACTGCGGGCTCCACAAGCCACTTCCACCCCTGTGCCCCAAATGTGGCAGTAGGCAGATGTTAAGCCGTGGCGCGGGTACAGAAAAACTCGAGCAAGAAGTACGCGAACAGTTCCCAAACTATGGGGTCACACGTTTAGATCGTGATACAACGACGCAAAAAGGCTCGCATGAACGACTTTTGACCGAGTTCGGCTCACTTAACTCACAGATTCTCCTTGGCACCCGTATGATTGCTAAAGGGCTTGATTTTCCTAATGTCACGGTCGTCGGGGTGATTGATGCCGACAGCGGCATTTTCTTCCCTGATTTTCGTGCCGTCGAGGAAAGTTTTCATCTTTTGATGCAAGTTGCGGGGCGTTCTGGTCGGGGGCACCTCCCCGGGACGGTTTATGTACAAGCCTATAACCCCGATCATTATTGTTTGCGTCTGGCGAGCCAGCATGACTACGAGGGCTTCACGCGTGTAGAGAGTAAGCTCAGGCGCAAACTGTCGTATCCTCCTTTTGGGGGTCTCATCACTTTGCGGTTTCGCAGCCCCGATCTCTTGCGTCTACGGGAGGACACGCATCGCACCGCGGAGTTACTCTCGCAAGATAAAAGCCTCACCATTCTTGGCCCCGTGGCAGAGTCACCCGAGAAAGTGCGCGATGTCTTCCGCTATCAGATTAGCATCAAGGGCCCCAGTAGGAAGTATTTGCAAAATTATCTGCGCGAGAAGAGGGAGGAGATAGAAACCATCTGTGCAACACGTTCTCACTGGTATGTTATAATTGATTAAAGGGGTGGTTTGATGGCGATTCGCATAGTGAGAAAAAGAGGCGACGAATTACTGGGCGTTAGGGCTAAGGAAGTGAGTCGGTTCGACCACACTCTGGTACGAATTATTGACGATATGTATGATACCATGCACCACTACCATGGCATCGGCTTGGCGGCTCCCCAAATTGGTATCTCTAAGCGGATTATTGTGGCCGAGGTTGACGATGTCAAGCTAGCCCTTGTTAATCCCGAGATAATCGCAGGGGCTGGCGAAGAAGTGGATGTCGAGGGTTGCTTAAGCTGGCCTGGTAATTTCGGCGAAGTGTTGCGCAAGACACATATCAAAGTTAGGGGCCATACCGCTCTAGGCGAAGAGGTAGAAATCGTAGCCGAAGGTCTACTGGCGCGGTGCCTGCAGCATGAGATTGATCACTTAAATGGTGTTTTGTTTTGCGATGTAGCCCTTCGCCTATTAGACAAGAGCGAGCGACAAGGCCTGTCAGATGAGTAAGCGCATTATATACATGGGTAGTCCTGCTTTCGCCGTCCCAGCTCTCATGGCCTTAGTCCAAAGCGGCCATACCATTGCTGCTGTTTTTACGCAGCCCGACATGCCTGCTGGGCGTGGGCGCCTTCTCACGCCGCCACCAGTTAAGTTGGCGGCTACCGAGCTAGGTCTACCCATGGTGCAGGCGAGGTCTCTTAAAGATACAGGGGTGCAAGAGCAGATTGCGCGTCTCACTCCAGACCTTATTGTGGTCGTGGCCTATGCCGCATTACTGCCAACGGCAGTGCTTAAGATCCCCCCCTGCGGCTGCCTCAATATCCACGCCTCGCTGCTGCCGCGCTATCGCGGCGGTGCCCCCATACACTGGTCCATTGTCAATGGCGAGCCAGAAACTGGTGTGACCATTATGCGCATGGCTAGCGGCCTTGATGCCGGAGACATTATCAAACAAGCACGGGTTCCCATTGCTGACGAGGCTACGACGGGCGAAGTTACCGCTATGCTGGCCGAGGCTGGCGCGAGTCTATTGATAGACGTGCTGTCACTCCCTGATTTTGGTGAATCCCTCCGTGTCCCCCAAGACCATGCCTTGGCCACCTATGCGCGTAATGTCAAGAAAGAAGATGGGCTAGTAGTCTGGCAGCATGACGCGCTAACAATCCACAATCTTATTCGCGGCCTTAATCCCTGGCCACTGGCCTATACTTATTTTGGGGGGCAGTATTTGCGGGTTTTGCGTTCGCGCGTAGTTGATATTTCTCTTTCTTTACGTCCCGGCGAGGTAGTCAGCGTTCGCGATGATCTCTACGTCGGCACTGGGGATAAAGCCCTGGAATTGCTGCTAGTTCAGCCGTCTGGCAAGAGGGTCATGACTGGCGCGGAGTTTAGCCGCGGCTATCTACAGGGCAAAAAGGCCATGTTTCAATCTAGCTAGAGGAGGTCGATGCTATGTTTTTCTTAAATACGCCCGCCGGTATGGCGCTGCTCGTTATCGCGATGATTCTCACCTTCTTATCGCAGATTAAGATGAAAAGTACATATCAAAAGTACAGCAATATGCGCGTTAAATCCGGCCGTACGGGAGCTGAGGTGGCGCGCGAGATTCTGCGGCAGGCGGGGCTCACTGATGTGAAGGTGGAACCCATTGGGGGGACACTGACGGATCACTACGACCCGCGCTCGCGTACAGTACGTCTGTCGCCAGGAGTTTACGGTGTGTCAAGTGTCGCGGCACTAGGAGTAGCCGCGCATGAGACCGGCCACGCCTTACAGCATCAAGAGAACTATGGGCCCTTAGCCCTTCGTAGTGCCATCCTGCCCATAGCAGGATTTGGGTCCAATGCCGCCTTCCCACTTTTTATTGCCGGCCTTTTTTTCAACAATGTGATGTTTATGGACCTAGGGATATTACTCTTTTCTGGCGCAGTTCTCTTCCAGATCATTACTCTGCCGGTGGAGTTTAATGCCAGCACACGTGCGGTAGACTCACTGAGCGCTGGCGGCTATGTGACGCGCGAGGAAGAAGGGCCGGTAAAAGATATGCTTCGGGCGGCTGGTTACACCTACTTAGCTGCTACAGCTGTGGCCTTGGCCAATCTGTTGCGCTTGATTCTCCTGCGTGGGAGCAGAAGGGACTAAGGGTGGCAAACGCGCGTTTACAGGCTTTGCGAGTGCTGATGTCGGTAGAGAACGACAAGGCCTACGCCAACCTGGCCCTTGTCGCCAGCAGCAATGACGGAGCCCTAAGCGGTGCCGACAAGGCACTGCTTGTTCAGCTTGTATACGGTACGCTCTGCTACCAAGTGGCCTTAGATTATCAGTTGGACGCCTTGCTCACGCGGCCGCTGTCATCTCTGCCAATTAGTATACGCAATGTCTTACGACTGGGTGCCTACCAGATCATGTACCTGAGCCGCGTTCCTGACCGCGCCGCCGTAGATGAAGCAGTCAAGCTGGCGCTCGCCTTTGGGCATCGCGGCACAGCCGGCTTAGTCAATGCGGTGCTGCGGCGTTTATCTGCTCGCAAGGAGCAATTGTCTTGGCCGGACGAAAAACTAGACGAGGCCAACTACTTGAGCACGCGTTACGCTCACCCCCTTTTCTTGGTCAAGCGATATCTGTCTAGGCTCGGTCGGAGCGAGACTGAGGCCCTACTCGCCGCCAATAATGAGCCGCCACGTTTTAGCATCCGGGCTAATACTATGCGCACAACAGTGGCCGAGCTCAAGGTTAACCTAGCCCTGGTGGGTATTTCTGCTGCAGAAGGCCGTTTTGTTCCAGAAATCTTGTATCCCGAGCCAACGCCGTCTTTTCAGGGCGACCTTTTTCGGGGTGGACATTACCAGGTACAGGGTGAGGCCTCAGCCATGTGTGCTCATCTGCTTTCTGTCAAACCGGGGCAGCGGGTGGTCGATCTCTGTGCTGCGCCGGGGGGGAAGACAACGCATATTGCCGCACTTATGCAGGACAAGGGGGAGGTCGTAGCTATTGACCACAATGCCAAGCGACTACGCCTCGTTGAGGAAAATGCGCGCCGTTTAGGGCTTAGGTCCATCGTAACCTATGATTTGCCGGTCGAGAGAGCCCATGAAGTCGTCAAAGAGGCAGACCGCGTGTTGCTAGATGCGCCATGTTCGGGATTTGGTGTGCTGCGCCACAAGCCCGATATTCGCCAAAATCGCCAAGAATGTGATATCTTTAATCTACAAACCCTGCAGCGGCGCTTAATTCAGAGTGCCGCCGACCTAGTCGTGCCAGGGGGCATTTTGGTGTACAGTGTCTGCACAACTGAGCCTGAAGAGACCGAGGAAGTGGTTAATTTCCTGCTCGCACAGCGCCCAGATTTTAGGCTGCAGGGCTCCCTGCCTGGGCAGTATTTTTGGCCGCATCGTGACGGTGTCGATGGTTTCTTCATGGTCGCGTTTAACCGGGCGGAAGATTAAAAGGGGGTACTAGGTACATGTCACACGATTTTATCTCCATGACACCGGACGAGCGCATGGTTTGGCTGGAAGGTCTCGGGCAACCTAAGTTTAGACTTAAGCAAATTGAGGAATGGGTCTTTACCCATGCTACGACCGCGTTCAGTGAAATGGCTAACTTGCCCAAATCACTGCGTGAAGACTTAGAGGCCTCAGGCGTGCCCGTGGTGGCGCCGCGCATCGTGGCCGAGCACAAGGCCACCGCGGCCACTAAGTTGGCCTTACTACTCGCGGACGGGCAGGTCACGGAGACCGTACTTATGCACTATCGCCACGGCGTATCGCTCTGCGTTTCTTCCCAAGTAGGCTGCAAAATGGCCTGCACCTTTTGCGCAACCGGTGCGAGTGGTTTCCGCCGCCATTTGACGAAGAATGAAATGGTGGCACAACTAATTCTCGCGAACAATCGCCTGCGGGAGAATAACGAAAAAATCAGTCATATCGTGATGATGGGTATGGGGGAGCCGCTCGACAACTACGAGGAGACACTTGCTTTCATCAGAATCGCCTGCGGTCCCCTGTTTGGCATCAGTCCGCGGCGCGTCACCGTCTCCACTTGTGGGCTGGTTCCACAAATTGAGCGCCTGGCGCAAGAAGACCTGCCCCTTAATTTAAGTGTCAGTCTGCATGCTCCCAATGATGAGTTGCGGGCTACCCTGATGCCCACGGCAAAAACCTATGCCATTAACAAAATACTGGCCGCCATGCACTACTATGCCGAAACCACAGGGCGCCGAGTGAGCATCGAGTACACTCTCATTAAAGGTGTCAATGATCGCGAGAGAGATGCCGTAGAGTTAGTCAGTAAGATAAAGGGCGGCAAATTCCACGTTAATCTCATCCCCGTCAATCCTTTTCTCGGTTCTAGCTTGGAACGTCCATCTCTGCCGCGTACGAAAAAATTCCAACAAATTCTTGTTGACGCGGGGATAACTGCCACCATCAGGCGCGAACTAGGTAGCGAAATCAGTGCTGCGTGCGGGCAATTGAAAGGGAGCATCGTACCATAATTAGTGGGGGTAGAGCGATTTGTGGTCAGTTTTCAGTGAAACAAATAGGGGCATGGTGCGCACCAAGAATCAGGATGCCTTAGTTAGAGACAGCTTCGCCCTGTCTGATGTTGTAGTCTACCTATGTGCCGTGGCCGATGGCATGGGGGGCCACCTCGCGGGAGACGTGGCGTCTCGTACGGCCGTAGAAGAACTTTCCCTTGGCGTGGCGGAGGCAATTCAGGGGCTTCCACCTAGGGAGGTCTTGTCCTTGGCCGTCACCCGCGCTAACAGCAAGGTACTACATAGGGCTCAGTCAGACCCTAGTTGCTCTGGCATGGGCACAACACTGACTGCCGCCCTGTTGTTTCCTGGCGTGGCGTATATTTGTCATGTCGGTGATAGCCGGGCCTATGCCTATCAGGGCGGCGAGCTTACTCGCCTGACCAATGACCACTCTTATGTCGAAGAGTTGCTGCGTAAAGGTGAGCTCACTCTTGACGATGCCGAAAATCATCCGAAGCGTAATATTCTTACGCGAGCGCTCGGGGTGCATGACTACCTGTTGGTGGATTGTCAAGAGCATGCCTTAGGCGGCGTGGAGATGCTACTCCTTTGTACCGATGGTTTGACCAAGCTAGTAAGCGATTACGAGATACAAGGTATTATTGAGGCGCACCCCGACCCAGCAGAGGTCTTGCGGACACTGCTCGATGTAGCCTTGGAGCGGGGAGCGCCGGACAATGTGACCGTCCTCTTAATCAGCCGCGGCGGGGGTGACATTTGTGGCAACTAGGGTGCTCGGCGGGCGCTATGTACTAGGCGAGAGGCTTGGCGGTGGTGGTACAGCATTTGTCTATAAAGGACGAGACTCCCTGCTAAATCGTACCGTGGCCATAAAAGTCCTTAACGCACAACTTACGGCCGATGGCGACTTTATCGCCAAATTTCGCCGCGAGGCCCAAGCAGCGGCCAGTCTGTCTAATCCCTACATTGTCGGTGTCTATGACGTGGGTCAGGATGATGATGTCTACTACATAGTCATGGAATATGTGGAAGGCAAGACTCTGAAAGAGCTGGTGGGGGAAAAGGGTCAATTGTCGTCAGAGCTAGCTATCGACTTAGCCATGCAGATTGCCGAGGCCTTGCGGCATGCTCATCAGCATGGGGTGGTTCACCGCGACATTAAGCCCCACAACATTCTCATCACGCGCGACGGACAAGCGAAAGTGACAGACTTTGGCATCGCTCGGGCCACCACGACCTCGACCCTCACTCAGAGTGGGTCGCTAATGGGTTCGGTGCACTACATGAGTCCCGAGCAAGCGCGGGGTGGCTACACTAATGAGCGCTCCGACATCTATTCCCTAGGCGTCGTAATGTATGAGATGCTAGCGGGGGTGGTGCCCTTTACGGGTGACAATCTGGTTTCTATCGGGCTCAAGCATTTGCAAGAGGACCCCCGCCCCATAAGGGAGCATAGGGCTGAGATTTCACCCGGACTCGAGAAAATAATCGCCAAGGCGATGTGCAAAGAACAGAGCAAGCGTTACCAATCAGTCACGGAGATGATTCGAGATTTAGCGGATATGTCAGGTATAGCAGGGATAGGTGGCGTCACCTCAGAGACAACTAAAGGCCCGCGGCGCGGCAAGGAACAACCCGACCTGCCGAGCGATCTTGACGACACCTACATCCCCAGTTTGAAGGTGGATGGTATGAGCCCCAAGAAGAATAAGAAATGGTCCTTTCTCGCCGTACTCACGATCTTGATGGTTGTCACCATGTTGGTCGTTGGTGGCAGTCTGCTCTACGAATTTTGGCCCCAGCCAGAGGTCGAGGTGCCCAATGTCGTTGGCAAGACCCTAGCCGAGGCCGAGAGGGAGCTACGAGCTCTGGGTTTAAACTCCACTATCGGAGTGGCTGAGTGGAACCCCTTAGTTCCGGCCAATGTAGTTGTTCGCCAGCAGCCTCCTGCCGGGCGCACTGTGCGCGCCGGTCGGATGGTCGAAATTGTTCCTAGCCGCGGGCCAGAGCTAGTCGAGGTGCCGGAGCTAGTGGGGCTATCCCTGCTGGAAGTCCAGATAGCCCTGTCTGCGGCCGGTCTTACCTTGGGAGAACAAACTGCGGCCCACCACGACACAGCTCCCCCGGAGCAAGTTATTATGCAAAATCCTCGTCCTGGTTTTCTCACGCAGCGTGGCGTGCCCATTGACATAGTGATCAGCCTTGGCAGGGAAGTTATCGAGGTGCCCACGCCGCTACTCATGGGCTTATCAGAGAGCGAAGTTACCCTAGTCTTGCGGGAAGCTGGTTTGACATTGCAAATACCAATAGGGCAAGAATTTCATGGCACAGTTCCCCTAGGCCATGTCATATCCCAGTCGCCCTCACCTGGTACGCCGATGACGCTAGGGGCCGAAGTCGCGATTGTGGTCAGTCGGGGCAGGCAGGCGCGCATCACCGTGGTCATACCATCACAGGAGCTTAATGACAACACGCGCGTGGAGATTACCATTGAGGATCGAGATGGTAGGAGAGTCGCCTATGAAGGCGTGCATAGTCGTGCCGATGGCGAGTTAAGAATCCCTATCACCGGCCTTGCTCCCATGCGCCTTATTGTGCGCTTAAACGACAGGATAGATCGAGATGAGATTGTCAATTAGGGGGCACGCTTCACTTGCAAGGACGTATCATTAGGCTTCTGGCGGGATTCTACTTTGTACAACTGGGCGACAGCGAAGTGCGCTGTCGGGCGAGAGGCAAGCTCAGGCTGCAGAGCGAAAACCCCTGCGTGGGCGACTATGTAAAAATCAGCTTACTTCCGGATGGTGAGGGCGTCATCGAAGAAGTTTTGCCGCGCCTAAATGTCTTAGAACGTCCTTTTGTGGCCAATATCACTCAAGTTGTAGTAGTATGTGCAGCGACAAGGCCTCTGCCCAACTTGGTTTTGTTAGACAGGGTCTTGGTCGCTGCGGAACATTTGGGCGTTAATGGCGTGGTCGTCATCAACAAATGTGATCTCGAGTCGGGAGACACCGTCAAGCGTCTTTACAGGCAGGCAGGCTACCCTGTTGTTCCGCTCTCGCTCTGGGCTGAAGGCAATATGGAGCCAATGCTTGCTGCCTTGCGCGGCCAAACGTCGGTGTTAGCAGGCCAGTCAGGGGTAGGAAAGTCCAGTTTAATAAAACATTTGTGCCCGAAGCGAGAGGTCTTGGTCGGCGAGGTCAATATGCGCAAGGGATTCGGCCGGCATACCACCCGTCATGTGGAGCTCATCTACATGCCAGAGTGGGATGCCTATGTAGTTGACACCCCCGGATTCAGTAAAATTGACCTACCCTTGGAGCTATCGAGTCGCGCTTTGTCCGACTACTATCGCGAGATGCGTGGACTCAGGGAGTACTGCAAGTTTGGCCATGACTGTAGACATCAGGACGAGCCAGAGTGCCGCGTGCGGCAAGAAGTTTTAGCGGGGAATATTTCCGCGGAGCGATACAGTAGCTATATCATGTTGCTTGGTGAGTTGAAAGAGCGCGAGAGGAGTCAGTATAAGTGACAATAGTTTCACCTTCCGTACTTGCGGCCGATCTCTTGTTTTTGCGTGAAGAATTTGAGAGCGTAGTACAGGCCGGTCTAACATCGGTGCATTTAGATATTATGGATGGGCATTTTGTGCCCAATCTTTCCTATGGCTTGAACATGGTTCACGCCGTAAAGCGCTTTGGGGAACTTAGATTTGACGTGCATCTCATGGTGACCGATCCAGAGCGTTATGTGGTCGAACTCGCCGCGCTAAGGCCAGAGTTTATCACCGTCCATTACGAGGCCACGAACCATCTGCATCGGCTCATCTACCGCATCAAGGAGCTAGGTTGTAAGGCGGGGGTATCGCTAAACCCATCTACTTCGCCTGACGTACTGAAATATGTCTGGCCTGACCTCGATGGAGTCTTGATAATGACGGTCAACCCGGGGTTTGGTGGGCAGCAGTTTATTAAATCCATGCTGCCGAAAATATCGGCAGTAAACGATGTTAAAAGAGAATTGGAACGGCCATTGTTTATTCAGGTCGATGGGGGTATCAATCTAACGACTGGCCGGGACGCAGTTCTGGCGGGGGCGACACATCTTGTGGCTGGGGCGGCGTTCTTCCAAAGCCACGACCGTGCTTCTTTTGCTCATGCCTTGCAGGTGGCTCCGGAATAGAAAAGAGCTAACTCATGGTGATGAGTTAGCTCTTTTCTATATGGCGCGGGTTACACGATTCGATTTTAGACAGGTTGTACAGACATTGAGTCGCGATGGCGTTCCGTTGGTAATCACTCTTACTCTCTGCACATTGGGAAAGCGAGTGCGCTTGCTGCGTTTTGTTAATTGAGACCCTTTGTAACTCAGTTTATTGCCAGAGGACTTGTTTTTGCCACAAACCTCGCATCTAAGCATTTTGACCGCACCTCCTTTTCACGCAAGTAATTCTACCATATGATAAGAGAGACTGGCAAGGCTAGTCGTTAGTGTCAAGATACTTGGCGAGGAAGGAATAATACGAGTTTAGTCGAATATAAGTAATCGTACGTGGACAAAAAGGAGGTAGCTTGGTGAGCCAGACTATTGTAACTGAATTCGGCAAAATTATCATCACTGAGGAGGCTGTCTCTACAGTCGCGGGCGTAGCAGCCATTGAGTGTTATGGCATTGTAGGCATGTGTAGCCGCAGCCGTATTCGCGACGGCTTTATCGAATTATTGGGCAAAGAAAATTTATCGCGGGGCGTAGAGGTGCAGATTAAAGACGGCATGGTAAGCATAGAGCTATTTGTCATTGTAGGATATGGCACCAAAATTTCTGAGGTTGCGCAAAACATCATGGAGAAAGTAAAATATGTAGTCGAGACCTTTGTTGGTATGCCTGTGGAACACGTCAATGTCAACGTGCAAGGCGTGCGTGTTAACAGCGGCAAGTAGCAAGGAGGAAAGTAGTTGACAGCAAAGCACATCGATGCCGCGCTCCTTAGGCAAATGTTCATTTCCGGCACCCGAAGTTTGGAAATGAAAAGAGAGCAAGTGGACGCGCTTAACGTATTCCCCGTACCCGACGGTGACACCGGAACTAACATGAATCTGACACTGCAGGCGGTACTAAAAGCGCTAGATAAACCTGAACTTAACACCTGTGGACAAGTGGCCCAGGCAGTGGCTTCTGGCTCGCTGATGGGTGCACGGGGAAATTCCGGCGTTATCTTATCGCAACTCTTTCGTGGATTTGCCAAATCCCTTGAACGCAAAAATGTCATAACCGGCGTCGAATTTGCACAAGCCCTTGCCGCCGGCGTAGAAACAGCCTACAAGGCTGTAGGGAGACCGGTCGAAGGGACAATACTCACTGTGGCCAAAGAGGCCGCTAAAACTGCCCAGGCCAAGGCCCGTGGCGAGGAAGATCTGGCAAGGCTCATGCGGTATATTATCGAACAGGCTGAGAAGACATTGGCCAAGACTCCCGATTTACTACCCGTTCTCAAGAGGGCAGGGGTAGTAGATGCCGGTGGTCAGGGCTTGGTGTTTATCTACCAAGGCTTTCTGCTCGCCCTCCTAGGCAAGCCATTGGAGCTTGGTACAACCGTCACTGTAGAGGCCGCACCCCCTGTGGTACGGAGGGAAAAAGAACCCTTTGCGGCCTTAGAAATAGAGTTTCTCTATTGCACTGAATTCTTGATCAATATGCCAAAAATTGACGAAGAGAGACTGCGGCCACAGTTTGAGCCGCTTGGTGATTCTTTATTAGTCGTGGGCGATAGCGAATTTATCAAAGTACATATGCACACAAACCACCCGGGTAAAGCGATGGAGATTGCGCTAGAGTACGGTGTGTTGAGCGATATCAAGATCGAAAATATGATGGAACAGCACGCCGAGACAGAGTGGGTTGTGGAGGCCACCGCCGA
>Ga0209103_1000004_pt1 | contig 72808 bp, 60 predicted proteins | sample 4C3metaG_FD_184152 | JGI IMG/M metagenome (GOLD analysis project Ga0209103, IMG submission 184152) | Freshwater bacterial and archeal communities from Indian Creek, Illinois, USA - 4C3 metaG (SPAdes) (version 2) | ecosystem: Environmental > Aquatic > Freshwater > Unclassified | place: USA...
CGCCGCACCTGCCGCGCGCGGCCGAGATCGGCCCCGGCCGCCTGTGGATGCTTGGGGCGGGCAAGGCAGCGGCGGCGATGGCGCAGGCGGTCGAGGCGCACTGGGATGGCGACCCGCAGGCCTTGGGTGGCTTGGTGGTGACGCGCTACGGCCACGAAGCGCCGTGCTCGCGCATTGAGATCGTGGCTGCGGCGCACCCGGTGCCCGACTTGGCGGGCTGGCGTGCCGCCGAGCGCGTGCTGGCCAGCGTGCAGGGTTTGAGCGCCGCCGATACCGTGCTGTGCCTGCTCTCGGGCGGGGGTTCGGCCTTGTGGCCGCTGGCGCTGCCCGGCTTGGGGCTGGCCGAGCAGCAGGCGCTGGCGCGCGCCATGTTGGCCAGCGGGGCCCGCATCGGCGAGATCAACTGCCTGCGCCGCCACCTCTCGGCGCTGCAGGGTGGGCGGCTGGCGGCGGCTTGCTACCCGGCGCGCGTGCTCACACTGCTGATCTCGGATGTGCCCGGCGACGACCCGGCCGACATCGCCTCCGGCCCCACCGTGCCCGACCCCAGCACCTGCGCCGATGCGCTGGCGATCGCGCAGCGCTACCGCCTGCCCCTGCCCGCAGCGGCGCTGGAGCTGCTGCAAAGCGGGCGCGGTGAAACGATCAAACCGGGTGCTGCGCGGCTGGCGCGCAGCGAGCTGCGCTGGCTCGCCACCCCGCAAATGGCGCTCGAAGCCGCTGCCGAAGCCGCACGCGCCGCCGGTTTTGAGGCGCACATACTGAGCGACGCGCTGCAAGGCGAGGCGCGCGAAGTGGGCAAGGTGCTGGCGGCGCTGGCGCGCCAGATCGCGCAGCGCCAGCAGCCCTTTGCCGCGCCGTGCCTGCTGCTCTCGGGCGGCGAGACCAGCGTCACGCTGCGCACCCAAAGCCCCGGCCAAGGCGGGCGCAACGTCGAGTGCCTGCTGGCTTGCGCGCTTGAGCTCAATGGCCAGCCCGGCGTGCATGCCCTGATGGCCGACACCGACGGCATCGACGGCAATGGCCCCGCCGCCGGAGCCCTGATCGGCCCCGACACGCTGGCGCGCGCGCAAGCCCTGGGGCTGGATGCGCAGCAGATGCTCGACCGCCACGACGCGCACGGCTTTTTCGCCGCCTTGGGCGACGCGCTGCACAGCGGCCCCACGCGCACCAACGTGAACGACTTTCGGGCGCTGCTGATTGCGCCGGCCTGACTCCGCACATACCTGCTCGCCTAGGTGCTGGCCCCTCAAGGCCTTGACCCCGGTTCAGGCCCGCGCGGGCCGGACTTCGGTCACCAGCGCCCGCACAAAGGCGCGCTGCGCCGCTGCGTAGTCCCATTGCTCGATCAGGCAGCAGCCGGGCGGGGCCTGTGCGCCCCAACGCAGCAGATTCACCGAATTGGGCAGGCCTTCGCGCACCCGCGCCGACACCGCCGTGCCCGCCTGCACCGCCCACAGTGGCCGCGCCAGACCGGCAACGGCCCGCACATAAGGCAGGTGGATGTGCCCGCCCAGCACCAGATCGACGCCCGCTGAGGCCCAGCGCTGCAGCGCCGCTTCGTGCCCGCGCAGAAGGTTCACCACATCGCTGGCGCGGATCACGGCCACCGGTTGGTGCACCACCACCACGCGCAACTGCGCCGCCGTGGCCGCTTCGAGCCGCTGGGCCACGCGCTCGATCTGCTGCTCGGAGACTTCACCGTGCTTGTGCCGCCAGGGCCGTGTGGTGTTGAGGCACAGCACCAGCAGCTCGGGCGAACTGTGCCAGGGTTCGAGCTCCGGCCCAAAGGCCGCCAGATGCCGGGCGTAGGGGCGGCGCAGGCGCGTCCAGAGGTCGAACAGCGGGATGTCGTGGTTGCCCGGCACGGCCAGCCACGTGGTACCGAGGCGCTCCATGAAGGCGCGGGCAGCGCGGAACTGCGCCGGCCGGGCGCGCTGCGTGATGTCGCCCGAGAGCAGCAGCAGGTCTGGGCGCTGCTGCTGCGCGAGCTGCACCAGCGCCTCCACCACCGGCGGCTGCTCGGTGCCAAAGTGCGTGTCCGAGATCTGCAGCACGAGGCTCATGCGGCCGCCCGGTATGGCACCCTGAACGCCCGGGCCACGGTGGTGCCGCGGGAGGAGGCATGGGCGGCATCTGCGGCGCGGCCTGGGTCTGGCCCCGGCGCAGGGGCCGGGTTGGAAGCCTGCACAACGCCAGCTTCTGATCTGAGCTCGGTAGCGGGGTCTGAAGCGCAGTCTGTTGGCGGTGGCTTGAGCAGAAACAGCGGCTGGGCCAGCACGCGAAAGTCCAGCGGGGCGCGCATGCGCGCCACTTCGCCGTCGTAGGCCACCTTGACGCCGCGGCGGCCGGGCGTGAGCGTGGGCCGCACCACCAGGTGCTCGAACTCGAAATGCTCCACGCTCTGCGCCTCGCCCAGTGTGCCCAAGGCACCGCGCAGAATCAGGCGCAGCATGGCCAGCGTGCCAATCGGGCGCAGCATAACCGCCGTGATCTGGCCCGCGCTGGGAGTGAGCAGAGGAGCACTGGCGGGATTTGCGGACGGGTTCGCTGGCGCGCTCTCCTGCGGATGCACCCCCAGATGTTGCAATTGCAGCCGGTTGTTGCCCACGAACAGCATCAGCGTGCGCACGTTGCGCGCCGAATCGCCCTGCTCGATGTGCAGGCGCAACTGGCGCTGCGCGCGCAGCAGCGTCACGCAGGCGGCCCAGAACGCGACCCAGCGGCTGCGCCCGAAGCGCGCCTTGTAGGCCTCGCGGTCTTCCAGCAGCTCGGGGTACAGGCCCATGCTGGCGTTGACCAGAAACACGCGCTGGTTGATGGCCGCCACCTGCACCGGCTGCGGTGCACAGCCCAGCAACTGCTGCATGGCCTCGGCCGGGTCGGCGGGGATGCCGTGCGTGCGCGCAAAGTAGTTGAAGGTGCCTTGCGGCACCACCCCCATGGCGCAGCCCGCCGCGTGGGCAAACTGCGCCACCGTGTTCATGGTGCCGTCGCCGCCCACTCCGAGCACCGCCGTGCTGTTGGCGAGCGCCGTGGCAGTGGCTTGCTGCGCCACCCGGGCCAGTGCGGCCGGCTGGCAAAAGTGCAGCTCCCCACGCCGTCCACTGGCCAGCAGCGCGGCTTCGATGAGCTCGCGCTTGCTGTCGGCGGCGCTGCTGCCCGAGGCCGCGTTGATGACAAACTGCAGCGGCGCGGCCGGGTCGATGGTGGGGCAGGCCTTCATGGAGCCATCTCGGCCGGGCGCAGGGTGCGGGCCAGCGCGTTCAATCGTGGCGCAGCAGGTCGCCAAACACGGTGTATTCGCCCTCCCGGCGATCGGCCCCCGGGGCGTCGTAGAGCACCAGCCAGCTCGGCTTGCGCCCGGCCAAGGCGGGCGGCAGGTCGCAGATCGCTTCTGCGCGGTTGCTGCCTTGGCCGTGCGGCAGCGCCACCGATTCGCTCAGCGCAGACTCGAAGCGCACCGGCTCTTGGTTGGCCGCCAGCACCGCCTTGGCCCCGGGCCATTTGAAGACGCGGATCTCGCCATTGAGCACCATCGTCGGGCCGGCCAGCAGGTAGAGGTCCTCGCCATAAAAATGCAGGTCGCGCACGCCCAAGCCATCGAGCTGCAAGAAGTGCTTGCGCAACAGCGTGCCGCTGGCGTCCAGCGGCAGCAGGCGCAGCTCGTCGCCACGCGCCTCGACCTCGATTTCGAGCAGCGCCGACCAACCGCGCAGCACCGGCCCGCGCAGGCCCAGCAGCAGCCGGCTCCCACACACCGCCAGCCCTTCGATGTCAAAGCCGTTGTCCTTGCCGGGAATGGCCAAGTAGGGGCCAAAGTGCGGGTCGTTGGCCAGCGCCCGGGTGAGCAGGTTGCTTTGGGCATCGCCCTTCAAGCGCAAGGCCCGGCGACCATCGGCGGCCAGCCGCACCAAGCAGGGTTCGCCATCGGCATCGGGCTCGATCGGCAGGCAGGCCAGCAGGCGCCGGTTGCCGTCGAGCGAGAGCTTGGCCAGCCGTTTGGCGTTGTCGGCGTGGCCACGCTCGGGCTTGGCGTTTTTGCGTTTCAGGCCATGCGAGCCCACCACCCACAAAAAGCCATCGACCACGGCCATGCCTTCGAGGTCGGCCTCTTCATCGGGCGCGCCGGGCAAGTCCAGCAAATCGGCCAGCGGAAAATCGCGCGGCTCGCCAAAACGCAGCGTCTCGCGCCCCACCGGGGCCAGTCGGCGCAGGCGCTCCACGCCGCAGGCTTCGTCGCCCGCCACCCAGAGCCAGTCATCCGTAAAGGCCGCGCCCGAGAGGTTGGATTTGACCAGACAGTCGGCCGTGAACTCCAGCCGCACGGCGTTGGCGCTTCGGGTGTTGGGCATGGGGGCGGCTCCTGAAAGGGTGTGCGGGCGCACGAATCGTAGAGGTATAGCACAGATTGGTGGCGTGCCCTGGGCGCTCAGCGCCACCGAGCCAGCAGTGTGGCTCCAATGCGGGGGCGAATCCGCAGCGGCAGCAACCCAGCCCGAGCCGGATACGCGGACTCAGCCCCAGCCGCACCCCACCAAACAGGCGTCTCAGTTGCCGTTGCAAGCGACCGCTTGCGCCGGCGGCGCCCCAGCCGCCGCACCGCGCTCGAAGGTGACGACGTGATCGACCGCCGCCTTGATGCCGATCCACTCGCCCACGGCGTGGTCGTGGTGCGAGGGCACGTGCGTCATCACCGTTTCGCCGCTGGGCAGTTGCAGGGTGTAGAGGAACTCGGAGCCGCGAAAGGATTTGCGCACGATGCGCGCTTTCACCGGCGCGTCGTCGTCGTGCAGGATGTCGTCGGCGCGCAGCAGCACATCGCACAGGCCGTCGGGGTAGGCGCTGGGCAGCGGGCATTCGGCCACGTCTTGCAGCGCGCCCATCGGGGTCCAGACCCTGATTTCCGAACCCAAACCCGAAATTTGCGCCGGCGCAAACACCCCATGCCCGATGAACTCGGCCACAAAGCGCGTGGCCGGGCGGTGGTAGAGCGTGTAGGCGCTGTCCCACTGGTGCAACTGGCCCTGGTGCATGACACCGATCAGGTCGCCAATGGCAAAGGCTTCGAGCTGGTCGTGTGTGACCAGCAGCGCCGTGGCCCCGGCGGCCTTGAGGATCGCGCGCACCTCGTGCGCCAGGCGCTCGCGCAAATCGACGTCGAGGTTGGAAAAGGGCTCGTCGAGCAGCAGCAGGCGCGGGCTGGGGGCGAGCGCACGCGCCAGGGCCACGCGCTGCTGCTGGCCACCCGAAAGCTCGTGCGGATAGCGCCCGTGCAGCCCTTCCAATCCCACCAACTCCAGCACCTCCTGCACCCGGGCGAGGCGCGCGGGCTTGGGCAGGTGGCGCAGGCCAAAAGCCACGTTGGCACCCACATCCAGGTGCGGGAACAGGGCGTAATCTTGGAACACCATGCCGATGCGGCGCGCTTCAGCCGGCAGGTGCTGCGCTGCGCTGCTCACCACTTCCCCGCCGAGAGCGATCTGCCCAGCGCTGGCGCGCTCCAGCCCGGCCACGGCGCGCAACAGGGTGGTTTTGCCGCAGCCCGAGGGGCCGATCAGCACCCCGATCTGCCCCGCTTCGAGCCCGAACGAAACCTCGCGCACCGCGGGCTGGGCGGTATCGGGGTACTGAACCGAAAGTTGAGACAGGTGCAAGAACATGGGTGCTTATTGTAGATAATTGTCGTTCTCATTCAAGTCCCCTCATGCCTATACCCCACTCCCCTCATTGGCCGCGCTGGTCGGCTGCCTTGTTGCAACTGCTGGTGCTGATGGTCGGTTTGTTGTTGGCGCTGCCGGTGCTGGCGCTGGCGCTGGCCTGGTGGCAGCTCGATGCCGCTTCGATCGAGCTGCTGCGCCACATGGCCGAGACGGTGCTGCCGCGCTACATCGCCACCAGCTTGCTGCTGTGCCTGCTGGTGGCGCTGGGCGCGGGGCTGATCGGCATGGCCGCGGCCTGCGCCGTGACGCTGTACGACTTCCCCGGCCGGCGTTTTTTTGAGTGGGCGCTGCTGCTGCCGCTGGCCGCACCGGCCTACGTGGTGGCTTTTGCTTACACCGATTTTTTGCAGTTCTCCGGCCCGATGCAGGTGTTCTTGCGCGACACCTTCGGCCTGCAGGGGCGCTTGTTCCCGGAAATTCGCAACGTCTGGGGCGCGGCCTGGGTGTTTATTTTCACGCTCTACCCGTACGTTTATCTGCTGGCGCGCACCGCCCTGAGCGAGCGCGCCACCCAGTTGATGGAGGCCGCGCGCCTGCTCGGGGCCCCGATGCGGCGCCGCATCGTGGAGGTGGCGCTGCCGCTGGCGCGCCCGGCGATTGCGGCGGGCATTGCGCTGGCGCTGATGGAAACGCTGGCCGACATCGGCGTCACCTTTTACTTTGGCATCCAGACCTTTAGCACCGGCATCGTGAGCGCCTGGAAGGTGATGGACGACCGCTACGCCGCCGCCCAACTGGCGACCATGCTGCTGCTCACGGTGGCGCTGCTGCTGTGGGTGGAGCAGCGGGCGCAGCGGCGCATGCGCTTTGCCGCGCCGCGCGGGGGCCACGGTGGCCACACCGAGGCGCAGCCGGTGCGCCTGCAGGGCGCGGGCCGCTGGCTGGTGTGGACGGTGTGCGGCTTGCCGATTTTGTTTGGCTTTGTGCTGCCGGTGTTGTTCATGCTGCGCCCGCTCATTGGCGGCTGGGATATTTTGCCCTGGAGCGGCTTTCTGGAGTGGGCCTACAACAGCCTGTGGCTCTCGGGCCTGGCGGCGCTGCTGGCCAGCGCGATTGCGCTGGGCCTGAGCTTCATGCAGCGCGCCCAGCCCAGCCGCATTGGCAGCGCCGTCGCGCGCGTGGTCAGCTTGGGCTACGCGGTGCCGGGGGTGGTGATCGTGATCGGCATCTTGCTGCCGGTGGGCTGGTTGCAGGCGGCGGCACCGGGCAGCGGGGTGGGTTTTTGGGTCACGGCCACGGTGCTGGGCATCGTCTGGGCCTATTTGGTGCGCTTCACGGCGGTGGCGCTGCAATCGGTGCAAAGCGGCTACGCGCGCATCCCCAACAGCCTCGACGACTCGGCGCGCATGTTGGGCAGCACCGGCCCGGCGCTGCTGTGGCGGGTGCACCGGCCGCTGCTGCTGCGCTCCATTGCCGCCGCCGCGCTGCTGGTGTTTGTGGATGTGATGAAGGAGCTGCCCGCCACCTTCGTGCTGCGCCCCTTTGGCAGCGACACGCTGGCGGTGGTGGCGTTCCAGTTGGCGCGCGACGAGCGCCTGGGCGAGGCCGCCCTGCCCTCGCTGGCGCTGGTGCTGGTGGGGCTGGTTCCGGTGATTTTGCTCAGTCGCACCTTGAGGCGAAACTAGGTAGGCTGTGCAAATTCCCCAACTGCAGCCAGCGCGCAGCATCCCTAGGGGTTCAAGGAGCTTGCTTTTTTAACGGGCTGCCGCCACAGTTTTTGCCCATATACTGGAGGAAAAACTGCCAAGTCTCTATAGGGTAGCTGTCACGATGTCACCTAAAACACTCAAAAAAATCCGCACCAATGAGGTGCGCTTGGGCATGTACATCGAGGGTTTCTGCGGCTCTTGGATGGACCACCCTTTTTGGCGCAACCGCTTTGTGATCAGCGACGAGCGCGAGTTGCGCCTCATCCACGCGTGCGCGATCAAGGAAGTGCTGATCGATGTGTCCCAAGGGATGGATGTGGAGCGCCGAGTCGAGCAAGCCACCGAGGCGCCCACGGCCGAGTTGCTCAAGGATTTGCAAACGGCCCTGCAAGCGCCCGCCGAGCGCGACACGGCCGAGGTTTCGATGCAGCAAGAGTGGCAGCGTGCCGCCGAAATTTGCAATGCCGCCAACGGTGCCGTCAAGAGCATGTTTGCCGAGCTGCGCATGGGCCGCGCCATCAACCAAACCGTGGCGCGCCAGGTGTCGGAAGAAATCGCCGATTCGGTCATGCGCAACGGCGGCGCGCTCATCAGCTTGGCGCGCCTGAAAACCGCCGACGGCTACACCTACATGCATTCGGTGGCGGTGTGCGCGCTGATGGTGGCGCTGGCGCGCCGACTCGGCTTGGACGACGAGCAAACCCGCGCTGCCGGTTTTGGCGGGCTGATGCATGACCTCGGCAAAGTCGATATTCCACTGCAAGTGCTCAACAAACCTGGGCGCCTGACCGATGCCGAATTCGATCTGGTGCGCCAGCACCCGGCCTACGGCCACCGGCGGCTGCTAGAGGCTGGAGTGAACGACACGATCACGCTCGACATCTGCCTGCACCATCATGAGCGGATCGACGGCAATGGCTACCCGGAGCACTTGCACGATGTCGCCATCAGCCGCATGGCGCGCATGGGGGCGGTGTGCGACATTTACGACGCCATCACCTCGAACCGGCCCTACAAAAACGGCTGGGACCCGGCCGAATCGCTGGCCAAAATGGCGCAATGGTGCGACCACCACCTGGATCGGCAGATTTTTCAGGCCTTTGTCAAGAGCCTGGGGATTTACCCGACCGGCTCGCTGGTGCGGCTTAACGATGGCAAGCTGGCCGTGGTGGTGGAGCAGTCCAAGGCATCGCTGTTGCACCCAATCGTAAAAACGGTTTTTTCTACCCGCAGCCAAGAGCGGGTGCTGCCGCAGTTGATTGATCTATCGGCACCGGGTAGCAAGCACCGAATCGTGAAACGCGAAGACCCAAGGCACTGGAAAATCGCCAACCTCGACGAGTTGTGGATGGAGGAGCTGGCAAAACCAAGCACCATCGAGTAGCAGTTTGCAGCGCAGCCGGGCCATGGGTTCCTTGGCCCCCCCGACAGGAATCGAACCTGTATTTGCCGCTTAGGAGGCGGCCGTTCTATCCATTGAACTACGGCGGGCAGCAGCCCGGATTATCCCCGATCCGTGCCTGGGGGAGCGCGCAAGGCCCGCGCAGACGCTATTTGGCGAGCACGCGCATGGCTTGCTCCAAGCCGGCCAAGGTGAGCGGGACCATGCGCTGGCTCATGATCTGCTGGATCAGGGCGATGCTGTGCCGATACGGCCACAGGCCCACCGGCTGCGGGTTGATCCAGACAAAGTGCGGGAAGGCGTGCGTGAGGCGTTGCAGCCACTCGGCCCCGGCTTCTTCGTTGTGGTATTCGATGCTGCCGCCGGCTTGCACGATCTCGTAGGGGCTCATGGTGGCGTCGCCGACGAAGATGAGTTTGTAGTCGCGCGGGTATTTGTGGATCAGCTCCCAGGTGCCGATTTTCTCGCTGTGGCGGCGCTGGTTGTGCTTCCAGACCTGGTCATAGACGCAGTTGTGGAAGTAGTAGCACGACAGGTGCTTGAACTCGTGCCGGGCGGCGGCAAACAGCGCCTCGACTTGCTGCACGTGATCGTCCATGCTGCCGCCTACGTCGAGCAAGAGCAGCACCTTGACCAGGTTGTGGCGCTCGGGCACCAGGCGCAGCTCCAGATGCCCGGCGTTGGCGGCGGTGGCGCGAATGGTGTTGGGCAGGTCGAGTTCGAGCGCGCTGCCCTCGCGCGCGAATTTGCGCAGGCGGCGCAGCGCCATTTTGAGGTTGCGCGTGCCCAGTTCCTGGCTGTCGTCGTAGTCGCGCCAGGTGCGCTGCTCCCACACCTTGACTGCGCTGCGCTGGCCGCCGGGCCCGCCGATGCGTATGCCCTGCGGGTTGTGGCCGCCGTGGCCAAAGGGGCTGGTGCCGCCGGTGCCGATCCACTTGTTGCCGCCGGCGTGGCGGCCGTGCTGTTCTTCCAGACGCTTTTGCAGCGTCTGCATCAGTTCGTCCCAGTCGAGCTTGGGGGCCTGGGCTTTTTGCTCGTCGCTCAGCAGGCGCTCGAGTTCTTGGCGCAACCAGTCGGCCGGGATTTCGCGGCCGGGCTCGTTGAGGCTTTGCACGCCCTTGAAGTAGGCGGCGAAGGCGCGGTCGAACTTGTCGAAATGGCGCTCGTCCTTGACCAGGGTGCTGCGCGCCAGGTGGTAAAAATCGTCGATCGAGCAGGCTTCGGGGTTGCCGGGGCCGGCCACGCCCAGGCGCAGGGCTTGCAGCAGCGTGAGGTACTCGGTGACGGATACCGGCAGCCGCGCCGCGCGCAAGGAGTAGAAAAAATCGCTCAGCATGGCGGCTTGCTTGGGCAGCGGGCGGCTTTAGCGGTGGCGCTGGTTGAGGAACACCAGCTTGTCGAACAAAATCGCGTCTTGCTCGTTCTTGAGCAGCGCCCCGGCCAGCGGCGGCACTTGCACCAGGCCCTCGGCGCTGCGCAAGGCCGGCGCCGGGATGTTTTCGGCCAGCAGCAGCCGAATCCAGTCCAGCAGCTCCGAGGTGCTGGGTTTTTTCTTCAGCCCCGGCAGTTGGCGCAGGTCGAAGAAGGTTTTGAGCGCGGCGCCGAGCAGCTCGTCGTGCAGATCGGGGAAGTGCACCGCCACGATGCGCTTCATGGTGGCCGGATCGGGGAACTGGATGTAGTGGAAAAAGCAGCGCCGCAAAAAGGCATCGGGCAGCTCTTTTTCGTTGTTGGAGGTGATGAACACCAGCGGCCGATGCCGCGCCCGGATGGTCTGGCGCGTCTCGTAGCAGTGGAACTCCATGCGGTCGAGCTCGCGCAGCAAGTCGTTGGGGAATTCGATGTCGGCCTTGTCGATTTCGTCGATCAGCAGCGCCACCGGCTGCTCGGCCGTGAACGCCTGCCACATCACGCCGGGAACGATGTAGTTGCCGATGTCGTGTACGCGCTCGTTGCCGAGCTGCGAGTCGCGCAAGCGGCTCACGGCGTCGTACTCATACAGGCCCTGCTGCGCCTTGGTGCTGCTCTTGATGTGCCATTGCAGCAGCGGCAGGTCGAGCGCCGCGGCCACTTCTTCGGCCAGCAGGGTTTTGCCGGTGCCGGGCTCGCCCTTGATCAGCAGCGGGCGCTGCAGGGTGATGGCGGCATTCACCGCCAGCATCAAGTCGGAGGTGGCGACGTAGTTTGGGGAGCCGGAAAATTTCATGGGTGGACCCCTGCATCCAGCCGCGCGCGCTGGCGCGCCAGTTGCATCCGCACCTGGGCCGGTGCGGTGCCGCCCACGGTCTGGCGTGCCTCCAGCGAGCCGCGTAGGCTCAGCGCTTCGTACACGTCTGGCCCGATCAGCGGGTGAAAACCCTGCAGCACCGCCAGCGGCAGCTCGGCCAAATCGCAGGCGTGGCTGCTGGCGGCCTTGACGGCGTGCGCCACGCACTCGTGCGCGTCGCGAAAGGGCAGCCCTTTTTTCACCAGGTAGTCGGCCAGGTCGGTGGCGGTGGCGTAGCCCTTTTGCGCCGCCTGCTCCATGGCGGCGGCGTTGACGCTCAAACCCCCTTGCTTGAGGCCGGTGGCCGGGTCGGGCTGGCCGCCTATCATCTCGGCAAAAATGCGCAGCGTGTCGCGCAGCGTGTCAACCGTGTCGAACAGCGGCTCTTTGTCTTCTTGGTTGTCTTTGTTGTAGGCCAGCGGCTGCGCTTTCATGAGCGTGAGCAGGCCCATCAGGTGCCCGACCACGCGCCCGGTCTTGCCGCGCGCCAACTCGGGCACGTCGGGGTTTTTTTTCTGCGGCATGATCGAGCTGCCGGTGGTGAAGCGGTCGGCGATGCGCACAAAGCCAAAGTTCTGGCTCATCCAGATGATCAGCTCCTCGCTCAGGCGGCTGATGTGCACCATGCACAGGCTGGCGGCGGCGCAGAACTCGATCGCAAAATCGCGGTCGCTCACGGCGTCGAGGCTGTTTTGGCACACCTGCGGCTGGCCGTGTTGATCGACCATGCCCAGGCTGCGCGCCACGCGCTCGCGGTCCAGCGGGTAGCTGGTGCCGGCCAGCGCCGCGCTGCCCAGCGGCAGCCGGTTGGTGCGGCGGCGCACCTCGCTCAGGCGCTCGGCGTCGCGCGCAAACATCTCCACATAAGCCAGCAGGTGGTGCGCAAAGCTCACCGGTTGTGCCACTTGCAGATGCGTAAAACCGGGCATGATGACCTCGACGTGGCGCTCGGCCACTTCCAGCAGCGCGCCTTGCAGCTCGTGCAGCAGCGCCTGCAGGCCGTCGATCTCGTCGCGCAGCCACAGCCGCACGTCGGTGGCGACTTGGTCGTTGCGGCTGCGGCCGGTGTGCAAGCGCTTGCCGGCGTCGCCCACGAGCTGCGTCAGGCGCGCTTCGATGTTGAGGTGCACGTCTTCGAGCTCCAGCTTCCACTCGAAGCGGCCGGCTTCGATTTCGGCCACGATGGCGGCCATGCCGCGCTCGATGGCGGCCAAGTCGGCGGCGCTGATGATGCCTTGCGCCCCCAGCATCTCGGCGTGCGCCAAGCTGGCGCGAATGTCGGCGCGCCACAGGCGCTGGTCAAAGCCCACGCTGGCGGTGTAGCGCTGCACCAGCGCGCTCATGGGCTCGCTGAACAGGGCCGACCAGGCCTGGGTTTTGTTGTCGAGTGGGTTGGCGGTCATGGGCGGCGGGTGTGGGCAAAGGTTGGGGTGGCAGGAGCGGACGGGGCGAAAACGAGGAGAAAATAGGGCGAAAATGGGCGCATGGCTGAGGGCACGGCTGCACGGCTGCACCGCGCTCGGTGGCGGGAACGGCCTGGGTGCTCGGTAAGGGCGCTCGGTGCGCCAGGACGAACCTGGCGCAGGCGAGCAGAGGCCCCGCAGCCGGGATTTTACGTGGCCTGGCCGGGCCGCAAAAGGATGGGCAAAGGGCTGTCATGGCGTTGCGGGTGTTGCTGGTCGATGACGAGGCGCTGGCGCGGGCGCGGCTGCGGGCGCTGCTCGATGAGCTCTGCCTAGCGGGTGCGTGCGCTCTGGCCGAAGTCGGCGAAGCGGGCAACGCGGTGCAGGCCATGCAGCAGTTGCAGCGCGCCGCCTGGGATGTGCTGCTGCTCGACATTCAAATGCCCGGCCTCGATGGCTTGCAATTGGCCGAGCGCTTGCGCCACTGGCCCAGCGACCAACCCAGCGACCGGCCGCCGCCCGCGCTGGTGTTCGTGACGGCGCACACCGAGCACGCGCTGGCCGCCTTCGAGCTGCAAGCCATCGACTACCTCACCAAGCCGGTGCGGCGCGAGCGCTTGCAGCAGGCGCTGGACCAAGCGGCGCGCTGGCGGCAGGCGGCCGGTATGGCTGGCGTCGAAGCCCAGGGGGCGGCAGCGGCCCAACTACCCGATGCGCTCACGATCCACGAGCGCGGCGGCCTGGTGCGCGTGCCACTGGCCGACATCCTTTACCTCAAGGCCGAGTGCAAATACCTCACGGTGCGCACCAAAGCCCAAGCCTACCTCTACGAGGGCTCCCTGAACGAGCTGGAGCAGGCGCACCCTGGGCGCTGGCTGCGCATCCACCGCAACGCGCTGGTGGCGCGGCACCGCGTGCGCGCGCTCGAAAAAGCCGGTGCGCACAGCGGCCACGATGAGCCCGAGGGCTGGCTGCTGCGCCTCGAAGGCGTGCCCGAAGCGCTGGCGGTCTCAAGGCGCCAGTTGCCGCTGGTGCGTAGGCTGTTGTCGCCAAAATAGCGGACGCACTCAAGGCGGCACACGCAAAGCGAGCGGTGCGCCAGAGGCCCGTTTGGGGACCAACCCCTGCAAGGCGCGGGTTTTGCAGAGCCGCCTTAACCTTGGGTTCCCTCGCTCTGCTCGGCATGGCTACCCAGCCACTCGGGCCAATCCACCCCAGCCAACCAACCCACTGCGCGCGCTTTGTGTGCCAGCATTTCCAGCAGCAGATGCGACTCTTTGCGCGTCAGGTTCAGGCTGGCTTGCAGCGTTTGCCCCCTAAGCTCCAGGCTCGCACCCAGCGCATCCACCGTCAGATGGGCTTGCAGCAGCAGCGTGGTCGCGGGTTCGGCGGCAGCGCATGCAGAGGCCGCCAGCATCTGAGGGCCATCGAACTCCAGCGAAAGCGCATGCTCTTGCTGCAAGTTGCGCTCCCCTAAGTGCAAGCCCACATCGGGCAAATCGGTTGCCTCCAGCCGCTGCAACCAAGCGCTCACCAAGCGCAGCAGCAGGCTGCGCGTCAGCAACCAAGTCGCCTTGTTGCGAAGCGTCAGTTGCATTCGGTCTTCAACCGGGAGGTAGCGCAGATCAATGTTCATTGCGGAAAATGCCAAATGCCGGACCGCGGTCATGCCGACAATCGAGCAAGCCCGAGTGCTCTGCGCGCCAAGCTGGAATGGGCCGTCAAGCTTTATACCCACTGCCCACATGAGCACCTGGAAACACGGCTGCTGCGCCGACAGCCGCAACACCCAAGGTTTCCACCCCGCAACCATTCGCCGCCTCGACGCCGGTTGTGGCCAAGGCCTGAACCCCATTTTAGCCGCCGCCGCGCACCCCGGTAGCAGTTTGGGGTCTGAAACCGGTTTTGAATTTTTTCGCCATCCGCTTGCCAAGCAACAATTAAATGCTAGGCTATGGCCGCGCCGCCCTGCCATAGAGAATTTGGCAGATTGGGTTTTGCGCGCCCTCCAACCCACACCGCTGGTCTGAAAAATTATGTACGTACTGCTTGCCGAGGATTCCAACGCGGTGGCCCGGCCCGTCATCGCCTACTTGGAGCAGGCGGGGCACGAGGTCACGCACGTTCTGGATGGCCGGGCCGCTGTGGCCGCTTTTGCCGCGCGCTCGCCCGACTTGGTGCTCATGGACGTGGTGATGCCGGTGCTGGACGGCATCGAGGCCACGCGCCAGATCAAAGCCATGAGCGGCGCCCGCTGGATACCCCTCATGCTCATGACGGGGCTTTCCAGCCGCGAAGAGGTGGTGGCCGGCCTAGAAGCCGGTGCCGACGACTACCTGATCAAGCCCATCGTATTCGAGGTGCTGCGCGCCCGCATTCAGTCCATGCAGCGCATAGCCACCATGCAAGACAGCCTGTTTGGCATACTCGACAACGTGTACGAAGGCATACTGACCATAGATGAAAAGGGCAGCATACAAAGCTATAACCGGGCCGCGGAGCGGATTTTTGGCTACACCGCGGCCGAGGTGCTGGGGCGCAACGTCAACGTGCTCATGCCGCAACCCTACGCCAGCGAGCACGACGGGTATTTGGCGCGCTACCAGCGCGAAGGCACGCCCCATGTCATCGGCATAGGGCGCAAGGTGCGCGGCAAACGCAAAAACCTGGAAACCTTCCCCATGCGGCTGGCCGTTACCGAAGTCAAGCGCGCAGGCGGGGTGATTTTTATCGGTTTGGTGAGCGATATTTCAGCCGAAGAAGCGGCGCGCGAGCGCATCGAGTTTCTGGCGCTGCACGATGTGCTCACGGGTCTGCCGAATCGGGCGCAATTCAATGCGCGGCTGGAGGCCTTGTGCGCGCAAGCCGAGCCCGGTTTGCATGCCGTGTTGTTTCTCGATCTGGACGGCTTCAAGCCGATCAACGACACCCACGGCCATGAAGCCGGTGACGAAGCGCTGCGGATTGCCGCCCACCGGCTGCGGCATGAGCTCGCCGCCTCCGATTTGGTGGCCCGCATCGGTGGCGACGAATTTGTGGCGATTTGCTCCGATGTCGGCAGCCCGGAGGCGGCCGTGGCCATTGCCAAGCGGTTGCTAGAAAGCATATCCCGGCCCATGCAACTGCTGGGCCACACGGGCCGCATGGGTGCCAGCATCGGCATCGCCTTGTGGCCGCTGCATGGGCGCAGCGCCACCGAGCTCCTGACCGCGGCCGATCACGCCATGTACGAGGCCAAACGCCGGGGCAAGGGCCAGGTGGCGCTGGCCCAGGGCGCTTGAGGCGCAGCGCGTCGGCGGCCTGGGTTTGGCTCCCTTTTGCGCCCCCCTGTGCCCGGTGCCGATGCGGCGCGGGCAGCGGATAATCGTCCCGCGCCGCCACACCAACCTTTTTTGCCCGTTCCCGCCCCATGACCCTTGCCGCCTCCCGCACCCTCACCATCGCCACCCGCGAAAGCCGCTTGGCGCTGTGGCAGGCCGAACACGTGCGCGCCTTGCTGCAGCAGCACGGGCACGCGGTCGAGCTGCTGGGAATGACCACGCTGGGCGACCAGATTCTGGACCGCTCCCTGAGCAAGGTCGGCGGCAAAGGCTTGTTTGTGAAGGAGCTGGAGCTGGCGCTGGAGCAGGGCCGCGCCGACTTGGCGGTGCATTCGCTCAAAGATGTGCCGATGGAGCTGCCGCCCGGCTTTGAGCTGGCCGCGGTGCTGCAGCGCGAAGATGCGCGCGACGCCTGGGTGTCGCCACACTGCGCCGGGCTGGCCGAGCTGCCGCACGCCGCCGTGGTGGGCACCTCCAGCCTGCGCCGGGTGGTGCTGCTGCGCGCCCTGTTGCAGGAACTGGGCCGCAGCGACGTGCGCATCGAGCCCTTGCGCGGCAACCTCGATACGCGGCTGCGCAAGCTCGACGCGGGGCAGTACCACGCCATTGTGCTGGCGGCCGCCGGCCTGATGCGCCTGGGGCTGGAGGCGCGCATTCGGCACCGGTTCGAGCCCGAGCAGATGCTGCCCGCCGCCGGACAGGGCGCGCTGGGGATCGAGGTGCTGGCCAGCCGCCCCGAGCTGGCGCAAGCGCTGCAGCCGCTGGCGCACGGCCCGAGCTGGGCGGCGGCGGCGGCCGAGCGCGCCGTTTCGCGCACCCTGGGTGGCAGTTGCTCGATGCCGCTGGCGGCCTATGCCACCTGGCTGGAAGCGCCCGCACACGAGCGCCTAGAAGCCGGAGGCACGCTGCATTTGCAGGCCGCTTGGGGCGAACCGGAAGGCGCGCCGCTGCTGCTGCGCGCCAGCGCCAGCGCCGGGGTTGCGAGCCTGGCGGCGGCCGATGCGCTTGGGGTGCAGGTGGCGCAGCAGTTGCTGCGCGTCGGGGCCAGGGGTGCAGGCCCGAGCCGCGAGCACGGCCCTGCCAGCGCCTGATCGGGCCCCATGCCGCCCGTGCCCGCCTCCCCTCCACGGCCTACCCGGCCCGCTATTGCCGCAACTGCGGTGGCAACTGCCCACCACGCAGACGTCGATGCGGTCTGCGCTGCGGCGGCCACGATTGCCAGCACGGCGCGCCCGCAACGCCCCATCCTCGTCACCCGGCCGACACAGGAGGCAGCGGCTTGGGTGCAGGCGCTGCAAGCCGCGGGCTGGCCGGCGCAGGCGCTGCCTTTGATCGAAATCGTTCCGGCGGCCGATCAGGCGGCCTTGCAGCAGGCGCGCTTGCAGGCGGGCACCTACTCGGCCTGGATGTTTGTCAGCGCGCAGGCGGTGCAGCACTTCTGCTCCCCCGATTTGCCGCCGGCGGCGGCGCGCTGCTGGGCCCCTGGCCCCGGCACGGCGGCGGCCTTGCTCGCGGCCGGAATCGAGCCCGAGCGCATCGACCAGCCGCCCGCCACGGCGGCGCAGTTCGATTCCGAAGCCCTGTGGGCGCTGGTGCAAGCGCAGGCGCAAAGCGGGCAGCGCCTGCTGATCGTGCGCGGCCGATCCGCCCACGGGCACCTGGGCCGCGACTGGCTGCAGCGCCAGTGCGAAGCGGCCGGGATGCAGGTTGACAGTTGCATCGCCTACCAGCGCCAGCCCCCGGTCTGGGATGCGGGCCAGCGCGCGCAGGTGCAGCGCTGGGCGCAGCAGGGCGCGCTCTGCTTGTGCAGCAGCAGCGAGGCGCTGCAACACCTGGCCGCCCTGTGCCCCGGCACCTCGTGGGCGCAATCGGGCGCGCTGGTGTCGCATCCGCGCATCGCAGCCACTGCACGCCAAATGGGTTTTGGCGAAATAATCGGGTGCCGCCCCGGCCTTGCCGAGCTGCTGCGCACCCTGTCTGCCCAGGCTTAAGGAGGCTCTGCAAAACCCCCGCCATGCGCGTTCGAGTCCAAAACGGGAAGGCTGGCGTGTCCGATTGGCTTGCGTGTGCCGGTTGGCACACGCAAGCCAACGGGTGCGTCAGAGGCCCGTTTTGGGCCGAACCCCTACGGGGCGTGGCTGGGCGCGCGAGTCGCGGCGTTGCGAGTGCAGCTAAGCCGTCCAGGCTTAGCTTGGCACTCGCGCCTTGCACCTCATCACGCCCAGCCACGCCGCGCACGGCGCGGGCTTTGCAGAGCCTCCTTAAACCGAGATTGTCCATTAGGCGCACCTAGCGGTGCTGTTTGGGTGCAAGCGGCGCATGGGCGGCCCGTTTCGCCCTTCTTCGTTGTCCATAGCCCAAGCTATGGACGCCTCAGTCAGGGCAAAACCACCTCGCCCCTGCATCCGCCTGCCCTCCAAACCCTAATGGATAATCTCGGTTGAAAATGAGCGACCCGCAACCCTCACCCACCCCGGTGCCATCCAGCGCCGACGCCGCGCCAGCGCCCGCTGACGCAGCAGGGCTTGGTGCGCCTGCAGCGGCTGCCAGCACGCCACCGCCACCGCCCACAGCCCCAGCCGCTACCAGCCCCAAGCCCGGCTTGATTTTGCGCGCACCGCCCTGGTTGGTCTGGCTGGCACTGGCCTTGGCCTTGGCCGGGCTGGGCTGGACTTACACCGTGGTGCAGCGGCTAGAGCGCTCCCAAGAAGAAATGGCGCGCCGCGCCGCCGACAGCCTGGCCGCCGCCACCGCGGCGCGGGAATTGGCCAGCGCCGCCGAAGCCAAGACCGCCGCGCTGGCGGCTCGGCTCGGGGTGGCCGAACTGCGTTTGTCCGAAGTGGCGCTGCAGCGCAGCCAGCTCGAAGAGCTGATGCTGGCGGTCTCGCGCGCCCGCGACGACAGCCTGGTGCAAGACATCGAAGCCAGCGTGCGCTTTGCCTGGCAGCAAAGCCAGCTCAGCGGCAGCGTGCAGCCGCTGATTTCGGCGCTCCAAGGGGCCGAGCAGCGCATCGACCGCGCGGCGCAACCGCGCCTGAACCCGGTGCAGCGCGCCATCGCCAGCGACATCGAGCGCCTGCGCGCCGCCGAACTGGTCGATGGGCCGGCGCTGGCGCAGCGGCTCGATACGCTGGTGCGCCAGCTCGATCGCTGGCCCTTGCTCAACCAGCCGCAGTGGCAAGCCGCCGTGCGGCCGGATCTGCCCGTGGCCCAGCCCGCGCCGCCAGCCGCCTTGCCCGAGCGCGACACCGCGCCTGCTGCGCTGCAGCCTGCAGGGCCGCAGCCGCCGCCCATGCCGGTTGCTGCCGCAGCGCCGCCCCAAGCCGCCGCACCCAGCGCCGAACCCAGCGCTGCACCAAACGCCGAACCGGCGGCCCAAGCAGCGCAAGCCAGCGCAACCGCATCCGCCACCACCACAGCAGCCCAATCCGTTCCCGAAGCCGCCACCGCTGCCGACCCGCCACCGGCCCCCTCCCTGTGGGATCAAGGCTGGGCCTGGCTGGGGCAATGGCCGCAGGGTGCCAGCGCCTGGGTCTGGCAGCAGGTGCGCCAGGGTGCCTCGGGGCTGATCCGCATCAGTCGCATCGACGAGCCCGAGGCCGCCTTGCTGGCCCCCGAGCAGGCGTATTTTTTGCGTGAAAACATCCGCCTCAAACTGCTCAGTGCCCGCTTTGGCCTGCTGGCGCGCCAGTACGACAGCGCCCGCGCCGACGTGTTGGCGGTGCAGACGCTGGTGCAGCGCTACTTCGACCCCGCCGCCCCCCTGACGCAGGAGGTTTTGCAGACGCTGGCGCAGTTGCAAATCGATTTGCAGCAACCCGCCCTGCCGCGCCCAGACGACACCCTGGCGGCGCTGCTGGTGGCCGCCAGCGGCCGCTAACACACCCGAGCACGCCGCGCATGAAAACCGTGATCTGGCTTTTGTTGCTGGCCGCCGTGGCGGTGGTGCTGGCGCTGCTGGTGGGCGACAACCAGGCCATCGTAAGCGTGTTCTGGCCGCCCTGGCGGATCGATTTGTCGCTCAACCTGGTCTTGATCGCTGCGGTGGCGGGTTTTGTGTTGTTGCATTTCGCACTGCGCGGCATCGCCTTGCTGCGCGCACTGCCCCGGCGTGCGCAACGCTGGCGCACCCAGCAGCAAGAGCGTGCGGTTTATGTGAATTTGCTCGACGCCTGGGTCTATCAGCTCTCGGGCCGTTTCGTGCGCGCCCAAACCGCCGCCAAGCATGCGCTGCACCTGCTGGAGCGCCTGCCCGAAGGCGCGCTGGCGCATCCGGCGCGCTGGCGTGTGCTGGCGCGCCTGCTGCAGGCCGAGAGCGCGCACAGCCTGGGCCAAGCAGCCCGGCGCGACGAGGTGCTCGAGGCCGCCGTGGCCGAGCGCCACAGCGAGGCGGCCCCGGTGCGCGAAGCGGCCCTGCTGCGTGCGGCCGCCTGGGCCATCAAGGCGCGCGACGCCGAGCAAGCGCAGCACTGGTGGCAGCAGTTGCCGCAGGGCGCGGCGCGGCGCATCCAGGCGGTGCGGCTGCGCCTCAAGCTGGCCCAGTTGGAGCGCGACAGCGCCAGCGCGATCGATATGGTGCGTTTGTTGAGCAAGCACAAAGCCATTTCGGGCGCCGCCGCCGCCAGCCTGTTGCACAGCCTGGTACACGAAGCCTTGCGTCAGACCCACGACAGCGAGCAGTTGCTGCGCGTCTGGAAGGGGCTAGACACCAAAGAGCGCCTTGATCCGGTGCTGGCGCTGGAATTCCTGGAGCAGTGGGTGCGCGTCTGGCCTGCCGCCGCGTCGGAGCCGCCCGAGCTGCCAATCGAACCCCAGGCCCAGCCTGCGGGCTTGGCACGGCCCGGGCGCGAGGCGCTGCGCCTGCGCGACGACGCGCTGCAAGGGCTGTGGGGAGCCTATGCGCAACTGGAGCGCAATCTGCAATACCGCTGCGTGCGCGTGTTGCAGGCGCTGCTGCCCGCGCTCGATGCGCGCTGGCTGGGGCAACTGGAAGCGGCGCAGCAGGCGCGGCCGGCCGATCCGGGCCTGCAGTACCTCACCGGGCAGGCCCTGTTGCAGCGCCAGCTCTGGGGCAAGGCGACCCAGTTGCTGCAGCAGGCCAGCCGCAGCCTGCCCGAGCCCGGCTTGCAGCGCAGCGCCTGGTGCGCGCTGGCGCGCTTGGCCGAACAGCGCGGCGACGAAACCGCGGCACAGCAGGCCTGGAAACAAGCCGCCCTGTGTGGCGTGCGCGAGCCCTAAAAGCGCTGGCGCGGCCCCTCAGCCATCTGGGTTGCGCATTTTTCGCAAGCGCTGCCGCCGCGCCCAGCGCACGCGCAGCGTCCAGAGTGCGCTCACAGAGAAATAAACCGCCAGCCCCAAGCTGACAGCCAAAATCGCCAGCCCAACGATCAGCGGTTTGCCAATTTCGCCCAACCGTTGCCAGGCGTGGGCGAAGCGTTGCGTCAGCGTCAGCTCACCGGCTTTTTCTCGGTCCTGTGCCTTTTGTTCCAGCAGGCGCGCCATGTGCTCGTCGGTAGCGGCATCTTGGCGCAGCACCACCCGGCCCAGTTCGTAGGCGGCAAAATAGACCGGGGCGAAGGTGACCGGGTTCGTCACCAGCGTGCTGGCCGCCGCTGCGGGCAGGTAGGCGCGCAGCACAATCGAGGCCACGGCCGAGGCCGGTATCTGCGCCACCGGAATCAACAAACCAAAGAAAACCCCGATCGCCATCCCCAACGCCACGCCCTTGCGGCTCAGGTGCCACAGGCGCGGGTGCCCCAGCCAGGGTTTGAGCCAGCGCAGCCAGCGGTTTTGTACCAGGCTTTCGCGCGCTGGCATGAGCTTTTTGAGGCGGTCGAGCATGGGGCAAGCAAATCAAAGGCGCACACGCTTGCGCCCAGGGCCCGATTGTCGTTCAAGCGCGTGAAACGCGTATGGCAGCAAAGCCCGTTATGCTCGCGCCCCATGCAATTGCAAGAAATTTTGTACGCCCAGGGTTTTGGTACGCGCCGGGTCTGCTGTGGCCTGGTGCAACAGGGCTGGGTGCAGGTGGGCGATCCAGCGCAGCCGTGCCTGGAGCCGCAGCACGAGTTCGACCCCGCCGGGCTGGTGTTCTGGGTGCAGGGGCAGCGCTGGGAGGCGCAAGCGCTGGCTTACCTGATGCTGCACAAGCCCGCCGGCACCGAGTGCTCACAAAAACCCGGTGCCTGGCCCAGCGTCTATACCCTGCTGCCGGAGCCGCTGCGCCAGCGCCCCGGCGGTGCCGCCCAAGGGGTGCAGGCAGTCGGGCGGCTGGACCAAGACAGCACCGGCTTGCTGCTGCTGAGCGACGACGGCCAGTTCATTCACCGCCTCTCGTCGCCGCGGCACCACGTGCCCAAGGTCTATCAGGTGCAGTGCCTAGAGCCGGTCACGGCGTTGCAGGTGCGCCGCCTGCTCGACGGGGTGCGGCTGGAGCGCGAGCCGCAGCCGGTGCGCGCCGCCGCCTGCCAGCCCAGCGGCACGCACGCCCTGGAGCTGACGCTGACCGAAGGCAAGTACCACCAGGTCAAGCGCATGGTCGCGGCCGTGGGCAACCGGGTGCAGGCGCTGCACCGCAGCCGCATCGGGCCGCTGGAACTGCCCGCCGACCTGGCGCCGGGCCAGTGGCGCTGGCTCAGCCCGGAGCAGGTCGCGGCGCTGACGCGCAAAGCCGCCGCGCCCTGAATCCCCCAAAACCCCCGCGTGGGCCCCGGGCCGTTGCAACCGCCGCAGCAGCCCAAGGGCCCCGCCAAGCCTGACCCCGCCTAGCGGCCAAACGCACCACAGGCACGCAGAGGCTGTATCCTTACCCCCCATGCGACTGGTACTCGACTCCTTCTGGCGTGCGCTGGCTTACTGCGTGCATCCGCGCGTCATCGCCTTGTCTCTGCTGCCCTTGCTGCTGTTGCTGCTGGCGGCGCTGGCGCTGGCCTATTTTTACTGGGATGCCGCCATCGCCGCGGTGCAAGCCGTGCTGGAGCAGTGGACGCTGATCACGTTTGCCCTGCAGTGGCTGGAGTCGGTCGGACTCGGCTTCTTGCAGGCGGTGCTGGCCCCGTTGCTGGTGCTGCTGCTGGCCACCCCGTTGCTGGTGCTGCTCACGCTGTTGCTGGTGGCCCTCTTGCTCACGCCCGCCACGGTCGAGCTGGTGGCGCAGCGGCGCTTTGCCCAACTGCAACGCCGCCGTGGCGGCTCCTGGCTGGGCAGCCTGGCTTGGTCGCTCGGCCACACCGGGCTGGCGTTGCTGGCGCTGCTGGTGTCGCTGCCCTTTTGGCTGATCCCGCCGCTGGTGCTGATCCTGCCGCCCCTGATCTGGGGCTGGCTCACCTACCGCGTGCTGGCTTTCGATGCACTGGCCGAACACGCCAGCCGCGCCGAGCGGCACGAGTTGCTGCGCCGCCACCGCGGCACCTTGCTCGCCATGGGTGTGGCGAGCGGCTTTCTGGGTGCCGCACCCAGCCTGTTGTGGGCTTCCGGGGCCATGTTCATTGCCATGGCACCGCTGCTGCTGCCGCTGGCGGTGTGGATTTACACCTGGATCTTTGCCCTGGCCTCGCTCTGGTTCACGCATTACCTGCTGGCCGCGCTGCAAGCCTTGCGCAGCGAACCGCTGGAGGCGCAACCCAGCTTGCCCGAGCCGAGCACGCAACAGCCCACAGTCTAGTCGGACAAGACTTGCTGGACTCGACCGGCTTGGCATCCCCGGGCCTGATGCGGTGCCAAGGCCCGGGTATCCAGCCCAGCCTGGACGACCGGCCCGCAATGGCTGCGCTCATGCGGTGCACCAATGCACCATTTTAGCTTATTGCACCTCATTGGTGCGCAAATGCACCAAATCAGTGTCCAGTCATGGCCTCATCCGTGCAGCCGCCACTCGCAATGCCCAGCGGCAACGGGGCGTCACGAAGCTGGCACGCTTGCTGCTATAAACTGGGCACCGATTTCCAATCCCTTTCAACGCAACCGGAGAATTCAAGATGGCCAAAAGCGTCGCCGACGTGATGAGCATGGTGCAAGACAACGAAGTCAAGTTCGTTGACTTTCGCTTCACCGACACCCGTGGCAAAGAGCAGCACGTAACGGTGCCGATTTCGCATTTCGACGAAGACAAGTTCAGCTCTGGCCACGCCTTCGACGGCTCCTCCATCGCCGGCTGGAAGGGCATCGAAGCCTCCGACATGCTGCTCATGCCCGATCCGAACACGGCCCAGATCGATCCGTTTTTTGAAGAAACCACGATCTTTTTGCAGTGCGACGTGGTCGAGCCCAGCGACGGCAAAGCCTACGACCGCGACCCGCGCTCGATCGCCCGCCGCGCCGAAGCCTACCTGAAGGCCTCTGGCTTGGGCGACACCGCCTACTTCGGCCCCGAGCCCGAGTTCTTCCTGTTCGACAACGTGCGCTGGAGCACCGAGCCGGGCCGCAGCTTCTACGAAATCGAAGAATACGAGGCCCCCTGGAACACCGGCGCCAAGCTCGAAGGCGGCAACCGCGGCCACCGCCCGCGCACCAAAGGCGGCTACTTCCCGGTGCCCCCGGTTGACAGCACGCACGACATGCGCGCCGAAATGTCGCTCATCCTAGAGGGCCTAGGCATTCCGGTCGAGGTCTTTCACCACGAAGTGGCCGGGGCCGGCCAGTGCGAGATCGGCACCCGCTTCTCCACCCTGGTCGAGCGCGCCGACTGGACGCAAAACCTCAAGTACGTGGTCTGGAACGTGGCCAACAGCTACGGCAAAACCGCCACCTTCATGCCCAAGCCCTACCACGGCGACAACGGCAGCGGCATGCACGTGCACCAGTCGGTCTGGAAAGGCGGCAAAAACCTGTTCGCCGGCGACGGCTACGCGGGCTTGAGCGATTTCGCGCTCTACTACATCGGCGGCATCATCAAGCACGCGCGCGCGCTCAACGCCATCACCAACCCCGGCACCAACAGCTACAAGCGCCTGGTGCCGCACTTCGAAGCCCCGGTCAAGCTGGCGTATTCGGCCAAAAACCGCTCGGCCTCGATCCGCATACCCTACGTGGCCAACCCCAAAGGGCGGCGCGTGGAAGCGCGCTTCCCCGACCCGCTGGCCAACCCCTACCTGTGCTTTGCGGCGCTGCTCATGGCCGGCCTAGACGGTGTGGAAAACAAAATCCACCCCGGCGAAGCCGCCACCAAAGACCTCTACCACCTGCCGCCCGAAGAAGACAAACTGGTGCCCACGGTCTGCCACAGCCTCGACCAGGCGCTGGGCTACCTGGACCAAGACCGCGCCTTCCTGACCAAGGGCGGCGTGTTCACCGACTCCATGCTCGATGCCTACATCGAGCTGAAAATGGGCGAAGTCACGCGCGCCCGGGTCGAGGTCACGCCGACCGAGTTCGACCTCTACTTCAGCAACTAAAGCGCTAGGCGGGCCTGGGCTGAGCGGCAGCCCCTGCTCGGCCTTTGGGCCTGCAGGGCCTGCCAGCCCTAGTTCGCTCTGGATACTGGGTGGGTTTTGGGTGCGGCACCTGGCAGCCCAAGCTAGCGCTTGGCTCGGTTTGGTTTGGCCCATTTTGCCGCCCGATTTCACCCCCTGCTGCTATCATGCCCCGATGACGCAAAAGCCTTGGGCAATTTTTGGCGCGCATTTGGGCGCTTATGGGCTGTGGCTGCTGGCCGGGGCGGCTGCGGCCTTGCTGCCTGCGTCTGCGGCGCTGGCGCAGGGGCAAATCTGGCGCTGCGGCAACGAATACACCAACCAGCCCGGCGAGCGGCCCGAAGCGCGCGGCTGCCGCCTGCTGCAAGGCGGCAACCTGAGCATCGTCGAGGGGCGTCGGCCCACACCGCCCAACCCAGATGCAGCAAGCGCAGCAGCACCTAGCACGGCAGCACCCAGCGCCGCCCCGCGCACCCAGCCCGCCAGCAGCGAACGCCCCCCAAGCCAGCGCGTCGAGCGCACCGAGCAGCAAGCGCGCGACCGCGATGCGCGCCTCATTCTAGAAACCGAGTTGCGCCGCGCCCAGGAGCGGGTGCGCGAACTGCAAGCCGAATTCAACCAAGGCCGACCGCAGCCCCTGCCCCACGAGCGCGGCGACGCGGCACGCTTGCAAGAGCGCACCGAGGAACTGCGCCGCCGCCTGGAGCGCGCCCAGGGCGACGTGACGGCGATCGAGCGCGAAATCCGCCGCCTGCCGCCGGTGCCCGCTGCGGCAAGCGCTGCGGCCGGTGCAAGCGCTGCCGCGCCTGCCGCTTTGGCTGCTGCCGGTGCGTCCGGTGCGTCCGGTGCCTCGACCGGCCAGTTCATCAAGCTGCCGGTGCTGCCAACCCGGCCCGCAGCGCCCGCCACCTCCGGTACGCCCGCCGCCCCCAGCACGCTCACCGCGCCTGCTGGGCCGCGTTGAGCCGCGCGCAATCGCCATGCCCGCCCCGCGCCCACGCCAGCCGCCCGCCGTGGCCAGTGGGCCCAACTACCGCGCGCTCGATCGGCTGGCCACCCTGGTTGCCGTGCTCGACGCCGACGGGGCGGTGCGCTTTGCCAACAACGCCCTCGAAGACGCCATCGGCCTGTCGCGGCGCAGCCTGGCCGGGGTGCCGCTGGCCGAATGGTTTACCCAGCCCGAAGGCTTGCTGCAGGCGCTGCGCGGTGCGCGCGGCCACGATTACACCGTGATCCGCTACGACGCGCTGCTGCGGCGCCTCAACAACGAGCCGCTGCCGGTGCACGTGGTGCTGGCACACAACGACCCCGGCGACGAACTGGTGCTGGAGCTGCTGCCGCTGGAGCAGCAGGCGCGCCAGGAGCGCGAACAGCGCCTGCTCGAACAATCGCAAGCCAACAAAGAGCTGATCCGCAACCTGGCGCACGAAATCAAAAACCCGCTCGGCGGCATCCGCGGCGCAGCCCAGTTGCTGCAACTCGAACTGGGCCAGCGCACCGATCTGGCCGAATACACCCAAGTGATCGTGCGCGAAGCCGATCGGCTGCAAAGCCTGGTCGATCGGCTGCTGGCACCGCACCGGCGCGCCCAGGTGATAGCCGAGCTCAACATCCACGAAGTGTGCGAGCGCGTGCGCGCCCTGGTGCTGGCCGAATACCCGCGCGGCCTGGCGCTGCGGCGCGACTACGACACCTCGCTGCCCGAGTTTCGTGGCGACCGCGAACAGCTCATCCAGGCCCTGCTCAACGTGGTGCAAAACGCCGCGCAGGCGCTGCAGCCGCGCATCGAAGCCGGAACGGCCGAAATCGTTTTGCGCACCCGGGTGCAGCGCCAGCTCACATTCGGCGGCCAGCGCCACAGGCTGGCACTGGAATTGCATGTGATCGACAACGGGCCCGGCGTGCCCGAAGCGATCAAAGACCGCATCTTCTACCCGCTGGTCACAGGCCGCGAAGGCGGCTCCGGTTTGGGGCTGAGCTTGGCGCAGACCTTCGTGCAGCAGCACCACGGCTTGATCGAGTGCCACAGCGTGCCGGGCCGGACCGATTTCACCTTCCTCATTCCCCTGCCCTAAAGCCCGCGTGCCCAGCGGGCCGGGCCGTACCCACCGACCAAGGAGCGCTGGCATGAACCCCATCTGGATCGTTGACGACGACCAATCGATCCGCTTCGTCCTCGAAAAAGCCCTGCAGCGCGAGCACTTGCCCACGCGCAGCTTTGCCAGTGCGCGCGCCGTGCTCGATGCGCTGGCCGACTGCGAAGCCGACGATACCAACGGCCACAGCGGCCCGCAGGTGCTGGTGAGCGACATCCGCATGCCGGGCGGCTCCGGGCTCGACTTGCTGCAGCGCATCAAGCGCCTGCGCCCCGGTCTGCCGGTGATCATCATGACCGCGCACTCCGACCTCGACAGCGCCGTGGCCTCGTTCCAGGGCGGGGCCTTCGACTACCTGCCCAAGCCCTTCGACCTCACGGCCGCCGTCGATCTGATCCGGCGCGCGCTCGAAGAAAGCCGGCGCGAGCAAGTCGCCGACCAGAGCCTGATCGAAGCGCCCGAAATGCTCGGCCAAGCGGCGGCGATGCAGGACTTGTTTCGTGCCATCGGCCGACTGAGCCAGAGCCAGGTGACGGTGCTGATCACCGGCGAGTCGGGCACCGGCAAGGAGCTGGTTGCGCGCGCGCTGCACAAGCATTCGCCCTGCGCCAAGGGGCCGTTCGTGGCCATCAACACGGCAGCGATTCCGCGCGACCTGCTCGAGAGCGAGCTCTTTGGCCACGAGCGCGGGGCCTTCACCGGCGCGCAAGCCATGCGCCGCGGCCGCTTCGAGCAAGCCGAGGGCGGCAGCTTGTTTTTGGACGAAATCGGCGACATGCCGCTGGACTTGCAAACGCGGCTGCTGCGCGTGCTCAGCGACGGGAGTTTTTACCGCGTCGGCGGCCACGCGGCAGTGAAATCGCAGGTGCGCGTGATCGCCGCCACGCACCAGAACCTGGAGCAGCGCGTGCGCCAGGGTGCCTTTCGCGAGGATTTGTACCACCGCCTCAACGTGATCCGGCTGCGCCTGCCGCCGCTGCGCGAACGCCGCGACGACGTGGCGCTGCTGACGCGCTATTTTTTGCAGCAAAGCGCGCTCCAGCTCGGCATCGAGCCCAAGCGCATCGCCGAATCGGCGCTGGCGCTGCTGAGCGAATTCCCGTTTCCGGGCAATGTGCGCCAGCTCGAAAACATCTGCCACTGGCTCACCGTCATGGCCCCGGCGCAGACCATAGAGGCCAAAGACTTGCCGCCCGAGGTGCACGAAGCCCTGGAGCAGCCCGCCGCCACAGCGCCCACAGCAGGGGCGGCGCAGGCCGCAGCCCCGTCTGCCCCGGCAGCCCGTGCCGCCGATCCCGGCAGCGCAGCGCCCGAACCGGCCGCCGCAATTGCCGCCGCCAGCGCTCCAAGCCTGCCCAGCCCCACACCCGGCCCCTGGGAGCCTGGCCTGTACGCCGAGGCGCTGGCGCTGCTGCAAGCCGGGCAGCCCGAGGTCTGGCAGGCCCTGAGCCAGCGCTTCGAGGCCGCGCTGCTGCGCGCCGCGCTCGCACACACCCACGGCCGACGCATCGAAGCCGCGCAGCAACTCGGCATCGGGCGCAACACGCTCACGCGCAAGTTGCAGGAGCTGGGTCTGGGCTAGGGCGCCAGCTCCATTGCGGGCACGCGCGCAGTCGGCGTTGCGGGGCGTTGGGCTTGCCCCGGCGAAAGCGCGTACCCGGCAGGCACTTGACCCGGTAGCCGACGGAGATGATCAGGTCGAGGTTGTAGTGATCGACTTGGTAGGAAGCGGACCACCAAGTCGAGGTCGCTGGCTGCGTAGTGATCGCCGCGCACGCGCGAGCCATAGGCCCAGACTTCAGCCTCGGGGATGTGCTGCTGCAAGAGCGCGCGCACTTGGGCGGCGTAGGGCTCTGGCAGGTGCAGGGTGCGCTGTTCAGGCATCGATGGGTTTTCCGAGTTTTTGCGCCAAGGTGTCGGCCAGCGTTTGCCCGCCGTGACCGTAAACCTTGAGCGCTTTTTTCAACAGCTTAAAGGCGGTTTCTTGCGTCAGTTCATAGCCTTTGACGATGGCGTTGCGAAACACTTCCTGGTCGATGCTGCCTGGTTCAGCACGCTGATACATGGCGAGTGAAGACGCCAAGGTTTGGCGGCAGCGCACGAAATGGTCGCTGTTGAGGTAGAGCATGGTGCGATCAGGCCATTGGAGTGGAGGAACAGGCCACAAGCATGGGTCAAGGTTTATTCTTTGGTCTTCAACTCGGGTGAGGGTGAGGGTGAGGCCGCGCCGGATCGGCCTCGTGGGGCTGGCGTGGTGGACTCCCCTCCCCACCACAAGGGCCTTGCGACCCCGGCGGGTAAATGTCCCCGCCAACCTTCGGTGTCCGGCGCACCTTCAGCATCTGCCGGGAGATTTTGCCGCCAGCCCTTGAGGGCAAGTATCGTGCATAAGCGCCGCTGACGCAAGCCCTATGCAAGCCACCTACCATGACCCGCATCGAGTTCGACGAGCGCGAGCTGCGCGCCGCACTGCCCCTCGTAGCGCACCACCATGGTCTTTCACAGCCGCCGCGCTCAACCCAACTCCACCCACAGCGGCGCGTGATCGCTGGGCTGGGGGTTTTTGCGTGGGCTGCGGTCGATTTGGCAGGCGCGGGCGCTGGCCTTGAGCGCGTCGCTGAGCAGGATGTGGTCGATGCGCAGGCCGCGGTTTTTTTGAAATCCGAGCTGGCGGTAGTCCCACCAGGTGTAGCTCTTGGGCGGCTGCGGGAACAGCCGGTGCGCGTCGTGCAGGCCCAGCGCCAGCAGCGCTTGCAGGTGCGCGCGCTCCACGCTGCTGCAGTGGATGGCTTCGTGCAGGCCCTGCGGGTCCCAGACGTCGGCGTCGTCGAAAGTGATGTTGAAGTCGCCCAGCAGCAGCAGCCGTGGGTAGCGCGCCAATTCGGCCTCCAGCCAGGTGCGCAGCGCCTCCAGCCAGCGCAGCTTGTAGGTAAATTTGTCGCTGCCCAGCGCCTGCCCATTGGGGAAGTAGGCGCCCACCACGCGCAGCGGCTGTGCATCGGTGCCGCCGGTGTGGTAGGTTGCGGCAATCAGGCGCGCCTGCTCGTCGGCCAAGCCGGGCAGGTTGCGCTGCACCTCGGCCGCAGGCTGGCGCGCCAGCAGCGCCACGCCGTTGTAGGTTTTTTGGCCCAGCCAGACCGCGCGGTAACCGGCCTGCTCCAGGGCGGCGGCGGGGAATTTCTCGTCGCTGAGCTTGAGCTCCTGCAGCGCCAGCACATCCACCGGTGCCCCGGCCGCCGCCTGCGCCGCCAGCCAGTCCAGCACCTGCGGCAGCCGCACGGTGAGCGAATTTACGTTCCAGGTGGCGATTTTCATGGTTCGAACAGTATAGGTGCGCTGCGCACGGGGCCGGGTAGAAAGCAAGGGTAGGCAAGGGCATGTGTGCAAAGATTCGAGGCCGCGGCATCGCTGTCGATCCTTGCAGGCAGACTGCATTGCACCAACGCTTAGCACAAACTGAATGCCACCAGATAGGACTGTAGAATGTTTCGCAAAAGGGGAGTCGCATGAGGAACCAACGTTTTTCAGCCTTCGAACGACGAGCGGGGCGCGGTTTTTGTTTGGGGTCTGAGTGGGCGCTGCGCGCTGGCCCGGCGCTGCATCGGGTGCTCCGGTGAATCACGCCGCACCATCGCCACCTTGGGGCAAGCTGGCCCCAGACGGCCGCCGCCACCCGCTGGCCGATCACTGCCTAGACGTGGCGCTGGTGTTGCGTGCGCTGCTCAATTTACCCACACTGGCGCGGCTTGGGCCGCTTGATGGCAGACAAAAAGACCGGCTCGCCGCCGTGGCCTTCCTGCACGATTTTGGCAAGTGCAACCGGGGTTTCCAGCGCAAGGCCGACCCCGGCGCACGCGACACGGCGGGGCATGTCCTAGAGGCCGTCGCCTTGCTCTATGCCGCATCGGACTGCAACGACAAGCTGTGCGATGCCTTGCCGAGCGGGTGGATCGATTTGACCGCTGCGTTTTGCGAATGGTTTGCACCCAACGACGGAGGCGACGGTGCTTTCCAGATGCTGCTGGCCACCATTTCGCACCACGGCAAGCCGGCCTCGAAGCAGGATTGCGATAAGGCGACCGGCAGCCTCAACATGAACCGCCACTGGGTACAGCCCAAGGCGCAGATCGGCGGCTACAAGCCCATGCAAGCACTGGCCGATCTGTCGGATGCGGTGCGGCGCGCCTTTCCCGCAGCCTTTGCCACGGGTGCCAGCCCAATCACCGCCCCAATCACCGCCACGCCCGAACTGCAACAGCGTTTTGCCGGGCTGGTGATGCTGGCCGACTGGATCGGCTCCGATACCCAATTCTTTCCCTACCGCGCCTCGCCCGACGAAGACCGGTTCGCGCTGGCCCAGGCAGCGGCGCAGCGGGCGTTGGCGGCCATAGGTTTGATCCCGCCCATGCCACCCGAAATGCGACAGGGCAAGCCTTTTGCTGAAGTATTCGGGTTCGCGCCACATCCGCTGCAAAACCTGCTCGCCAAAGCGCTGCCGACCGACGATGCAGCGCGCCTGACCTTGATCGAATCCGATACTGGATCAGGCAAGACAGAAGCCGCGCTGGCCTGGTTCTTGCGCCTCTACGTCGAGGGCAAGGTGGAGGGCTTGTACTTTGCCTTGCCGACCCGGGTGGCCGCACGCGAGCTGTATGGGCGCACGCTGCAAGCCATTGAGTCGGCCTTTGAGCCCTTAGCGCGGCCATCGCCCGTTCTGTTGGCTGTGCCCGGCTACGCTCGCATCGATGGCGCCGCCATTCTGCCCGACCCAGATGGCACGCTGTGGGAAGACGACGCCCAAGCGCGCCAGCGCGAGCGCCAATGGGCGGCAGAGCGCCCCAAGCGCTTTCTGGCGGCACCGGTGGCCGTGGGCACCATCGATCAGGCCTTGTTGTCGGTGCTCAAGGTCAAGCACAGCCTGCTGCGCTCGGTGTGTCTGGATCGGCACCTGCTGGTGGTCGATGAGGTGCATGCGTCAGACACCTATATGCGCGAGCTGTTGAGCGTGCTGCTGCGTGCGCATCTGGGGCGCGGTGGCAGCGCCCTGCTGCTCTCGGCCACGCTGGGCGAAGCGGCGGCGGCGCAATTCTTTGGGCGCGAGCCCCTGCCGCTGGAGCAAGCGCTGGCCAAACCCTACCCGGCGCTGGCAACGCGGGCCATGCAAGTGCCGGTAGCCAGCGGCCGAAGCCCGCGCACGGTCGAGGTGCAAATCCAGCCCACACTCGATGATGCCCCCTTGCTTGCGCCGCTCACCGAGGCCTTGCGCCAAGGCGCGCGCGTGCTGGCGGTGTGCAACACCGTGGGGCGCTGCAACGCCTTGCTGCGTGCCGTGGAGGCACACCTGGCTCAACAGGCACCCGATCTGCTCCAGGCCCTGTTCGGGCTCGACGGCGTGCGCTGCCCGCACCACGGCCGCTTTGCGCGTCCCGACCGCGAGCGCCTCGACGCCGAGGTCTCCCGCCGCTTGGGCAAAGGCACGCCCAGCGGCCCCTTGCTGCTCATCGGCACGCAAACGCTGGAGCAAAGCCTGGACATCGACGCCGACTGGTTGGTCACCGACCTGGCCCCTATGGACGTGCTGTTGCAGCGCATGGGGCGCTTGCACCGGCATGAGCGCGCGCAGCGCCCTGTGGGTTTTGAATCGGCGCGTGTGCTGCTGCGCGCGCCCGACAAACCGCTGCACCAGTACCTGCAAGCCAGCGGCGAGCTAAAAGGCCCAGCGGGATTGGGTGCTGTCTATGCCAATGGCCTGGTGCTGCAATGCACCCTAGAGAGCCTGAGCGCGCAACCCCGGATCGTGATCCCGCAGCAAAACCGCTCACGCATCGAAAACACCACCCACCCCGAAGCCTTGAGCGCGCTGGGGCTGCAATGGCAAGCCCACGCGAGCTATCTGGAAGGGGTGGCTTGGGCCGATCTGCGCGGGGCGGATCGATCCCTTTTGAACGGCGACCAGCCCTTTGGCGATCTGCATTTCAATACCGACGATGGGCGTGTGCTGGCACGGCTGGGCGACCCGAGCTACGAACTGCCCTTGCAGCAAGCCTGCAGATCGCCTTTCGGGCTTGCGCTGGATCGCCTCACCCTGCCCGCACGCTGGCTCCGAGGTGCGCAACCCCCAGATGCCTTGGCGGCAGTCGCCACCGCAGCAGGTTTTCGCTTTGCCATTGGCGCAAAAAATTTCACTTATTCCCGTTACGGATTGGAGCAAGACGATGCATGACCTGCTGCATGACGATTTGGTTGGCGTGCGCACACCGCAGGGCGCGCGGCGCGTCAATCTGGCGCAACTGCTGGGCCTGCTGTGCGCCGGTGAGGTGCAGGGCTATACGGGCTTGCGCGCGCACCAGTCCGACCCGTGGCATGTGTTCTTGGTGCAACTCGCGACTGCGGTGCTGGCCCGCCAGCCCTTGCCTCCTGCGACTTCTGCAGGCGTGCCACCGACCGACCCGGATTTCTGGCGCACCGGCTTGCTGCTGCTGGCCGAGGACAAGGCATCGGCCTGGCATTTGTTTGCAGAGGACGTGACCCAGCCCGCTTTCATGCAGCACCCTTGGAGCAGTCGCAAGGCCGACGCAAGCAGCTTCAAGATCAAGGCCCGCACCCCGGATGAACTCGATGTGCTGGTCACCGCCAAAAACCACGACGTGAAAGCCACCCGGCTCGCCCCGTCTGAGCCCGAGGCTTGGTTGTACGCGCTGCTCACACTTCAGACCACCGAGGGCTATCTCGGGGCGGGCAACTTTGGCATCGTGCGCATGAACGGCGGTTTTGCCAGTCGCGCCGTGCTCGCTTGGGTCAGCGATTTGCATCCATCACACCGCTTTGTCGATGAGTTGCAAATCGTCCAAGGCTTGCGCGAGCAAACCATTTCGCGGGGCAGATTCGGCTACCGTGCCAGCGGGCATGTGCTCACTTGGCTACACCCGTGGCAGCGCAGCGGGCACCAGTACACCCTGAGCGATCTGGATCCCTGCTTTATCGAGACCTGTCGCCCGCTGCGGCTGCGCCTCGGAGCCGACGCGCAACTGCTCGCGCTCGGTGCGTCCAGCGCGGCGCGCCAGATCGGCCCCAAAACCCCGGATGGCGGTGACGTGGGGGACCCGTGGACGGCGCTCAACACAGCCGACAAGAAAAAAGGCACTTCGGCGTTGACACTTTCGAGCCAGGGCTTTACACCAAATCTGGTAACTGATCTGCTGTTTCTGCAAGGATATGCACTCACCCCCTTGCAGACTCCCCGTGCAGGGCAAGCCGCTGGCTGGTTCGTGGGCAGCGCGCTGGTGCGCGGCCAAGGCAAAACCGAAGGATTCCACCAGTTGACGCTCCCGGTACCCGCCAAGGCGCAAGCGAGCTTTGCCCGCCCGGTGGGCGATGCGCAACGCATGCGCCTAGCCGCGCAGGCGCAACACCTGTTGAACGACGCCAAACACGCTGCCTCTGCACTGCGCACCGCCTTGACGGTGTTCATCGAAGGCGGCCCGGATAAGGCTGACTTTGATCGGGATGCTGTCAAGCGCTGGGTGGACGCCGCGCAGCGCGACTTTGAACGCGAGTGGCCGCAACACTACTTCCCGGCCTTGTGGCGCTGTTGCGACGAAGACCCCGACGCGGTGTTGCACGACTGGCGGGCGCAATTGGTGCAAAGCGCCAAACAAATGCTCAACCAAGCCAGTTCCCGCTTGCCGCTGCCCGCCAACCGCCGCTGGCGCGCCCTCACGCAATCCCACGACGCCTTCACTGGTGTGCTGAAAAAGCACGGCCTATTGCCTTCAGAACCCAACCCCGAGGAGCAAAACGCATGACCCCCGATTCGATTGAACTGCCAAACGCCGACAGACTGGATGCAGGGCAAACCCTGGCACAAACCGTGGCGCATCTGGCGCGCGTACTGGCTTTGGGTCACTACCCCAACGGAGATCGGGCCGCGCTCAAGCGCTGGGCACCGGGCATCTCCCTGCCGCTGGCCTATTACCGCCTGTGGCTGCTGCACCTGCGCACCGACCCACCGAGCGAGCACGACACGCCAGCCTGGATGGCAATCGTTTGGGGTTTGGCTCTGGCGGGCACCGAGGCGCATCAGCCCAAGCGCGCGCTCGGCCAAGCCTTGGCGCAGTCTGGCTTTGCTCAAGCGCGCCTCGAGCGCCTGCTCTCGGCTCCCGAGGCCTTGCGCTTTGAGTTTTACCAGTCTGCCGTGCGGTTTCTGGCCGCCAAAGGCGAGGGCTGCAACTGGACCGACTGGGCGAGCTATTTGCTCACCCACGACCCCGACAAGCGCGAAGGTCTGCACCGCCGCATCGCGCAGAGCTATTACCGCCATCTGCCACGCACTGAAGACTGATCACACCGCCTGCGCCCTCTTTTTTTGAAAACCAAGGAGTCACCCCATGTTTTTGCAAATCCACACCCTCACCGCCTACCCCGCAAGCCTCTTGAACCGCGACGACGCCGGCTTGGCCAAGCGCATCCCCTTTGGCAATGCACAGCGTTTGCGCGTGTCTTCGCAGTGCCTCAAGCGCCACTGGCGCGAAACGCTGGTGCCCCAACTGCCCGAACTGCCCGACGGCCAGCGCACCCGTTCCTTTTTTACCCGCACCGTCTTGCCCAAGGCGATTGCCGCTGGCGTGCCGCAAGCCCTCGCGCAAAGCCTGATCGATCCGCTGGCCAAGGCTTTGATTGAAGGCGGCGTCAAGGATGGCGGCGATCTCAAGCAGCCGGTGCTCCTGGGGCTGCGCGAGGGCGACTACTTCGTTGAGTTGCTGCGGGCCGTTAGCCAAACCGATGATCCCTTGAAGGCACTCGCAGAACGACTCAAAACCAAAGAGGAAAAAGACAACCTCAAGGCCATGAGCAAAGCCGCAGCCGGTCTCAGCGCCGCCCTGTTCGGCCGCATGGTCACCTCCGACCTACTGGCCCGGGTTGATGCCCCAGTGCATGTGGCGCACGCCTTTACCGTGCATGCATCCCAGACCGAAATGGATTTTTTCACCGTCGTCGATGACCTGAATCGCGACGACGAAACCGGTGCCGCACACGCCAACCAAACCGAACTCGGTGCCGGTGTCTATTACGGCTACGTGGTGATCGACGTGCCGCTGCTGGTGTCGAACCTGAGCGGCTGCGCGGCCAAAGACTGGCTCGGTGCCGACTCGGCCACCGCACGCAAGGTGCTAGGGGCACTGATCGATGCCATCCTGCGCCAAAGCCCCGGTGCCAAACTGGGCAGTACCGCCCCCTATGCCCACGCCGATTTTGTGTTGCTGGAAGCGGGGCGCAGCCAGCCGCGAGCGCTCTCCAATGCCTTTTTGGATGAAGTTCGGCCCAAGGCGGGTGTGGACTTGCGCCAAGCCGCCCTGCAGCGGCTGTCCGACTACGTGGGCCGGCTCGATGCGATGTACTCCAGCACCGGAGCCAGCCGCTTTGTCGCCAGCGCGCTCGACTTGCCCGCCGGTCTGCCAAGCGCCCAAACGGTGCCCGTGGCGGTGCAGGCCGCACTCGACACCATCTGGTCGCAACAGACGCAACATTCGGGCACCAGCGCACCATGAACGGCCTGATGAACTGCCTGCTGCTGCGCTTTGATGCGCCCTTGATGAGCTTTGGTGCCGTGGTCGTGGACCAACTCAACCCCACCTGGCGCTTCCCCGGCACCTCCATGCTGGCCGGGCTGCTGGGCAACGCCATGGGTTGGGACCATCGCGACACCCCAATGCTGCAAAACCTGCAACAGCGGTTGCGCTTTGCTGCGCGCTGGGACGCCGAGCCCGAGCCCCTGACCGACTATCAAACCGTGGATCTGGGGCAGGATTTTATGGTGTCCACCGGCTGGACGACGCGCGGCTACCGGGAAGACCGCGGCTCAGGGGCAGCCACCAGTGGCACGCACCAGCGCTGGCGCGACCACTGGGCCAACGGCGTGGCCACTGTGGCGCTGGCGCTGGACGGCGACGACATGCCAAGCCTGGACGAGCTGGAGCAAGCCCTGCGCGCCCCCGCCAGGCCGCTGTTCATCGGCCGCAAACCGTGCTTGCCCGCTGCGCCCATCCTGCTCGGACGGCGCAAGGCCCTGGGCGTGAAGGCGGCGCTGGCCGCCGAGCCACTGGCCGACATCGGTCCACGCCGCCGCCCAAGACGAGTCCCCTGCCTGTGGCCGCTGGACGAAGGCGCAGGGGTGCAGGCAGAGGAACGCTACGACCTGCGCGACTGGGCCAATAACATCCATCGCGGCAGCCAGCGCTGCGCCACGGGTTTTCTGGATCTGACGGTATGAGCGACCTGCACCTGCTGCGCATTCCCGTCCACGCACCCCGTTTGCTGCGTTTTGCCGCCGAGCATGGCATTGCGCAGGAGGATGTGACCCTGGGCTACACCCTGCACGCTTGGCTGTCTGCGCTGTTTGGTGCCCAAGCGCCCAAGCCCTTTCGCTACATCGAGCGCCGCAGCGAAGTGCTGGCCTATGCCCCCTTGAGCCACACCGAGCTGTTGGCGCACGCCCAAGCCTTCGCCCCGCCATCGGCTTGGGCCGGGCTGGATGCAGATGCCGTAGCCAGCAAGCCCATGCCCGCTGCATGGCGGCAGGGGCAGCGATTGCGGCTAGAGGTGCTGGTCTGCCCGGTCACGCGCCGGGGCAGCGAGGAAAAAGACCTTTATCTGCGTGCGCTCGACCACCACGCCGACGCAGCGCCGCCACGTGCCGAGGTGTACCGCAACTGGTTCACCCAACAATGGGCCGATGCGGTGCGCTTTGACCGGGTGGAACTGCTGGGCATGAATGCCCGCAGCCGCCTGCTGCGGCGTGCGCGCAACGGTGCGAACCGACTGCGCATCGTCGAGCGTCCACAAGCGCTCTTCTGTGCCGACGCGGCGATCGCCGATCCCAATCATTTCTCCGCCTTGCTGGCGCGCGGCATCGGCCGCCACCGCGCCTTTGGTTTTGGCATGGTTTTGCTCTCGCCTGCCAGCGCATGAGCCCCGCCCCCGGTCTGCTGCACGGCCGCCTCGGGCTGGCCGCTGCGCGCATCCCACACGCCGACCGGCACGGGCTGCTGTGGCTGGAGTACGGAAAATTGTCGGTAGAAGACGGCACCTTGCGCTTCGTTGCCGCCCAAAGCGAAGCACTGGATGCGGGCGACTACGCCATCCCGTATCAGGCCGTCTCGATGATTTTGCTCGGCCCCGGCACCAGCCTGACGCAAGATGTGCTGCGCCTGTGTGCCCGCCATGGCGCACTGATCGCGGCGGTGGGCGAGGGCGGAGTCAAGAGCTACACAGCCCCGCCCATGGGCCAAGGGCGCTCCGACGTGGCGCGCCTACACGCCGCGCGCTGGGCCGACCCCAAGCAAAGGCTGGACGCCGCACGGCGCCTGTACGCATGGCGCTTTGGCCGCATTTTGCCGCACCGCGACATTGAAACGCTGCGCGGCATCGAAGGCGCGCGCGTCAAGGAAAGCTACCGGCTGGTGGCGCAGCGCTTTGGCATAGACTGGCAAGGCCGCCGTTACGAGCGCAGCGACCCCACTGCCGCCGACCTGCCCAACCAGGCCCTCAATCACGCCGCCACTTTCGTTGAAGCCGCTGCCGACATTGCCGTGGCGGCCGTAGGGGCTTTGCCCCCGCTGGGCTTCATACACGAGGAATCCAGCAACGCTTTTACGCTCGACATGGCCGACCTGTGGCGCATCGACCTCACCCTGCCACTGGCTTTTGCCGCCGCCCAAGCCTGCATAGAAGGCAAGGCCCCCAACTTGGAACGAGAAGTGCGCCGCCGTGCGGTGCGTGCATTTCGGCAAGAAAAGCTGATTCCGCGCATGATCGACCGCATCAAGGAACTGTTCGATGTCAATGACCGTGGTGGTGACCCGTAACGTCTCGGCGCGGGTGCGTGGCTTGCTGGCTTCGGTCATGCTCGAAGTAGCGCCAGGCGTTTACAGCGCTCCGCGCATCTCGCCAGCGGTGCGCGATCGCATCTGGAGCGTGCTCGCCGACTGGTTTCCCAATGAGCGCGAGGCCTCAATCGTGCTGCTCTGGCAAGAGCGCGAAATGCCGGGCGGCCAAGCCATGCGCACCCTTGGCAGCCCACCCGTCGAACTGATCGAAGTTGACGGGCTGCTGCTGACGCGCAGGGCCGCTTCTTGAAACGCGTTGGCTCCTTAAAAACTGAAACTTCAAGCACTGGCAATCGGTTATGCTCTAGAGCCTCCCCCGCGTGAGCGGGGATTGACCGCAAGAGAAGCGCGCCATCAAAGATGAGCACGAGCCTCCCCCGCGTGAGCGGGGATTGACCCAACCCACGGTTCGACTCATGCAGAGCATCACGGCCTCCCCCGCGTGAGCGGGGATTGACCGTTGCGCGGGTGCGTCACCGTAGGCCAGGCCGCGCCTCCCCCGCGTGAGCGGGGATTGACCCTGCTCGAGCGCCTCGCGCCCCATCAGACGCTCGCCTCCCCCGCGTGAGCGGGGATTGACCCCTGCTGCACTCCCTGCCTTGGTCGCGGGAAGCGCCTCCCCCGCGTGAGCGGGGATTGACCTGTTGAGCCTACCCCGGCGGGGTTGCCCTCCTTGCCTCCCCCGCGTGAGCGGGGATTGACCGCAGTCGGCCTCGCCCTTTGTGCCTTTTGTGTAGCCTCCCCCGCGTGAGCGGGGATTGACCCGTGGGCGTCTATGCGCCGCTGTTTGCCGAGATGCCTCCCCCGCGTGAGCGGGGATTGACCCGAGGTGGGCATCGTGACGGTGTTCAACAGCTTGCCTCCCCCGCGTGAGCGGGGATTGACCTGTTCGCCACCAAGGCGGCGGCGACGGCTTGGGGCCTCCCCCGCGTGAGCGGGGATTGACCCACTTGGGGCGGCACGACAGAGGCGGCTTTGATGCCTCCCCCGCGTGAGCGGGGATTGACCTCGAGAGCGCTTGGGTCGGGGCAGGCTGGGTCTGCCTCCCCCGCGTGAGCGGGGATTGACCCACAAAAGGCAGCGGGTTCCGCCTTTCTGATGCGCCTCCCCCGCGTGAGCGGGGATTGACCCCCTAGGGTACGCCGCTGGTGCCGCCGCCGGCGGCCTCCCCCGCGTGAGCGGGGATCGACCCGTCGGGGTCTATGCGAAGCAGCTCGATGCGGCGCCTCCCCCGCGTGAGCGGGGATTGACCTCCTGCTGCGTTCGCGGTTGAGGTAGGCCCGAGGCCTCCCCCGCGTGAGCGGGGATTGACCCCTGGAGAAGACCATGATTTGCACCAACAAACAGCCTCCCCCGCGTGCGCGGGGATCGACCTCGGGCGTGGGGCGGCACGTGGTGCGCGTGATCAAGCGCATGGGCCAACTCGAATACTGGGCTGTGTTCGAGGTGCGGTCGGGGCGGCAGATGCTTGCGCTGCAGTCTATGTGGAACAGAGGCCGTCCCCCAACCCTACGCCCGTGACGCTTCGTGGTATGAGCACGACGATCGGATGCAACCGGCCTCTAAGCAAGCAATCCTACCATGAGCCGCCTCCCCCGCGTGAGCGGGGATTGACCCAAGCTGTGCTGCCCTTTGGCTGGAACCGGATCAACCCCAAGATCGGCGAACCGACGGGGATTGATAATGGCTGGGGTATCTGCCGGACGGCACGGTGGCGGATTCTTTGACCAGGCGCTGGCGAACCGCGCCCGGCCTGAAGGCAAATGGATGCTGGTGGGGGCCATGAAGCCCGAGTGGGTGGCCCGAATAATTACCGGGTCAAGAAGGCCGGCGAGTTGAACATCGTTGAAACCGGCCAGACGGTGGACGCCGAGGGGCTTGCCAGCGGTCTTGGCCAGGGCTACACCTTGGTCGATGGGGTGCTCTGATGCGGGGCCGGACTCGAACCGGCATCATTCAAAGCGCCGGAGCGCCTTCGTCGTTTACCCATCACGCTACACCGCAGCAGGGCTTTTTCAGTATAGGCCAACATGGACGAACCAATAATGGGCTTTGAAAAAATCGAACTGGCCGACGCCACTTGCGCACAGTGCGCGCCCAGATGGCGGCGCACGGTGGCAGAACGCCCCACTGTGGCGTTGACGACATCGCTGGACGATACCGCCAACTGCCCAGCTTGGGCGCGTCGCCGCAAGGCCACGAGAATGTCCAGAGGAGCGACGCGCATCTTTATCTGCCCAAGATCTGCTCATTGACGAGCAAATACCACCAATGCCATTCTGCGCTTGAGGGATCGTCGGCGCTGCGTGGCCTGCCAAGCGCATGCTCTTGGAGTCGATGATCATCGTCGCATGGCCCCATGCCGCTGGACGCCAAGCCGCTTGCGCCTGCCTTGCCCGCGCAAGGTGCGAGCGGCCGCGTGCCCATGCACCGCGCTGTCGCGTTTACACTTCCAGCACTTACACTCTTTTCGTCGCACCATGCCACTGGATACCCTCACCGGCCCGCTGGGCATAGGCTTGGCCGCCGTGCTGGGCCTGCTGATTGGCAGCTTTCTCAATGTGGTGATTCACCGGCTGCCGCTCATGCTGGAGCGGCGCTGGGCGGCTGAGTGCGCCGATCTGCACCCGGCTGTGACCGATCCCACCCAAGCCGCCCCGCCCCCCTCCAGCGCGGCGGCTTTGGCCCCCGGTGTGGCGACGGCGGCGGCGCAAGCCCCGGCACTCAACCTGCTCACTCCGCGCTCGCGCTGCCCGGCTTGCGGCACCGGCATCGCCTGGTACCACAACCTGCCGCTGCTCAGTTACGCCTTGCTGCGCGGCAAGTGCAGCGCCTGCGCGGCCCCGATCGGGCTGCGCTACCCGCTGGTGGAGCTGCTCACCGGCATCGGCTTTGCCTATGTGATGCACCTGCACGGCCCGGGCTGGCCGGCGCTGGCCTGGATGGGCTTTGTGGCCGCCGTGCTGGCGCTGGCCTTCATCGACTGGGACACCACGCTGCTGCCCGACGACATCACGCTGCCGCTGCTCTGGGCCGGCCTGCTGGCGGCGGCACTGGGCTGGAGCGGCCTTGCGCTCGACGACGCGCTGTGGGGCGCGGTAGCGGGCTATTTGTCGCTGTGGTCGATCTACTGGGCCTTCAAGCTGCTCACCGGCAAAGAGGGCATGGGCTATGGCGACTTCAAGCTCTTTGCGGCGCTCGGGGCCTGGCTGGGCTGGCAGGCGCTGATCCCGATCCTGCTGCTGGCCTCGGTGCTCGGGGCGGTGATCGGGCTGGCGATGAAATACAGCAGCGGCCTGCGCGAGGGTGGCTACGTGCCCTTTGGGCCGTTTCTGGCTTTTGGCGCGCTGCTGGCGCTGGCACTGGGCCCGGCCACGCTGCTGGGCTGGGTCGGGCTTTAAGCCACGCCAGCCCCTTACCTTGCAAACCATGCGCACCCACCCCCAGCCCCCCTGGCGCATCGGCCTGACCGGCGGCATCGGCAGCGGCAAGAGCACGGTCGCGGCCATGCTGCAAGCGCTGGGCACCCCGGTGCTCGACGCCGACGCGCTGGCGCATGCCTGCACCGTCCCCGGCGGGGCCGCCATCGAGCCCATCCGCGCCGCTTTTGGCCCGGCCTTCATCGGGCCCGATGGGGCGCTGGATCGGGACCAAATGCGTGCGCTGGTGTTTGCCCAGCCGGCGGCGCGCCAGCGGCTGGAGGCGATCGTGCACCCGCTGGTGCGCGCCGCCATCGAGCAGGGCTGCGCGCAGATTCGGCAGCAGGGTCGCAGCGACTGCGTGGTGCTCGACATTCCGCTGTTGGCCGAATCCCCGCACTGGCGGGAGCAGGTGGATGCGGTCTGGGTAGTCGATTGCAGCCCGGCCACCCAAACCGCGCGGGTGATGCAACGCAACGGCTGGCCACTGGCGCAGGTGCAGGCGGTGCTGGCGGCGCAAGCCAGCCGGGCCGAGCGCTTGGCGCTGGCCGATGTGGTGCTGGCCAACGACGCCCCCACCACCCGGGCGCAATTGCAAGCCCAAGTGCAGGGCGCCTACGCCGAACAACGGCAGCGATTCGGGCTATGATCGAACCGTGATCCTCTACGAATACCCGTTCAACGAACGCATCCGCACCTACTTGCGGCTGGAGCGGCTGCTCGACCGCCTGGGCCAATTGCTGCAGCGCGAGCATGCGCTCGACCACCACTTTGCCCTGCATACCCTGTTTGAGCTGCTCGAAGTCGGGGCGCGCTCGGATTTGAAAACCGAAGTCCTCAAAGACTTGGAACGGCTCAAGCAGCAGTACCTCGGCTACCGTGGCAATCCGGCCATTTCCGAGGCCGCGCTGGAGCAGTTCATCGCCCGCCTGGAATCGAACTACGGCGTTTTGCAAGAGTGCGGCAAGATAGGCCAAGCGCTGGCCGAACACGAATGGCTGTCAGCGGTGCGCAGCCGCATCGCCATTCCGGGTGGCACCTGCGAGTTCGACTTGCCCGCCTACCACGACTGGTTGCACTGCAACCCCGAGCAGCGCCAGCTCGATCTGCAAGGCTGGGCACAGGCGCTGGCCCCGTTGCTCGATCCGGTGCAGGTGCTGCTGAGCGTGTTGCGCGAATCGGCGCACCCGCAAAAGGTGATGGCCCTTGAAGGCCATTTCCAGCAAACCCTGCCCCAAGGCAAAACCTACCAGTTGCTGCGCTTGTGGATCGATCCGCAGCTCAAGCTCGTGCCCGAGATCAGCGGCAACCGGATGCTGTTTGCGGTGCGCCTGATGCAACGCGACCTTGACTGCAAACCGCAACTGGCCAACACGGCCGACGTCGAACTCGAATTCACCCTCTGCGCTTGAATTCCGGCGCGGTGGCGCTCAAGGCTGCAGCGTGTCTGCCGCCAGCGGATGGTTGCCCGCGTAGTCGCGCGCAAACTGGTGCGCCACCCGGCCACTGCGCGAACCGCGCTCGAGCGCCCACACCAGCGCCTGCCCGCGCGCGGCCTCGATCGCCGCCTCGGGCACGCCAAAATGCCCCAGCCACTGGCGCACCACCGTCAGGTATTCGTCTTGGCTGAAAGGGTAAAAACTGATCCACAGCCCGAAGCGCTCGGAGAGCGAGATTTTTTCTTCCACCGCTTCGCCGGGGTGCAGTTCGCCGTCTTCGTCGCGTTGGTGGCTGAGGTTGTCGCGCTGGTATTCGGGCAGCAGGTGGCGCCGGTTGCTGGTGGCGTAGATCAGCACATTGGGGCTGCTGGCGGCGACCGATCCGTCCAAGATCGACTTGAGCGCCTTGTAGCCGGGCTCGCCGTCTTCAAAGCTGAGGTCGTCGCAAAAAACGATGAAGCGCTCGGGGCGCTCGGCCACCAGCGCGACGATGTCGGGCAAGTCGGTGAGCTCGGTCTTGTCCACTTCGATCAGGCGCAGCCCCTGCGGCGCAAAGGCGTGCAGGCAGGCGCGAATGAGCGAGCTTTTGCCGGTGCCACGCGCCCCGGTGAGCAGCACGTTGTTGGCCGGCAGCCCCTGCACGAAATGCGCCGTGTTGCGCACCAGGCGCTCTTTTTGCGGCCCGATTTCTTGCAAGTCGGACAGCGCCATGGCCCCGATGTGGCGCACCGGCTCCAGCAGGCCGTGGCCGCCGCGTTTGCGGTAGCGCCAGGCCAGCGCCGCGCCCCAATCGGGCGCGCTCAGGGGCTGCGGCAGCACCGCTTCGATGCGCGCCAGCAGGGATTCGGCGCGTTGCAGCAGGCGTTCAAAGGCTTCGTTCATGCAAAGGCGCGCGCGTTTTAGGAGCGGTAATCGGCGTTGATGCTCACGTACTCGTGGCTCAGGTCGCAAGTCCAGACCGTCTCCGTCGCGGTGCCACGGCCCAGCCCGACGCAGATGGTGATCTCGCTCTGGGCCAGCACGCGCGCGCCCGCTTGCTCGGTGTAGCCGGGGTGGCGCCCGCCCTGCGTGACCACGTGCACGTCGTCGAGGTGCAGCTCGATCTGGTTTTGGTCCAGGTCGGCAATGCCGGCGTAGCCCACCGCCGCCAGAATGCGGCCCAGGTTCGGGTCGCTGGCGTAAAAGGCGGTTTTGACCAGCGGCGAGTGCGCGATCGCATACGCCACTTGCAGGCATTCGGCGCCGTCGCGCCCGCCTTCCACGCGCACCGTGATGAACTTGGTCGCGCCCTCGCCGTCGCGCACGATGGCGTGCGCCAGCGTCTGCGCCAGTTCGGTCAGGGCCGCCAGCAGGCGCTGGCCGTCGGGGCTGGCCAGATCGGTGATCTCGGGGTGTGCCGCCTGCCCGGTGGCGATCAGGATGAAGGAGTCGTTGGTGGAGGTGTCGCCGTCGATGGTGATGCGGTTGAACGAGGCCTCGGCCAGGCGCAGCGCCAGTTCGGGCAGCAGCGCCGGCTGGATGCGCGCATCGGTGGCGACAAAGCCGAGCATGGTGGCCATATTGGGGCGGATCATGCCCGCGCCCTTGGCCATGCCAGACAGGGTCACGGTCTGGCCGCCGAGCTGCAACTGGCGGCTGGCGGCCTTGGCCACGGTGTCGGTTGTCATGATGCCTTCGGCGGCGCGCAGCCAGTGCGCGGGCTGGGCGTCGGCCAGCGCGGCATCGAGCCCGTCGATCACGCGCTGCACCGGCAGCGGCTCCATGATCACGCCAGTGGAAAAAGGCAGGACCTGCTGCGCCTGCAGGCCCAGCCGCTGGGCCAGCGCGGCGCAGGTCTGGCGCGCGTGCGCCAGGCCGCTCTCGCCGGTGCCGGCGTTGGCGCAGCCGGTGTTGATGAGCAGCGCGCGGATGGCAGCCCCAATATCTAGGTGCTCGCGGCACACCTGCACCGGCGCGGCGCAGTAGCGGTTGCGGGTGAACACCCCGGCCACGGCGCTGCCGGGGTCGAGCAGCAGCACGGTGAGGTCTTTGCGATTGGGTTTGCGCACCCCGGCTTCGGTGACACCGATGCGCACCCCGGGCACCGGGTGCAGGCTGGCGGCATCAGGGGCGGTCCAGTTCACAGGCATGGCGGTGTCTTTCAGTTGCGGTCAGGCCAGCTTGCCGTGGCAGTGCTTGTATTTTTTGCCGCTGCCGCAGGGGCAAGGGTCGTTGCGGCCGACGCGCGGCAGCGCCTCGGCCGGGGTGGCGCGGCCGCCGAGCAGGCCGCGGTCGGCCACGGTTTCGGCTTCTCCGGTCTCAGAAGGGGCGGTGTAGGTGACGTTGCTAAAGTTCTCGGCGGCGGCTTCGAGCTGCTGCGCGGCGGCACGCACCTGCTCCGGCGTCTGCACTTTTACATTCATCAAAATGCGCGTGACTTCGCCACGCACCTGCTCCAACAGCAGCGAGAACAACTGGAACGCTTCGCGCTTGTATTCCTGCTTGGGCTGCTTTTGCGCGTAGCCGCGCAGGTGGATGCCCTTGCGCAGGTAGTCGAGCGCGCTCAGGTGGTCGCGCCAGTGGCTGTCGAGGTTTTGCAGCAGCACCACGCGCTCGAAGGCGGCAAAGCTGCCCGGGCTGGCCAGTTGCACCTTGGCCTCGTAGTGGGCGTGCGCGGCTTGCAGCACTTTCTCGACCACGTCGGCGTCGTCCATCTCGCTGGCGTCGTGCACCTGCTGCACCAGCGGCAACTGCAGGCCCCATTCTTCGGCCAGGGTTTTTTCCAGGCCCGGCAAGTCCCACTGCTCCTCCACGCTCTGCGCTGGCACGAACTGGCGCACCAGGTGCGTGAGCGCGCCATCGCGCAGGCCGCGGATTTGCTCCGACACCTGCTGCGCGTCGATGATTTCGTTGCGCTGCTGATAGACCACGCGGCGCTGGTCGTTGGACACGTCGTCGTATTCGAGCAACTGCTTGCGGATGTCGAAGTTGCGCGCCTCGACCTTGCGCTGCGCGTTCTCGATCGAGCGCGTGACCATGCGGTGCTCGATCGCCTCGCCCTCGGGCATGTTGAAGCGCTCCATGATGGCGCGCACCTTGTCGCCCGCGAAAATGCGCATCAGCGAATCTTCCAGGCTCAGGTAGAAGCGGCTCGAACCGGGGTCGCCCTGGCGCCCGGCGCGGCCGCGCAACTGGTTGTCGATGCGCCGGCTCTCGTGGCGTTCGGTGGCGATGATGCGCAAGCCCCCCAGCGCCTTGACGCGATCGTGGTCGCCTTGCCACTGGGCGCGCGCGGCGGCGATTTTGCTCGCCCGCGCCGCTTCGTCGAGCGCCGGGTCGGCCTCGATGGCGGCGCACATTTTTTCCAGGTTGCCACCCAGCACGATGTCGGTTCCGCGCCCGGCCATGTTGGTCGCGATGGTGATGGAGCCGGGGCGGCCGGCCTGGGCAATGATTTCGGCCTCGCGCTCGTGCTGCTTGGCGTTGAGCACCTCGAACGGCAGCTTGGCTTTTTTGAGCAGCTCGGCGATGATTTCCGAGTTCTCGATCGACGAGGTGCCCACCAGCACCGGCTGGCCGCGCTGCAGGCATTCTTGGATGTCGGCCAGCGCCGCCTGGTACTTCTCGGGCGTGGTTTTATAGACGCGGTCGAGTTCGTCCTTGCGCTGGCTCGGTTTGTTGGGCGGCACCACCACGGTTTCCAGGCCGTAGATTTCCTGGAACTCGAAGGCTTCGGTTTCGGCGGTGCCGGTCATGCCGGCCAATTTTTCGTAGAGGCGGAAGTAGTTTTGGAACGTGATCGAGGCCAGGGTCTGGTTTTCGGGCTGGATGCGCACCCCCTCTTTGGCTTCTACCGCCTGGTGCAGGCCCTCGCTCCAGCGCCGCCCGACCATCAGGCGGCCGGTGAATTCATCGACGATGATGATCTCGCCGTTTTGCACCACGTACTGCTGGTCGCGGTGGTAGAGGTGGTGCGCCTTGAGCGCCGTCACCAGGTGGTGCATGAAGGCGATGTTGGCCGGGTCGTAGAGCGAGGCCCCCTCGGCCAGCAGCCCGGCCTGGGTCATGAGCGCCTCGGCCTTTTCGTGCCCGCTCTCGGTCAGGTTGACGGTGTGCGCCTTTTCATCGACGACGAAATCGCCCGGCTTGATCACGCCGTCGCCGGTGCGCATGTCTTCCTCGCCCTCTTGGGGCTCCAGCAGCGGGGCCAGTTTGTTGATGGCGATGTAGTCGTCGGTGTGGTCTTCGGCCTGGCCGCTGATGATCAGCGGGGTGCGCGCCTCGTCGATCAGGATCGAGTCCACCTCATCGACGATGGCGTAGTGCAGGCCGCGCTGCACCCGGTCGCGCGCCTCATAGACCATGTTGTCGCGCAGGTAGTCAAAGCCGTATTCGTTGTTGGTGCCGTAGGTGATGTCGGCCCCGTAGGCGGCCTGCTTTTGCTCGCGCGTGGTCTGCGAGCGGTTGATCCCGACCGAGAGCCCGAGCCAGTTGTAAATGCGCCCCATCCACTCGGCATCGCGTCCGGCCAGGTAGTCGTTGACGGTGACCACGTGCACGCCCTGGCCCGTGAGCGCATTCAGATAGACCGGCAGGGTGGAGGTGAGGGTCTTGCCTTCGCCGGTGCGCATCTCGGCGATCTTGCCGCTGTGCAGCGCCATGCCGCCCATCAACTGCACGTCGAAGTGACGCATTTTAAGCACGCGCTTGCTGGCCTCGCGCACCGTGGCAAAGGCTTCGGGCAGCAGCGCATCGAGCGTCTCGCCCTGCGCCAGGCGCTGTTTGAACTCGGCCGTCTTGGCCTGCACCTGGGTGTCGGAGAGCTGCTCGTACTGGCTCTCGAGCGCGTTGATGCGGGCCACCGTCTTGCGGTGGCTCTTGAGCAGGCGCTCGTTGCGGCTGCCAAAGAGCTGGGTCAAAAACTTGATGGGCATGGCTGCGGGCTCGGTTCACGCCCTGCGGCGCGAGAGGGGGAGAATGGACGACGACGGGGGGCTGGCCTGGAATCAGGCCAAGCCGTGGCGGGCGCAAAGCGCCTGAAACCTTGCATTTTAGCGGGCTGGCGTGCCGGGCTGGCGGTACTACAGGCGGGCCGGGCTGGTGGCGGCGGGCGGGCTGCGGCCAAACTCGGCCACGCCGCGGTTGGCGAGCGCGTCGGCGCGTTCGTTGCCGGGGTCGCCGCTGTGGCCGCGCACCCAGTGCCAGGCGATGTCGTGCCCGCCTTGCTGCACCAGCGCATCCAGGCGCTGCCACAGATCGACGTTTTTCACCGGCTGGCGCGCCGCCGTTTTCCAGCCCTTGGCTTTCCAGCCCGGCAGCCACTCGGTGATGCCTTTGCGCACGTATTCGCTGTCGAGCCAGAGCGTGACGCGGCAGGGGCGCTTGAGCGCTTGCAAGGCCTCGATCACGGCGGTGAGCTCCATGCGGTTGTTGGTGGTCTGCGGTTCGCCGCCGTAGAGATCTTTTTCGCCAGCGGCTGAGCGCAGCAGAGCGCCCCAGCCGCCCGGGCCGGGGTTGCCTTTGCAAGCGCCGTCGGTGTAGATGATGACTTCGGTCATGGTGCAGGGGTGGCGGTGGCGCTTGGGCTTGTGGTTTGGGAGGCTGCAGGGGCAGCGGGATGGGCGTGGGCGTGGGCGTTGGGATGAGACTGCGCCGCAGCCTGGGCCGTGCGGCTGGCGCTGCGGCTGTCGCTGCCGCTGCGGCGACCGACCTGCTGCGCCACGGCCACCGGGGCGGCGGCCACCGCGCGCGGCTTCCAGGCCGGGCCGAGCAGCCGCATGGCGCGCACGCGCTTGACCGCCACCATGCAGTAGGCGGCACCCAAAAACGGCCAGTAGCGCGGCCCCAGGCGCTCCATCCAGGCCCAGCGCTGCATCCAGACTTCGGTTTGCAAGGCCGGGCGGTAGCAGCCCAGTTGGCAGGACTCGACCTCGAAGCCAAGCAACTGCAACCAGTCGCGCAAACGCCTCGGGCCGATGAATTCGCCCGCTTCGGGCAAAAAAGGCCGCGCCCAGCGGCTGCGCCCCAGCCCCAGGCGGGCCCACAGCCGCGCCCGCTGCTGGCGCCCACCCCACAGGCTCCAAGGGTTGAGCCCGCACACCACCAAGCGGCCTTCGGGCAGCAGCACCCGGTGCGCCTCGCGCAGCACCGCGTGCGGGTCGGCGCTGAACTCTAGCGTGTGCGGCAGCGCGATCAGATCGAGGGCGTTTTCGGCAAAGGGCAGCGCAGCGGCGTGCGCCACCAGCGCCAGCGGCCGCTGGGCGGCGTGCTCGCCGCTGCCGGATGCGGCGCTGGCGCTGCCGTAGCCAGGCTCGACGCGCTCGACCAGCGGCTCGGGCACCGCCAGCCAGCGCCGCGGGATGCGGTTGTTGCGCAAGGCGTCGATCTGCGGCAGGCCCAACTGCAGGGCGTGGTAGCCGAAACAGTCGGCCACGGCCTCATCGAAGCGGCTCTGCTCCCAGTTCAGGAGGTAGCGGCCTGGCACGCTGTCGAGCCAGCGCGCCAGCTCCCACCCGCCCGCACCCGCCGGCGCGGGCGGGCTTTCAGGTGCCAACGGCTTCATCGAGCACCGGCGCTTGCGCCAGCACGGCGGCGCGGATCATTTCGCGCATGGCTTTTTTCTCGGGGAAGCTCAAGGTGCGGCCCAACTCACGGCGCACGCGCAGCAGCAGGTGCCGGTCGGTTTCGGGCGGCACGCCCTGGCTGTTTTGCATTTCCTCGTACAGATCCAGCCGGGCATGGGGGGTTTCCTCGCGCCACCAGTCTTCGATCACGCGCTGCACCTGGCTGAGCCATTCTTGGTCGGGCTGCTGATCGGGGCTGGCGGGCTCGCCCATCATGGGCTCGCGTTCGCGGTCGCGTTCGTATTCGCGCTCGAATTCGCGCTCATGGGTGCGTTCGGGCTGCGCCAGGCGGTTGCTGAAAATGGCGTCGGGGTTGGGGTTGTGCAGCGCCGCCCAGGCCGTTTCGTTGAGGCTCACGCGCCGGTCGGCCTGCATCAGCAAGCGCGCCCAGCTCGGGTCTTCTTGCAGCAGGCTGGAAAAATCGTGCGCCGAGTCGTCGGTCACCAGCACCACCTTGAGGCCGCGCCACTGGGCTTCGTCGATGTAGGGAATCAGGCGCTCGTCGTCGCTCACCAGCAGGGCCAGGCTGCAAGCCCCACGGTCGGCCAGTTGCGTCAGCTCCAAGCCGAGGGCCCGCACCAGCCCCAGGCCGCCGTCGCTGGCGTGGGCGGGAACCATGCGCAGCACCAAGTCGTCGATCAACTCGCTGGGCTGCTGGTCGGTGAACAGGTAGCTGCGCAGCAGCGGCGCGTCGGCCCCACACAAGCGCCCCAAGTGTGCAAACACCGGGTTGAAAGCCGCGCGCTGCAGCGCAGCACCGGCTGGGCCCACGCCTGCCGCGCTCTGCTGCTTGGCCAGCCAAAGCAGGTAGCGCTCGTCGATCAGCGCCACCGCCTGGCCCGCCGCCGAGGAAGCGGCAGAACCGGTGCGCATGCCGGGCCTTTTGTTTAGATGGAATTTGGTCTTCATATTTGCCCTATTTAAGAGATAAAAATTGGTTCGCTCAGAACGCACCTGGGCTTGGGGGCCCAGGATTTTGGCACGGAACCGAGGCAAAGGTTCCGCACGGGCACCGAATTTGTCAGCGCGCTGGGGCGGGTGGTGGCTGCGCGGCACCGGGGCGGCTCAACCAGTCGGCGCGCTGGCGCGCCTGCGCCGCCAGTTCGCTCTGGCCGGCTTGCTGCGCCCACTGCTGCTGCAACAGCAACCAGGCCAGCAAGGGCCGCTGCCAGCCTTGCTCCGAGGCGGTGTCGATGGCCAGCGGCAAGTCGGCCAGCTCCAACCGCTGGGCGCGCAGCAGCACGCTGGCGGCCAGCAGCCGCGCCAGCGGGTCGTCGATGGCGCGCAGCAGCGCCGTGGCCTGGCCCGGCTGGAGCTGGGGCGCGGCGAGCAAATGCCGCGCCACGGCGCGGTGTGGCGGTGGCAGCAAATCGGGGTCGGCGGGCTGGACTTGGGCTTGCAGATAGCGCGCATAAGCCTGCTCGGCGGCACTGGCATGGGGCAGCAGGGCCTGTGCGGCGCTGCAGGCTTGCAAATCGAGCGCCGTTTGGCGCAGCGCGCAGCGGCTGAGCTCGATCCGCGCCAGCCAATCGGCGCGCGCGGTGCGCCGCGTGGCCTCGAGCGCGCGCTGCCACTCGGCCGCCGCCACGCGCTCGCGCCCTTCGAGCTCGGCGCGCATGGCGCGCTGCTGCGCCCCGTGCGCCTCCAGTTGCCAGTCTGGCACCCGCGGCGTGGCGCTGCAGCCCGCCAGCAGCAGCGCCAGCAGGACTGTGCAGGTGCAGGCCAGCAGCCGCTGCAGCGTGGCACCAGGGAGAATGGGCCAGGCCGACAACGCAAAACCTCCGCCTTGCGCGTTCGAGTCCAAAACGGGACGGATGGCCGGTAGCAGCGGCATCAGGGCAGCCTCAGTTCGGGGTCGCGGGCAAAGGGCCAGCGCCGGTTGAGTTCGCCCATCAGCGCATCGACGCGGCGCAGATTGGCCTCGACTTCGTTGCGCAGTTGGTCCAGATCGACACTGGCGGCGCGCGCGTTCCCGGCTATGGCCTGCGCCTCGACCAGCACCGCATCCACCTTTTGCAAGGAGGCGCGGGTATCGGCCAGCAAACCTTGGGCCTCGCGCAGCGCGCCCTGGGTGTCGGTGACGAGGCCATCGGCACCAAAAACGCGCCGGTCGGCGTTGCCCACCAGCGTCTCGGTGCGCCCGGCCACGGCTTCGAGGCGGCGCAGCAGCGCGTTCGATTCATCGACCATGCGCAGCAGGCGGGCGCGGTCGGCGTCGTTGCCAGCGAGCAAACCCAGCGCCCCCTGCGGCCCCACCAGCACCTCGCTGGCGCGCTGCACGTTGCGCAAGCTGGCGTTGAGCGGGGCTTGCTCGGCCGTGATGGTGTTGAGGTTGTGCAGCAAATCGCGGATCTGGATCATGATCCGGGGCAGGTCGGCCAGGGCGTCGCCGCGCAGCACCTCGCGCTCTGCGGCATCGGGCAGCGGCGGGTCTTCGAGCATGCCGGTGAAAGCGCGCAGGCGTGCCGCCCCCACCAGCCCACGCTCCAAAGTGAAAACGCTGCTCTCTCGCAGCCAGTGCGCTTCGCGGCGGCGCACCTCCACCAGGATGCGCACCCGGCCGTCGGCACCGAGCTCGACTTGGCGCACGCGCCCAATCGGGAAGCCGGAAAAGCTCAGGTCCATGCCTATGCTCACCCCTTCGGAATCGTCGGTGATCAGCACCAGCTCTTGGGTGGGCTCAAAAACGCCACGGGCGTGCAGCAAAAACAGCACCGAACCCAGCAGCAGCGCCAGCATGACGAGCAGCAGCAGCCCAGCCTTGAACTCGACGTGCTGGACGCGCGCCTGGCGGATGGTTTGATCGAGTGGATCGGCTTCGGGGCTCATGGCTTCAATAGTAACTGCCCAGCAGCGACACCAGTTGGATCAACAGCAACGCCAAAAACAGGCGCAACAGCAGTTGCAGCTCGCTGCTGCTGCGCTGCGCCGAGTCGATCGGATCGTGCAGGCTGGAAGCCAGCGGCACCAAGGCCACCACCAGCCCGAAGAAGAAGGTTTTGAAAACGAAGATCAGCGTGACTTCGGGGCTGAACACGCGCCCGACCAGGTGCACGTAGGCATCGATGGCCCCGGTGCTGAAGCCGTAGAGGTTGAGGTAGGTGAGCAGCAGCGCGACCAAGCTGCTGATGGCGACCAAGGTAAAGACGGCAAACATCCCGGCCAGCGCCCGTGGCAGCACCAGCCAGTGCAACACGTCTTTGCCCTGGGCCTGCAAGCGCTCGAAAGCGCCCGAGCGGCGCAGCGCCATGATCTGCTCGGCCTGCCCCAAGGTGCAGCGCAGGGCCACAAACAGCGCCGCCGCCAGCGGCAGCAGCTCCAGCACCAGCACCCGCACCACCATCTCGACCGCGTACTGCGACAGCCCGTAGCCGATGGCGGTGACAACCACGATGCGAATCAGCACCAGCCCAAAGAGCGCCGACAGCGCCGTGAACCACAGCAACACCGGGGCCGTGGCGTAGTAGATTTGCTGCGCCAGCAGCGGCCAGCGCGCTCGGGCATAACTCGAAGGCGAGAGTGCGAGCACCAAAATCACCGCCCCTAGGTGTACGATGCGCCACCAACCGAGCAACCCAAGGCGCAGCCAGTGGCCGATTTCGGCCAAAGAAGCGTAGAGTTGAGTCGGCCACATGATTGAGGCTGATCTTAGCGCGGCGGAGGCCGCTGGGCCTGCCCGGCTTCACCTAGGGCCGCTCCACCCGCCCCGCTTGCCCCGTTCGGCCCGGATGTGGGCACAATCGGGCCATGATCCGGTCTGTGTTTTGGCCTCTTTTCCTTGAGTAAACCCCCATGATTGCGCTGCAACAAGCCGTGCGTGCCTCCACCGTTTTGGCCGCGGTGCTGCAGCGCGCTGCGCAGTCGCAAGCCATGCTGGAGGCGGTGCGGCCGCTGCTGCCGCCAGGGCTGCGCCAGCAAGTGGCCGCCGGGCCGCTGGAAGATGGCCTGTGGTGCGTGCTGGTCGAGCACAGCGCCGCCCACAGCAAGCTGCGCTTGCTCGCGCCCACGCTGCTGGCGGCGCTGCAACAGGCTGGGTACGCCGTAACGGAGCTGCGCATCAAGGTGCGCGCACCGCGCTGAGCCCGGCGCTGGGCAGACTGAGCTCGAACACCGCGCCGTCGGCCACGCTGTTGCGCGCGCTCAACTGGCCGCCGTGCTCTTGCACGATGCCGTAGCTGATCGACAGCCCCAAGCCGGTGCCCTGCCCGACCGGTTTGGTGGTGAAAAAGGGGTCGAAAATGCGCGACAGGTGCTCGGGCGCAATGCCAGCCCCGCCGTCGAGCACGCGCACCCAAACCGCAGCGGGGCCAGACTCGGCTTCGAGCCGCACCCAGCGCCGCTCTTTGGGCTGCTGTGCCACGGCATCGCAGGCGTTTTGCAGCAGGTTCATGAGCACCTGTTGCAGCGGTCCGTCGCTGCCCAGCACCCGCAGCGGCTCCGGGGGGCGGGTCCAGTCGATGCGCGGCGCTTGCGCCTGCCCTTTGTGTACCCAGAGGATGGCGCGCTCGATCACCTCGGCCAGATCGAGCGGCTGCCGCTCCTGGCGGTCCAGGGCCGAGAAGCGCTTGAGCCCCTGCACGATGTCGGCGGTGCGCTGCGCCCCTTCGAGGGTGCCTTCGATCAAGGCCGGCAGATCGCGCAGCAGGTGTTCGATGCGCAAGCGCGTGCGCATTTCCTGCAACTGTGCCGGGCTGTGCGGGGCTTGCAGCGCCGCCAGGTAGGTTTGCAGGCGCTCGCAGTATTTGCGCAAGGCGTGGGTGTTGCCGAGCACGAAGCTGATCGGGTTGTTGAGCTCGTGCGCCACCCCGGCGACCAGTTGCCCGAGCGAGGCCATTTTTTCGGAGTGCACCAGTTGGCGCTGGGCGCGCTTGAGCGCATCGTGCGCCGCCTGCAGCTCCTGGTAGGCGCGCTTGAGCTCGCCCGTGGGGCGCCCTACCCACACCGTTCCCAGATGTTGGCGGCGCGCACCCAGGCGCGGGGTGCAACTGGCATCGACCGAAACCGGCTGACCGTGGCGGTCTTGGAGCTTGAGTTCGAGCACCGCACCCGCACCCGTGCCCTGCATGGCTTGGCGCGCGCCCTGCAGGCTCGCCGCGTCGGCCAGCAGCAGCGCCAGGGGCTGGCCGAGCAAGTCCTCGGGCTCGCGCCCGACCAGCTCGCACAGCGCGGCGTTGACCTGCTCGATGCAGCCGGCGCGGTCGCACACCAGCAGCACGTCGGACATCGAGGCCAGCACGCTGGCGATGAAGCCCTGTTGCAGTTGCAGTTCGGCGTTCTTTTTTTCCAGTTCGACTTCGTCGTCGATCAACTGGGTATAGACCTGCTCCATTTTCTGGATCACGTCCAGCCAGGCCGACTCGTCCAGCCCTTCGGGCGCAGCCGGGCTGTCGAGGCTGCTTTGCGAAACCAGGGGGGCTTGCCAGGGTGGCGGAATGGGGCGGGGCGACATGGGGCGCGGCCTTGCGGGGGGCGTCGGGTGGCTTGGGTAGCGGGGTTAATGCACGGTGCAGACCATGCAGGGGTCGAAGGAGCGCACGATGTGCTGCACCGCCACCGGCGTGCTTTCACCGGCGTGCACCGGAGCCCCTACCAGCGCCTGTTCCAACGCCCCCGGCACCCCGGCGGCGTCGCGCGGGGAGAAATTCCAGCTCGTGGGGGCCACGATCTGGTAGTTGGCGATGCGCCCCTGGCGCAGCACCAGCCAGTGGCCCAGGCTGCCGCGCGCGGCCTCGGTCAGGCCCATGCCCCGGCCTTCCTCGGGCAGTTTGGATGGGCGGCAAAAGGGCTCGCCGGGGCGGATGGCGCGCAGCCACTGCTCCATTTGCGGCAGCACCCGCGCCAGCTCCAGCAGCCGCGCCAGCACCCGGGTCAGCACGGTGCAGCCGTGCTGCGCCACCGCCTGGCGCAGCAGCGGCTGGCCGGCCACGAGCTGGCGCGCCAAGGCCCCGGTCTCCAGCACCTGCCCGGCCAGCCGCGGGGCTTTGTTCCAACTGTAGGCATCGGCTTTGTCGGGGGCTGGCAGCGTCAGCCCACTCCAAGGGTGCAGCGCCGCGCCGCCGTCGGCCAGCCAACTGCGGCTGGCGTCTTCGCTGATCGCAGCCAGATCGAGCGCCTGGCTCGCGTCTGCACCGGCCTGCCAGACCCCGGCCGGCCAGATGGGCCCGCCCTCGGGCTGAGGGTAGCTGCCAAAACTCAGGCAGCGCCCTGGGCCTGGGCCTAGGCTGGCCAAACCGGTGTCGAGCGCGATGCCGAGGAAGGCGCGCAGGTCGCCGCGCAGCGGGTCTTGGGCGTGCCAGCGCCACAGCGCCTCCAGGCTGTCGATGGCGTTGACTTGCTCCAGCGCCGCGCCGTACAGGTGCTGCTCCAGAAAGGCGCGCAGCTCGCGCAGCTTGGCCCCAAGGCGCAGGCGCTCGGCGGCGTCGATGGCGCGCGCCGATCCGCCGGGCTCGATAGACTGGGTGTGCGGCCACTTGCCACCCAAAGTGCCCAGCAGGGTGAACCAGCGCTGGCGCGCCGCCAGGGCCAGTCGCACCTGCTCGCCGCGCTCGGGCGCGAAGCGCTGCAGCGCCAGGGCGTACCAAGGCCGGTTGGCGTACACCGGGCGGGTGAAATCGGGCATGAAAAAGGCGTAGAAATGCGTCAGGTGGTCGGCCAGGTTTTCGGTCGCCAGCATCAGGTTGATGGTGTGCTGGCCGTTGGGCGGCGGCACCACCCCGGCCAGATCGGCCAGCGCGCGCGCGGCCGCCACCGACTGCGAGACCGAACAAATGCCGCAGATGCGCGGCACGAACACCAGCGCATCGTGCGCCACCTTGCCCTGCAAAATCTGCTCGAAGCCGCGGTACATGGGCGCGTTCACGTGCGCTGCGCGCACCAAGCCGTCGGCCACATCGAGCGTGACTTCGAGGTCGCCCTCGACGCGGTTGAAGGGGCCAACGATCAGGCGGCTCATGCGCGGCCCATCCAGTGGCGCCCGGCCGCCCGAAGCCACTGGAGCGCCCCCTCGGGGGGCAGCGAGCGCAGCGAGCGTGGGGGCATTCTCCAGTGGCGCCCGGCCGCCCGAAGCCACTGGTGGCCTTGCAGGCCGCGCGGGTGCCGCAGGCACCCGCTCTTCGGGCCGTCCAAGCCGACGCAGGTCGGCTTGGAGCCGCGGCCCTCAGCCCCCTCGGGGGGCAGCGAGCGCAGCGAGCGTGGGGGCCACTTCATTTCAGGCGCGTGCGCCGCTGCGCCGGCTTTTGCACGAGGTGGTCGGCCACGGCATTCTCGCGCACGCGCTTGGGCGTGGCGCTTTTTGAGAGCGATGCCAGCGCCACGAACCAGGCCTTGGGCATGTCGGTCGGCAGCCCGATCGGGATGCCGGCGAACTTGGGGGTTTGGTCAAAGGCGTGACCGGGCTCTTGAAAACCCGGCTCGGTGCAAGCGATGCAGGCGTAGCCGCCGCGGGTGCAACTGCCCTCGCCGTTCCAGAGCCGGATGTTGCAGTCGGCGTGTACCTGGGTGCCTTTGCAGCCCATGTGCTCCATCATGCAGCCGAGATCCGAGGGTTTGGTGGCGCTGGCCTTGAACTCGTAGTATTCGTTGCGGGTGCAGCCGTGGTGCACCAGTTGGTCGGCATAAAAACGCGGCCGCGCCAGGGTGTCGAGGTCGGTGGCGGCGAGTTCGCCAGCGGCCAGCGCCGTAAGCGTGTCGAGCACCCAGCTCGGGTGCGTGGGGCAACCGGCGATGTTGATCACCGGCAAGCCGCTGGCGCTGCGAAAATCGGCTCCCAGCAGGCCGCCGGGGCGCTCGTCTTCGTATTGCAGGCCGCAGGCGTCGGTGGGGTTGTCGCCCGCCGCCGTGATGCCGCCCCAGGCCGCGCAACTGCCCACCGCCACCACGTGGCGCGCGCGCGCGGCCAAGCGGCGCACCCAATCGATCATCGTCACGCCCGTTCCCGCCAGCACATGAAAGCGCCCGCTGCCGTTTGGCCCACGCAGCAGCGAGCCTTCGATGCACAGCGCATCGAGCGGCTGGCGGCCGTCGGCGCAGCGCTGCAGCAGCTCCAGCACCTCGGTGCCAGTGGCCAGCGAGAGCGAGGGGTGCCAAAGCAGCTCGATGTCGGCGGCGCGCAGGTGCGCGTGAAAATCGGGGGTGTCGGCGCACAGCAGCGACATGCTGCAGCCACCGCAGCCGCCCGCTTGCAGCCAGAGCAGGTTCATGGGCCGGGCTCCAGCCCGAAGCGCTGGATTTTGCTGCGCAGGCCCACGCGCGACAGCCCCAGCTCCTGCGCCGCACGGGTTTTGTTCCAGCGCTGGCGCAGCAGCGTTTCGCGCACCAGCATGGCCTCGATCACTTCGAGCCGCTGCACCAGGGTGCCGCTGCTGGGCACCAGCGCCGCCAACTGGGCTTGGGCGCTGCCAGCCCGCTGGCCCTGCAAGACGCGCGGCGAGAACGCCTCGGGCAGCAGCCGATCGCCGTCGTGCAGCGCCAGTGCGCGCGCGATTTCGTTGCGCAATTCGCGGATATTGCCCGGCCAGGGGTAGGCCAGCAAGCAGGCCAGGGTTTGGTTGGGCAGGCTGGCGCTGGAGCGGCCCAGTTCGGCCGCCACCTCGTGCAGCAGTTGCTGTGCGAGCGGAACGATGTCGGCCACGCGCTCGCGCAAGGGCGGAACGGTGAGCGTCACGGCGGCCAGGCGGTAGTACAGATCTTCGCGAAACAAGCCATCGCGCACGCGCTGTTCGAGCTCGCGGTGCGTGGCGGCGATCACGCGCACATCGACCGGCAGCGGCCGCGCCGCCCCTACCGGGCGCACCTCGCCCTCTTGCAGCACGCGCAGCAGCTTGACCTGAAAGGCGGCCGAGGTCTCGCCGATTTCGTCCAAAAACACGGTGCCGCCGTGGGCGCGCTGGAACAGCCCGATGTGGTCTTCGTAGGCCCCGGTGAAAGCGCCGCGTTTGTGGCCAAACAGCTCGGACTCCAGCAGCGTGTCGGGGATGGCGGCGCAGTTTTCCACCACGAACGGCCCGCTCGCACGCGGCGAGGCGTAGTGGATGGCGCGCGCCAGCAGCTCCTTGCCGCTGCCGGATTCGCCCAGCACCAGCACCGACAAATCGTAGCGCGCCACCCGCGCCGCCACGGCGCACACGCCGTCGAGCGGGCTGCCGGGCGCGCGCACGATGCGCTCGAAACCAAACACCTGCTGCACCTGCTGCTGGCGCTGGCTGACGCGCTGGCGCAGCGCCGGGGTGCTGGTGCGCAGCTCCAGGTCCAGGCGCGCGGTCTGGCGCTGCAACAGGTGCACCTCGGCGGCGTTGCGCACCGAATCGAGCAGGTGCTCGGGGTCCCAGGGTTTGAGGATGTACTGGTAGATGCCGGCTTCGTTGATTCCGGCCACGATGTCTTCGCTCTCGGTGTAGCCCGAAACGATGATGCGCACCGTCTCGGGCCAGCGCTGGCGCACCTGCTTGAGAAAGGCCACGCCGGTGCTGCCGGGCATGCGCTGGTCGCACAGCACCACCGCCACCGGCTCGCGCTCCAGCAGGGTGCGCGCCTGCTCGGCGCTGCCCGCCGTGAGCACTTGGAAGTCATCTTCCAGCGTGCGGCGGATCGCCTCTTGCGAGCGCAACTCGTCATCGACCACCAGCACGGTGGGCAGCGGATCCAAGGCGGGTGGGTTCAAGAGAGTGCTTTCGGTGCGGCCTAGCCCAGTAAGGGAGCAAATTCCATCCATGCGCCGGTTTGGCGGCCTGCAGTTGCCGTCAATTGTAGGACGCTATCGGGGCCCGCGCCGGCGTCATGTCGCACCCGCCCTCACGCCCTCAATACCTGCGCCACCACCTCGCGCAAGGCCGCCCCTGGCAGCACCCGCACCGCCTACCCATGCGGCGCGGCAACTGGCAGCAGGCAGGCCACGGGGTGACTCAGCAGATGCGCGGCAACTGCTCGGCGCTGAGCCAGTCCACCACGCGCCGCCCGCCAAAGCGGGTCTGCATCTGCACGAACTGGTGCGGGTCGGCCTGCACCACCCCGATGCAGGCGGCGTCGCGCCCGAGCGGGTGTGCGCGCAGCGCGGCCAGCAAGGCGTCGGCGGCTTCGGGGGCGCAGATCGCCACCAGCTTGCCTTCGTTGGCCACGTACAGCGGGTCCAGCCCCAGCAGCTCGCACGCGGCCTCGACTTGCGGCCGCACCGGAATCGCCGCTTCCTGCAACATCATGCCCACGCCGGACTGGCGTGCGATTTCGTTGAGCGCAGTCGCCAGCCCGCCGCGTGTCGGGTCGCGCAGGGCGTGCAGCGCGCCGGGTGCTGCGGCCAGCATATCGGCCACCAAGGTGTGCAAGGCGGCGCTGTCGCTCTCGATTTGGGTCTCGAAGGCCAGCGACTCGCGCTGCGAGAGCACCGCCACGCCGTGGTCGCCCACGTGGCCCGAGAGCAAAATCGCATCGCCCACGCGCGCCCGGCTGCCGCTGATGTGGACGCCGGGGGCCACCACCCCAACGCCGGTGGTGCTGATGAACACCCCGTCGCCCTTGCCCTGCTCGACTACCTTGGTGTCGGCCGTGACCACCGGCACCCCGGCCGCGCGCGCCGCCTGGCCCATCGAGCGCGCTATGCGCTGCAAATCGGCCAGCGCGAAACCCTCCTCGATGATGAAGGTGGCACTCAAGTAGAGCGGGCGTGCGCCCAGCATGGCGACGTCGTTGAGGGTGCCGTGCACCGCCAGGCTGCCCAGATCGCCGCCGGGAAAGAACAGCGGCGAGACCACGTGCGCATCGCAGGCCATGACCAAGCGGCCCTGGGCCGGGTCGAAACCGGGCAGTTCTAGGCGCGCGCCGTCGTCGTTCTGGCGCAACCAGGGGTTGTCGAGCTCGGGCAGGAACAGCTCCTGCACCAGTTGCGTGGCGGCCTTGCCGCCCGAGCCATGCCCCATGTCGATGCGGCCGCGGCGCAGATCGAGCGGGCGGACGTAGTTTTTTTTGGGTGCGGCGGCGGCGCTGTCCGCTTCGGCGCTGGAAGGGGATTCGTCTTTCATGCGGTCAGGGCCTCGGCGGCAACAGGAACCAGGGGAATGTCGCGAAAGCGGCCGTAGGTGTAGTGGGCGGCGCAAGCGCCCTCGCTCGACACCATGCACGAGCCGATCGGGTTTTCGGGGGTGCAGACGGTGCCAAAGATTTTGCATTCGCGCGGCTCTTTGACACCGCGCAAAATGGCGCCGCACTCGCACGACTTGTGGTCGGCCACGCTGCGGTAGTTCAGCCCAAAGCGGTGTTCGGCGTCGTGCTGGCGGTAGGCCGGGCGTATCTGCAAGGCCGAATGCGCCAGGCTGCCCAAGCCGCGCCATTCGAAGGCTGGGCGCAGCTCAAACACCTGCTCCATCAGCGCCTGGGCGCGTAGGTTGCCACCGGGGCTGACGGCACGGGTGAACTCGTTTTCCACCTCGGCCCGGCCCTCGTTGACTTGGCGCAGCAGCATCAGAATGGCTTGCAACACGTCCAGCGGCTCAAAGCCGGCGATCACCACCGGCTTGCGGTATTCGCGGGCAAAGCGGGCGTAGGGGTCGGAGCCGATCACGATGCTCACATGCGCTGGGCCAACGAAGCCTTGGATCTCGGCCGTGGCCCGCTCGGCGGCGCTGGCTCCGTCTAGGATGGCGCGGATGGCCGGTGGCGTGAGCACGTGGTTGCACAGCACGCTGAAGTTGGCCACGCCCTGGCGCGCAGCGGCGTCGATCACCAAGGCGGTGGGCGGCGTGGTGGTCTCAAAGCCAATGGCGAAAAACACCACTTCCCGCTCCGGGTTCTGCTGCGCCAGTTGCAGGGCGTCGGCAGCCGAATAGACCATGCGGATGTCGGCCCCGCGCGCCTTGGCTTTGAGCAAGGAGAGCTGCTCCGAGGCCGGAACGCGCAGGGTGTCGCCGTAGGTACACAGGATGACGCGCTGGTGCAGGGCCAGGTCGATGGCCATGTCGAGGCGGCCTATGGGCAGCACGCACACCGGGCAGCCGGGGCCGTGGATCATGCGCACGTTTTCGGGCAGCAGCTCCAGCACGCCGTAGCGCGAAATGGCGTGGGTGTGGCCGCCGCAGAACTCCATGAAGCGGTAGCGCTGCGCTGGGTCGGCTTCGGCGGCGATGCGCTCGGCGATCTGGCGCGCCAGCGCGCCGTCACGGAATTCGTCGATGTACTTCATGGGGTCAATTCCTTCACCGGCTGGGTTGACTCCAGGGGCGGCCTGGGTGCCAAGGGCTGCATCTGGGGCAGCGGTGGCGCTTCCTGGAAGCGCTCGAGTTGGGCAAAAATGTCGAGCGTGCGCTGCGCCTCCTCGGGGTCGAGCAGGCCGATGGCGTGGCCGACGTGGACGATCACGTAGTCGCCCACCACCGCCTCGGGCACCAGCGCCAGCGAGATGGATTTGCGGATGCCGCCGAGTTCGATCAGGCCCTGTTCGTGCTCCAAGCGTTGCAGCAGCAGGGCCGGTATGGCTAGACACATGGTTCGTTCTCCTTCGTTGTTTCGAGACACTGCACTCGGGCCGCGGGTGCGGCAGCGAGTTCTTGTGCCGCCACCCAGGCCTGGCCCAGCGCCAGACCGGCGTCGCCGCAGCCGTGTTCGGTTTGCAACCAGACCTGCAAACCCGCTGCCTGCAGCCGTTCGCACAGGCGCTGGCGCAAGATGGCGTTGTAAAAGCAGCCGCCCGCCAGCGCCACGCCGCGCACCGGCCACTGGCGCTGGGCTTGCAGCACCCAGTCGGCCAGGCCATCGGCTAGGCGCAGATGGAAGGCGGCGGCGAGGGCGTCGGTGTGGGCGCACGGCACTGCGCTGAGTGGGGCGCTCAAGGCCCGGGCTGTGGCCGGGGCGGCCTGGTGCAGCGCCAGCCAGAGCGGGCGCAAGTCCAGCCGCCCTTGGGCGTCGAGCAGCGGGGTGGGCAAAATAGGCAGCGCGGCTTGTGTGCTGCCTTGCATGGCATCGAGGTGCCCAGCCCCGGCACCGTCTTGGCCGCACCATGTGGGGCCCAGTGCCCGCTGCGCCGCCTGCTCCAGCGCCACGGCGGCCTGGGCTTCGTCGTCTTGCTGCAGACACAGCCCGAGCGCGGCGGCGGCGGCGTCGAACCAGCGCCCGGCGCTGCTGCTGGGCGGGCAGTTGAAGCGGCGCGCCAGCATTTGCTGCAGCAGCGCGGCCTGGGACGCGCCCACCGCCGCCGCCCAGCGCGCCTCGATCTGCTCTCCCAGGCCGCAAGCGTGCAAGGCGCTGGCGGCCATGCGCCAGGGCTGGCGCGCGGCGCGGTCGCCGCCGGGCAGCGCCAGCGGCTGCAAATGGCCCAGGCGCTGCCAGCGCGGGCCGTGCAGCCACAGCAGCTCGCCACCCCAGGCGCTGGCGTCGTCGCCCAAGCCGAAACCATCTAGCGCCAGCCCCAGCACCGGCTCGTCGAGCGCCTGCGCCGCCAGCACGGCGCCGATGTGGGCGCGGTGGTGCTGCACCGCCACGGCGGGCAGGCCGAGTTCGTCGGCCAGTTCCAGCGCCAGTTGGGTGCTGTAAAAATCGGGGTGCAGGTCGTGCGCCAGCGCCGCCACCGGCGCACCGGCTTGGCGTGCGCGCTCGATCAGCTCCAGCGCCGACTGGCGCAGCAGCGCGCAGGCTGCCGGGTCGCTCAGGTCGCCGTGCGCGCTTGACCACTGCACCCGGCCGCCTTGGACCAAGCAGGCGCGGTTTTTCAGCCACGCACCCAGCGCCAGCACGGTGGGCGCGCCAGCAAACCAGGCGGAGCGGCTTGAATGTTGCATGGGCTGCGCAGCGGACTGTTTCAAGGGTGACAAGGTGAAAACCGGGGCTCAGGCAAGATGGGCGGGCTTCGCACCGGCAGGCTCTGGTGCCGCAGCAAACCAGAATCCCGGCCTTGCAGAGCGAGGAATAGGCCCGTTTCTGGTGTGCTTGCTCCGGTCTGCCGAGGTAGAAATCAAACCGCTGCTCCGGCGCGCAGTTGCGCCAGTTCGGCTTCGAGCACCGCCACCCGCTCGCGCAGCGCTTGCTCGGCGGCCGAGGCTGCGGTTGGGGCGTGTTCGTGCCCATGATCGTGATCGTGCCCGAGCGCGTGTTCGATCCAGTGCAACCAGCCTTCCATGCCCTGCCCGGTGCTGGCCGAGAGTTGCAAAATTTCGATGTCCGGGTTGACGCGCCGCGCCAGCTCGATGCAGCGCTCGACGTTGAAGGCCACGTGTGGCAGCAGGTCGATCTTGTTGAGGATCATGAGTTGCGCGGCGGCGAACATATCGGGGTACTTGAGCGGCTTGTCTTCGCCTTCGGTGACGGACAGGATCGCCACCTTGGCGCGCTCACCCAAGTCCCACATTGCCGGGCAGACCAGGTTGCCGACGTTTTCGATGAACAGCAGGCTGGGGCCGTGGCGGTGCTCAGCGGGGCCATGATCGTGGCTGTGCGCGTGTTCATGGCCATGATCGTTCGAATGCCCGTGCCCGTGGCTGTGCCCGTGCGGCTGCGCATGGCTGTGCAATTGCGCAAACGCCGCCGCCACCATCGGGGCGTCGAGGTGGCAGCCTTTGCCGGTGTTGATCTGGATTGCCGGGGCGCCGGTGGCGCGGATGCGCTCGGCGTCGAAGCTGGTCTGCTGGTCGCCCTCGATCACCGCCACCGGCAGCGCCGGGTGGCGCTGGCGCAGTGCGTCGATGGTGGCGCACAGCAAGGTGGTCTTGCCCGATCCGGGGCTGGAGACCAGGTTGAGCGCCAACACGCCGTGCGCCGCGAAGTGGGCCCGGTTCTGCTCTGCAATGCGCTGGTTGGCCCCCAGAATGTCTTGTTCGAGCTTGATGGCGCGCGCCTGGCTCATGCCTGGCACCGACACCTTGGCCGCCCCTGCGCCGTAGTGCAAATCGCCGCTGCGCGGGTCGATCTGCGGGCCTTCGGCCAACGGCTGGGTCGGCCCTGGTGCCCCTGGCTGCCCTGACGCCCCTGGCTGGGCCGCCTCTTGCACGCCGGTGTGTGCCTGCGCAGGGGCCACACTCTGCGCCAGCGCTGACAACGCGCCACCCGTGGCCAGATCGGATTCGGGCAAAGATGGGTCGGGGGCCGGGCCGGACATTCGGCTGCTTTGGCTGCATCCGCATACGACGCACATGGTTTAAGTCTCCTGGGGTTGGTGTAGGGCCGCTGCCGATTCGGCGCGGTTTTCACAATCCGTACCCACGCGCAACACGCCCTCAATCATCGCTCAAGTTCAGATCGAGCACCTTCAATCATCGCTCACTTGCAGGTCGAGCACGCGCAATTCCATGCCACCCGTGGCTTGTATCTGGTGGCTGTCACACAGCGGGCAGGGCTGGCCGCGCTGCGCGATCGTCACGCTTTGCTGGCAGCCCAAGCACCAGCCCTGGCCGGGGCTTTCGATGATCTCGATCTGCGCGCCTTCGAGCCGGGTGTCGGGGGCGATGCAGGTTAGCGCAAAACGCAGCGCCTGCACCTCCACCCCAGCCAACTGGCCCACTTCGAGCCGCAATTGCAACACGCGGCTAAAGCCCTCACGCTGCGCCGTGTCATCGACCAGTTGCAACACACCGGCGGCCAGACTGGCTTCATGCATGGCGAGTCTGCTGCAACAACTGGGTAGCCGTGTCGGACACAGTGCAGTGCTCGCTTTGGGCTGGGCAGATCAGGGCGCGTTTTTTAGGCGAACACCTGCTGACCAAACAGGAACAAGCCCGCCACGCCCAGCGCAGCGCCCACCCCACCCAGCGTCAGGCGGCGTTGTGCGGCGCTCCAGCGCCGAATCGCCAAACCCAGCAGCGCACCGGCCCCGTGCAAGGCGGCGGTGCTCAGGACCAGGCCGAGCGCATAGACGGCGGCACCTGCACCCGGCGCGGCAAAGCCATGCGACAAGCCGTGCAAGGCCCCCGCCAGCGCCACCAGGCCCAAGCCCAAGGCGAGCGGCGCTTTGTTTTGCGTGCTGAGCCACAACAGGGCGCCGAACAACAGCACCGACAGCGCCAGCGCGTGCGACAAATAAGGCAGCATGAAGCCAGACCAGCCCAACAACACGGCCCCCAGCATGGCCAACAAAAACAGCACCGGCCCCTGCCAAACTCGCTGCGCCGGCAAAGCCAGCACCGACCACAAGCCTACGGCCAGCACCGCCAGCAAATGATCCCAGCCCAAGGGGTGCAGCAAGCCCGCAGCCAAAGTGTGCGCGCCATGACCCGGATGCGCCATGGCCGCAGCGCTGGTCAACATAAGCCCTGCCGCAAGGGCCAAGGAACGGATGGAGTAAAAGGTCATGGAGTGCTCCTGAAAACGGTGGAATGTGCAATGCCAGTTGAAGCGATGAAAATCTGGGCGTGCGCCAAAAAACACCCACTCAAGCGCAGGCAGCAGAGGAACGCTCAGCCCCAGAGGGGTGCGCTTGCTGCACGCAATTCGCGGGCCATCTTGACCGCACCTAGTGCAAACCCTTATTCCACCAGGCAGGGGATTGATTATGCGAAAAAAATTTGCGCCACCTCGATCCCGTGGCGAAACCGCCCAAGTTCCGTGCGCAATCTGCCATTCCACTTAGATCGCAATACCGGAAAGAAACTTTGCAATGCCAGCGCCGCAACCCGTTGCGCCGCGCAGGGCGCGGGTTTTGCATAGCCTCCCTAGCGCCTGGCGGCGGTTTTGCACAGCCGCCCAAGCACACCTAGACCCCCAGACCGCTGCCAATAGACAGATAAACTGTGGCCAAATTCGCCGGGGCCGCCCGGCTGGCGACGCAACCCAGGCCCGACCCGCTGCATGAACCCCTGCCCACTGGACGCCGTATCCGATGCCCCCGCCACCCGGCTGCTGTGCGCCACCACGCGGCTGGCGGCCGAGTTGCGCCAGCGCCATGGCCGCTTGCAGGCCGCGCAGGGGCGCACCAGTTGGGCGGCGCTGGACTGCTGCACCCTGGGCCAGTGGCTGGCGGCGCTGCGCCAGCAGTGGCTGCTGCGCGGCGCGGTGCCGCACCCGGAGCTGGCGCGCACCCCTTTGAGCGAATTGCAGGCGCGCGAGCTGTGGCAGCGCCTGATCGCGCAGCGGCTCGGCTCCGAAGCCCCCTACCTGTTCGATCTGCCCGCGCTGGCGCAGTCGGCGCAGCAGGCGCTGGCCTTGCAGTGCGTGTGGCGCATCGAAGTGGGCGCGCCGCCCCTGGCGGCCGAGTCGCAGCAGTACCTGCTTTGGCGCAGCGATTTTTTGGCGCATTGCGCGGCGCAAGGCTGGGCCACCGTGGAGCAGCTCGACGCCGCCACCGTGGCCGCGCTGGCCGATCTGGCGCTGCCCCCAGCGGGGCCGGGCTGGCCGCAGCGCTTGCTGCTGGCGGGCTTTCACCGCCTGAGCCCCCTGCTGCAGACCCTGCTGCAACACCTGCAGCGCCTCGGGGTGCAGGTGCAAGAGCTGGCCGACGAACCCGAAGCCGAGCGCATCGATCTGCGCAGCTACCCCGACGCCGCCGCCGAGTGCCTGGCCGCTGCGCAGTGGGCGCAGGCGCAACTGGCGGCCGACGCGCAGCGCCGCATCGCCATCGTCGCGCCCGATTTGCGTGCGCTGCGCCTGCGCCTGCACGACACGCTGCAAGATGTGCTGGCGCCGGAGCTGCTGCACCCGCAGCGCGCCCAAGCGCCGCAGCCCTTCAACCTGACGCTGGGCGCGCCGCTGGCCGAGCAGGCACTGGTTGGATGCGCGCTGGCGCTGTTGCAATGCCTGGCCCAGGCCGACGCGCTCGACCAGAGCGACATCGGCCTGCTGCTGCGGCATCCCTACTGGTCCGCCCCCGATGAGGCGCTGGCGCGCGCGCACCTGGAACAGCAGATGCGCAGCGAACTGCCCGCGCGCTTGTCGCTGCAGCAATGGCTGGCTTGGGCGGCAGCTCAAGCCAGCCGCTGGCAGGACAGGCCCCTAGCGCCGCCTGACGCTAACCCATCCGCTACCGCCACCGCTTCTGCTGCCCGACCCGAATCGCCCGCCAAGGCCCAGCCCGCCACACCGGCCTGGCTGCAGCATTTGCAGCAGTTGCACCATCTGGCAGCCAGCGCCCACGCCGAAGCGCGCCTGCCCTCGCAGTGGGCGGCGCTGCTGCCCGGCTGGCTGGAGCAAGCCGGTTGGCTGCATGGGCGCAGCCTGTCGAGCCACGAATACCAGGCGCAGCAGGCCTGGCTGGAGGCGCTGGACGAGCTCGGCCGGCTCGACGCCTGCAGCGGCCCCTTGACCCTGGGCGGCTGCTTGCAGCGCCTGCGCGCCCTGTGCCAAGAGCGCATTTTTCAGCCGCAAAGCGAGGGCCAGCCGCGCCTGCAGGTGCTCGGCGCGCTGGAGGCCAGCGGGCAGCGCTTCGATGCGGTCTGGGTGCTGGGCTTGCACGCCGCCGTGTGGCCGCCGCCACCGCAACCCAACCCCTTGCTGCCCTTTGCGGCCCAGCGCCGCGCCGCCAGCCCCAACGCCTGCGCCGCCGTGCAATACGAATTCGCGCAGCAGGTGCAGCAGCGGCTGCTGCGCGCCGCGCCCGCGCTGTGGCTGTCGTGGCCGCGCAGCGAAGGCACCGCCCCGTGCCAGCCCAGCCCCTTGCTCTCGGGCCTGCCTAGCAGCCTGTCGGACTTAGGAATCGTCGGCTGCAAATCGACCGCAACGGCCCATTTTGCACCGTCTTCTGGCCCCATAGCCGGGCTATGGGGCGGCGAACCCGGCGCAAACTGTTCTCGCTGGGGCCGATTTTCGCTTTCGACGCCCCAAGCCCGACAGGCTGCTAGCGCCACCGAATGCGCCGCTCCGCCCAACCCGCACTGGAGCGCGCAGGCGCTGCGCAGCGGGCAGGCGCTGCGGGCGCGCGAAACCCTGGACGACGCCTGGGCTCCGCCCATGAGCGCCGAAGAAGCCGCACGCGGCGGCAGCGCCCTGCTGCGCGCCCAAGCCCTGTGCCCGGCCTGGGCCTACTTCCAGTACCGGCTCGCGGCGCAGGGCCTGCCCGAGGCCAGCGAGGGCCTGGAGCCGCGCCAGCGCGGCAGCCTGATGCATGCCGCGCTGGCGCTGCTGTGGCAGGATTTGAAAGATGCGCCCACCCTGCACGGCCTGAGCCCGGCCGACAGCGAGGCCGCCGTCGAACAAGCCTGCCGCGCCGCGCTGGACGCGCACACCACCAACCCCCGCCAGCCGCCTTTGCCAGCGCGGCGTCGCGCCCTGGAGCAGCGCCGCCTGCACCTGCTGCTGCAGCGCTGGTTGGAACTGGAGCGCACACGGGGCAGCGGTTTTGTCGTGATCGGAATCGAGCAGAACCAGGAAATCGAGCTCGCCGGGCTGCGGCTCAAGCTGCAAATCGACCGCATCGACCAACTCGACGACGGCCGCCTGCTGGTGATCGACTACAAAAGCAGCCAGAGCATAGACACCGCCAACTGGGCCAGCCAGCGCCCCAGCGAGCCCCAACTGCCGCTCTACGCCGCCTGCGCCGCGCTGCCCCAGGGCCAAGTGGCCGGTGCCCTGTTTGCCAAGGTGCGGCGCAAAGACCCCGGCTGGGCCGGCCTGGTTGCCGACGCCGCCGCCAACCCCAATGGCGCCGCCCGCTTTGACGACACCCGCAGCCGCGCGCGCTACCCGCTGGCGCGCTTTCCCAACTGGGATGCGGTGTTGCAGCACTGGCGCGAGCGGCTGCAGGCGCTGGCCACCGAGCTGCGCACGGGTGATGCCGCCGTGCGCCTGGCCGACCCGGCGCTGCTGCGCCACTGCGAGGTGCTGCCGCTGCTGCGCCTGAGCGAACGGCGCAGCCAGTGGCTGGCGCTGCTGGCGCAGCCGTCCGAGGTGCAAACCCAGGGGCAGCCCCCGGCACCGCTTCCGCCATCATCCGCCAATCCGCCCGCGCTGGCGCCCAAGCACCCCACCCGGCCGCCGCACACCCCATGAACCACGCCGCCGCCACCCCACAGCCGCCCAGCGCCGCAGCCACGGCCACGCCAGACGCGGCCATAGCCGCCGCCAGCGCCGATCTGCTGGCCCAAGACGCGCACAACCGCCAGCAGGCCATAGACCACGAGCGCAGCTTCATCGTCGAAGCCCCGGCCGGGGCTGGCAAAACCGAGCTGCTCACGCAGCGCTTCCTGGCGCTGTTGCAGCGCGTCGAGGAGCCCGAGCAGATCGTCGCCCTGACCTTCACCCACAAGGCAGCGGCCGAAATGCGCGAGCGCATCGTCGGCAGCCTGGAGCTGGCCGCCCAAGGCCACGCCCCGGCCGAGCCGCACCGCCTCCAAACCTACCACCTGGGGCAGGCGGTGTTGCAACACGAGCGCCAGCGCCAGTGGGGCCTGCTGCAGCACCCGGCGCGGCTGCGCATCACCACCCTGGACGCGCTCTGCGGCCAATTGGCGCGCCAGATGCCGCTGCTCTCGCGCTTGGGCAGTCAGCCCGGCATCGCCCCCGACGCCCAAGCCCACTACCGCCGCGCCGCCCAAGAAACGCTGCGCCTGCTCGATGCCGACGGCCCCCTGGCCGAATGCCTGCAGCGCGTGCTCGAGCGCTTCGACCACGACCCGGCGCGCCTATCCGAGCTGCTGCAAGCCATGCTGGCGCGGCGCGAAGCCTGGCTGGCGCGCAGCCACCAAGGGGCCGATCTGGAGCAGGCCGAGGCCGCGCTGCGCGACCTGATCGACGACGAATTGCGCCGCCTGGCCGCACTGCTGCCCGCTGGCTGGCAAACGGCGCTGCAAGCCGCCGCCCGCTGGGCCGCCGCGCAGGCACTGCAACAGCGCAACGCCCCGCCCTCGCCCAGCCAGCCACTGCACGCCGTGGCCGACTGGCAGCAGCCGCTGCGCGGTTGCTGCGCCGAGCTGCCCCTGTGGCGCGGCCTGGCCGAGCTGCTGCTCACGCAGGCTGGCAAGCCGCGCCTAAAAATCCCGGCCGAATTCGGTTTCACCGGCCCCGAAGGCCAGGCGCTGGCCCCGGCATTCAAACACGGCCTGGCGGCGCTGACCGAAACGGCCGCAGCGGCACTGGCGCGGGTGCGGCGCCTGCCCGATCCGCACTACCCCAGCGCCGACCGCCCCTTCATCGCCGACCTGCTGGAACTGCTCAAAGTGGCGGCGGCGCAACTCTGGCTGGTGTTCCAGCAGGCGCGCGAAGTGGATTTTTCCGAAATCGCCCAGCAGGCCCTGCACGCCCTGGGGCACACCGATGAGCCCAGCGAATTGCAACTGCAACTCGACCACCGCCTCAGCCACCTGCTGATCGACGAGTTCCAAGACACCAGCCCGCTCCAAGTCGAGCTGCTGCGCCGCCTCACCGCTGGCTGGCAAGCGGGCGACGGCCGCACCCTGTTCCTGGTTGGCGACCCGATGCAGTCGATCTACCGCTTCCGCAAAGCCGAAGTTGGGCTGTTTTTGCAGGTGCGCGCGCACGGCCTGGGAGCGCTCCAGCCGCAGCCGCTGCACCTGTACCGCAACAACCGCTCGCACCCGCCGCTGGTGCAGTGGGTCAACCACAGCTTTGCCACCGTGTTCGGCGCGCACGACGACCACCGCCGCGGTGCCGTGCGCTTCGCCCCGGCCAGCGCCACCCGCGCCGCGCACTCGCAGGCACGCGTGCAGTGGCACCCGATCATCGAAATCCAGCCCGCCAGCCCAGCAGACGACGAGCCCGACCCACAGACGGGCGACGAACCCGCCAGCGGTGCCGAGCGCGAAGCGCAACAGGTGCTGGCCCTCATCGAGCAAGCCCGTGCCCACGACCCGGCCGGCCGCATCGCGGTGCTGGTGCGCGCCCGCACCCACCTCCAAGCCCTGGTGCAAGCGCTGCGCGCGCGGCCGCAGCCGCTGCCCTTTCAGGCCGTCGAAATCGAAGCGCTGGCCGAGCGCCAGACCATCCAAGACTTGCTCACCCTCACGCACGCGCTGCACCACCTGGCCGACCGCGTGCATTGGCTGGCGCTGCTGCGTGCGCCCTGGTGCGGCCTCACGCTGGCCGACCTGCACCAGTTGGCCGCCGACGCGCCGCGCCACAGCGTCTGGGCACTCATCCAAGACCCCGCTCGCTGCCAGCGCCTGCACCCCGACGGGCAACGCCGGCTGGCGCACCTGCGCGAGGTGCTCACGCTGGCCTTTGCGCACCAAGGCCAGCAGCGGCCACGGCGCTGGGTTGAAGGGGTTTGGCAAGCGCTGGGCGGCCCGCTCACCCTGGCCCAGGAATCCGACCTGCTCGACACCCAGGCCTACTTCGAGG